>Ga0326728_10001605_pt1 | contig 79185 bp, 67 predicted proteins | sample MB3enrmetagenome_FD_207602 | JGI IMG/M metagenome (GOLD analysis project Ga0326728, IMG submission 207602) | Lab enriched peat soil microbial communities from McLean, Ithaca, NY, United States - MB31MN | ecosystem: Environmental > Terrestrial > Soil > Wetlands > Peat | place: USA: New York...
GGATTTTGCTGTCGATGCAGGATTTTCTATCGCCCAGCGAATATTTTCACGGAAAGGGGATTCGTCCTCGAAAACACTTCGGTCAACATTTCCTTGCGCAGCCGGCAACCGCTGCCAGGATTGTCAAGAATGCCGAATTGAAAGACACCGATCCGGTCGTTGAGATCGGTCCCGGGCTGGGCGCGCTCACCCGTTTCATTTTGCCTGAAGTCCAAAGGCTTCACCTGATCGAAGTGGACACCGAGATGGTGGAGTACCTGCGTGAAAGGGTGCCCGGCGAAAAGGCTGTGATTTACCGGCAGGATGTTCTTTCATTCGATTTTGCACGGCTTGCCCGGAGCGAGGGCAGGCGCCTGGTGGTGCTGGGCAATCTTCCGTACAATATCAGCGGTCCTCTCATGTTCCGGCTGCTTGAGAGTTGTTCGGCTGTCGAGCGGGCCGTGGTAATGGTCCAGAAAGAGGTCGGAATGCGATTTGCGGCCTCTGTGGGCACCAGGGATTATGGGGTGCTCACGGTCCTTCTGGGGCTTTGGGCCAGGGTCCAGCCTCTTTTCAATGTCGGCCCCCGACAGTTTTTCCCTCCCCCCAAAGTTGATTCCATGGTGCTCCGTATCGACTTCTCTCAAGGGCCGCCTGATGGTCCTCATTTTCCATTCATGAGAAAACTGGTCAGTAAAGCCTTTCAGCAGCGCCGAAAAACTTTGGGCAACAGCTTGTCGGGCATTTTCGGCCTTGCTCCGGATGCCGTCAGAATGGGTTGCGCCGAAGCTTCGATAGACCCCGGGAGGCGTGCGGAAACTCTTTCCGTCGATGAGTTTCTGGCATTGGCAAGATCGATCCACAGGCAGGCTCAACGGTTGTAAAATTCCCGCATTGTGGTAATATAATCTGTTTGAAGCAGTGTTGATCCGGGGTGCCGAATCCTCTGAATCTTGTTGTTCATTCAAACTGGTGGCAGGTCTTAAGTATCGGAATGGATGATAATTTTTTCGCTGGTAAAGTGGCGCTGGTCACCGGAAGTTCGAGGGGGATCGGCCGCGCTATAGCCTTGGCTTTTTCCAGGGCGGGCTCAGACGTGGTCATAAACCACACCAAGGCCGAGGGGAGTTCCCTGAACAAAGCGGAGGAAGTTTGCGGTCAGGCCCGGTCGGCGGGTGTAAGAGCTATTGCCGTGCCGGCTGATGTCTCTTCGAAATCATCGGTCAGGGAAATGATTGGAAGGATTTCCGGCGAGTTCGGCCGGCTGGATTTTCTGGTTCTCAATGCTGCCAAGGCGCCTTTCAAGCCAATCGAAAAGCTGTTGGAAAGGGAAATTCGGCAGCTCGTCGAAATCAATTACATGGGTAATCTGTTCTGTATTCAGGAAGCTTTGCCGCTCCTGGAGGCTTCGATGGGTAAAATCGTTTTCATATCGAGCCTTGGGAGTCGTTTCTACAACCCGTCCTATCCGCTTGGTAGCATGAAAGCGGCGATGGAGTCAGTGGTTAGAGACTGCTCCGAGAGCTTTTCTGAAAAAAATGTTTCAGTTAACGGCGTTTGCGGTGGGGTGGTCAGGACCGACTCGTTTAAGGTGCTGCGGCAGTATATGGAAGAACTCGAGCATATGCCTGACGAGCTTTGCGTCAGCCCAGAGGCTATTGCCGACGTTGTTCTCTTCCTCTGCAGCCCTGCCGCCCGAGGGATTCATGGCCAGACCATCGTGGTTGACAATGGCTTGAGCAATAGACTATACCGCCCCGCATGGGCACGAAAGCAAATCATTAGATAGAGAGGTTGAATTCATAATGAAGCAGAATTTAATTCCCGAACAAAAGGTTCTGGAGGAAGTAATAAAAGCAATCTCTGAAGGAATTGATATCAATCCCAAGAATATCAAGCCGGAAAGTTCCCTTATCAAGAATCTTGGCGCTGAATCGCTCGATTTTCTCGATATAAATTACCGGCTGGAACAGACTTTCGGGATTAAGATGGCCAGACGCTCGGTGGTCGACCACATGGAGGAAATGTTCGGGGAAGAATCGGCGATTGATTCAGACGGCAAGCTGACCGAGAAGGCCGCCAAAGTGTTCGCCTTTCGCTATGACGGGTCCGGGGATGCAATCCAGGCGGGCATGGATATGGATGAACTGCCCTCCATGGTCACCGTCAAATCTATTGCCGAAGTGGTCATGAATCTGCTTGATACGCTGCCTGAGAAATGCCCTGGCTGCGGGGCCTCGAACTGGGTCCTTCAGGATGAGACCAGAATACATTGCGGGTCTTGTGGGGAACCGGCAACTTTCATCAATGGGGATGACCTTACCGAACTCTGGCTAAAGCGCGTGCAAGAAAGCGAAGAAATCTTCTGAACCCGGCGGTAAAAAGATTCAGGACCAGACCAGATATGGCTCGAAATGGAAAACGAGTGGTCGTCACGGGCTGCGGAATGATCACCCCGCTTGGGAAAGACAGCCGTGAAACCTTTGCAAATGCTCAAAACGGGATCTCAGGCATAGATTTCCTTCGTTCTTTCGAAACTGAAGGTTTGCCGTGCCGTATCGGCGGGCAGGTGGAAGATGCCTGGCTGAAAGCCGCGCCGGAGACGGGACTTCAAGGGATCGAAAAGTGCTCTTCCCGGGGTCTGAAGATAATGTTGTCGGCGGCTTCCGAAGCCGTGGAAATGGCGCGCCTTGACTCGGTCGAGAACCGGGACAGAGTCGGTGTGAGTCTCGGCTACCATGGTGAAAACCCATCGGTCGACGACATGCTTATGTTGTATCGATACAGCGGTGGCAAGGATTTATGGGATATCCAGGGTCTTTCTGCTCACGGCGTTTATTCATTTTTTAACTTCTTCCGCAGGAAACCCGACGTAGCAACCTCGATATTGTCGATTCTGTTCAATTGCAAAGGCAGTGCTTTTACTACCGTTTCCGCCTGCGCGGCCGGGGCGCAGGCAATAGGCGAAGCATTCGGCATAATCAGAGAGGGCAGGGCGGACGCAATGATCGCCGGAGGCTGCGAATCCAATCTCAACTTTGCCGGTTTCGTCGGCTTCGTCCTGATCCGCGCTCTGGCAGAGAGGTATTCGTCTCCGGAGAAAGCTTCGAGGCCCTTTGACAGAAAAAGAAACGGCTTCGTCATGTCTGAGGGAGCGGGGGCGCTTGTTCTCGAAAGCCTCGATCATGCTTTGGAGCGAAACGCGCCCATTCTTGCTGAAGTCCTTGGGTACGGTTCCTCGGCCGACGCTTTTCGAATAACGGATATTCATCCCAAAGGCGACGGCGCGGTTCTAGCCATGCAGGGAGCAATGAATGACGCCGGAGTTGCCGCCGAAGACATCGAGTACATCAATGCGCATGGTACGTCCACCCTCCAGAACGATCAGATTGAGACGCTGGCAATCAGGAGAGTTTTTGGAGATCTGGCAAGGAAGGTCCCGGTAAGTTCGAACAAGTCGATGATCGGCCACACCATAGCCGCGGCCGGGGCTATAGAAGCAGGCCTTACCATCATGGGCATAAACAACTCCGTGCTCCTGCCGACGATCAATTACGAATTCGCCGACCCGAAATGCGATCTCGACTATGTCCCGAACCGGGCCAGAGTAGTGGAACACCGGATTGCCCTCTCTAATTCGTTCGGCTTCGGCGGGCAAAACGCATGTCTGTGTTTCGGTAAATTCCTCCAATGAAATCCGTTCCTCGGAGTCCTTCTGATTCGTTGACCGGCCAAGTGGTTATAACCGGGCTCGGAGCTGTCTGCTCTCTGGGGAATTCTCTGCGGGAAATTTGCCTCGGGTTATCGACCGGGGAATCAGGTATTGGCGGGACTCCAGACTTGGAGGCCGGTGCGTTCGGCTGCCCTGCCGCCCGCGTGAATGACCCTCCGGTTATAAAGACCGATATACATCCTCTCCTGGCCAAAACGATGGGAAAGCACCTCACGCTTCTCCTGGCTTCTACCGGGCAGGCCCTGACGGATGCCGGAATCGGCCCCGGCGATTTCATCCCCGAAGACATGGGATTTTTCGCCGGTATGGGGATGGTCGATTATCACCTGGAAGACCTGCTCCCGGCGGTAGTGAAGTCTCTTGGTCAAAACGGCGATCTGGACTACGACAGGTTCTTTTCGGCTGGATACCGTGAAATCTATCCGCTGTGGCCCCTGGGAATGCTGAATAATGTCGCCTTCTGTCAGGCCGCCATCCACTTCGGATTGAGAGGAGAAAACTCCATTTTCACGCCTCACGGTGACGCCGGAATCAGGGCCGTCGCTGAGGCGGTGAGGGTCCTGGGAGAAGGGCAGGCTAAGGTGGCTCTGGCAGGTGGCGTTAGTGAGGAAATATCGCTTCTCAGCCTCGCCCGGGCACGGTTGAAAGGGTTGGTTGGACCACGGCAGGGAACATCGGAAAATTCAAGGGCGCAGGGCGCGAGTGTTTTTCTTGGCGAATGCGGAGCGATGCTTGTTTTGGAAACCCCTGGAAACGCGGCTGCCAGGTCTGCCGGCGTTCTTGCCAGGATAGTCGGGTTCGGATTTTCGTGCCACAGGGATCAAAAGACCGGCCCGGCTTCAACGGCGGCTATAAGGCACGCCATGGAAAGGGCGCTCGACGATGCTGGAATCGGCCCTGAAAAAATCGATGTGGTCATACTTGGCGGCTGCGGCCAGAATGAATCGCAAGCCGTTGAAAAGACGTTTGGCGTTAGGTTGCCGGTCGTAGTCTCAACGGCCGGGATTTTTGGCGAGACGTTTGCTGCGGGGCCCATTCTGAATGCGGCGCTCGGGTTGAAAATCTCACACTGGGCAGAATTGCCGCAAGACATCTATCTTTTGGGGGACCGCGCGCCCGCTGATATTCCGAAAACCGCTTTGATCCTGGTTAACGGCATCAGCTACGAAGGCATGTCTTCATCCATGATTATCGAAAAAGCTGCCGGCAGGACTCTATGAGGCTTCTCCTTTATGACGGTATAACCGAGCTTCGGCCGGGCGAATCGATCAGGGGCACAAAAAGCTTCTCTCTGTCCGAAGAATATTTCAGGAGGCATTTCGGCAAAGAAGCCCTCATTCCTGGTGTTATGTTCATTGAGGCGATGGCCCAGCTCCTGGGTTGGCTGATTATCTATACGCACGATTTCCGGCTCTCGGCCGTAATGTCGCTTATCGAGGATGTAAATATGGCGCCGGACCTCAGGCCCGGCTTTACCGCCGAGATTTCCGGCAGCCTTTCATCGACTTCGAGGAGCGACTCGCTCGGTTCTGCGCGGATGAGCGTGGACGGCCGTGAAATTGCTTCGGTCGGGCGGATCATTTATGTCCACTCCACGGCGGTGGACCCAAATGCGCTCAGAAGGTTGTTTCAATACTACGGGGGCCGGCTGGGGACCGAAAAAGGCTGAAATGAGCAGAAGAAAGGTTGTCATCACAGGCCTTGGACTTGCCACAGCGCTGGGGCTGGAAGTCGAGGAGAATTGGCGCAAGGCGGTGTCCGGCACCTCCGGGGTTAGCAAAATAACTTTACCCTGCGCTGGAAAGTCTCTCGTGCAGGCTGCCGGTCAGGTCTCAGCCGAAGATTGGGCCCGGCTGCGCCTTGAGTTTCCCGAAGAGGTTGGAGCTGAATGGGAGCGCCGGACCGTTTTTGCCCTTTGGGCGGCAAAAAGGGCGTTGAGCGACGCAGCCCTGGCGCAGGACTATGGAAACCGGTGGAGGTTTGGCGTGGCGTTGGGCTCCGGACTGGGAATAAATCGGCTCGAAGATATCCACAATTGGCTGGACCGGGAAAAAGGATTCGATGCAAAGGGGTTTGCGGCGGAGCTCGATCGTGTCAGCCCGGAATCGATAGTTCGCAACAATGCCAGCGGGGCCGCTGCCGCAATATCGGCAAAATACGATTTGAACGGGATAAATGCTACGGTCACTACCGCTTGCGCATCCGCGACTCAGGCCATGGGTTCCGCCTACCGGTCGATCGCGAGAGGAGAGGCCGATCTCATCGTAGCCGGGGGCGCGGATTCGATGATAAACGCGGTGGGACTTGTTTTTTTCGTGCTCCTCGGGTCCGTTGCCGTATCGAAAATGCCTGCTGAGAGCCTCTGCCGTCCTTTCGACAGGAAGAGGTCCGGACTGGTGATGGGCGAGGGATCTGGTATCGCTGTCTTTGAAGAAGAATCTCACGCGTTGGAGCGAGGAGCAAAGATTTATGCCGAGGTTGCGGGTTACGCTTCGACCATGGATGCATGGAGGCTGACTGCGCCGCATCCGGAAGGGAAGGGCGCTGAGGTCTGTATGATGCGTGCGCTGGCGGATTCCGGGATCGAGGCGGACCGGATCGATTATATAAACGCTCACGGCACATCGACCAAACTGAACGACCTGGCCGAGACCATTGCCATCAAAAAAGTTTTCGGTCCAAACGCAAACGGAATTGCGGTAAGTTCCAGCAAGTCTCTGATCGGTCACCTGCTGGCGGGCGCGGGCGGACCGGAGTTCGTGTTTACAGTGCTTTCAGTGGCCAGGGATGAAATCCACCCGACGATAAACCTGTCCAATCCCGATCCCAACTGCGATCTGGACTATGTTCCAAACATCGGGCGAAGAAAAACAGTTCGAGCGGCCTTATCGAATTCGTTCGGCTTTGGCGGCCAGAATGCCACGATTGTGGTGAAAAAGCATGCGGGCGTGAGATGAAATGAATCTGGACCTGAGCGGGAAAACAGCCCTTGTGAGCGGAGGGGCCCGTGGCATCGGCGCTGCTATAAGCAGGGCGCTTGGGGCCGCCGGCGCCAGAGTTATCATAAATTTCAATAAGTCAGCCGAGAAGGCGGAAAAGATCCGGGACGAGCTGCGTGCCGGGGGATTTGAAGCTGAGATTTTCAAGGCTGATGTGAGCCAACCGGATCAGGTGGAGAAACTTTTTGAGTTTGTCAGAAGCTCTGCCGGTCAACTCGACATCCTGGTTAACAACGCCGGTGTGATCCGGGATACCCTGCTGCTTACGATGAGTGTGGGCGATTGGGAAAAGGTGCACGGCGTTAATTTGACCGGAGCCTTTCTTATGACGCGCATGGCTGCGGAATTGATGGTCTCGAAGCACAGTGGGAAAATCATTAACATCGCCTCTGTTTCCGGGATTCGCGGAGGCCGCGGCCAGACCAACTATGCATCCGCTAAAGGCGGATTGATAGCGTTTACCCGTGCCTGTGCCGTGGAGCTGGCGCCCAAGGGGGTGCAAGTGAATGCGGTGCTGCCGGGTTTCATACAAACGGAGATGAGCGTCCGCGCGATGCGCAGGGCCGGAGAAGCGATTCTGGACCGCATCCCTGCACACAGGTTGGGCGACCCCCGGGAAGTGGCCAACCTCGTTGTTTTCCTGGCCTCGGACTTGTCGGAATACATTACCGGGCAGGCGATACCTGTCGATGGAGGCCTGAGCGTCTCATGATATTGCAGGGGATCGATATCGTAGAGGTTTCAAAAATAAAGAAGATCATGCTCGCACGACCGGAATTTGCCGCCGAGATCTTCTCGAATTCGGAACGGGAATATTGTTTCTCGAGGCCGAACCCATACGTTCACCTGGCGGGGAGATTTGCTGCCAAGGAGGCCTGTCTGAAGGCGCTCGGGACTGGATTGTCCGGCGACGGCATAGATGGGGCGCTGCGTGAAATAGAGATCACGCCGGGGAGATCGGGCAAACCTGAGCTTTCGCTCAGTGGCTGGACGGAAAAAATCGGGCGCCGCAAGAAGGTTTACCAGTGTACGGTATCGATTTCACATTCAGGGGACTATGCCGTTGCGTCCGTGATCCTCGCGGCAAAAAAGCCGGCTTATCCGGCAGGGAGTCAGGATGAGATACCTTCTGGTTGATCGGATAGTGGAGCTGGAACCGGGCAGTAGGATTACGGGGGTGAAAAATGTCGCGATGAGCGAAGATTTTCTGGAATTCCATTTTCCGAAAAATCCGATCATGCCGGGAATCATGCTCTTGGAAGCTCTCGTTCAACTGAGCGGCTGGCTTGAAGCGGCGTCTTCCGATTTCGAGAAGTGGTTTTTGATCTCAAGGGTTTTAAAATGTAATTTCTACGGTTTCGTTTTGCCCGGTGACCAGGCGCAATTGAGCGTGAGTGTGGGCGCCGCGCCGTCAAACGACCTCAAAATCTATAGCGGCAAAGCCGAAGTTGATGGGAAACGGAAGGTCAAGGTGGAGTTCCAGGGCAGCCTGCTTAACCTGGAAGATATCGAAGAAATCAATGAGCAGAAGAGATATTTTGAAATACTTACACGTAAGATTCGGTTTTAGAATTAGCGGAGTTTGTTCCTGACAACGCTGACTGGTATACACTGATCAATAGTTGCGGGTATCTCAATGGCTTTCAGAAAACGGGTTGTTGTTACTGGAATGGGCCTGGTCACGTCTCTGGGAGATGGGGTGGAGGATAACTGGAGCGGCGTTTTGAGCGGCCGGACCGGTATCGTGCGCCACGAGCGTGAGGACGGGCCTGAGTATCTGAAGTTCTTTGGAAAAGTAAATGGTTTTGACCGGCTGAGTGGTGTTCCGTCAAGCCTGGCCGGTCAGGTGCGGTTTCTGAACAGGGGGTCGGTCCTCGGATTCGAGGCGGCAAGGCAGGCTGTCGAGGACTCGAAAATAGAACTTTCGGGTGTCGCCAGGGAGCGCAAGTCTCTCTTCGTAGCCTCCGGGGACCTTACAAAGGTTGGCTATGAGTTCATGCACCCCGCGCTCAAAGACGCAACCAAAAACGGCTTCAAGAAGATAGATTTCCGAATTCTCAACAAATCCACCATGGACAAGGTAAATCCATTTTTCCTGCTCGAATCGATCGCCAACAATCTGTTCAGCTTTCTTTCGGCTGCGTTTCAGTTCATGGGTCCAAACACCAGCCTTGGCAGCCTCTCCCCATGCGGGGCTCATGCGTTGGAGCTTGCTTGCCGCAGAATTGGCAACGGCCAGGCGGACGCGGCTCTTGCCGTGGGGTGTGGATGTTGGGTTAGCGAAATTCCCATGTACGAAATGCAAGGCCTTGGGATTCTGTCCAAGTGCAGGCAGGGTGAGGCTTCTTTCCGGCCGCTGGACCGGGCGAGGGATGGGTTTATCCCTGGAGAAGGAGGGGCGGCGATATTGCTTGAGGATGCCGAGGCGGCACAGGCCAGGGGTGCGCGAATTCTGGCCGAGATAAAAGGGACGGGAAATTGCACTGAGTTCCCCAGCGGCAAAGGTTTAAGCGTCCCGGAACAGGTTTCGAAAAGCTCCATCTGCGCAGCCCTGGAAGAAGGGGGCATGGACCCCGGAGATGTCGGTTTCATATGCCCGCATGCCAGTGGAACACGGAAAGGGGACCGTTCGGAGCTTAACTCGATTTCTAAAGTCCTTGGCGACCAAAGGAGCAGGATCCCCGTTTGCGCCCTCAAGCCCTATACGGGTCATATGGGCGCAGCTAGTGATATCTGTGAAGTCGTTCTCGGCATTAAAGCAATTAACGACGGTATTGTGCCTGGGACGCCCAATTTCTCAAGACCCGAAGCCGCGTTCGAGGACATGGCGATCTCGGCGTCAAGCCGGCCGGCCGTGGGAAAAAGCTTCTTATCCATCAGCTATGGAATAATCGGCCAGTCCTCGTGTATTCTGGTCGAGGGCTGCGCGCGCTGAAATGGGAAAAATAAGGAAAACCAGGGCGTACCATATCGTCGAATATCTCGGTTTTTCCGTCATCGTCAGTATTGCAAAATCGCTTCCCGTCAAGGTGCTGCGGGCAATCTCGGGAGTGCTCGGGGCCGTGCTTTTTGCGGCTATACCACGAAGGCGGGAAATAGCCCTGCAAAACATCAGGATCGCTTTCGGCGACAGCTTGTCCGAAGAGGAAATACGGGCCCTTGCGCGCCAGAGCTGTAAGGCTTTCTTCCTCACTGCAATTGAGATCATAAGGTCACCCTTTCGTTTCGACGGCGCCAATATCGTTCGGGACGGCCGTTATAAGACGGAACATCTCGAACACCTTTTTCAAAAGGCAAAACTGATCCATGACGAGGCCGGGGGGTGCATTTTCGTAACCCCGCACCTCGGGAACTGGGAACTCTTGCCCTATGTGAGCGCTCTGATCGGCATTCCGCTGGCTATAGTAGTACGCCCGCTCGATAATCCCTATCTCGAGCGCGCCGTATTCTCCAGCCGCATTGCGAGCGGTCAGGTGATCATCCCCAAGATGAACGCCATGTTCTCACTGGAGCGATTGCTGCGCAAAGGAAGATCGATCGGCATGCTTCCGGACCAGAGCACCAGCAGGGGCCTGAGGGTAAAGTTCTTCGGGGCGGATGCAACGGTCACACCGATTCCGGCCTTGCTGGCCCTGAGGTATGGGCGTCCGGTTGTAGTCGTCGCGGCATGCCGCACCGAGGACCCGTATTATTTCGAAGGCTTTGTCTCCGACCCGATCCGGCCCGAACCCGGCAGAGCCGATGAACGCTCGGAGATTGAACGCATAAGCAGGGAAATCAATGTAAAAATGGAAGAGATTATCCGGAAATATCCCGAACAGTATCTATGGATGCATAACAGGTGGAAAGAATCCTGGAAAACGCCGATCTTTGGAAAAGCAAAATCCAGGTTTTACCCGTGACCCCACCCGATGTCGAAGACTTTCAACTAAAAACTAAAAACTCAAAACTAAAAACTCCCTCACTATTCAAGCCCCGCTTTTTTCTGCGTTGCCATCCTCTGAATGAGTGAATCGAAAGGCTGAGTTTTTAAGAAACGGTCGAACGAGTTCTGATAATTCTCAATGGTACTGATTCCGTCGATAATCACATCTCTGATCATCCATTTGCGGGCGGTCTTTTCCGCTATGTAGTCGACCGGGATATGCTCGTTGGTTCGCATTATTATTGTGCGCACCTTCGTATACTTGCCTGCGGGGACTTCCCCAGGGTAGTCGACCGTCTCCTTTTTCAAAAAGTCCAGGACCTTCCTGGTATATGAATCGATAAAAATCGCCGTGAAAAGCGGCAGATATTGACTGCGTTGACCCTGTGAAAGTTTGCCCCAATGGTCTTTCAGTGACTCCTTCGCCATTTCCGCAGTCAGGAAGCTTTCGGACATTATCTTCTGAATGAGTTCGGCACGCTCTTTGCGGTGTGCCTGCCCCTGCAGTTGAGGGTTTGTCTGTATGTCCATGGCTTTGTCGAGCACCGAACGCACCATATCCGTTGCGCCCGATTGCGCTTGAGCCATAGTGTGGGCTCCCAGCACGAGCAGGAGGCATGCGAAAAGAACCAACCATGTCTTAGAACTTTGCATTCATTTCTCCTCAGTATTACAGACCCGTTAACGACAAGCTTCCAATTCATCCCGTCCCCTCATCTCACCAACTGAAAACTAGAAACTCTTTCAATCGGTCGGTTTCAAGAAGGACAGAATTGCGGGCAGAATCAACAGGGCGGCCGCGAGTACGCAGATGCTTCCCACCCATGCTACGAAACCCAGGCTGAAAATTCCCCTGTGGTTCGATATCATCAGGGTGCCAAAGCCGATGGTGGTGGTCAGGGCTGCTAGAATAACCCCTTTGCCCGTACTGAAAGGAAGGCGTCCGTACCCGGTGTGGCCCTCTCTCCATCTCTGAATAATGATGACGCCGTATTCCACGCCAGCCCCGACGACGAGCGGCATGAATATGCTGTTGGCAAGGTTAAAATCGAATCCTGCAGCTCCCATAATGCCTACTGTCCAGATCGTGCCGGCCGCCAGCGGGATGAGTGATATGAGCATAAGACGCAGACTTCGCAATGTAAATGCGAGAAGCAGTGAGATCGAGATGAGCGCATAAATGGAAGCGTCGATGGAAGCTTTTTTGAATGCGGACGCGAAGACGTATAAGGCAATAGGGTCTCCGATGACATCCGGGTCCACCCGCTCAATGTCACTGACGAATCGCTTCAGCGCCCCTTCGTTCCATATCGACTCACTGGGATAAATTCTCAGGAGATACAGGTTTTCGTGCAGGAACTGGTCCCTCAATTGATGCGGGATATCCTTTACCGTCATTGGGGAGGCGGAAGAACTCTCCTTAATCAGGCTCCATTGTTCAATGATGTCTTTGTCAAAACGGCTGCGATATTCCGAAAGTCTCCGGATTCCGGAAAGAGTTTGCGTAAGAGATCCCGTGATCTTGTCTATCAATTTCTTGACTTCCACCATCTGCTCGACAACAGGTCTGGATGCTCCCCATTTCTCAGCCTGGTCCTCCTGCATCTTGAACCGGATCCTTTGAAGAACTTCTATCAAGGCGGATTGGTAGTCATCGGCCTGCTTTGGCGAATCAAAACAGTCGTGGTTTGAGTTCAGCGCCAAACACGTGAGCGATGGGTCCAGATTGGGAACCAGGAGGGCAATCGACCTCAGCAGAGGTATTTTTTCTTCCTGGTGACCGGGCAGCAGGGTAAAAACAGTGTCCACGTCTGAAACGGTTGGAAGGGCTTTGAGTCTTGCGGTTTCGGTCCTTGCCTTTTCAGGGGAGTCCACGACCGCTGCCGCCGAAATGATGGAATGCGTGGCGTTTTCAACCAGGACTTTTTCCCAAACTACCGATTCGGCGTTTCTCGATTGGAGGCGCAGAGGATTGAGGTCGAACTGCACGTGTGAGGCAAGTATTGCGCCCAGCGCGCATATAACCAGGGACACGGCGAGCACCGTCCGAACGCCGGTCGGGTGCAGGCTCAGGAGAAACCTTTCCTTTTCACCCGCCTTTAACTGCTTGGAGGAAGGCTTTTTGACGGCAAGGAATTCACTCAATGCGGGAAGTACCGTAAAGTCGGCAAGTACGGTCAGAAGTATCCCCATGCCGGTGATCATGCCGAGTTCCATCAGGCCGCGAAAGCCCGTAAAAATAAATGGGAGGAATGAAAAAGCGGTGCTTAGGCCGGCCAGCATAATGCCGGGGCCGGATTTCTCTATGACCCTTTTGATAATGGCGGTGCGGCTTCCGTCGTAAAGGTCCCGTTCCTCTTCATACCGGGCAAACCAATGGATGGCGTAATCAACCCCAAGACCGCAAAGCATCGGCGCAAAGACGATGGAAAGAATGTTCAAGTGACCGATGAAGAGAGCCGTCCATCCAAACGTCCAGCATAAGCCGACGGTAAGGGATATGATAATGATAATCGGATGGCGAAAACCTCGAAAAAAAAGGACCATTATCAGAAGGACGCCGAGCAAGGATATCCAGGTCGCCTTGGTCATGTCGTTCATGGCGGTGGTCATCTCATCATCGTTGAGAGCCGCCTGCCCGGTAACGCCTGCCTTGACGTCGCCAAATCCTGACGCTCTGAGTTCCTGTATATCAGTGCGCAGTTGCGTCAGTGACCCCTGAGTCTTGCTTACCCCCCCCGTAATTTTGCTGGGAATAACCGCGGCTATGAGAAATTTTTTCTTGCCCTCCCAGATGTAGCCTTCTTTTTCGAGGTCCCAGACCCCGCTTTTGAAAAATGAGGACCAGGGGGAAACGAACTGCGGCGCACCCGCAAGATATCGTGAAAACCCGTCCAGGACCTTAATCAGGAATTCCAGGTCCATCGGCTTGGAATTTTCTCCCTGCTCCCCCTGAGTCTCCTCGTTGTCGAGAAAACCGGTAAACATCTCGCCGACCATCCTGGACGCCATCTCCTGGTTCACAAGCCTGAAAAAATTGAGCAGGTCGGGATTTTCGGACATGTTGTGAAGCAGCAGCGCATGGTCGGAAAGAGTGTTTCTTAGCTGAACGAGATCGTCTTCATCGAGATAATATAGAAGCCATTTTTTGAATTCTTCAGGGTCGATTCGGTAGAATATGTCTTGAAAATGTTCGGGGTCTGCGTGAATTTTATCGACCATCGCCCGCATGAACTCGATGGCCCGGTCCTGGGTTGGACCTTGGACGACCAGGGTAAACGTTGTCTTTCCGTGGAATCCGAAATCATCCAGAACGTCGGATTTGGCTATGAGCGGAAGTTTGGTGGAAATAAGCTCGAGCTGAGCGGTCCTCACTTCAAGCCGGGCGGCCGCAACCCACAAGGAGGCAATCACGCTCAGAAGTGTGAGTGCCAGAATAAAACGTGGTCTGGGAAGAACCCAGACCACAAGTTTTTCCAAGAACCTGACGATGAGATTCATTCTTGCTCTGGTTTAAGACTGGTGACTGTTTCGGGCACGGTCAATCCTGCATGCCCTCCTGCACCGGTTTAAGGCCCGTAGGTGCCGAGGCCGACAGCGTAATCAAGGCGCGCAAGGGCCACGTGATAGCCATACAATGACTGAAGATAATCACCCTCATTTTTCCCATATCGGTCTATGGCATCGAGCATGTCCTTGGCTGTGCCGATGCCCAGGTCGAAATTGTCAAAAGCCGCGAGGATCCACCGGCGCGCTCCGACCACCGCCTCCTCGTAGGCCGCCCAGGATTTCTGTGCCTCAACAGCGTCCTGATAGTATTTCACTACTTCGATAGGGATGTTTCTTTCCGCAAATTCTTGAGTATCCCGCATCTTCTCATACTCAGCCCTGGCTTTGTCGAGATTTCCTAACCCTATGCCGAAATCGACGTGCCAATGGGCTCCGGCGTAAAACCCTCCATAAGCATGATTGAACTGGTCGGTTAGATATGTGTTCTCGCCTCCCATGAGTGTCTGGCGGCCAGGAGCTCCGGAGACCGATCCTACGGCAGCGGCAAAGAAGGAGGGGTACAGGTCTGATTTGGCCGCATCGGCAAGCTTGCCTTTGGCGTCAGCCCCCTTTTTCACCTGTGTGATCTCCGGCCTGTTTTGGAGAGCCCGCTGCACGTATTCCCCCTCCGGTTGAAGATTTGCCGGGTTTTTGGGCAGCTCGGTTTCCTTGGTTATGAATTCTTCGTTTTGCGGGATACCGATCGCCTGTTTCAGAGCATAGTAGGCAGTGCGATATCCGGACTCGGCTTTGGCGGCAAAAGCTTTAACCTGAGCGGCATACGCTTCGAGACGGTAAAGGTCGCTGGGATCGGCATTCTTTGCGTGCAACTCGATTAAACGCTTTATACGCCTGGTTGCGTCGCTTATGTAAGCATCGGCGTCTTTGGCCGCGCCCTTGCCCTGACTTGCTATCAGATAAGCATAGTAGAGTTCTTTAGTGTTGAGGATAACCTGATTTTTGCGCTGTTCCTTTCCCGCTTTTTGGGCTTCCAGACCAAGGCGGGCCGCGTCTTTTCGGTTGGATATTTTGCCGAAAGTATAAAGAGGTTGGGTCAGGGCAAAATCAAGCCTTCCAAAAATATTGACGGAATCTTCATCATGGCTGACCAGATAGCCGGTTTTGCCTACTACCTGTACGGTTGGCACCTTGGCGTCGGATACCGGGCCCGATATTCCTACCAACTCGACCTGGGGTAATTGACCGCCGGTTGCCTGTCTCACCTCGCCCTTGGCAACTCGAATGTCCTGTTCAGCCATTTTTAGCTCAGGGCTGGTTGCCAGAGCCATTTCAATCATTTCGTCAAGAGCTAAAACCTTTTCTTCCGAGCAGATCGCGGTCCCATAGGCGAGCATGATCAGCAAAAAGCACAAAAGCACTGGCGCAATACATTTCTTAAAACTGGCTTTTCCTCTCATGGTGCGACCTTCGTAAAATAGGTTAAACTCGGTTGGCAGCTTTTATACAGTACATATCGACAGATTTAAAGCAATAATCTCCAGGGATCTTCTTTTCTGAGACGCAGAGGGCAAAATCGGAAGCACCGTTAAATCTTGGGTTGACCCTTGTAAACCTGTTCGTTAGGTTGAACCGGCGCTGCTTGGCTTTTAATCTCGCTGCTCTGAGGTTGGATTATGAAACGAAAGTTGATTATCAATGCTGATGATTTCGGATTGACCAAAGGGGTCAATCTCGCCGTATCCGAGTGTGCAGAAGCAGAAGTGCTTCGAAGCGCGACCTTGATGCCGAACGGTGAAGCCTATGATGACGCGGTGAAAACGGCAAAAAGGCTGAGAGGCTTTGGCTTCGGTATTCATTTCGTCCTGTCCGGTCTCAGGCCGGTGCTGCCCGCCTGCAAACTGCACGGCCTTGCCGGCCCGGATGGCTTGTTGCCTTCAGATCCCGTAGGGTTGCTGACCAAAATCGTGCGACGAAGGTCGCTCATCGATGATATCAGGAAAGAACTCTTTGCGCAGGCTGAAAAGGTCTTTGCTTCCGGATTGAGCATAACGCATTTTGACAGCCATAAGCATGTTCATATCATTCCTGTGGTTCTCGACATTATGATTGAAATAGCGCGGCGCTTCTCTGTCACGGCAATGCGCAATCCTTTCGAAGCCGAAGGTGCATTGAGGTTTTTTAATGACGTTGAAAAAAGCGAGCGGACCAAGTTTTTGAAGCAATATGCGGAGGCTCGCGCATCCACCGTTTGGCGGCCGTACTTCAGGGCGCGGGTTCGAAGGGCTGGAATTCAAACTCCCGCCGTGCTATATGGAGTTTCCCCCACCGGATTCATCAACGAAAAGGTAGTGCGGCGTATTTGCCGTATGATGAAGCCCGGAGTGAGCGAGCTTATGATTCATCCGGGTATTTTGGATGCGGACCTTGTGCGGAGTAAAACGCGGCTCCTTAATTCCCGCGCAAGAGAAAAGCGCCTCTTCGAGTCCGGAAAAATCAAAGAGTTGTTCGACAGACATCAAATAGGACTCAGCCATTTCGGAGAGATATATCGGTGAGTGAACCAGGAATTAATCGGTTTGAATATACGCATGAGAATGTCAAAGAACACCCTAAGATCTCGGTGGTAATACCTCTGCATAATGAAGCTGTCACCCTTGGTGAATTATACGATCGGGCACGGGCCTCGCTTGATGAGATCGGTTACATGTGGGAACTTGTCCTTGTCAATGATGGGAGCACCGACGATACGCCTGTCATTCTTGATTCCCTGTACCGATTGGACCCCAGAATCACGGTGGTGCACCTGCGCAAGAACTACGGCCAGACCGCTGCGCTCATGGCGGGGTTTAATAATTGTCGGGGTGAATTGATTGTATCGCTTGACGGAGACCTCCAACACGCACCGGAGGAAATCCCTGCATTTATAAAGAAAATCGAGGAAGGCTACGACATGGTTTCCGGCTGGCGCACAGCCCGCTCGGATCCGTTTCTGACCAGGACTTTTCCATCCAGGGTGGCCAATTGGATGATTTCCAAGATTTCCGGGGTGAACCTGCACGATTTCGGCACCACATTCAGGGCCTACAGGCGTGAAGTGCTGCTTGAACTGCGTCTCTATGGAGACCTTCACCGTTTCGTTCCGGCCCTGATAGCAATTAACGGTGGGAAGGTGATCGAAATTCCCATAAGAGACATGGGCAGAGCACAGGGGAAGTCGCACTACGGTCTCGGAAGAACGTTCAGCGTGGCGTTTGACCTCATCGCGGTTGGATTCATGCAGCACTATATGACCCGCCCGCTGCATTTTTTCGGTAAGATCTTCCTGGGTTTCTCCGGTGTATCATCCCTCATGGGTCTGTTTTTATGCTATCGAAAATTTGTGCAGGGGGCTAAGATCTTCAGCGAACATGGGCCGCTCACTCTGCTCGCGTCGGTTCTCATGCTTGCCGGTATTCATTTTCTTGCCATTGGGCTCGTAAGCGAAATCCTGATGCGGACTTATTTCGAATCGCAACAAAAGCAGATTTATTGCATAAGAGAGATCTGCAGGCAGGGGCCGGGCGATAAATGTTTCGGCCCCGCCAAAACCACCAAATCGAAGATTTGACAAAAATCCGCGCCTTGAGTCTTCTTCTGTTCTCGCCGGAATACATCAAAAGAAAATGTGGGCAACTCTTGCGCTCTTGCCCACATTTTTACCACTTCGCAATTATTTTTGACGTCACGCACAAGAACTAAAAACTAAAAACTCAGAACCGTTAACGAACGTTAACTGCAATCGTTCCAGAGTAAGCACCGGTCCCGCCGGCGTTTTCCGCCCTGACCCTGTAGTAATATTTGCCTTTCGAGGGAACGGTGACGGTAAGACTTAGACCGGAAACGGCATAGTTTTCGATCACGTCTTCAAAGCCGGGATCTGTAGCCACTTGAAGATCGTAGGAGAGTATCGGCGCATTGCCCGACGGGGCCTTCCAGTGCGCGATGAAGCCGGAAGATGTAACCGCGGTCGCGGCGGCCGCCTTTGGTGCGCCGGGCAGGGTGGTAAACGTCGAATCGACTGTGTAGGCCGGGCCGGCGGCGTTGGTGGCATAGCCCCGGTAATGATAGATGGTGTTGGAGGTGAGTCCCCTCAGATTAACTACAAATGCGCCGCTGGTGACCGTGGGAACAGTGCTCACTTTGGTTCCGTTGACAGTCGGGTATGCGTTTATGCCGTAGGCGACACCAGATGCTGTGGGCAGGGCCGCTCCAGGTGACTCTATTGTTGCTCCGGTCGTCGCTCCCGCAGAAGTGATAGAATACGAAACCGGGGTATCGATAATGGGAATGCTCTGCGCAGGGGCGTTCCCAATGGTCAGGGAATGTGTCCAGGTATGTCCACCGGCGCCGCCGCTGCTGACGACCCAATTGTACGAGGCGATTTCGGCATCGCCGTTCCATGGGTCCATCAAGTAAACGTTGTTTCCGGCGATGCCCCTGATCGCCAGAATATGCCCGGAAGTGGTGCCGTTCCACAGCCAGCGGATGGCAATGGGCCGCAATATATTTATCTGCTTTGATACTGCCGTTTGAACAAGGGAGTGTGTGTAACGGGTTGTAGTCAATCCGGCGAAATGATCGAGAATCAGGTCGACGCCGTTGCGTTCCGGTTGTGTGGGATCGGTTTCGGTGCCGTATAAATAATTCCAGGTATCGGGGGTGCCGGGGGTGCCGTAATCGGCTATCTCGGTCTGGGTCTCGATGACGCCGTAGTATTCAAGAATAGCCTGTGAAGTTGCGGCCCAGCACCACTGATCTTGTTCCTGGTAACACATCTGGACATTCAGTATTGTGGCGAGGGCGGCATCGGCACAAAGGAGGCATGCCAGCAGGCCAACCGCCAGACATAAACTTCCGAAAGATTTCTTCGTCGTTGTCATCGCTGCTTAATTGCCTCCCTGACTGTTGGTTTCAAACTTTCGAGGATGCCGGCGGCCTGACTTGAGCCTGACGCAGCCTGGCCTAAACCCGATTGGGTCTTCATCGGCGACAAAGACATCAAAGTTTCACCCGCCTCCGGGATCATCATCAGGTATGTCTTTGCCTGAAGAACCGCTATAAGTACCGGGTTGTAACCCTTCTCGGCAGGCCAGTTCTCTCTTACCCGGTTCGTGAACTTGGCAAGGGTGGCATGTCCCAGGGAAACAGCCTCCCATTGTCCGTCCATACGGTCTACGATCAGGAAACACCTGATTTGACCCTGGATCATGACCGGAAAATACCACTGGTCGGTCACGGTCAGAATCGATGCCACCGGGACCCCTTCGCTGTAACTGAATAAGGAGTCCGGAGTAATAATATGAAGATTGAAAGGATCGCCCAGGTAGGTTTTGTCAAGTGAGTCGGTTTTGTTGAAACCATACTCGTTCGCCGAGCCTGCCGGTATGCGGGCCAGGAAAGATGAAAGGCCCGCCTTGGCTGCGGCGTCGACATCCGCCGGACCGCTCAGGGCCTCAGCCGCTACGGGCAGGAGACAAAACAAAACGGCAATGGTAAGCATTAATGATTTCATCAATCCTCCTCGTCAAAAGGCTGCATTTCTCTCCCAATTGAGGACATGAGCGATGCCCGCTCCTGCAGATTGGAGTTTTCAGCTTTTAGTTGAAGCTGAAAACTGGAAACAAAAAGCTTTGGGGGTAAAGGGGGGGGGTAAGACAGTTAACTAAATCTTCGAGACGGTTGTCAAGCGGAAAACCGGCGGTGGAATCGACTCATCTTTCAAACGGCTTCAGATGGACGTGCTTTATCTCCTCGTTCAGAAAAAACCTGCTTTCCATTACTTTCTTTTCCAACATGCCCGTTGTGAAAATAATTTTATGCTCTGCCGCGAAACTGTTCAGGCTCTTCACTGCCGCAAGGGTGACCAGGGTATCCAGGCATATCGCGTAGACTATCACGTTTTCACTGTTTACCGCTATCAAATCGACAGGCTTGTCCGCTATGCGCGGTGGCATATAATCGGCCACCGTCCTCAGACCGAGTTCCTGAAGGACCCTGAAAAGATTGCATTGGAGAGTTCTGTGAACGGAGCGTTCACTTCGAAAAGGCTTTGGAATTCTTACCCATGACTTTTCGAGCTGAGTTTTCCATGAATCCAGATTTCGTTCCAAGTCCTCACTCATTTTACCCTCCATACTAAACTAAACGATCACGAGTTCTTCAGTGGCTGTATTCAGAGATTCGATGCCGTCGCTCGTGACCAGATAGGTATTTTCGAGACCGGCAATTCCTTCGCCCGGGATAATAACTTTGGGCTCGAAGGCGAAAACCATTCCCTTTTCGAGCACCAGTTTCTGATTTTCGGCGATAAATGGAAATTCGTCCACCTCAATGCCAATACCATGTCCAATAAAGGTAATCTTTGGATCCGAGTGGCCCATGAACCAGGCGTCCCATCCGGCTTGTTCGGCCCACTCCCATACGGCGTCATAGATCTGGCCCGTGATCGAACCGGAACGCGCCAGGTCTTTCAAACGGGCGTGAACCGATTGAACGAATTCATAGGCCTTCGCCAATCTGGGGGGAGGGGACCCGATGCAAAAATTCCTGGTCTGGTCGTTTGCATAGCCGCTCCGGATAAGCATCGTGTCGATGCTCACTATCTCACCGCGGCGTATCTTCTTGTTTCCCGCCCCCTGTCCGAATGCGGATGAAATGCCGGGACCGCCGGTCGGGGCATCCGTATAGGACGGAATGGCGGCATTGGAGCCCGAGAGAACGTGTCCGAACACCATCTCCAGATTGAAAGTTCTCAGGCGGATCATTCCGGAATTGCCGGCCTTGCGCGAGACGGCCTCCAGTTCGGCGCCGAGTTCGATTTCAGTGATTCCGGCTGAGAGCAGGCGCGGGACCGATTCGGCTACCAGCGTGGAAATCTCGGCCGCCTGCCTCATCTTTCGAATTTCCCAGGCGGATTTGATCGTGCGTAGCTGTCGTACCGCTCTGCTTACGTCAACGATGCGCTGCTCCGGGAAAACCTTTTGATCATAGACGAAAAATGCGTTGACCGGAAGAACATCCAACTCGAAGCCGAGTGTTTTCGGTTCTCCGCCACATGCTTCAAAGGTGGTTTCGCGCAACTCGGAAAGGCCCTTCATGGGGATCGAGCGCAGAGGCGACTCAGCCTGCGCGCGGGCGAGGTTTCGCCGTACGAGCAGAACGGGAGTCCCTGATGAGGGTACGATGAGATGGGAATCCTGAACCGTTCCCGTGAAGTAGAAGAGGTCGGCGTTTTGCCGGATAATTGCGGCGTCGACTCCGTTCTTTCTCAATAGGGCCTGGAATGCTGAAACCCTGCGTAAAATCTCTCTTGCCGGTACTGTTTCCAAAGTTTTCCCCATGGATCTCTGTTCAATGCACCGCCGGCCCGGACGAAGACCGGGCGGGGCTCCTATTGAGCAGAAGAGCGAGTGGAACGAGTATGGCTGTAGCGATGGAAAGGATGAAAAAAGCGTCGTTGAACGAAAGCATGCTCGCCTGTCGCAGAATCTCCTGGTAAAAGTATGCAAGTCCTCCCGCCGAAGGCGCGGCGGCCGATTGATTAGCGCCTAGAAAATTATACGCATGCTGATATGCCTCTCGAAACGCCGGCTTGTAAAGCGAAATGTTTTCCGAAAGAAACGTCTGGTGAAACTGGGAACGCTCGGAAAGGAGCGTGGTGCTGAAAGCGGTGCCGAAACTTCCTCCAAGGTTCCTCAAGAGGTTGAAAATTCCGGATGCGTTGCCAGTCTTCTCCACTCTGATATTTACGAAAGATGCGCCGGCAAGTGGTACGAAAAACAATCCCATCCCTATGCCCTGGATGAAACGGGGCAGGGATATCGAGTAAAAATCTCCCTGGAGATTGAATTTGGACATCATCGTCAACGCAAAGGCGGCCGATGAGAGCCCAATAGCGACAAGGTAACCCGGTTTGATTCCCTTCCTCATCAGAATGCCTGCAACGGGCATTATCAGGAACGTCGATATACCCCCGGGACCAAGTACCAGTCCGGCCCAAAATGCCGTGTATCCCATCAGTTCCTGTACATAGAGGGGCAGAAGAACAATGCTTGCGAACAGGCAAAAAAAGCCCAGAAACATAATTGCAGTTCCGGCGGAGAAGTTTGTGTCCTTAAAAACCCTGATGTCGACAACGGGATGTTCGGTGTGCAGCTCCACAATGACGAAAAGAATCAGGGCAACCGTCGCCGTGATTGCAAGAGTAATAATAAAGTTGGATTGAAACCAGTCCTCACGCTCGCCTTTATCCAGGGCTATCTGAAGCGCGCCGAGCCCGACAGTAAGAAAGAGCAGGCCCCATTTGTCGATCTTGAACACTACACGCTTTATATAGTGTGGATCGTGAATGAAAATGCCTATCAGGAACACTGCCAGAATGCCCGCGGGCAGATTGATGTAGAAAATCCACCGCCAGCTCCACTCATCGGTTATCCATCCGCCGACGATCGGCCCTACGATAGGGGCCATCACTACCCCCATGCCGAAAACGGCCATGGCGATTCCATGTTCTCGACGGGGAAAGGTTTCGAGCAAAATTGCCTGAGAGAGCGGTTGAAGGCCTCCTCCTCCGAGACCTTGCAGGATCCTCGCCACTATAAGTACCTGAAGGGACGGGGCGGCGCCGCAAAGAATCGAACTGGCCGTGAAGACCACCAGGGAAAATATCAGATAGCGCCTCCTTCCGAAGACGCTGGCCAGCCATCCGGTTATGGGGATGATGATGGCGTTTGCAACAAGGTAGGAAGTAAGTACCCAGGTGGCTTCATCGACTCCGGCATTCAAGCTTCCCTGTATGTGAGGGAGCGAGACGTTAACTACGCTCGTATCCATCACCTCTATGAATGTGGGAAGCATGACCGAGAGGGCGACAACCCATTTGTTGGCCTTTGGAGTTTCTTCGGACGGAGAGGTCATGGCTTTCGTGATGTTGAAGAAAGGGCCTTGACGGGAGCCGGCGGCAGAAGGTAGTCGCCGCTCCTGTCCGTGACATTAATGGTTACGTCCAATGACGCCCCGACTCTCAGAGGATGGTCCTTCGGCGGGGGCTGGTCAAGCTCGATCCTCACCGGAATCCGCTGTACGACTTTTATCCAGTTGCCGGTGGCGTTCTCCGGGGGGATTAAGGAAAAGGCGGCGCCGGTTCCCGCGCGGATTCCGGAGACCTTCCCTCTGTATTTGTAGCCGGGATAAAGATCCGCCGATATCGAAGCGGGCTGCCCCAGGTGGACGTTCGTGAGCTGTGTTTCCTTGAAGTTGGCCTCGATGTAAATCTTGTTGAGAGGTACAACCGCCATCATGGCCTGTCCGGGCTGGATCCTGTCCCCAACCTGAATGTTCTTTTGCGCGATGAAGCCGTCGATCGGCGCTAAGACGCGGCAGTATGAAAGGTTTAGCCGGGCCGCTTCAAGATCGGCGATCGATTTGTCGCGCTTGGCCCTCAGCGCATCGACCTTGCGCCGCTGAACATCGACATTGGCCCGTTCGCTTATAGCGGACTGAAGCTGCGCCCTGGCACGGCTGACCTGCTGTGCGGCTCCGGAAAGGGCGGACTCCAGGGCCGATATCTGTGAATCGACCGCCTTCAGTTGCGCCTTCGCTTTGTCATACCCGGTCTGCGCCTGCTCTCGCTGTCGCTGGGTGCCGGCGCCGGCAGCGGAAAGGCTTTCGAATCGTTTGTAATCCCTTTCGGCCTGGACAAAATCGGCTGAAGAGGCGCCGCGGCTGTTCTTCAATTGCTCTAAATTGTGTCTTGTCTGGCTTTCCGTGTCCTGGGCGCCCTTGAGTGTGGCCTGTGCGCCCTCCACCTGCGAGGATGTCTGGATGTCTACAGGGGGCAGCATGATTTCGGCGGCCTTCAGCTCGGCTTCATCCGCGTCCAGCGCTGCCTTTGCCTTGTCCAGGATGACTTTGTAGTCGGTCGGATCGAGTTCGATGAGAAGCTGCCCGGCCTCGACTGCATAGTCATTGTCGACGAATACCGTAAGCACGTTGCCGGGCACTCTCGCGCTGATAACGGCGTTGTCCGCCCTGGCATAGGCGTCGTCGGTAGAGACGTAATTTCTTACCCAGACCCACCAGTAAATAAGCGCCACAACCATCAGGACCACAACAGAAATTGCCCCGATTTTAATCCGGCGTTTCTTCGTGCCGTCGTCGGTGTACTCGGTATCGATCTTGTCTTCGGTTGCCATATCGGACGCCATCAAATCCATTGAAGGTTTATGGGTTTAGTTTGTCGGCTCGCCAATTGACCGTTCGAGTTCGGCCCTGGCAATCTCGTAGCCGTAGAGGGCCTGGTAAAAATCCGCACGCGTCTGAGCCAAAAATACCTGCGCGTTCAATACCTCCAAGAATATCGCAACCTGCTCCTTGTACTGGATCGTGGTGATCCGTTCGTTTTCCTCAGCCTGCTGAACGGCCACCCTGTTGGTTTCGATGTTTGTTTTTGCAACTTTTAACTGTTCGAAGGCGTTTTCGACCTGGAGCTGAATCTTCTGGAGAAGATCGTCGCGCCGCTGTTCGATGCCTTTTATGCGGTATTCCCATTCGAGTTCGGTAGCCCGTGTCTTGCCTCCCTCGAAAAAATTCCAGTCGACTTTTACGCCAACGGCTGCGTTCTCATTGTTTTGATAAGGATTAATGTTAGCTTGAAAATCTTCTCCTTCCCGGTAGTACTCGGCAAAGGCGGAGACACGCGGGTAATAGCGGCTTCGGGCCGCTGTCAGCGAATACAGGGCCTGTTGAATAGAAGCCTTGATCGCCAGGAATTCGGGCCTCTTTTCCTCGGCGGCCGAGTACAGTTCATGCAGATCGGGGACCGGGTAAGTCTGCTCCTCCATTCCGGCGAGATCGAGTTTTTCCTGCAGGTCGATATCGAGAAGCTGGTTCAGGTTCGAACGAAGGATGACCAGTTGTTTTGAAGTGCTCCTCTCGCGCTGCCCCGCCTCGGCCAAAGCGACATCGGCCTTCAGAACGTCGTTCCTGGCCGCGACCCCGTGCTGGAAATTGGCCTCGGCGTTTTTCTTCTGCACCTCCAGGCTCGCAACATAGTCTCGTGCGACTTGAACGAGCTTTTCCCCCAGCAGCGTCTGAAGGTAGGCGATCCGAACGTCGCGTATGAGGTTTATGCGGGCTTCCTCCCGTTGGTATTGAGATATCTTGAGGCCGACCTTGGATGCATTGTACTGCGACTCCAGTCCGAAGCCGGTAAACAGAGGCTGGACCAGATCGACCTGCCATCTGTTGCTGGTTTGAATCGCAAACGGGAGATTCTGAAACTTTGGACCAAAACCTACTATTGAAACGAAGGGTTGATTTGAAAGCTGCGTAAACGTGTATGACCCGTCAATCCTTGGAAAGAAGTCGGCCCTGGCCTGCGATACCTTTTCGCCGGCAGCGCCAACATCTTCGAAAGCGGCCCTGTAAGCCCGGTTGTGTGCCAGCGCATATTCCACGGCTGCCTGGCTGGTAAGAGGCTGCGCAGGCAGGCTATTGGCGGTGGTGACCGCGTGGGCCGCCGAGTTAAGAAACAACCCGAGAACTAACATAAAGACGTTCATTCTTTTCATTGCCGCACCATGCGCCGTTGTTTGAGCATATCCACAATGTCGCGGACGTTGAGGTCTGAAAGAGAAGTCACGATCTTGTCTGCCTCTATCAGCTCGCTTTCTGGAAAAGAATTGGTAACTGCTATGACCGGAAGAGCTGCGGATCTAGCCGATCGGATGCCGGCAGGGGTATCTTCCACGGCAACGCAATTCATCGGGTCCAGCGGCCCGCAAATGGATACCAGCCGCTTCATCGCAAGCAGGTAAGTTTCCGGGTCGGGTTTGCTCTTTTTCACATCGTCCGCTGCAACGATCACGAAAAAAGCTCTCTGTAAACCCAAAGACGCAACGAAGGTCTCCACCTCATCTCTGAGCGCCCCTGAAGCTATGGCCATCGGGATCTTCTTGTCCATCAGTTCGCTGACCAGGTCAACCACTCCCGGAAAACTTGGTACCCCCCGTTCGATGAGTTCACGCAAGGCGTTTGACTTCGCCTTTATCAGGTCATCGAGAGTCGCAGGCGTAAGCTCCATCCCGGCTTGTTCAAATGCGTGCATAAAGGCCTCGCGGTCGTCGAAACCGACAAAATACTCAAGGTAATGCTCGAAATCATGACCGAGTCCCAGTGGGACCAGCACCTCCTGAAAGGCCCTGTAATGCAGTGGTTCGGTGTCCACGAGAATACCGTCGCAGTCAAATATTACCGCCTGAAGGTCCAGGTCGGATCTAGGCTTGATATCGGCCAATCAAAGCTCCATAACCTTCCGGGTGAGTTGCCTGTTTAGCACTTTTTAGCGCCCCTGAGAATTCTTTTCAGTGGCGCCTGTCGACAGCGCCCGAATGCCCCCGAGAGAGAATTGCAGTATATGGTCCGCAATTAATTCGATGCCGGTCGGGTCGAAATCATCCGGACATAAGGCGTCGATAATATGCCTTGCAATATGATGATGCAGGCACTGCCCGGTTATGCTTTGCACGGTTAAAAAAGTGGCATCGCTGAATTCACCGTCCTGGGGCTCTTGTTCGTGTAACAGTTCACGCACGATGCCGGCCAGGTATTTGTAGAGCGGGCGAATCGAGTTGTCCATCATCTGGTCAAGTGCCCCGCTGGGACTGGCGATTTCCTGCGCAATCAGCTTTCCATGCCAGGCAGGAAATCCTTCGGCCATAAGACTCATGAGAAAGGAGCGGATAAATGCCTGAAGTCTTTCCTCCGGTGTGGCTTCCTGTGAAAGGCCTAAATCGGGTGGATATTTAGTCATCGCCAATTGGCTCGTATGCTCGAAGGCAGCAATATAGAGCCCTCTTTTGTCCCTGAAGTGGTAGTTGACCGAGCCGATGTTTGTGCGAGCGCGCTTGCAGATCTGTCTAACCGTGGCCGCGCGAAAACCATGCTGGGCAAATTCTTCTCCGGCCGCCTCAATCAGCCTCGCCTTGGTGTCTTCGCTGCTTGTCAAACCAACCGGCATGCATGCTCTCCCAAAAACCTGGACAGAGTTTTGAACCCTTGTTCCAAACTGGTGTTTTATACAACTGTTTCACACCCCTATGGATTTGTCAATCGGGTTTTTCCGAACCCTCATGCACGATATTTGTTCACCGATTTCCTGAAGGTTCAAGTCTACGGATGCTTCAAGTAAAAAACCTTTCGCGAAAGGCGCTGCTTGAAGTTAAAATAAAAAGTTACTCTGGGTGAGTTGCGCATTCAGGGCAGTGCAAACGAATTAAACCCTTAGGAGCCGTCTCATTGCTGAGTGTGAATGAGGTCTCAAAATATCTGGGGAAAAAAGAGCTTTTTCGCGGGGTGTCCCTGCATGTGAGTCCGGGTCAAAGGGTTGGCCTCATAGGCCCTAATGGGAGCGGGAAATCAACTCTTTTCCAGATAATAGCCGGCCAAGTCGAGGCCGATTCCGGCAGTGTGTCCAGGACCAGAGGGCTTCGAATAGGATATCTCCCGCAGGGAATTGTTCCGTCTCACGACAAGTCGATTCTGGCTCGCGCTACCGACATTCATGAAGAAGGTGAAAAACTGAGGGCCGAGTTGGAAGCTGTTCAGAGGGAATTGGACAGCGAAAAGGATCTCCGGGCGCTGGATGCCCTTGCAGCCAGGCACGCAATGGTGCAGGAGCGGTTGGAACACCTCGTTGGATACGACTTCGAAGCCAGGGCGGCAAAAATCCTCGAAGGACTAGGGTTTCAGACTTCTCAATTCGGTTCTCCGGTATCGGAACTCAGCGGTGGTTGGGTCATGCGCCTTGAGCTGGCGAGGCTGCTTTTGTCTGAACCGGACCTGATGTTGCTCGACGAGCCCACCAACCACCTGGACCTTGAATCACTGATGTGGCTGGAAGAATATCTTCTCAGCATGCCTTCGGCTTTTATCCTCATTTCACATGACCGGGCCTTTCTCAATAGAACCATTGAGCGAATAGTGGAAATTGAAGGCGGCGTGTTCAGCGATTATGCCGGCAAGTATGACTTTTATCTGGAGGAGAAAGCCAAGCGCATGGAAGTGCGCATGGCGACCTACAGAAACCAGCAGGACCGGATCAGGCAGATCGAGAGGTTCATTGAGAGGAACCGGTATGACAAAAAAACGGCCGGTCAGGCGCAAAGCCGCATCAAGATGCTGGAAAGAATGGATAAGGTCGAAGCTCCAGTGGTGGAGTCCGAAATCCATTTTTCGTTTCCTGCGCCGTCCCGTTCCGGAAAAAGAGTGGTCGAACTGTGGGACGTGAGCAAATCTTATGGTGAAAACAATGTCTATTCCGGCATCAACCTTGTCGTGGAACGGGGAGACAAAATCGCTCTTCTCGGCCCCAACGGGGTTGGAAAAAGCACGCTTTTAAAAATCTTTGCCGGTGTTGTCCAGCCGGGTTCCGGCGAGGTGAAGACCGGATTTCATACTATGATCGGATATTATGCGCAGCACCAATGGGAGCAGCTCAATCCCGAGGCGACTGTTTTCGAGGAAGCGCTCAGCGTGTCGGCGGATATGCTCCAGAACCAGTTGCGAGGACTTTTAGGCGCTTTTCTCTTTCAGGGTGATGATATCACGAAAAAGACCTCGGTGCTCAGCGGTGGGGAGAAAGCACGCCTCGTTCTTTGCAAGTTGCTTCTTCAGAGACCGAATTTTTTGCTTCTCGATGAGCCCACTAACCATCTCGACATATCTTCCAGGGTTGTCCTGGAAAAGGCGCTTTGTGACTTTCCGGGAGCAATCTGCTTTACTAGCCACGACCGGAGGTTTATAAACGCAGTAGCCAATAAGGTTCTGGTTGTAAGGTCTGGCGCTGTTCACATTTTACCGGGCAATTACGATGACTACGAAGGTATTTGGAAGGCTCGGCTTGATCCCGCGGCCGTAATCGCCGAAAAGCCCAAAACCGGTGGCAATGGCACCGGCGCAAGGGCTCGCAGCATTCAAAAAAGGGTTGAGGCCGAGCGCAGAAACGAGGTTTTTCGCGCCAGGAAGCCGATCCAGGATCAAATCGACGGTATTGAACGAGAGCTTGATTTATGTCATGCCGAACTGGATGAACTCCGGGAGCGGCTGGCCGACTCTGAGACTTACAGGCAGGGAAAGCTGGCGCTGGAGGTTCAATTGCGATACAAAGAGACCCAGGAGCGTGTCCGGAAACTAACCGGCCTTTGGGAAGAAAAAATGTTGGAACTGGAACAGATAGAGGACAATTTCGAGAAGGAATAAGTACTGGCGTACACATACATAAACCTATCATAAGAGGATGTGAATGGATATCCACCGGCTGGTAGTGTTTTGTAAGGTCGTCGATCTGCAAAGTTTCACCAAGGCTGCGGATGCTGTAAACCTGACGCAGCCGACGGTAAGCGAGCATATCAGGGCACTTGAGGCTTCGCTGGGCGAAAAGCTCCTTGACCGGCTTGGACGTGAAATACTGCCAACACCGGCCGGTAAGGTCCTCTACCGGTACGCGCGGGAGATCATACATCTCAGGGACAGGGCGGTGCAGGCTATCGAGAAATTCAAAGGCAATCTGACAGGCGCCCTGCAGGTGGGGGCGAGTACAATTCCCGGTACCTACATACTGCCGCGGGTCATCGGGACATTCAAGGCAATCTACCCGTCGATCCATATTACTCTCAAAATTGGAGGCAGCGGCGAAATAGTGCAAAAAGTCCTGGACGGCAAAGTCGAACTGGGAATGATCGGGGTCAGGTGGGACGAGAAACGTATTGCACTCGAAGAACTCTATTCCGATGAATTGGTGCTGGCCGTCTACAAGGGTCATCCATGGGATGGGCGTGATAGCGTTGAATTGAGTGAGCTGGAAGGAATGCCGTTCGTCATGCGTGAAAGGTCCTCCGGGACCCGCATGGTTATGGCTCAGACCCTTGAGGCGGCCGGATTTGCCGTATCGCTTTTGGATGTAGTCGCCGAAATGGCCAGCACGGAGGCAGTGAGGGAGGCAATAAAGGCAAAAATCGGAATATCCATCCTCTCAGCGCATGCGGTGAGGGAAGACGTGGAAAGAAATGTTCTGTCCGTGGTTCCTCTGAAAGAAATCTGTATCAAGAGGCCGTTCTTTGTCGCCCAGAGAAAAAAAAGGGAACTGTCGCCGCTTTGTTTGGCTTTCCTGGAACACTTACGCTCGGGGGGCGACGCCTGAACTCACGAACCCCCTGGCTATTTTATGAAGATCCTGACATGGACCTTTTCAACCGCGCTCTTGGTTCCTTCCCATGAACGGTACAGCAAAGCATTCAGCTCGGTTTGCCCCCGTGACACCGCCTCGATGTCCCAGCTCCTGAGCATCGGCCCGCCGCCGATCCGCCCCTGTTTGAGAGCGATATGGGCAGCAGGTCCCAGGACCTTGAGGTGAGTTTCATCCAGGTTGACCAGTTGCCACAAGTAGCCCGTTCCGCTTGATTGTTGCAACTGAACCCGGATAGTTGCGCCTTTGTCCACGGTGATTTGTTTGCCGTTGTCGGCTTTTGTGACGACCACTTCTTCTGACTGCGCCCCGGAAGCTACGCAGGCCGGCAGTAAGAAAAAAAAGGCGACAAGGGCGAAGATTTTGCTTTCCAAAGCTCCTTCTCCTGGCAGTAATCGAGTTCCGGTTTTATGATCCCCGGTTAAACACGTTGAGAGTCGAGGCAAGGGACTTCCAGCGGCGTTATCTTTCCGTCGTCTTCGAGTTGGAACACCATCTCCCTCCACACCACGCGCCTGCCGGTGAGGGCTGCCATCCAAATAAGAAAACTGAAGAAATCTCTTATCAACGCAAGCAGAAGATTATGTCTCAGGATGTCGTCGCCAAGACGGCGCACGCCCACCATCCAGGCCATTGCCAATCTTAATGCGACTACTGCGATGAAAACGGACAATCCGAAACCGCAAAACCCGGAAAATATAAAATAAAGGAGTGAAAGTACCGTCCCGTTCTGGATCAGGGATCCGGTATGCCCAAGAGGGGTGCACGCGCGGATACCTCTTGCCCATCTGACCTGATGGCGGAGAAATCCGCCCAGTGTCATTTTCGGGAGCACCGTTTCCACGACGTACCGGGAGAGTTTTACGGGAAGACCTGCCTTGCTTACAAGGTTACCCAGCATGTAATCGTCTGCCAGATATGGGGCGATCGTTTCAAACCCGCCGATAGTTTCGAGCGTTCTTTTGCTGAAGGCAATGGCCGCTCCAAAGGCAAAAGATATTCCACCGGCCATTTCGGCCACGAGCACACCGGGAGCAAATTCGGAAGAGATCCCCGTGGCTTCCAGCTTTGCCGGTATTCCCGGAGCTTCGGCCGCGCGGTAGAGGCAGGTCACGAGGCCCAGGGAATTTGTCGGCAGAGCGGCCGTGATCGCTTTCAGGAAATCCGGTCCAACCCTGATATCGCTGTCCAGAAGAATGATTGTGTTATATCCGGCTTGAGGGAGCATATTGTTGAGAGTATTCACCTTCGGATTGGGGCCGATCTTTGCCGCGCTGATTACCAGCTTGATCGCAACCTCGGGGAAGTCGGCGCGCAGCTTATCAATTATCGGAATGGACGAGTCACGCGAGTCTTTAACGCCGAACACTATCTCAAATTCAGGATAATCCTGCCGGCAAAGGGCGGCATAATTTTGATAGGCATGAAAGTCCGCACCGTGAAGGGGGATCAGGAGGGAAACAGGGCTAAAGACCCAGGAGTGGTTTACAGGGGGTGCTGAAAAAAATTTTTCGCAGGCGATGATGCATATCAGGTAATAGCATGCGGAAGCCGCTGCCAGAATAAGGAGAAAAACCCTGACACCATCCAGGATCGCCGGTACCGACACGGCCTTGTCTTCAGGAAGGCAGACAAGCGCAACTCCCAGGCAGACGAGAAGAGTACCGGCCCAGCGCAAGAGGTCGATTCGTTCCCGCAAAAGGAATTTTGCCCCCATCACTGTGACCACGTAGTAGATCGCCGTTGCTGGAATCACGAAACTGAGGTCGGCCCAGGAAAGTACGCTCAAAAATGAAAAGAAACTCAGCGTCAGGCACCCAATTCCGGCAAGGAAGTTTGGGTTGCCAAGTATTCGCCTCATCGTTTGCAGTATCTTGAAGGGGCGGAGTACCGAAACGTCGCCGATCTGCTTCATTCCCTTGGTTAGAAATACATCGCCTGCCGCATTGGAAAAGACGATGACCAGGACCATCAGGATTGTGAGCATGCGGCTTCCTCCGCCACGGTTTGATCTCTTTCGGACCCCAACTTCTGCTTCTTCTCTTTTCTGGCGCCTGAAAGCGAGACCAGCATGACCCCGGCAAATATCAGCGCCGAGCCGATCCAGCGCGACTGGGATACCGATTCGCCCAAGAACCAGCCGCCGAAAAAGACATTTAGTATATAACCGGGAGCGGTGGCTGGAAGTACGTAGCTCAAGTCGGCCCACGAAAGGGCGGACAGAAAACTTGCGAAGAAAACGATAAGCAAAACGATCCCGCCCCATATCAAAGGGCTTTGCAGGGCATAAACCAGCATGACGGGGGAGAAGCCATCGGAAAACGACGGCATCGATGCGACTGCTTTCATGCCTTTACTCAAGAGGGTATTGCCGACCGCCTGGGCGATGACCGCGAGGGTTATTACGAGCGCAGTTTTCATGCATCCTTTTCCAGGTCGAAGTAGGTTGACGGTATTATTCCAAGCCTGCGGATCTTGGCCTGCGCTTTTGAATCCAGAAGAATACACAACTCCCGGAATTGTTGCAATCGCCCGGTGTCCTGAATTGATGCACATGAAGGAAGCAAGGGATGAAAATAAATCTCGGTGGCGCCCTCGGGCAGCCTGTCAAGCACCGACAGGACATACTCGAGATTCATTGCGCCGGTCATCATATTTCCATAAACCCTCCCGGGAAAAATAAATCCCTTCCCGACCAGCATTTTTTTCATCCTGGCGGTCAGGAGCTTGAAAACCAGGGCGTACCCGGCCGCAAAAGGCGATTTTAGAAAAGGGAGGGCCGCGAAAAAGTCATCGGCCGGGACGCGGATTCTCTTAATTCGAAAGTCCTCGGCAATCTTGACTATCGCATTGAGCACCACCGGGTTTACGTGCATGTGGCAATGGCTGTCCACATGAGAAAAATGAAGGCCCGTTTGGCTGAATTTTTTGAATTGGGCGGTGATTTCCTTGGAAATTTCTTCTCTCGCCCCGAGTGAAAAAAAATATCTCAGAGCGGCCAAAGCCGGGTCTGGCGGAAAAGTTCCATTTTGGGTTGCCATATGCGGGATTTGCGAGGAGGGCAGAACTGCACTCCCGGCAACCAGGGTTACGTGAAGCCCAACGGCGAGCAGGGGGTTTTCTTTGGCCAGATTAACCGCATGTTCGAACGCCGGCCCGGAGACCATAAGGCTCGTGCTGGTCAAGATTCCATTGCGGTGAGCCAGGATAATGGCCTCGTTGATCTCCTCGGAGGCGCCGAAATCATCGCCGTTTATTATCAGACGGCAAGGTCTCATATCTCACTGTTGCAAAAGCAAAGGTTGTGTCGGGTTTTAGTTTTACGTGGCTTTTTCAAAAACGTTGCCGGTAAATTTCCTGCGGCGCGCTCGGAGTCTCAGGTAATCACGGGCCTCGTCATAGAGGCGCCTGCGGTCATCCCGGTCGAAAAGCGCGCGTCTGACTATTCTGTAGATTACCTTGGGGCGGAAGTAGTATCGGCCATAGAAGTATTCGACCGCATCCACAATCTCCTGGCGGCTGAGCCAGGGGTATTCATAATTTGGAAGCTGATGGCCGAGTTCGTCAGACATGTCGTCTTCAGTCAGATACCCGTTGGTTTGGAGATATTCATAAAATTCAGTGCCTGGGTAAGGGTGCGCCAGGGAGACCTGGATGGTTTCGGGGTCGAGTTGTTCGGCAAACTCGATGGTGCGCATTATGGTCTCCTTGGTCTCACCCGGGAGGCCGATCATGAAATCCCCATGCACGGTCAAACCCAGCTCACGGCAGTTTTTCATAAAAGTGAGGGATTGCTCGACCGTAATTCCCTTCTTCATGTTGTCGAGAACTTCCTGGACCCCGGATTCGAAGCCAACGACCAGAAGACGGCATCCCGCTTCCTTCATTGCCTTCAGCATGTCGTAGTCGGCGTGAACGCGGCTGTTGCAGGACCATGTGAAGTTGATCCCCTTGAGGTGCTTGCAAAGCTCGATAACACGCGTCTTCCCCCATGCCCAGGTATCGTCGTCGAAGAATATTTCTTTTACCTCGGGAAAAAGTTCGAGTGCGCGCTTTACCTCGGCTACGACGTTTTCATTGCTGCGAACGCGCCACAGATGCCCGGTGAATGTCTGCGGCCAGAGACAGTAGATGCAGCGCGCCGGACACCCTCGTGAGGTATAAAATGATAAATAGGGATGTTTGAGAAAAGGAATGTTGTATTTGTAAGGGTCAACATCCCGTCTGTAGATTTCAACGATAAAAGGCAGTGAATCCAGATCCTGAATGAGAGGCCTGTCAGGATTGTGTACTATTTTGCCCTCATCCCTGTAGCTAACCCCGGCGATATCCTTGAGGTCCCTTCCGGAGGCGAATTCGGCAACAGTGTAATCGAACTCCTTCCTTGCCACGAAGTCGATGGCAGGGGACGCATTCAAAGCCAGTTCGGGTTGAACCGAAACCGGCGGACCTACAAAAGCGATTTTGATGGAAGGATTGACTTCTTTCACCCTCTCGGCGAGGCGGACGTCATTCAAAAAACCCGGCTTGCTTGTAAATAGAACCAGGAATTCAAAATTCCTTGCCGTTTGAATCGTTTCTTCAAAGCTTACCCCATGAGGCGGAGCATCGAGAAGCCGGCTCTCCTTTAACAAACCTGCGGCATAGGCAAGCCAAACAGGGTACCAGTATGAGGCGATTTCACGTCGAGCCGGCCATCGGGCGCCGGCTCCCCCGTCAAATTTTTCGAAGGACGGAGGATTTAAAAGCAGGGTTTTCATTTGTGGTTATCTCCCAATAACTGTTACCGGCAATCGATCGCGTCGCCAATTCCCGAGCCCGTGAGGACCATGGGAGAGACATTCTCGGCGGCCGGAATTATGCAGTTGATAATCGAGGGTCCGGGACTTCCTATTGCATCCGGCAGGGTTTTTACCACCTCCTCTTCGGTCCTGAAGGTGTACGCCTTGATGCCGTATGCCTTGGCAAGAATCTCAAAGTCCGGATGAAATGAAAAGTTGACGGCTATGTAGCGCCCATCGCAGTAAAATTCCTGCAGTTGGCGCACCATTCCCAGGGACTGATTGTTCAAAACGATTATTTTAACGGCAAGACCCTGCTCCATCATGGTGCCGAGTTCCTGCATGTTCATCTGAAGACTTCCGTCCCCCGTAACGAGAATAACTTTCTTGCCGGGTGCTCCCATGGATGCGCCAAGAGAGGCCGGCAGGCCGAATCCCATGCACCCGAGTCCGCCGGAGGACACCAGTGTGCGGGGTTTGGTGAAAGGGTAGAACTGAGCCACCCACATCTGGTGCTGCCCGACGTCCGTGGCGATAATGGCGTCGCCCTTGGTGCAATTCCAAAGTTGCTCTATAACGAACTGCGGCTTGAGGCCGCAATCGCGGCTGTAGGTTAACGGGTACTCGGACTTAAGCTGTTGGATGCGTGCGAGCCATTCCGAACGGTCCGTTCTTTCGAGGAGCGGCAGGAGCGCCTTTAAAACGAGTTTCGCATCGCCGACCAGGGGAACATGGGTGGCGACCACCTTCCCGATTTCAGCCGGATCGATGTCGATGTGTATGACGGTAGCATTGGGCGCAAAGTGGTTGATGTTCATCACAACCCGGTCGTCGAAGCGGGCCGCCAGACCGATCAGGAGATCGCATTCGGTGATTGCGAGATTGGCGTAACGGGTCCCGTGCATGCCGAGCATGCCAAGGAAGAGCGGATGGTTGCCGGGAAAACCGGCCAGACCCATGAAAGTGTTGGTGACTGGGGCAGATATCATCTCCGCAAGCTCCAGGAGTTCCTCTGAAGCATTAGAGGAAATTATCCCGCCTCCGGCGTAGATCACCGGTCTCTTTGCCTTTGCAATAAGCTTGGCAATCTCGGCTATTTTCGACGGATGCCCGCGGTAGGTCGGTTTGTAGCCCCTGAGGCGGACAGCCGATGGATATTTGAAAAGAATCTCCGCCTGGGCCACGTCTTTGGGAATATCTATGAGCACGGGTCCCGGCCTGCCCGTCGATGCAATGTGGAAGGCGTTCTTGACCGCGGTCGGAAGTCTTTGCGGGTCCTTAAGAAGATAGTTGTGCTTCGTTATCGGCAGCGTAATGCCGGTGATATCCACTTCCTGGAAGCTGTCCGTTCCAATCTGCTGTCTCGGCACCTGCCCGGTGATCACGACGAGTGGAACCGAATCCATGTATGCGTTGGCAATGCCCGTAACAAGATTGGTGGCCCCAGGGCCGGAGGTCGCAATGCAAACCCCGACTTTCCCGGTAACTCTGGCAAACCCGTCCGCGGCATGCACAGCCCCCTGTTCATGCCTGACAAGCACGTGTTTTATTTTACGGGAATCGTAAAGAGCGTCGTAAACCGGAAGAATGGCGCCGCCCGGATAGCCGAACACGACTTCAACGTTTTCTCTTTCGAGGCACTGAACCAGGGCCTCGGCAACCGTCATTTCCACGAAAATACCTCCGGAAAGTTTCCCGGCTCAAAATGTGCGCCGGTCTAACTCTCGTCTTCAAATTGCTGTCCCGATTGGCCGCCAACGGTCACGGACTTACTTCCCCGCATCAGGGCTATCTTGCCGGTGCGAACGAGTTCCTTTATGCCGTACGGCCGAAGGGATTCCTCAAATGCATTGATTTTGCCTTCATTGCCGGTACACTCGAAGGTTATGGTCTTTCTGCCCAGGTCGACAACCCGGGCCCTGAATATCCCGGCAATATGCATGATTTCAACACGCTGGCTCGGTTCGGCCGCGACTTTGATCATAACCAGCTCACGGTCGACGTATTCGTCTTCCGTAATATTGCTGATCTTGATAACATCTATAAGCTTGTGGAGCTGTTTGGTTACCTGTTCTATGATCGATCTGTCTCCCTCGACCACGATGGTCATCCTGGAGACGTCGTTTCTGTCGGTGCGTCCCACTGCCAGACTGTCGATATTGAATCCACGCCGTGCGAAAAGGCCTGCGACCCGAGTCAGAACGCCGGGAGCGTTCTCAACCAGTACGGAAAGGGTATGCTTCTCCATCAATTGAAACCTCCGGGTTTGGAAGCATATTGAATTTATTTGATTTTGGGGAAATATATCAACATTGACCGATCTTTGAAAGCACAATAGACTCAAAACCTTCGCGCCGATAAGGGCCTGAGGGAGATTTGCCAATAGTACAAGGAGATTAGATTGGGCTACAAAAAAATTATCAACTTCTTTTTCGAACTTGGAATGCTGAAAAAGACGCCTCGCTCAGGGTTCCAGTTCCTCGGGTCGGGCCGGGAATCGGTTGCCGATCATTCGTTCCGCGTGGCAATGATCGGGTTTGCCCTTTCACGAATGGTTGAAAACGTTGACCCGTTCAAGGTGGTTTGCTTGTGCCTCGTTCACGATCTGCCGGAAGCCAGGACCGGGGACCAGAATTATGTCAACAAAAGATATGTCGCGGTCGACGAGACAGGGGCGATAGAAGACCTCACAAACTCTCTTCCTTTCGGAGACGAACTCAGGGAACTCCTCAGGGAATACAGGCAGGCCGAGACTCCCGAATCCCGGCTCTGTCACGATGCGGACCAACTCGACCTGATATTGGAGTTGAAAGAGCAAAACGATCTCGGAAATTCTTACGCGGCAAAATGGATTCATTTTGCCCGACAGCGTTTGCTAACCAGGGTTGCACAGGAGATAGCCGAACAGACCTTGACAACGGATTCGACCGATTGGTGGTTCAAGGACCACGATGACTGGTGGGAGAAAACCCCGGGGAACGGTAAAACCGGACAGTGAATAGCCAATACTGGAATTTAGCTCCCGTCTTTCTTCCGGTGCTCTGAAATCGGTATCACCTTTCCGTGTTTGCCGTCTTTCACGTCCTTCTCTTTTTTCGGCACCACGAGTTCGGGTTTGGAAGGGGTTTTCTTTTTGTTTTCAAGTCCCGGCTCGGCATGCTTTTCGGTTGGTGCGATAACTTTTTCTATCCGCATTGGCCGTCCGCCCATGGTGAATTTCTCGCCATTGTAATATGCCTCGCGCAAAATCCAGGTGACCACCAGTAGAGGGACCTGGAGCACGAGCAACTTGACATGGAACCAACCGGGCTTGGTGTCGACGATTATTTCTTCGACCCTTGCGAAAAAAGCCGGATTGTTGTCCATATACACGAGAACGACATCGCCAACCGTGGTCATTGTTTGCTGCCGGTACCCCCCGGTCTATAGATACATAAATGTGAAGCGACCCCTTCAGAGCAACGCAACCTTACCGGAATGAATATACCTGCGCCGATGATTTTTCACAATGATCAATGAGAAGAGGGGACGGCAGGGTGGCAATTTTGACCCGTCGCCCTCGAAATTCCTCCCTGTATGTATTCGTCTCCGATGGTTGCCGGGACCATTGGCAGTTTTTTCAGATCCGGGATGCTGAACCCGAAGATCGTCTCCAGAAACATTGTTACTATTCTGAAAGTTGCCCCCCACAGAAGCTCGGCCTGTCCTCTGTTCTTATAGATGAAACAGGGGAAATCAACCAACTTTCCCCTAAACCTCCATTCCAGATGGGGCGGAACATACATCCTATAGACCCCGTAATTGTACGGATTGATAAGTGCGCGAAGGGGAAACCAGACGATCCTTTCGACCTCCCAGCTCAAGGTGAACTCTTTCTGATACGAAACCCACGCCACCAGCGGATGGATAACCCGTTTGAAAAGTATCAGGCATTGTGAGGGAAGCGGCCCCAAAAAGGTTAACGCTAAAGGATTTAGGCGCATTTCTTCCCAGCTCTCGCGTATACCCGCCGCATAAAGCAGAGACAGGAATTCGGCGTTTTGCGGCTCGATTTCTTTCAATTCTTTCCAGCAGGGCCACCTCGAAAGAATGGAGCCTCGGAGCGACAACAACCGCGCGAGGATGCGGTCGGATTTTTCGGTAGCACCGCCAGGGCAGCACAGGTCACCGGGCTGTGTGACATTCTTTGATCGTTTATTCAGTATGACGCAAGCTTCGGGAATGCCGCCTTCTTCGGCTGCTCTTTCGCCCAGGAGGAGCAATACGCTGGAAGTGCGCACGGCTCGGCATTCCGTGTCGTGGAAAAGGGTCTCAAGGCTACATCGCTGCGACAAGGTGCTGATTACGCGCTCTCGCAACGCAGCGGCATTGAACACCAGGCTCAAGTCGTTCGGTTGAACAATCACACAGGCAACCTTTGCAGCATTTTTTCGATACGCTTACCGGAGATCGGAAAGAGCGTTTTTATTTCAGGGGCAAACAAACTGATCCTCAATTCTTCGATCATCTGCGACACTTCTTCTATGAATTCGAGGCCTTCCTGTGAGGGGCGGCTAAGAACGCGTTTTCTCGCCTCATCGAACTCAAACAGACATGCGGCAATCTGGGCTTCTTTGGCCCGGTCCTTTTCCGGGGCAACATATGCCCGTTCCGCGCGAATCTTGAGTGCCTTCAGATAACGCGGTAAAAGTCTCATGCCGCGGTCGGAGAGTCGAGACAAAAAATCCGTTGGAACAAGTTTTTCGATTTCGGCGGCAATCACACGCATCCGCTCAGCCACTGCCCCTTTCGCGCCTGCCATTCGCGCAAACCTGTCCACGATTGCCAGTGTTTCGTATCGCTGGCGCAGCACGTCAATAACAGCGGTTCGAATCTCCCTGCCGAGAATTCCCAATCTGCCCTTTAGTTTTTCAATATTTGTCAGCAAGCGGTTCCGGTCGGGATACTGTGCCGACTCCAGTCCGAAGAGGCAGCGCAGAATATAATCACGGAGAGCGGGAGAGGCCTCTCTTATCCCGCCCATAAAAAAGACGATTGCCGCATCACTGTCCGGAAGCACCCAATCTTTTTCGAAGATTTTGAGTTCGGCCGCGAATGCCTTTTTGTATAGACGCATGAGTCCCAAACGGGTGGACTCCCGTGCACTGCCCGGCTCGGAAAACAGGCGTATGGCAATCTTTCCTTTCTCATCCGCAAGCCCAGGATAGGCGAGCCGTGGAAGTCCGATTGCGTCGGCGCCGATTTCGATGCTCTGCGGCAGGTCCCCGAAATCCAGACCGGGGATTTCATCCAGTTCCCAGGCTTTTCTGGCATTTTCCCAAAGCGCATCGTCGTGCTTCTCGACGGCAAGAGGCTGCAGGGTGGTGAGATCGCGTCCCGTGGCCAGAACATTCCCGTGGGGGCTGACCACTTCGAACCGAATTCTCAGGTGATCGGGCAATTCTTCCTCTTTCCATTGCTCCGTTGGGATTTGGACCCCGGTGACATTATGCGCTGCTTCGGCAAGCCTTTTATAGAAGGGGCCGTTTGCATGCCTGAGATCCTCAAAAATACGCCGGGCGCTTTCATTGAACGGAACAAGATGCTTGCGTATCCCTTTCGGCAGAATCTTGAGAAGAAATGCTACCTTTTCAGGCAGCATGCCGGGCACGAGCCATTCGAGATGATCCCGTGAAAGGATCGGCAGTGTATGGACGGGCACCGTGAGCGTGAGTCCGTCATCCTCTTCGCCGGGGTGGAAGGCGTATCGGAGAGGAAGCTCGGCGCCGTGTAAGGTGAAAGTATCAGGGAACTGGGCTATTTCTTCAAGATCGGGTTTGGCACTGAGAAGATCTTCCTCCTTCATCCTCAAAAAGTCGTCACCTCCCATGTCCTTGATCAACCGGTCGAAAGATCTCAGATCGGCAATTTGCGGAAGGTGCGCGTCATAGAATGCAAATATTGCTTCCTCATCGACCAGCAGGTCTCTTCGCCTGGTCTTGCTCTCCATTCGCTCGATTTCCGAAAGCACCTCGCGGTTGTGTTCGAGAAAGCCGTATCGGCCTGGAAGATCTCCTTCCACAAGGGCTGAACGGATGAAAATCTCGCGAGCTTCCTGCGGATTCATACGCCCGAAGTTTACTTTGCGCCGTTCCACAAGGGTAAGGCCATAGGCGGCGACCTTTTCGAAAGCTACGACCTGGCCTCGTCTCTTTTCCCAGTGAGGTTCCGACCAACTGTATTTGCAGACGTGGGGACCGACTTCCTCCACCCACGCCGGCTCTATATTCGCCAGGGAGCGCGCAAAAAGGCGGGAGGTTATAATAAGCTCAGAGGCGACGATCCATTGGCCTCCCTTGTTGAAAAGGTTTGATCCGGGAAAAATCATAGCCTGCCGGCCCCTGGCAACCGTGAAAATGTTTCTGTCCTTGCGCATGGCCACCTGGCTGAGATACCCGCTCAGAATCGAGCGGTGAATGGATTCATAGCCGGCTGGAACGGCGTTTTCGATAAAGTCTCCCAGTTCATTCAGGATCGAGCGAATCTCCTCGAAGATGTCGCGCCATTCGCGAACCCGACGGAATGAGAGAAAGCGCTCGCGGCAAAATTTTCTAAGCTGGCTGGAGGTCCTGCGGGGGTGCCGTTCAGCATTTGTCGTGCTGACGCCTGCATCGTTGTTGCGGCCATTTGATGAGACTGTCATCTTCCGGTCGGCCGCTTCGGCCGGGTATTCGGCTGTGCCAGGCTCGTGCCGGCAGGCCTGCCAGATTTTAAGCAAAGAAACGAAGTCGGATCGAGGGTCCCGGAAAATCGCCTGGGCTTGATCCGCCTGGGCTTCCTGGCCGAACGGCCTTTCGCGCGGGTCCTGGATACTGAGGGCGGCGCTTATAATCATCAGTTCTCGCAGCGCGTTCTCTCGTCTAGCCTCGATGAGCATCCTGGAGAAGCGTGGATCCAGGGGAAGCCTGGCCATGGTTTTCCCGACGCGGGTCAGTCTGTTATGATCGTCCACCGCGTCCAGTTCGCGCAAAACGTTGAAACCATCCTTGATTGCCGCTGGAGAAGGGGGATCGAGGAAAGGAAAATCCTGGATGTTGCCCAGTCTAAGGTAGAGCATTCTCAGGATAACCTCGGCAAGGTTGGATCGTTTGATTTCCGGAGGCGTGAACAGGGGCCTGTCCATGTAGTCGTCCTCGGAGTAGAGCCTGATGCAAATGCCTGCCTCCACCCGGCCGCATCTGCCCTTCCTCTGGTCCGCGCTCGCCCTGGAGACAGGCGCAACGGGCAGACTGCGGGTCTTTGATCGCGCGTTATAGTGAGATACTCTTGCCAGCCCCGTGTCTATTACATACTTGATTCGTGGGATGGTGATCGAAGTCTCCGCGACGTTTGTGGCAACGACAATCTTGTCCTCCGAGATGTCAGCGAAAATCCTCTGCTGATCGGATGCCGCCATTCTCCCGAAAAGGGGCATAATGACGGTATTGTGGTAATGTTTTTCTTCAAGGCGCTGGACCGTTTCCCTGATATCGCTCTCTGTCGGCATAAATATCAGGGTGTCGCCCCTTTTGCCATGACTGAGCTTGATAAGGTCGGATGCGGCGACTGCCTGGTCGATGTAGTTCGCATCCTCTTCTTCATTTTCACTCGAATCGACGGGCCTGTACCATACTTGAACGGGCCATGTTCTGCCCGGAATTTCTATTATCGGCGCGTTGTCAAAACCGGAGGAAAACTTTTGCGGGTCGATCGTGGCCGAAGTGACTATCACCTTCAGGTCCGGCCTTTTAGGGAGAGTCTGTTTTAAAATACCGATGAGCAGGTCTATGTTGAGTGTGCGCTCATGCGCTTCGTCCACGATAATGGTGTCGTAAGAACGGAAAAGTCTGTCCTTCTGCGCTTCCGCCAACAGAATGCCGTCTGTCATGAATTTAATTCTGGTCGTGCGGGCGGTGCGGTCCTGGAAACGTATCTTGTATCCGACAAGACTGGGGCCCTCGGCCCCAATTTCTTCAGATACACGGGCTGCAAGGGTGATAGCCGCGATTCGTCGCGGTTGGGTGCACCCGATGAGACCGCTCCGGCCTCTGCCCGCCTCAATGCAGAGCTTTGGGATCTGGGTGCTCTTTCCGGAACCGGTTTCGCCTGTAATTACGAGCACCTGATGCTCGCTGATTGCGCTGACGATCTTCTCCCGCCATTCGGAAATAGGTAGTTCGGCAGGAAAAGATAGAGCAAGCGCTCGTGGCGCGTTTGCAAAAGCCGGGTCTGATCTCTTGAATGCCGATGATGCCATCGGATGTCTGCGCGGTGCCTCGACCTCAAAGGATTAAAATATTGCTTGGCGACGGCCGATGTTGCGCAAACGATCTTTACAAAACCAGAGGCTTGTGTCAATTGTCGTGCGCTAACGCCTCGCTATGAGCTAAGAAAATATTCCCAATTCTATTATAATCGCCCAAAGAGCATTCAGGCTAATTTTCGCTTGGGGGGAAGGATACGCAATGATTGGGTTTAGGGCCAGGGTGGAAGAAGCGGTCAATTCCATAAAGCCTCACTTGGAGGACGAACCCGGTGTGGGGCTGATCTTGGGAACGGGACTCGGGGGGATTGTGGAAAAGATGCAGAAGGCTGTGATGTTGCCTTACGCAAGCATTCCTCATTACCCGGCATGCAGTGCCCCGAGTCACGAGGGTCGGCTCGTGTACGGAATGTGGGCCGGAAAGCGGGTCATCGCCATGGAAGGCCGCTTTCACCTCTACGAAGGCTATACACCTCAGCAGATTTCTTTCCCTATCCGGGTCCTCAGAGCGCTTGGAACGAAAACACTCATGATCTCGAACGCTGCCGGCGGACTCAACCCCAATTTCAACGCGGGGGACCTCATGGTGATAACGGATCATATAAACCTTACGGGACATAACCCGCTCGTTGGATCCAATGTGGATGAATGGGGATTGCGTTTTCCCGACATGGTCGAGCCATATAGCCGCCGCCTTATAGGTCTTACGGAAAGAATCGCGTTGAAGCTCGGTATAGCGTTGCGAAGAGGGGTCTATGCCGGGGTGCTCGGCCCTAGTCTCGAGACCGCTGCGGAAACTCGCTTCTTGAGAATGTCCGGGGCGGATGCAGTGGGCATGTCCACGATCATGGAGGTCATAAGCGCGGTGCATGCAGGCATGGAGGTTCTCGCAGTATCAGCGATAACCAATGTCAACCTGCCGGATTGTTACAAGCCGGCAGTGCTCGACGATATCATAGAAACGGCCGCCGGCTCGGGAAAAACCCTGGGCATTCTCTTCGAAAAAGTGCTGGAAGACATTTAGATCCAGACAGACTCTGCCCACTCAGTCCGCCCATGGACTCCAAAAACTTCTGCGTAAAAAATCCTTTCCAAAGATTTCCTCATTGGACCCGATCTTCTTTAGACTCCCGCCATACATAACTGCAGTCTTTTCCGCCAGAAACGGGATTTCGCTGTAATCATGGGTCACGAACAGGGTGGTCATATTCATGTTTTTGAGGATCTCGCCCAGGTCGTTCAGGAGAGAGCTGCGGGTGGGATAGTCCAGCGAGCCGAACGGTTCATCGAGGAAAAGAAGGTCGGGCTCGAGGGCGAAGGCCCTGGCCAGGCTTGTGCGGTGCGCTTCACCCCCCGAAAGCGATCTTGCCTGCTGTGAAGCAATATGACCCACACCAAAAAGATCGAGCCACTTTTGCGCCCTGGCGAGAGCGATCTTTCCTGGCACTTTGCGTATGCGCAAAGCCGTTGTGAGATTGGAAATGACTGACATATCGAGCAAAAGCGATTCCTGAAATACGACCGCCATGCGCCGCCGCAACTGAAGAATGTTGTTCGGTCCGGCGGTTATCCCGTCCAGTTCGATGGTGCCCGAGGTAGGCTGATGGAGTAAGGCGAGGGTCAATAGTAGCGTTGTTTTCCCCGCCCCGTTGGGGCCGACGAGAGCGAGGGTCTCTCCCCGATCCAGGGAGAAATATTCAATGTTGAAAATTTCCCTCGAGGAGTTGACTCGACGCAAATTCCTGGCTGCCAGCAATGGTTTCAAAGCAGAAAAAGCAACCCTTCCGATTGGTGTGTATTGGAAGTGCGCATCATACCACAAACAATCCTGCCGGGAGGTTGAAATTCCAATGCCTGAGCCGAATTGGGGATATGTGCACGTTTTCGAAAATTACATAAAGGGATTGCAGCGAACGTTCGATAACATTAATATGGGGACCTTTGAACCAGGGCGCCAAAGCGAGGTTGAGAGAGCTGTATATCCCATGGTCGCTGCTGCCGGTCCCGAATGCAGATGTGTCAGGAGAGAGGCATGGAAAATATCGACGATCTCCTAATTGCAACATGCAGGACCATGATAAAGACTGTCCTTGCCTGCCTGGAAAATGCCACGAGGGGCACAATCTACAAGATTGGCAAGATGCCGGAGCTGACAGCGGTCCGCCTTCTGTCCGGGGGCCGAAGACAGGATTCGGAGGAGCTGAATTGGGGTCTGCCCACTGCCTCTGAATATAATCCCCCCGGTAAAAACTGGGAGCAATACCGTGACCAGCCCGGCCGGGTTCTCGAGGCTATGGGGTGGTGTGTCGAAACCCAGACGAGTTGGACGGCGGAAGACCCGAAGCATGATCCTAGGAGCGTCAGAAAGCAGCTTGCCGAACTGCCTGAAAGCGAATTTCATATGGAGCCCGTTTTGGTGCGCAAAAAAAGCCTCTACACCGGTTCCATCAAAAACCTTCCATATCCGGCCGATTGGCAGGGAAACCCCATCTGGACTGATACCCAATACGTCGTTGCCGCCGTTGTCAAGATTCACTTCAGACCTGGAAGCTTGAAGAACGGCGACCGCCAGACCAAGATCATACGGAATTTGGCCCAAAGCCTTGGCACCGAACTACTGTCCTTGTGGTTCAGGGAAAAGTTATACAGGGCTAGTAAGGACTTTGCTCGTCAGCGTCTTCAAAGCTGCGAAATCCTGGCGCATGAACTTAGAAATACGTTGGTCAAGTTGGGGTTTGTCTTTACGGCTTTAAATGCCCAGATTGCCATTTTGAGGGAGAGCTGGGAAGATCTGCTAAAAGAACAGGTGCCTGGGTTGGAATGGAAACAGGATGTTCTGGGAGTATTGTGTGACTTGTTGATCGAAAGAAGCCGGGAGTTGTCGGGCGAATTTTTCGATTTAAGTCAAGGGCTGCTCCTGGAACAAAAAGAACTCGCAATCCGTTCTCTTTCGCCGTTGCAGGAGCAGCAGTGGATCAGTAACAAACTGTATCCCAAATGGGGAAAACTCCTTTCGGGAACAGATCTTTGGAACCGCCTGGAAATCGAACATATATTTGATCGGCTTTCAAAATCATTGCGTACTGGTATGGATTTCGACTTTGCAGTGCAGCTAAACGGCTATTCGGTTGAGCTATTGAAAGACTGGTCCAGGCTTGCGTACCTTGAGGTTACATCCGGCAACCTGTCTCAGTTGGATGAGGTAATCGCATTGGTGGAAAATCCTCAGTTGCCGATTTGCCATAAGGAGCAAATGCTCAGGGTGCTCAAGTCTCTCAAAGCCCTCGTGCATACGATACCTGAAGTCGAGGAGAAAATAAGCAGGATACTCCAGTCTCTCAGGTATGGGAGCTGGGCCGAAGATCTATATACGCTGGAGCCCGACTCTGAGGTAGTGGAGTTCGGTGGAGAAACCGGACTATACTTGGCCGATTGAAACACAGATTTTGGCTCTTCGAAACTCACCCTGTCCTTTCTTTACTGAATTTCTTAAAGGGCAGCTAATTGCCAATCGTTGAAACCATATTTTGGTCCGTCGCCGGTGAAGCCGCCGAAAAGACTTATTGGAGGTGGAAGAAAGATGGCCGAGACAACAGGAAAGAAGTCTTTTCCTTCTGATCTGAGCGGTTCAGGGTTTCCGGGAATGAAGTACAAACGTTTTTTCGATGCGGCGGGCGACATGCGCTTCATGTCGAGTTTGCGCGGTAAGATTCTCGATGTTAACAACGCGGGAGCTGAACTTTTTGGCTATGAAAGCAAGGAGGAATTGCTGGCAATTGAAGATTTGGGAGTGCTTTTCTGCAACCCTGAGGATAGAGAACAATTTCAGATCCAGCTCGAAACAGAGGGTTTTGTTAAAGATTACGCAGTTGAAATGAGAAAGAAGAACAACTCTGTTTTTAACGCCTCCATTACTGCTACTCTATGTTTTGAAAAGGATGGCTCGATATCTTGTGAGGGCACGCTCAGGGACATAACCGAGTTCAAGGAACTCCAGGAGGCATACCTCGAGGCTGAACGGCATAACCGGGAACTTTCGGAATCGGAACGCAGCATAAGGGAATTGAATCAGGACATACTGAACATGCTGATGATCATGTCTCATGACATGCGCGGCCCCCTGGTTTCTATCGCCGCCACACTCAAGCTGATGATGCGCGGCTCCTTTGGGCGTATGGATGAGTCCGTATGGAATACCGTCTCGGATTTGATGGCCCGTGTTCGGAAACTGCTCGGTATAGTTGAGGATTGCCTGGGGAGCGCCCATTCTTTTGACTGTGCGCTTCGCAAGAAAAGGGAAATGATAGACCTCAGACAAGACATCATAGATGCGGTTCTGGACGAGATGTCAAATGAAATCGAGGAACGGATGATAGTGATTGACAACCGGCTTGGAGCCATACCCGGAGGAACGATTCCAATCGGCGTCGATATGATGTGGCTGAAGGCCGTATTCAGAAACCTTTTCAAGAACGCTGCCAAATATGGCGGCAGGGGTTGCCGGATAGCTTTCGGGTTTGAAGATCACGGCTCCTTTTACCGTCTGAACGTCTATAACAGCGGAAATCCCATTCCGGAAGAATACAGGGAAAGACTTTTCACGAAATTCTCCCACATGGACGATGGAGCCGAGAACAAAGAAGGGTTCGGCATGGGGCTGTACCTGATACGGGAAATTATCCGGAAACACGAAGGAGACATCTGGTACGAACCGAGACTGGACGGCTCGGATTTCATTCTTATCCTGCCAAAACAATCGGCGTGATATGCCGGTCATTAATCTCAGCATCGACTCACTACTGTTTCGCGGATTCAAAAATGATATCTTTTGAGGATGTTCAAAGGGCGTATAAAGTCGTCAAGGGCACTGTCATCCGGACGCCTCTCGTGTACTCTCCCACTCTGAGCCGCTTGGCCGGGTTCGAGGTCTATCTCAAGCTTGAAAATCTCCAGAAAACCGGCTCGTTCAAGATTCGTGGGGCACTGTTCAAAGTCATGTCCGAGCGTGCCGGAATCGGCGAGCAGGGGGTCGTTGCCGCGTCTGCCGGCAATCATGCTCAGGGGGTGGCAATGGCGGCGAGCCTGGCCGGACTGCCCTCGACTATCGTTATGCCCGAATGGGCTTCGATTTCAAAACAGGAGGCAACGCGCGGCTACGGTGGAGAGGTGATTCTCGAGGGACAAAGCCTGACGGATTCGCTTAAAAAAGCCCTGGAACTCTCAAGGTTTGGCAAGACTTTCATTCATCCATTCGACGATCCGTCGATAATAGCGGGGCAGGGGACTGTCGGCCTGGAAATAATGGAAGATTTGCCGGATGCCGACCTGATCGCGGTTCCGGTGGGCGGTGGAGGGCTGGCGGCCGGAATCTGTACAGCGGCTTCGGGAGCGAAGCAGGCAATCCGGATCGTTGGGGTCCAAGCGCAGACTTGTCCTTCAGCGCGCAAGGCGTTTGAGACCGGCGAAGTCGTTTCTGTAGAAGCTCAGCGTTCGATTGCCGATGGAATCATGGTGCGGCAGGTTGGGCGCATTCCGTTCGAGATAATTCATAAGAGGCTCGACCAGGTCGTTTTGGTGAATGAAGACCGGATCGCTGAAGCAGTCATTATGCTTCTGGAGAGGAAAAAAACACTGGCTGAAGGCGCCGGCGCGGTTTGCGTGGCTGCCTTGCTCAGCGGCGCCATTCAAGCTCCGGAGGGTGCGAAAGTCGTGCTGCTGATCAGTGGGGGCAATATCGATATCTCTCTGCTGGACAGAGTAATTCGCAAAGGTCTAGCAAAAAATGGACGTATATTGAGGTTCAGTGTATGTCTGGATGATGTGCCGGGGTCGCTTGCTTCGCTTCTGCGCTTAATCGCCGATGCAAAAGCCAATGTGCTGCAAATATATCACAACCGGGGCGGCGCCGAGATGTCCATTCATCAGAGCGTCGTCGATCTTGAGATAGAAACTCGCGATTTCGAACATATCAGGGTGATTCAATCCGAGCTTTATAAGGCCGGTTATTGGATTGACGTGAGTCACAAGTTCCCCGACTAAGGGCTTGTCCGTAAATAGGCCTTTACCCGGAATGAGGGGTTGAGAAGACCCTTGGGGAAAAGAGTCACTCACGATTCACCAGCATCATAATCAGGATTTTGCAATGGTCGATTTTGAATGGCAAATCAGGCGCAGCGCCCGAAGGAAAACACTCTCGCTTTGCGTATACCCGGACAACAGGGTAATTGTGTCTGCACCGCAAAAGCTTTCCCAAAGAGACATTATCGGCTTTGTCGAGAAGAAATCGGATTGGGTCCGCAAGAAATTGGATTTGAACCACGAGATGCAGGAAAAATTGCCCCCACGGGAATTCAATCCGGGCGAGAAGCTGTTGTATCTTGGCGAAGTGTACAGCCTGGAAGTTCGCGAACGGCGCCATGCCGGGGTGTCCTGCAAGAAAGATAAGATATTGGTTTCTATTCGCCCGTGGACTCCCGAACGGTTGCGCGCCCTGTTTGTCAGGCGTGAGCTCATAATTTGGTATGCCGAGATGGCCCAGATAAAGCTTATTGAACGAGTCACGCATTTCATGGGAAGGGTCGGCGCAAAACCGACAGCGGTGAGGGTCAAGGATCTCAGGTCTCGATGGGGCAGTTGCTCAACCAGGGGAGTTCTGAATTTCTCGTGGTATATAATAATGGCGCCGCCGCCGGTACTGGACTACCTGGTAGTTCATGAGTTGTGTCATCTGGTCCATCGCAACCACTCCGCCGAATATTGGAAACTTGTGGAGACACATCTCCCCGGACACCGGGAAAAAAGGAAATGGCTTCGAGAAAACGGGCGTTTTCTTACATTGTGACGCGATTCCAATGTCGAGCCTGACTTTCCCTTGCTGAAACGTCGGGAAAATCGGCCAACTGCCGGACATCATTTGCACGAAGAAGTCTGAGTAAGCTTGTCGGCCTCGTTTACCCAGCCACCTCCCATGGCCTGGTAGACATTGACAAGCGAAGTCAAAGTCGAGCCATAGTATTGGGCTAGGCTAAGCTCGGCGGGAAAGAGCTGGGTTTCCGCATAGAGAACCGTAAGATACTGTGTATAACCTCCATCATACAGCATCCTGGCAAGGCGCGCGTATTCCCGGTAGGCTTTGACCAGGCGCCCTTGTGCCTGGAGCTGGTCGATAAATTCCTTGTGTGCCGAAAGCGAATTTTCCACATCTCTGAAAGCGCTTTGAATCGCATTTTCGTAAGATAAAATGGCGGCCTTCTGAGCGGCCTCAGCCTGTTTCACCTGCCCGGCGATGGCCCCTGCGGTGAAAATAGGCCCGGTGAAAGAGCCGGCATAGCTCCAGATCCGCGCAGGCCCCTGAAAAAGATTACCCAAGTCGTAGCTGCTGGCGCCGATCGCGCCGGTGAGGGAAATCGCGGGGAAATAGAGCGCCTCGGCGGCGCCGATCTGTGCATTGGCGGCAATCAGGTTCTGCTCGGCCTGGGCGATGTCCGGCCTTCGTTTGAGCAGTTGCGACGGCAGACCGGACGGCACATCGGGGAGCGTAAGCTCGGAGAGGTTTTTGCCGCGGTCAATCGGAGCCGGATTGCGGGCGAGCAGGATGCATAACGCGTTTTCGGTCTGTACTATCTGGGCCTTGATCGGAGGAATAGCTGCCGCGGCGGTTTCGTACTGAGAGTTCGCCTGCTCGACGTTCATTTGCGAGACCTGACCCCATTTGAACTTGAGCTCGAACTGGTCGACAGTCTCCTTATAGGTGGCGAGAGTGCGCTCGGCTATTCGGAGCTGCTCGTCATAAGTGATGAGCTGGATGTAATTATTCGCCACGGAAGCGACCAGGGTTAGGATAACGCCCCGGCGCGCTTCTTCGGATGCGAAAATCTGAGCCCGGGCGGCCTCGGTCAATCGCCGGATTCGCCCCCACAAATCGATTTCCCAGTTGGCGCCCGCGAATAACTGGTAGGTTGTCTGCGGGTTTGGGAGGCCGGTAATCGGGGTGGCCTCCACCTCGCTCCCCCTCGCGCGCGCGCCGGAGCCAGTGTAGTTGATCTGCGGGAACAGTTGCGCGCGGGTTTGCATGAGAACGCCTGTTGCCTGTTCTATATTCGCTGCGGCGATTTTGACGGTCCTGTTGTTCGCCAGCGCCTCGGCTATCAGTGCGTCCAGCGCTGGATCGCCGAACTGTTTCCACCAATCTGTGTTGGCCGTGTCTTGTGCGTCTTTTTCTTCATATCTGAAAGCCTCAGGGGTATCCACAGCCGGGCGATGGTAATTGGGGCCGATCATGCAGCCGGCCAGAAAAGCGGCAATTACGAAGACGGCGAAGGTGCGCATCTCAATCTCCCTCCCCTGCCGGTCCAAGTGCAGCGGGTGGCGGAGCGTCCTGTTTGGCCTTAGCCTCCTTTTTCGCCTCGGAGCGCTCGCTCAATCTGTCAAAAATGTAAAAAAACAGTGGTACGTAGAGCATGGCAAGGGTAGCTTCGCCTATCATTCCTCCCATGATTCCGGTCCCGATGGAATGACGGGCGTTTGCGCCGGCTCCCGTAGCGATGGCCAGCGGCAAAACGCCGAAGATAAACGCGAGCGAGGTCATGATAATCGGCCTTAGCCGCTCCTCGCCGGCCTGGATTGTGGCATCCATGATCGATAGCCCCTGCTTGCGCAGCTCGACTGCGAAGGTGACCCTGAGCACGGCATTTTTTGCCCCGAGGCCGATGAGCACCAGGAGGCCGATCTGAAAGTAGACGTCGTTTTCAAGGCCGCGCATCGAATTGAATGCCAGGGCGCCCAGAATGCCGAAAGGCACAGCAGTCATTACCGAACCCGGCAGGGTCCATGACTCAAACTGAGCCGCCAATACCAGGAACACTATTATCAGACCGAATACGAAAGCCGACGCTGAGGTCCCTCCCGATTTTTTCTCCTCGTAGGCCATGCCTGACCATGCAAAGTCATAGCCGCTCGGAAGCACTTCGGCCGCAAGTTGCTCCATCGCCCTGATAGCGTCACCGGAGCTGTATCCCGGTGCGGCATCGCCGGTAATCTGGGCGGCCGGAAAACCATTGAAGTGGGTCACAAGATCCGGATTCGTGGTGAACTTGGTTGTAACCAGAGCTGTCAGCGGGACCATTTTCAATTTGCTGGACCTGGTGTACAACCGGGTGATATCGGCCGGGTCGCGGCGGAATTGAGCATCGGACTGAAGGACGACATTCCAGACGCGGCTGTACTCGTTGTACTGGCTGACCTGAATCGACCCGAACTGAGCTTGAAGAGCGCTGTAGACGTCCTCAATAGGAACATCGAGAAGCACGGTTTTGGAGCGGTCGACGTCTGCACGCAACTGCTGAGAGGATGCGCGGAAAGTGGTATTCAATTCGGCAAGCTGAGGACGCGTGCGGGATTTGGTGATGAACTGCTCTGTAATATCGTACAATTGGGCGGGACTTCCGGAGCCCTTATCCTGGATCCAGAACTCGAATCCTCCAGTGGTTCCGATCCCCGGTATCCCAGGGGGTTCAATAGGGATAAATACACCGCTCTTGATACTTCTTGTTTCGGCCGCGACGCGCCTCAGCACGGTCCTGGCATTTTCATCAGCGGCGCGCTTGCTCGTTGAGTATCGGTCTTTGAAATCTTTGAGAGTCACGAAAAGAGTTGCAACGTTGGGCTTGTACTGGCCATCGATGATGCTGTAGCCGTTGACAACGGTTCGGTTTACTACCGCGGGCTCTTTTGCGAACAATTCGTCAATGGCGGCCGTAGTTTGGACGGTGCGATTCAGGCTGGCGGCATCGGGCATCATGATCTGTGACATCAAGTAGCCCTGGTCCTCGTTCGGCACGAAGCTCGTCGGAATGGTCCGGAACAGGTGTATGAGGCCCCATATCAGAAACGCCAGGATGATGAACGCGACGGACATTCGTTTGATCATCAACACCACCGCATCGCCGAAAGCCAGCGTGAAGCGGTCGAACTGGCGGTTGAACCAGGCAAAAGGACCTTTCTGTGGGGGGTTGGAGTGCTTGAGCATGATTGCGCACATGGCAGGCGTGAGGGTCAGCGCAACGAACCCGGATAGAGACACGGAGATGACGATGGTAATTGCAAATTGCTTGTAAAGCTGGCCGGTGGTGCCGGGAAGGAATGCCGCCGGGATGAAGACCGATGCCATAACCAACACCACGGCGACGAGCGATGTGCCGATCTCCTCCATGGCCTTGATGGTGGCCTCCTTCGGAGGAAGATTGGACTTGACCATGTTGCGTTCCACGTTTTCCACAACTACGATTGCGTCGTCGACAACCATGCCGATAGCCAGCACGATGCCGAAAAGGGTCAGCATGTTGATCGAGAACCCGAGCGCAAGCATTCCGCAGAACGTACCGATCAGGGAAACAAAGATCGCGACCGTGCAGATTATGGTGGAGCGGAAACTCTGCAAAAAGATATAGACGACCAGAATGACCAGCACAATAGCTTCGAAGAGAGTATGTATAACCTCCTCGATTGAGATCCGCACAAAATCAGTAGTATCCAGGGCGATTACATATTCTATGCCGTCCGGCATGGTTCGTTTCAAGTCTTCCATGACCTTTCGTACGGCCTTGGAGACATCCAGCCCGTTTGCGCCGGGTTGCTGATAGACTATGATCGGGGCTGCCGGCGCTCCGTTTAATCTGTTGTCATCGATATATTGTCTGCGGCCGACTTCGGCCCTGGCGACATCTTTGACGCGGACAACCGCGCTGCCGTCCTGGCTTGCCCGAAGGATAATGTCTTCGTATTCCGAGGGTTTGATAAACGGGGGTTGCGTGACAACCGGGTAGGTCAATTGCACCGTTCCGTCATCCGGCAACTGGCCTATCTGTCCGGCGCCCCACAGTGCGTTCTGGTTCGAAACGGCATTCTGGATATCGGTAGTCGTTATGCTGAGGGAGGCCATCATGTCCGGGTTCATCCAGATACGCATGGCCTGGTCCGGCACGCCGAAAATCTGGGCCTGGCCCGCGCCGTTCACGCGCTTGATCGCATCGAGAATATAGACGTTTGTGTAATTGGTCACGTAATCCGGGCTATAGCGTCCGTCTTTGTTGAAAACAGAAATGATCATCAAAGGACTGGCGGATTTTTTCTGCACCGAGACGCCGTACTGCACCACTGCCGCAGGGAGCTGCGGAGTAGCCAGACCTACACGGTTTTGTACCTGAACCTCTGCGATGTCGGGGTCGGTATTCAGGGTGAAGAAAACGGTTATAGTCATCTGGCCGGTATTCGAACTCGTCGAGGTCATGTAGAGCATATTGTCTACGCCGTTGATCTGGGCCTCGATAGGAGCCGCCACTGAGTCGCCGACCGTCTTTGAGTCCGCGCCTGGATAAGTGGCGGTGACCTGCACCTGTACCGGCGTAATGGTGGGATATTGCGCCACCGGCAGGGCCTGCATGGCCACCAGTCCGGCGATGACGATGATAAGAGAGATAACTGTCGCGAAGATTGGCCGCTCGATAAAGAACTTTGAAAACATAAATTGAGCGCCTCCGTTGCTTATTTGCCGCCTTTTGACGATTTTGCTTCGGCAGGGGCGGCCTCTGACGACTCCTTCGTTTCTTCTGAAAGAGGGATGGTTTTGACTGAAGCGCCCGGACGAAGCGTTAGAGTCCCATCCACCACCACTTGATCCCCGGCGCGAAGACCTTCGTTGATAAACCAGTCGTTCTCATTGGCATCGCCCAAGGTCACGGGCCGTGGCTCGACCTTGTTGTCTTTATCCACCGCCCACACAAAATGACCTTTGGCTGACTGTTGAACCGCTCGCTGTGGGATAAGAATTGCGTTTGGTCTGACCGCGCCCTTGAGGCGAACCCGCACATATTCGTTCGGAACCAACCAGCCTTCGGGATTATCTACAGTGACGCGGATGAGAAATGTGCCGGTCTGGGCATTGAACATTGGGTTCAGAAAAGTCACCTGCCCTTGATAGGGAAAAACGTAGCCATTCGAAAGCACGACCTCTGCAACGAAGTTTTCGTCTTTTGGCAAGCGCAGGAGCCCCTTGGCAACCTCGCCGTGGAGTCTCAACCTGTCGTTCTCCGAGAGACTGAAGTTAACATAGCTCGGTGAGAGCACGGCGACGGTGGTGAGTTGGCTGTTGCCGGGATTGAGATAAGTCCCATCCGCCTGGATCGCGTAACTCGTAATGCCGTCGACAGGTGATTTAATAACCGTATAAGACAAATTGAGTTCAGCCTGTTCGACCACGGCCTTGGCCTGGGCGACCGCCGCCGAAGCCGTCTGGAACTGGCCGGTTGCATCGTCCAGTTCCTTTTGTGATAGCGCGTTGGCGGCGGCAAGCGGTTTCACTCTCGCCAGGTTCTTGCGCGCCACTTCGAGGGCAGCATCCTGTTCCGCAAGAGCCGCCCTGGCCTGGTCGAGCTGAGCCTTAAACGGTTTCTGGTCCATCAGGAAAAGTGTCTGTCCCTCCTTCACTATTGCGCCCTCGGTGTATACACGCTTTTCAAGGAAGCCGCTGACACGAGCCTGAATGTTTACCTGGCGGGAGCTTTGCACCTGAGCAATGTATTCGAAAGTGACTGGTGTGTCCTTCGGAGTGACAGTTATAGCGGTAACCTCCACCGAGCGTTCTTGCCCTTCGGAACCGCCTTCGTGTTTCTGGCAGGCCGAAGCGGAAATCAGGACAATACAGGCAAGCAAAGCCAAAAGGCATCGCCGCCGGGAGCGGCGCCGACGTAATTGGACGAACCTTGAAAAGAGCGCGTGCTGCAAGGTCATTTCCTGCCTCCCGTAATGGAGCGTTCATGGATCCATATCCCTGTGCCTTTCACGTAAAAGCCGGCACAGGAATCGCTCTTCCGCCGGACTCCGAGAATGCAGGATTGGCGGATGGCGGAAAGTTTCTGCTTTGGTTTTCGGTCTTATGTACCTGAATCTTCGGCTGGTGTATATTCGAAAACGGCCCAATACTCCAGTGTGGATCAAAAAAAGAATTATCCTAGTAAATGAAGGTGCTTGGGTGGTGTTGTGCAGGATATTGACGGCTAGACCGGCCCGGGAGCCTCATTGTGTTTTCTTTCTATGGACCATTTCAATAGAGGCGGGGTGATTAGAACGGTTATTGATACCACGATGATTATGACCGAGTAGAGGGCATTGTTGAGTAAACCAAGCGATTTTCCCATGCTGGCGACAATCAGCGCCACTTCCACCCTTGGAAGCATGCCTATCCCGACGATCAGCCTGTTCGCTCCGCCCATCACCCCCAGTGATGACGCCAGCTTCCCGGCTACTGCGACCGTGGTGAGCAGGAGTCCCATCAGCAGGACCTTCACATTGGCAAGTGCCGTGATGTCGACCTGTAATCCGATCAGGACGAAGAAGATTGGAGCCAGAAGGTGCTCAATCGGTCCCAGGATAGCCTCGACGCTCTCTTCGTGACTGGATCCCAAGCCGATTTTTTCAAATGATTCTTCTTGAATGATCACTCCAGCCGCAAAAGCCCCTATGATGGCTGCCAAACCGATCTTGTTGGCGAGCCATGCCAAAGCCATCAAAAGAGCAAACGGATACAGGACCTTGATCCTTCCCAGGTCTAATCCTGCAAGATATTGGACTGTCAGCTCCAAAAACCTGATTCCGAAAATTATGACCGCTCCTAGAAACAGGGTCGTCTTGAGCAGTATCCAAAACACATTTCCGACTTCAATCCTGCCTCTTGTAGCAACGGCGGTTACGACTGCGAGGACAATGAGGCCCAGCACATCGTCCATCACGGCAGCCCCAAGCACCGTCTTTGCTTCGGTCATCTCCAGACTGTTCATGTCCCTGAAGATTCTTGCCGTAATGCCGATACTGGAAGCGCAGAAGGCTGCTCCGGCGAATAGTGGGGTAATGAAATCGGTTGACTTTGGGATCAGCAGCCAGGTCGTGAGGAAGCTCAGAATAAAAGTCAGGCTGACACCGATCGCGGCGACAGCCGATGCGCTGCCTCCAATCTCCCTTAACTCCTTCAGGCTGACTTCCAGCCCCACCATGAAAAGAAGCATTACGACTCCGAAGCTGGCGAAAAGCTGGATCGATCTGGCCAATGAGAGATTGGCTGGAAAGTCCCTGCTCAGGAACACATGCTCGATTCTTGCGGCGACATCAGGTGGGAGATCTGCCTGCGCCAGTGATGAGCGGACCGCTGTATGCCAGTCTTCGCCTTCAGTAAGGGCGCCCTCGATTGTATGCTCGATGACGTCATAGTGGCGGATTATGGTGACCGTTGGACCGCCGATGTTGTAAAGAATTGTCCCGACGATGATTCCTACCGCCAATTCGCCAAGCACCGGCGATTGTTTAAGCTTTTTGGCGCCAAAGCGCCCAATGGCTGCACAGCTCACCATCAAAGCCAACACCCCGAAAACCCGAGCGGAAGGATCGGAATGCTGTCGAAATGGAGACTTCCCCTTGTCGGTTGTCTCCTGTTCAGTCCTGGAGGTGTTTGTCTGCGCCGAGACTTTGTTTGGCGTCACCAGGAAGTGAGAAGAAAACAGAAGGGTCGATGCGAACAGGATGACCGCTAAGGCCTTGCGGCTCATGGCCATTCGCGCCCTCAGATGAACCATTCGGGTCCTCCGGCAAAAAGAAATATGTCAGCCGAGCAATATAAATAGAATATTGGGAAAATCTATGAAAATCTGGCACAATTACTTCTCCAGGTATTGCTCATGAGCACTTCAAGCTGTTAAGATCGACCATCCCGGGTTTTCGAAAACAGGGGAAAGAGTTTTGTGGTTGGCTTCGGCGGCGATATCTGTGGCGAAATTCCATTAGTTGGAGTAAAGTTTAAAAGTTGGACGCTGCCGTGGTTGCCGGTCGAAGGGGAAGATTATGGCAGGAGTTCGCGCGGGGGTCCTTAATCAGGTATTTTGTTCCCGGGGGAAGGGCATGTCTTATTTGCGGCAGATCGATCCGGAGATAGCCGAGGTTATCGAAAAAGAGGAAATACGCCAGAAGGGGCGTCTGGAACTAATCGCGTCTGAAAACTTTGTCAGCAGGGCTGTACTGGAGGCCCAGGGCTCCGTGCTGACGAACAAATATGCCGAAGGATATCCAGGAAAAAGGTACTATGGCGGATGTGAGCATGTTGACGTAGCAGAGAAACTCGCCCAGGAACGGGCAAGGAGGTTGTTCCAGGCCGATTATGTGAACGTACAGCCCCATTCAGGCTCACAGGCGAATATGGCCGTGCTCTTCGCCGTGCTGCAGCCCGGTGATACCATACTTGGAATGGATCTGCGACAGGGCGGGCATCTCACCCACGGGAGCCCCGTAAGTTTTTCCGGACGGCTTTTTAGAGTTATTTCATACGGAGTTCGGCGCGACACGGAGGAGATCGACTACGAGCAGGTTGAAAGACTGGCCGGCCAGGAGCGGCCGAAGCTGATAATAGCAGGGGCCAGCGCATATCCCAGGGTCATCGATTTTGAGCGTTTTCACCAGATCGCAAAATCCAACAGCGCTTATCTGCTGGTGGATATGGCTCATATAGCCGGTCTGGTGTGCGCGGGTCTTCATCCGAACCCTGTCCCTTGCTCCGATTTTGTGACTTCCACGACCCACAAGACTCTAAGGGGGCCGCGCGGAGGCCTGATTCTTTCGCACTCTTCCTACAGCAAGATGCTCGATGCCCAGATTTTCCCCGGAATCCAGGGCGGGCCCCTGATGCATGTGATAGCGGCCAAGGCCGTTGCTTTTCAGGAGGCGCTTCAGCCGGAATTCAGGCTGTACCAGGAACGGGTCATTGCGAACAGCAGGAGGCTTGCCGAGGTTCTGTCGAGTTACGGTTACCGGCTTGTATCGGGGGGCACGGATAACCATATGATGCTACTGGACCTTACCCCCAGCGGGCTGACCGGGAATGTCGCCGAGCAAGCCCTGGATATGGCTGGAATTACGGTGAACAAGAATGCCATACCCTTCGACGTGCGAAAAGCTACCGTGACCAGCGGTATCAGGGTTGGAACACCTGCGGTTACGACCCGCGGAATGGGTCCGGAGCAAATGGAGATAGTCGGTGGTTTCATGCACCGCGCCCTAAAATCGGTCGGGAACGACCTCGTGCTTAAGTCATTGGCCCGCGAAGTCGCGGAATTCTGTTCCGGTTTCTCTCTGCACGGGTAAGTTTTCTGCAGATCCGTCAGGGATGTGGTTGAGGTTTTGATGGGGCTGGCGATATGCCGCCCCTGTTTGATTTAATTCTCCGATGAAGACGCCTGAACTTTTATGTCCCAAACAGACCTCGACGCTACAATGATGAAAAGGGCGCTGCGCCTTGCATTGCTGGGCGCGGGCAGGACCAGCCCAAACCCCGTGGTTGGGGCTGTCGTCGTGAAGCAGGGTGCTGTTGTGGGGCGAGGATACCATAAGACGCTCGGCGGGCCGCACGCTGAGGTCAATGCCATTAAGGACGCAGGCCGGTCCTGCGCCGGGGCGGCGTTATATGTCACTCTCGAGCCGTGCAACCACCATGGCCTGACTCCTCCCTGTACAAAAGCCATTGTCGAGGCCGGGATTTCCAGGGTTGTCTTCGGGATGTCCGATCCGAATCCTGATGTTGCAGGAGGTGGGTGCGAACAGCTAAGGCGCGATGGGATCGATGTCAAAGGAGGCGTGCTTGAGCGTGAATGCCGGAGTATCAATCAGGTTTTTATAAAGTACGTGACTACCGGCGTGCCATATGTCACGCTCAAAGCGGCTGCGACTTTGGACGGTTTTATCGCCGCTTCCTCCGGAGACTCCAAATGGATCACCGGTGAACCGGCCCGTCAGTTTGCGCACCGGCTCCGGTCCTTGTCTGATGGTGTTCTGGTTGGAATCGGGACGGTGCTGGCCGACGATCCTTTGTTGACGGTCCGCCTGCGCGGAAAGAAATTCCACCGCAAGCCGGTTCGCATTGTTCTGGACAGTGAGCTTCGAATACCGATGGATTCTCAATTGGTTCGATCCGCATCTGTCTCCCCGGTAATGGTCATCTGCGGGCAGGGCGCGCCCGCAAATAAAGAGCGATCCCTTGGCAGCGCGGGGATCGAGGTTGCGAGGGTTTCATCGGGAGGTTCAGGTGTGGACCTTGCGTCGGTTCTAAAGACGCTTGGTGGAAAACGCATCTCAAGTATTTTGGTGGAAGGCGGTGGGCGCGTTCTTGGTTCTTTTCTGGAAAGCGGGTTGGCCGATGATTTCCACTTTTTCTATGCTCCTAAAATACTTGGGGACCCAGGCGGGGTAAGCATGCTGACTTGCGGGCCGAAGCTGAAAATTGCCGACTGCGTCAGGGCTTACCAGATAACTGTGAAGAAGTTCGCAGATGACCTGCTCGTTTCAGGCCGATTTCGCGAACAGCTCTATTGAGGCAATTGCTATGTTTACCGGCCTTATAGAAGGGATTGGGACGCTGCAGCGCACGGAACGTCTCGGCCCTGACGCCCGGATGGTTATTCGCGCCGGTTTCTGGATGGACAATGTCGTTTTGGGGGAAAGCATCTCGGTTGACGGCGCCTGCCTCACGGTAGTCGAGTTCCGCGGGGAAGTTTTTACTGCGGATGTCTCCGCTGAGAGCCTTAGCCGGACAACGCTCGGGAGGAAAGCGCCGGGGAGCAGGCTCAATCTTGAGAGAGCATTGAGGTTCGGCGACCGGTTGGGCGGGCACCTTGTCAGCGGACACATAGACGGGATCGGGACTCTGAAGGAGCGTAAATCTGAAGGCAGGTCTCTGAGGCTTTTCTTCGATACTCCTTCGGAAATCTTGAGATACGTGGTCGGCAAAGGCTCCATAGCCCTAAATGGCGTGAGCCTGACCGTCAACGGAGTATCGAATGCCGGCTTTGATGTCAATATTGTTCCGCACACGGCTTCCGAAACGACGCTGAACGATTTGCAGATAGGGGGCGAAGTCAATATAGAAACAGACCTGATTGGAAAGTACGTGGAAAAAATGGTGCATTCATGGGGAAGGGCGCTGGAGAAATCTGGAACCAGAGAATCGGTTGATGTCGATTTTCTGAAAAAACATGGTTTCATTTAAGCCGAAACATTCGCTCCACCGCCCAACTTGAAGAGATTATTCGAGATATGTTATATGATGGTGATTTAGCATAGCCTGACTATACAAGAATAGGAGAACACTCTGATGCCTTTGGCAACCATTCCCGAGGCGATTCAAGATATAAGGCAGGGGAAACCCATAATTCTGGTTGATGACGAAGATCGCGAAAACGAGGGTGACCTTTGCATTGCTGCTGAAAAAACTACGCCGGAGACCATCAATTTCATGGCGAAATACGGACGGGGCCTGGTCTGCTTGGCGCTTTCACCGGAAATGGTGGATCGGCTCGAACTTCCCATGATGGTGACCAAGAACAAGTCTCCGTTTCAAACCGCATTTACGGTGTCTATCGAAGCTCGCAAAGGTGTGACGACAGGGATCAGCGCCGCCGACAGGTCCCATACGATCCTGACCGCCATAGGCGACAACGTGAAACCGGAAGATCTGGTGAGCCCCGGCCACATTTTTCCTCTTCGAGCAAAGAAGGGAGGCGTTCTGTTCAGAACCGGACAGACCGAAGGGTCGGTAGATCTTGCCAGGATTGCGGGAATGAAGCCTGCCGGGGTCATCTGTGAAGTGATGAATGACGATGGAACTATGTCACGGATGCCGGACCTGGAAATATTCGCAGCCGAACACGGGCTCAAGATCGTTACCATCGCAAGCCTGATCCAGTATAGGATGCAGAACGAATCTTTCGTTCACCGGGCTGCCAGGGCCAAACTGCCGAGCACCTTCGGTGGCGAATTCGATGTCATTGCCTACACCAACGATATTGACGAATATTGTCATCTTGCCCTGGTGAAAGGAAAGATCGATCCAAATGATGAAATACTCGTGCGCGTCCATTCGGAATGCCTCACGGGCGATGTCTTCGGGTCCCTGAGGTGTGACTGTGGCGGGCAACTCAGGGCTGCGCTGAACCAGATAGGGCGTGTTGGAAATGGAGTCCTTCTGTACATGCGAAATCACGAGGGCCGCGGCATAGGAATAGTTAACAAGATCAAGGCCTACGCGCTTCAGGAAGAGGGCTACGATACCGTCGAGGCGAACGAAGTGCTTGGATTCCAGGCGGATTTGCGGGATTATGGAATAGGCGCCCAGATATTGGTCGACCTGGGCATCAAGAAAATGAGGCTCATGACAAACAACCCCACCAAAATCGTGGGACTCCAGGGTTACGGCATCACGGTAACTTCGAGAGCACCGCTTGAGATTTCGCCAAACGACTTGAACCGAAAGTACTTGAGTACCAAGTGCGTCAAGATGGGACATATATTGAGCTGTATATCCGCGGAGGGGGAAGCTTGATGAAAGTTTTCGAAGGGAAGCTGCTGGCCGAAGGTCTCAGGTTTGGAATTATCGTCAGCCGATTCAACGATTTTATCGGGGAAAGACTCCTGGGCGGCGCGCTCGACGCCCTTGAAAGGAGCGGGGCTGATAATAAGAATGTAGACGTGTTCAAGGTCCCAGGGGCGTTCGAGATACCATTGGCTGCGAAAAAAGCGGCGCAATCCGGAAAATATGATGCGGTGATCTGCCTTGGCGCCGTGATCAGGGGGGCCACGCCTCACTTCGACTATGTGGCGGCTGAAGTCTCCAAGGGAATTGCCAACGTAGCTGTCGAAGCGGGCGTTCCAATCAGCTTCGGGGTCCTCACTACCGATACGATAGAGCAGGCTATCGAGCGGGCCGGAACAAAGTCGGGAAACAAAGGCTGGGACGCTGCGATAGCGGCCATCGAGATGGCTAATCTCTTAAAGCAGATGCAATAATATATTGTAAATTGATTGAGTTTCATAATGGGCCAGAGGCGCAAGTCAAGAGAGATTGCTTTACAGATGCTCTATCAAATGGAGATGACCGGCCAACCGCCGCAGGAAGCCATAGAACTTTACTATGAACTTGAAACGGGCAATGAAAACAAAAATCCTGATACGGCCGCTTCGGTTCGCTCGTTTGCCGAACAACTCGTCCACGGTGTATACGACCACCACGACCAACTGGATGCGATGATCGTCGCGGCCTCGGAAAACTGGCGCATTGAAAGAATGTCCATCATTGACAGAAACGTACTGAGAATTGCCCTTTATGAAATGCTCCATCATCTGGAAATCCCGCCTAAAGTCTCCCTGAACGAAGCGATTGATCTGGGCAAAACGTTCGGCAGTCCGGATTCCGGGGGGTTCATCAATGGGATCCTCGATCACCTCCTGCCGGAGATCAACAGATTCCGTGAGGAATTGCCGAGCGACCGTTTGCGCTAGTGCTGCGCCATAGAGAAAAATTTGGAGGTAAATTTGGGTTACGCTGTGGCACTTGGAGGAAAAGGCGGGACTGGCAAGACTACCATAGCCGGTCTTCTGATCCGGTACATGCTGAACCACGGAATGGCTCCGCTCCTCGCAATCGACGCCGATTCCAATTCGAATTTAAATGAGGTCCTGGGGGTGCGGCTGGAACAAACGCTTTCCGATGCCCGCGAACAGATGAAAACAAGCGTTCCGGTCGGCATGACAAAAGACGTATTCATGGAAATGAAGGTCGAACAGGCGCTCGTCGAAACGGAACGGTTCGATCTCGTCGCAATGGGCCGCCCCGAAGGTCCGGGCTGCTATTGTGCCGCCAATAGCCTTTTGGGCAATCTCGTTGACCGCCTCATTGGCAACTACCGATTTATTGTTATTGACAATGAGGCCGGGATGGAGCATTTCAGCCGTCTTACTATGAAGGATATCGATCTATTGATACTGGTGTCGGATCCTAGCAGAAGGGGGCTTTCCACTGCGTGCCGGATAGCCGGACTGGTTGGTGGGCTGCCAATGCGTGTTTCACGGACACTGCTCGTGGTCAACCAGGTTCGTGAGCAAACGGAGGGCTGGCCGGAGGATGTTTCCCTCGTTTTTGGGAAGGAAAATATATACTGCCTCCCCGCCGATCCGCTTGTCTCAAAGTTCGATCTGGAGGGAAAACCGACCGTCAAGCTTCCGGGGGATGCGCCCGTGGTCAAATCCGCAGATGCGCTTTTCGACAGGATTTTCAGCAACCGGAGCTGATATAATTTTTTCTGAGGTATAGGAGGGGAGAATGTTTCCAGTGCGCCGTGCGCTGCTGAGTGTTACGGACAAAACGGGGCTGCCCGAATTAGGCAGAGGGCTCCGAGGGTTCAATGTGCGGATGCTCTCTACCGGAGGCACCGCCAAAGCGCTTCGCGATGCAGGGATTGAAATAACCGATGTTTCCGACTACACGGGTTTTCCCGAAATGCTTGACGGCAGGGTCAAGACGCTGCATCCCAAAATTCACGGTGGAATACTTGGTATTCGTGACAACCAGACACATGTCGCGACCATGTCAAAGCACGATATAGGGCCGATAGACATGGTGGTCGTCAATCTGTATGCTTTCGCCAGGACGGTTGAGCGCCCCGGATGTACACTCGATGAAGCAATAGAAAATATCGACATAGGCGGGCCGACTCTCATACGCGCCGCTGCGAAGAATAACAAGTTTGTGGCCGTGGTCACTGACCCTTCCGATTATCCTGAAATTTTGAAGGAAATGCAGGAACTGAAGGGCAACATCTCCAGAAAGACAAGCCTGCGTCTTGCTTGCAAGGCTTTTTGCTCCACCAGCGGTTATGATGAGAAGATATGCGAATATCTGACCGGTGTCATAAGCGGAAAATAGGCCGGGACATCCTTTTGAGAGCAGATTAATGAAAGTACTCGTTGTAGGCACCGGCGGAAGAGATCACGCCATCGCATGGAAATTTACGCAGAGTCCGCGCGTAAGCAAGGTTTTTGTCGCGCATGGGAACGCCGGGATCGCTCAAACGGCCACATGCGTAAACCTTAAGACCATCGAAGAGATGGTCGATTTCGCGCAGACGGAGAGAATTGACCTGACGTTTGTAGGTCCCGAGAAGCCCCTATCTGCCGGCATAGCGGATCTGTTCCAGTCTCGTGGACTGCCTATTATCGGCCCGGACCGGAAGGCCAGCAGGCTGGAATCCAGCAAATGCGACGCCAAGACCATAATGCGGGAGATTGGAATTCCGGTGCCCGAGTTCGAAAACTTCTCCGACCCTGGAAAAGCCCGCGATTATATTCGAAGTGTCGGATATCCGGTGGTTGTCAAGGCAGACGGCCTGGCCGCAGGCAAAGGGTCTCTGGTCTGCGAGTCGGTTAAGGATGCGGAGCAAGCTGTGCGCTCGATCATGGAGGAGCGCATATTCGGCGATGCCGGTGAACGGGTCGATATAGAAAAACGTCTGTACGGCCGGGAGCTTTCATTCTTCTGTTTTACGGATGGCTACTCGATTGTGCCGATGGTTGCGGCTCAGGACTACAAACGTGCAAGAGAAAACGACGAGGGGAAAAATACCGGCGGCATGGGTTCGTATTCGCCTCATCCCTGGCTGAACGATTCTCTTGTAAAAATCATAATGTCACGGGTTGCCGAACCGCTCATAAACGGGGTGAGAGAAAAGTACGACATCCTATATCGTGGGATATTGTACCTCGGACTCATGCTTGTTGGAGAAGGCAAGGATGTGATGCCCTACGTACTTGAAATAAATATACGTTTGGGCGATCCCGAAGCGCAGGTCATACTTCCCCGGCTCAAGACGGATCTTGTCGACATCAGCGAAGCTATCCTGACAGGTAAACTTGACAAGATAAGACCGGACTGGGACCCTGACTACCGGCTGTGCCTCATCGCAACAAGCGGACCCACCAAAGGGAAGAAGGGCTGGTATAAAGGCTACCCGGACCGTTATAAAATCGGTGTGCCCATCGACGGGATAGATCAGGTCGACGGAAATTGCCTGGTATTTCACTCAGGTACGGAAAAGGAACCTTCGGGCAGGTTTCTCACGACCGGCGGAAGAGTGCTCTGTATCGTGAGTTCGGGAACCACCCTGAAAGAAGCCAGAGAGACCGCTCTTTCAGAGATGGAAAAGGTCCGTTTCGAGGGAATCTATTATAGAAAAGACATCGGTCTCGAATAGCAGAGGCCGAAGTTTCAGGCCTGGCATATTCGAGAGGCCGGTGGGGGGTCCAATTGACAGCAGTCAAAGCTCTTGTGATGACGGGGTTCGGTCTCAACTGCGATCTCGAAACGTCTTATGCTTTGGAAAAGGCTGGGGCGGTAAGTGAAAGAGTTCACCTCAACAGCCTGGTATCCAGGGAAAAAGTCCTCTCCTCGTACCGGATTTTCGTAGTAGGCGGAGGGTTTTCCTGGGGCGATGACCATGGGGCCGGCGTGATAATGGCGATGCGTCTTAAGCATCGGCTCCAGGACGAGATTTCGGCTTTTGTGGACCACGGCGGGATTGTGATCGGCATATGCAACGGCTTCCAGGTCCTTGTCAACCTTGGGCTTCTGCCCGGATTCAATCGGGGCGAAATGAAGCGTGAGGTCGCCTTGATCGCAAACGACTGTGGCGGGTTCCGGGATCAGTGGGTGAATCTCTCCGTAAATCAGTCTTCACACTGTATTTTCTCGAGAGGCATCCGCAGCGTGGAATTGCCGATTCGCCACGGGGAGGGCAAATTTTTTGCCGAGAGCGGCGTCATGAAGAAACTCGTTGATAACAACCAGGTCTTCTTGCGTTATTCAAAACGCGACGATACGCCGGCTCTTGGAGAGTTTCCTTTCAATCCGAACGGTTCGGTTGAAGATATCGCCGGAATCTGTGACCTAACGGGCAGAGTCGCGGGACTGATGCCGCATCCGGAGGCATTCAACCATTTTACGAATCACCCGGACTGGACTCTGCTGAAGGAAAAATACAGGCGTGAAGGGAAACCCGTTCCCGAAGAAGGCGAGGGGATCAGGTTCTTTCGGAATGCGGTTGAATATTTCAAATAACAAATACTCTCCTCTGATTCTTTGTTGACAGGTGGCGTACCGGGCTCCCTGGGAAGGGTATTCTCCTCTTCTGAGAAATCGCTTATGACCGAATCCGGACAAAAGCTGCGGCTCGCAGTGCTCATATCCGGCAGTGGAACCAATCTTCAGGCTATGATTGATCGTTCCGCCGCAGGAACACTCAATGCCGAAGTGGTCGTTGTGCTGAGCGACAGACCCGATGCCTTTGGCCTGGAGAGGGCTGCAAGAGTCGGTATCCCGGCCTTTCGCGTGGACTACAAAGCCCTTTCAAAGTATTCCCCCGCGGAACTCGACAGGGTTGATTTTCCCGTGGACCTCGCCGACCTGGACCTGAAGCAAAAGATTGTGAAAAATCCCGACCCGGTCGAGCGCCGGGCGAAGCTTGCCGGGTTGGTTCTGGCCGAACATGAGATGATGCGGATAATCGAGCCTTACAGGCCCGATTATATTTGCCTGGCCGGCTTCATGCGCCTTGTGACGCCGTATTTCATAAGCCGGTTCAACTCGGAGCAGCTAAGGGTTCTGAACATTCATCCCGCGTTGCTTCCATGTTTTCCCGGCCGAAGCGGGTATGAGGATACCTTTGGATACGGATGCAAGTGGGGCGGCATAACCGTGCATTTCGCGGACGAGGGCGAGGATACGGGGCCGATTATCTGCCAGGTTGTGTATCCGATTTGGCCCAGCGATGATATAGACAAGGTTCGCGAGCGCGGATTGCAGCTTGAATATGAAATGTATTCCCAGACGATCAACTGGCTTTCCCGGGGGTATGTGTCTTTGAAAAACACGCCTGCAGGCAGGATGCGAGTTGATATAACCGACCCTGAGTACAGTGAGATTCTGAAAAGCTGGATATCGAGGTTTTTCTGAGTGGACGATTCATGCGCGCGATGATTTTGGCCGCCGGGCTTGGAACCCGGCTCCTGCCGCTTACCAACAGCCGCCCCAAAGCCCTTTTTCCCCTTCGCGGCGTCACTATGCTGGATTTTTGGATCGAAAGGCTTAACCAGTTTGGGTTTGATGCAGTTTTTCTAAACGCATATCATTTAAAAGATCATATCTGCCGGGCAATATCAAAAAAGGATTGGCCTTTACCCGTAAGAGTGATCGAAGAGCCGGTGCTGCTTGGAACCGGGGGCGGCATAAAGGGGGCTGTGGAACACTTTGAAGACGACCCGGCCGTAGTCATTAACGTCGATATAGTGAGCGACGCAAATCTGAGTGAACTCCTCTGCCAACACAAAGACTCGGGGGCTAAAGTCAGTCTTTTGCTTCACGACTGGCCGGAATTCAACAATGTTGCGGTAGATGAAGCGGGCTATATTCTTGGCTTCGGACGTGAGGCCGAGGCGATCCGCCAGAGCGGAAACGGAGTGCGGCTGCTCGCTTTCACCGGGGTTCATTTCATCAATGCTTCAGCTCTGGCCGATTCCGCACGAGGGGTGCCCGGCGATATTCTTACCGTCTACCGCCGGCTGATAGCAGGTGGGGCTCCTCCCCGCGCTCTTTACCAGGAAGGTCTTTTCTGGCGCGAAATGGGATCGATCGGGAGCTACTGGAAACTCACCATGGAGCTTGCCGACCTCAAATCCGGCTGTCTTAGGCCTCTCCCTACGGGCCAGAGTATTTCAATTCATCCCGAAGCGGTTGTTCAACCGGGCAGCAACCTCAGGGGATCGATTGTGGCGGGACCGGGAGTGCGGATCGAAAGTGGTGCGAGTCTTAACAACGTTATATTATGGGACGGGGTGCGCGTAGAAAAGGACAGTTGCCTTAAGGACTGCATTGTGGCGGACGGAATGAGTGTTGCGGGGCGCCACGCCGGCAAGATATTTGCTCCGGATCTGACATGATGCCGAACATTGACATACCGGGGCTTCGCGATCTGGTCGAAAAGGCCGGCCAGGTTTTGGGCAGCTCTGAGAACATACGGGTGAAACCGCTTTTCGGTGATGGCTCGGACAGGCGGTTCCTCAGAATCTTCTGCGGAAGTTCTTCCCTTATCGGCCTTATCTCTCCCAGGAGCAGGAAGGACTCAACCGATGAAAATGACTCGTATTTTCAGATAGGAAATCACCTGTTTTCCAAACGGCTGCCGGTGCCGCGAATCCTGTATGCTGATGTCGGTGAGGGGCGATTTCTGCTCCAGGATGTCGGCGACATGCATCTACAAACCTTTGTTCGCTCCCGGCGATCCTGCCTTGAACCAATTTACAATCATGTGGTCGCAATGCTTTGCGCACTCCACAGGAAAGCCCCGCAGGGCTTTAAACCGGATTTTTGCTTCGATTCTCCGGTATACGACCCGGCTTTTGTCTACGAGCGCGAACTTGATTATTTCCGAAAGCGTTTTGTGAACGGTTTCATGGGACTGCAAATCGGCCCGGATGAATTGCGTCCCGACTTCGAGGCGCTTGCTGAAGCTGCGGGCGTGGACAAAAGCTTTCTGGTTTTCCACCGTGATTTCCAGAGTCGCAATATAATGGTTTGCCGCGCCGGGCTGTTCCTTCTCGATTTTCAGGGCATGAGGTTTGGCCCTCCCGAATACGATCTGGCGTCACTGCTGATAGATCCTTATGTTAATGTCCCCGAATGGCTCCAAGATAAGCTGGTTTCAAAGTACTGGTCTTCAAACGGGAGATTGCTGGGAGTCTCGAAGGGTGATTTCATAAAGAAGTTTTCGGCAGTCAAGCTGGTCAGGAACCTTCAAATTCTCGGCGCATTCGGTTTTCTCGGCATTGTTAAGGGGAAACGTCAGTTTTTGAGCTACATTCCATTGGCATTTGAGCATTTGGATCGGCGCCTTCGGAAGAGCAGGCCGATGGGTTTGCCGCGCCTCGAAAAACTGGTTTCATCAATTCGAAGGGCAGGTCTGAACGATCAGAGACAAAATCTGGTGACATGACCGGCCTTATCTGTTATATGGCGTGCACCGCAACGACTCGCCGGTTTGACGGCCCGCGCTGCCGGGGAAGTCGTTCATATTAATAAGAGGAGAGCACCATGGGTTCGAAAACGCATAAGACCGAGACGATCAGGCACAGGAAACAGGCGCCGAATAAACCCAACAGGAAAGCCGACCGGGAAAGAATCGGCGGAAATCATAAGCTGCTGAGCAAACTCGAAGAAGAGAACCGTAAAAGCTAAGGAACCTGGGGCGCTGCGGGCGTTTTTCGGTCTGTCCGGCGCCTCATTTTTTTTTCGCGGTTCTGACCTCTGAATACTCAACCGGGCAGTTCGCGTTTCCTTTATTAATTCGGCCTGGAAAACCCCCATAAACCAACGTCCATCAGGACTCTGAGGTTTGAGAATGGGAAAACGGCGTTTTGTTCCTCGGTAGATACCCGAGCATAACCTATCTTCATGCTGGTCCTTATGAGTTCAGAATCTTATCGTATTCGGAATGGCTTCCAATCCAAAACCAAAGCAGATCTTCCGGAACTTCTATGGCAAGCGCTCTATGGTGAAGGCCAACACGCACAGCTCTGTATTTGCCAATCTTCTTAAAGTGCAGTGAAGGATGAGAAGGATCTGTCTTAAGTAGTTCGTGATTGGCGTCCGCCAGCTCCTGAATTCGCTTTGGCAATCGGCGATAACATGACCAGAAATCAGGAGATGCAAAATGCCTCAAATTTCGCTCGTCTTTCCTGCTTTGTGATCCGCAAGAGCCTTTTGTGCGAGACGGTCAAGTTTACCGGTCATGGCATCCTCTTCAATCTGGCTGTCCCATTGATCCGAATCGTAGTCCTGAAACCATCTGCGAAAATCTGCAAGCTCGCTCGGAGCAAGTTTTCTGACTTCCTGTTCGAGCTCTTGAACTTTTGTCATTTGGCATCCCCTTAATGCGATGTTGATATTGCAGAAGACATGGCGAAAACAATCTACATTTATAAATAACCTATACAAAAAATAAATACTTAAAAAGCCTTGGCCGAAATTTCAAGGGCAAAGCATGCGCAAAAGTTACGGTCTACAGCCCTCAATATTATCGGCAAGTTCCCTTACGATTCGTCTGGCCAGGAGTGGGGCGTTTCCTGCCGAGCGGTTATTAATTATAAGGTTAAGTTCAATCTCGCTCTTAATGGCCTCCTCCATCAACTGTACCGTCTGGGGAATCATACCGGGAAGGATCATTTCTTCTATCAGCCGGTCGAATGGAAAAGCCCTGGCGTAAGCATCTTCGTAGCGCACCCCGATCGGGGTCATCAGACGGATAATCGCCTGGGAACCGGCCGGGACAAAACATCTCCCGGCTTTGGAAAACTGTACCTTGAGGGGTGGCAGCCAGGTCCAGTTTGACAGTACCTGACCCGCGCCGTGTTTGAGAAGAACGTCGAATACGGGTTTGCAGAGAAATGCTTCCGTTCGCAACTCCACGTGATATCTGTTGTCCGGGGGGATCGAGGTGAAAAACCGGTCGATCTGTGCCGCGAAGTCGAGTGAGGGTGGGCGTCCCGATAGCTTTTGATATTCCTGCTCGAAGATTATTCCCTTGAGCCTGGGTCCGAGAAGGCTGACCGCCGGTTCATAGAACTGGCGCGTGAAAGCTTCCGAAGCGAGATAGTTTTCATTTGGAACGTAATCTTTTCCGCGCCTCAATTTCTGCGCGAAAAACATCTGGGGCGCCTTTAAGAAGACGCGGTCTTCCGGGCCCATATGCATCGCATATTGTTTCAGCGTATCGGCGCAGGAAGTGGCAACCCCCTTTTCGATTAGAGGCGCATAAAAAGTGTAGTCTATCTCAAGTATCCTGAAATGCCGAAAATACTCACGAACGGAGCTGATGGGAAGTACCTGCTCTCGAAAGCTCTTTTGGCCGACCCGTTTGGCGCGGCTTATCACCTGATCTCTGTAAAGCTCTTCCGAGTATATCTGGCCGATCCAGCCGGCGTAACGGTCGCTGGCCGTACCGATTGAGATCAGGGGGTGAAGAGACCGAAACAGGTAGTTTTCGGCAGCCTCAATCGCTTCGCAATTCATGCCTTGAAGGGCTGGTACATGGCTTCACCTCCTTTCTAATGGGTTCTGGAAACACTCTCAGCGGGAGTGTACCTACGCTTGTGCGGTTTACCGGTCAAGTGAATTTGTCGGAGCCGGTTGAACTGTTAGCATCTTTTTCTGAGTTCGAAAGCTCTACCGGGTCTCAAGCCAACACCTTCCGCTTGGATCGACGGTATGATCGAGGTTCAGATCCGGCAAAGGACTGTATATTGGAGCCGCCTGGCGCATTTGTTCTCCAAGCTGATAGCTTTCGTCGATGCTTGTATGTGCCGGGATGGCCCACTTTGACTTGAAACGCTCCCAATTGCCGAGAAGAGGCGCGCGTTCAAGAAGGCCTTCTTCCTTGAGAGTTACGTTGCCGGTGTGGTGTATGTAGACATCCTTGGCAATAAAAGCTTCAAAACCGCCCAACCAGGCCCTGACACAAAAATCATCGTCCTCGAAAAGGCCGAGACCAAAGGATTCGTCCAATCCCCCGATCTTTTCAACGACTTCGCGTCGCATAGCCATGCAGAAGGCAACCAGTCGATGGACGATCTGCGTCTGACCGGCAAATTGCTCTGCCCTTTGGCGGGCAAAATTCTCCAACTCATCGGCGTTGCGGTAGCTGACTTGGGGTACGAGTTGCGGAGGTTTGACAAAGTTAGACATCGGGCCGACCATGCCGGCTTGAGGGTTACGCCGCAGCGCCTCTATCATACGTTCCAGCCAACCGGGTGTTACCACGGTGTCATTGTTCAGTAAGACCAAATATTTCCCCGAGGCCAAAGACAATCCCTGATTGTTGCCTGCGGGAAACCCGCGATTGCGCCCGTTGAAAATTAGCTTGACGTTCGGATTATCCGCGGAAAACCGGCGCAGAAATACCGGCGTGTCATCGGTGGAATTGTTATCCACGACAATTATTTCGTAGGGCAAGCTCGTATAGTGCCGGATGCTCTTGAGGCATTGAATCGTGAAGTGGAGCTGATTTCGAGTCAAGATAATAATGGAGGCTTCTGGTTTCTGAGAGACAGGGGCAACGGGAGCGGTAAAAGTCGTATCATTCAGTCTGCTCAGACGTAACTCTATTTCCTGCAGTGCCTTATGCCGGTGGGCCATGACCTGGGGCTTGCCGATGGCGAGGTCCCTGTGTTTTTCAAAGATGATCTTCTGGGTGCGTAGAAAATCAGGGAACTTCGAACTGGTCATCGTTGATCCATCAGTGCGCCAGGTAACCTCCGCGGTGACTTCAGGAATATGCATGAACTGATATTTTCTGGACATTCTCATCCAGAGTTCCCAATCTTCCAGCGTAGTGAGGGCTTCATCGAAAGGGCCGACAGCATCGATGCATGACTTTTCATGCATGACGGACAGCACCGGGATTAAGTTGGTCAAAAGTATGACGTCATTGTCGAATTCAGCGTTGTAGGCCAATTCCTTTCGCGTGGTGACGTATTTTCCGTTAAGCTTTTCCTGGTATGCGCGCACGGCGTTTGTGTATGCAACCTTATGCCCGCTCCTCATAAGAAACGAAACCAATGTCCCTACATGATTCGGATAGAAGATATCGTCATCGTCGAGATAGGCGATATATTTCCCCTTTGACAGCTTGATACCTGTGTTCCGGGCTGCCGCAAGGCCGCTATTTGCCGCATGCCTGCAATAGGTGATGTTGTTTTTGTCGTTCATTGACGCCACGATGTTGCCGACATCTGTTCCGCAATCGTTCACCACGACGATCTCTATGGTTTTGTAGGTCTGTCCCTGGATGCTTCGGATAGTGTCAACAAGCTGCTCGGGCCTGTTATACGTAGGGACAATCACCGAAACAAGCGGGAGAGAAGCCTGCGGTTTTGCTCCTGCGTTAGTTGCTGTATCGGCAAGCCCGCGAATCTGTCGAACGAGTTCTTTGTTTCGTAAATCGGCGCCTTCGGCAAGTGTGAAAGATTTCGTTGTCGAACCGGTTTCTATGAGTTCGGTCCAGCCTTTTACGACGGTGTCCCACGAATAACATTCCTTCCAGTGGTATCGCCCGAGTTCACCCAGCATTTTACGAAGTTCGGGATTTTGATGCAGAGCGGTCAGATTTTTTTTGAAGTCGGACAGCGGGCAGATGATGCCTCCGGCATGATCGTTTGCGGCGCCGCACTCGGGAGTGGCCAGCCAAGGCTTCCCGTGAGCCATCGATTCAAGGATTGTGATCGGCGAACCTTCGCCAAATGACGAGAGGACAACTGCATCTGCGGTTTCCATGGCGGCTGAGACCCACTCCCGGCCTAAGCCGGAGATGTAGAGGACATCGGGGCGTTGGGCAAGTTTGTTGTAGACGGCTTCCGCGCATTCCGGTTGTCCCGATGGGTTGCCGATCATTACCAGTTGCCATGAAGCCGGCAGATCGCTCAGGGAGTCCAGTAGACCAATATGGTTTTTCACCCAGTAGAAATTGGCCACATGCAGCACCAGAAAACGGCTGGGGTCAATACCGAAATGATTTCGAAAATCCCCTGCCGGCTTGGGCAATGCCACTGCATTCGGGATAAAGACCGGCGTAATTGAGGCGGAACGCATGTATTGAACGTCGGCGCCGGACCTGGTCATCGCAACGGCCGCGGTCGCATTCTTAAGCGTCGCGGTAAGCTTGTTTTTAAAGTGGGGGTGATTTTCCCATATCGAGTAATCGTCTGCATTGATGATCGGTTGGATCAAGAGCCGTGTTCCGGAAGGCGGGATAACCCCTTCGACACTGAATATGATATCCCCAAAAGGCGTCTGCATTAAAATGCATGCGTCATATTCACCCGACATCACAGCCCTGCGAATCGCATGCGGCCATTCAGGGATTCCGTCCTTTACTTTATCCGGATTGATTTCCTCTATTCTTATTCCGTTACGGATACTTGAATCCCTGCCGGGATAGGGGGTAGTCATCACGGTCACTTCGTAACCGGAGTTGACAAGGGCGGCGCCCAGTTGCTCCACCGCCGTCTCAAGTCCTCCAATCGACGGCCAAAAGGGGCTACATGCGATCATTACCCGCTTGGGTGAAATCCCGACTGACGGCCAATTGTACTGGGCCGGCTGGAGTCTGGCCGATGCGGTTATTGCATGGTCACCCAGGGTTTGAATATTCCCTGATGCCGTCTCGATGAAGCTTTTTGTCATGGGCAAGGCTCCTCAGGTTATTGTTTCTTGTGCAAAAATTCAGATAAAGCAAATTACTTGCCAATGCCGGACCGCCCATTGTCACGGCCTTTTTGACAGCCGTTAGGCGTCAAAAAGTTGGCCGGAGTATCTAGATTGATCGGGGTAAACGAATCCGGGAAGCGTGCCGCCTGGCAGCATGAATTTGACCGGAGTCTATTCCGAGAGCAGATTGAAAGCTCAATGCACTCAGTGAGATGGATTGAAGCCGGTTGAGATCATTTAACGGACACGATCTCTATCGACAGTGGCGGGAGGCAAATGGCAACATTCTTGCTATATGTGGATAGGCTGAGTCTCGCAATGTATCTTGAAGCTTCAGTCCTGTGCGTTAAAGGAAGAGTTCTGCGGTGATGTCAAGGCTTCACTGCGCTGGAGATTGAACCAGGAGAAACGAGCGATCATGCTGGAAGAAGCGGTACGTTGGGTCAGGGCCAATTCCATCACCGGTCAGGGAATCGTCATCAGTTCACGCCAGAGGTCATGCTATCCGGAAGTAACGGGATATTACATTCCCACGCTTCTTTCCGTCGGAGAAAGGGGCTTGGCGTCTCAGTATGCTCAATGGTTGCTTTCGGTGCAAAAAAATGACGGCTCGTTCGGCATCGGCGGCAACGGATGCAGCTTCGCGTTCGATACGGGGCAGGTTGTTCGCGGCTGGGTGGCTATGGTCGGGCAAATGCCCTCGCTGGAGATGCCCATTCGCAGGGCATGCGACTGGCTGATAAGATCGGCCGACCCCGCCGGCAGGCTGCTGGTGCCTCCGCCTGGAGGCGCATGGAGTCTGGGCCGCCGCGGTGAGGTAAGCGAGGGAATTCACCTTTATGTCCTGCCGCCTTTTGTCGCTGCGGCGGAAGCGCTAAACGAGCCGTCGTACCGTCAATTCGCCGATAAGAGCATGAATTACTACCTGAAAAACGTCACCCTGACGGATTTTGCGCAGCCAAACGCGCTCACCCACTTTTACGCCTACGTGCAGGAAGCGCTCCTTGATCTCGGATGCGAGGCGGAGGCAAGAGCAGGCATGGCCTCGGTTGCCGGCTATCAGCAGCCGACCGGTGCGGTTCCAGGGTACTATGATGTGGAATGGATATGTTCAACCGGTTTGGCGCAACTGGCCCAGGTATGGTTTCGTCTGGGAGAAACCGCCCGGGGGAATAAGGCCATGGAGTTTCTATCGCTTCTGCAAAATGGAAGCGGCGGGTTTTATGGCTCTTACGGCGTTGGGGCCGATTACTTTCCCGCCGATGAAATATCCTGGGCTGTGAAATATACCATTGAAGCCGCTCAACGCCAGATTTCGAGTAACGCGGCGACCTCTTGCCGTTCCGGCATTTCGGAGACAAACGGCAGGGGTGCTTGAGACATTCTGAGAGGAGCGGCGTATATGCAATATAACGAAACTTCAATTGCGGCAAAGATCGCGCATCTCGATGCCATTTTGGCTCGAACCGATCTTCTCTGGGATGTCATTAGGGAATTTGCGGGAGATGGAGTCGAGACCGGATGCCAGATCGTCAAGCGAGTATGGGAGCCGGCCGGCGGGGCGACCCTCTTTGAAGTTCGATTCGGGAATCGCGAGGCTTTTCTCAAGGTCAAACACACCGCAGTGACGGTGGAGAGCAAAATGGAGGGAGAGCCACAGTTCATTGCAACCCCATCTCTCCGCAATGAATTCGAGTTTCTTCGGAAACTCCAGGATGTGTCGCAAAACGTGCCCAGAGTTCTGGGATATTTCGAAAAGGGCGGCTTCTCTTTTCTATTTACGGAGAAGCTGATTTCTTATCGGGCCGGCATTGCCGCTCTTTCGGCCCGGGAGGTTCTAACCGCATACCGGCAAATTGAGTCCACGCTGCGCTCTTTGCATGAGAGAAACATAGTTCATACCGACATCCACGAAAACAATTTGATGTTCAGGGATAAGACTCCTGTCCTGATCGATTTTGAGGAGGCGCGTTTCCTGGAGCAGGATGTCCCCTTCGAAAAATCTTTGGACGCAACCGGCGAATGTAAATGGGGAACTGTGGGGCTCATGCCGGAGGGGTACGGCTTTGCTGCGGGCTATACCTGCCTCAATCGCCTCAAAAGAGAATTTGCAGAACTGATGAAGACAAAGCTGCCCGATCTGATCAAAGAGTGCAACTTCGACTCGTCATGTGATTTTTTCACGACGCTTGACCACGGGCAAGACGATCGCATTTATCAATCCATCAATCTGCCGGGCATCACGGTCACCGGACAACGTCCCCTGGAGGATTCCAGAATCCAGTTGGTGGCAAAGGTATGTGACAAATTCTTCGATGCGCCTGTCACGCACCTGGACATCGGCAGCAACCTGGGACGGTTCAATCTGGAGCTTTCCCGGTTCCCGAAGGTCCGCAGAAGCATTGGAATCGAGGCTTACGACAAATATGTGGACCTGTCAAACGTTCTGGCTTTCTTGGATGACTCGCCCAAAGTCGAGTTTTTCTGTGCCGAGTGCGGCAAGGACAGTCTCTATGAGATTTTACAGGGTCGGCGTGTAGAATTCATAACGATGTACTCGGTATATCATCATATAACCAACAGGGAACAATTCCTGAAAGACCTGGCCAGACTCAATCCCTTGTACGTGATGATCGAGGCGGCGGTTCAGGAAGAATGCTACGGAAGAGACTGGAAAGATGAAGTAATCTACATCTGCACCCAACTGAGTATGCGCCATGCCTATGTGATCGAATTCAGCAAAGACTACCAAAGGCCCATAGTTCTCCTGTCCAACAATCCAAACATGGAAAAAATTATTACGGGCGGGGATCGTCCCGGTGAGGCTAAAGCGGCGCCTCGCGCGGCGGAAACTTCTCCGCAGGTCTCGGTCGTGCTCCCCACTTACAACAACGTGAGAATGCTGCCGATTTCCCTTGAGAGCATTTTGGCCCAAACTTTTAGCGACTTTGAACTGATCGTGGTGAATGACGGGTCGACCGACGGCACCAGCGAGTATCTCGACAGGCTGACAGACAAGCGCATTCGCGTCGTGCACCAGGAAAACAAAAAGCTGCCGAACGCTCTTAACGCAGGGTTCGAAATCGCCCGAGGCAAATACCTCACGTGGACATCGGACGACAATTACTGCTCCCAGGGATTCCTGGAGTCTCTGACCTCGGCTTTGAACGAGGACCCCGGCGCCGGATTCGCTTATTCCTCCTTTGCCTGGATCGACGACCGAAACCGGATCATGGGCATTCATCGCGATCAGGATTTCAGCTACCCGAACCTGTTGAGCTGCAATCCGGGCAATGCTTCGTTTTTGTACAGGCGTGAGTGCCAGGACCGTGTCGGCCTCTACGATCCGCAATTGGAAGGCGCGGAAGACTGGGATATGTGGCTTCGCATCAGGGAACAGTTCGAACCCGTTTATGTGCCTCAGATTCTCTACTATTACAGACTTCATGACAAGAGCATGACAGCGACGAAACAGGCTGCGATCCGTAGATCTGCCCAATCGGCTTTTGGAAAAGCGCTCGATCG
>Ga0326728_10001606_pt1 | contig 79176 bp, 65 predicted proteins | sample MB3enrmetagenome_FD_207602 | JGI IMG/M metagenome (GOLD analysis project Ga0326728, IMG submission 207602) | Lab enriched peat soil microbial communities from McLean, Ithaca, NY, United States - MB31MN | ecosystem: Environmental > Terrestrial > Soil > Wetlands > Peat | place: USA: New York...
TCCGCTCTCGCGCCGCCTCGATCTCAACGACGACCTGCTCACCGAAAACACCCGCGGCGCCTATCCGCTGGATTACATCGAGAACTACCTGCCGCCCAAGATGGCCGGCCATCCGCGCAACGTCATCTTCCTCACGTGTGATGCCAGCGGCGTCATGCCGCCCATCGCGCGTCTCTCGCCGGAACAGGCCATTTACCACTTCGTTTCCGGGTACACCAGCAAAATCGCCGGCACTGAAATCGGCATGGGCGCCGAACCGGAAATCACCTTCAGCACCTGTTTCGGCGGGCCGTTCATGGTCCACCATCCATATACCTACGCCGAAATGTTGAAAGCCCGCCTGCTGCGGCTGGGCGCCACCTGCTGGCTGGTGAACACCGGCTGGACCGGCGGCCCGTTCGGCGTCGGCAAACGCATCAGCATTCGCTACACCCGCGCGCTGCTGAACGCCGCTCTCACCGGAAAGCTGGCCAATGTGGAGTTTCGTCCCGACCCGGTGTTCGGTTTCCACGTCCCCAAGGAATGCGCCGGCGTTCCCGCCCAGATCCTCGATCCCGCGGCCTCCTGGCCGAGTCGCGAAGCCTACGACCGCAAGTACGCCTCGCTGGCCGCGCGGTTCATCGAGAATTTCAAACTGATGAGCGATGGCTGCCCTGACGACATCCTGGTCGGCGGCCCCAAACGCCCGGCCGCCGGCTTCTAATGCCGTTGTGGGGCCGGTTGGCAACCTGCGGCCGATTGGCAATCGGCCTGGTCGGCGACGTGCAAATGCCGGCCAGGCGGGCTACCAACCATACCATCCTGCCCCACATAATCTGAAGCATCTCCATTAGCAGTTAACATATCCATATGAAAGTCACCTCCGCTCTCGCCGCGGCTCTGTTCGCCCTGCCGCTATGGATTCCCCCCGCCGCCACCGCGCAGGACACCCGCAAAGTCGCGGAACCCTCCATCCCGCCGGCCTGCGCCACCCTCAAAGCCAGGATCGGACGCGCCGGTCTGTCCATCGCCCCCGGGGACGAAACCAAGCTCGATACCGCGCGCATTCAATCCGCCATCGACGCCTGTTCACCCGGACATGCCGTGGTGTTGCAGCGCGCTGCCGAGCGGACCGACGCGTTCGTCTCCGGCCCGCTCGATCTGCGCAAAGGCGTGGTCCTGGTGGTGGACCGCGGCGCGTACCTGTACGCTTCGCGCAACCCGCGCGATTACGACCGCGCGCCGGGCGTCTGCGGCACCATCACTCCCGGCGGCCACGGTTGCCGGGGCCTGATCAACGGGGACAGCGCCACGGATTCCGGCGTGATGGGCGATGGCGTGATCGACGGACGCGGCGGCGAAACCATGATCGGCCAGAGTCTCACTTGGTGGAACCTGGCCGACCAGGCGCGCGCCGGCGGCAGCCAGAACAATCCTCGGCTGATGGTCCTCAAGAAGTGCGACAACTTCGTGTTGTATCGCATCACCCTGATGAACTCGCCCAACTTCCATGTGGGCTACACCGGCGGCAATGGATTCACCGCCTGGGGCGTGAAAATCTGGTCGCCCGAACGGGCCCGCAACACCGATGGCATCGACCCCGGCAACTCCACCAACGTCACCATCGCGCATTGCTACATCCACACCGGCGACGACCAGGTGGCTATTAAGGCTCCCGCCGGCGCTCCCACCACCCACATGAGCGTGGTCCACAACCACTTCTACTCCGGCCACGGCATGTCGATCGGCAGCCCGACCGAAGGCGGCGCGAGCGCGATCCTGGTATCCGATTTGTCGATCGACGGCGCCGACAACGGCCTGCGCATCAAGAGCAATATCACCCGCGGCGGCCTAGTCCACGACGTGGTCTTCGAGGACGTGTGCATTCGCGACACCACTCACCCGGTGCTGATGGACACCAGTTACAGCGCCCACGTAAGCCAGGCGGACAGCCGGCCGCCGGTTTTCCGCGATATCGTCATTCGCAACGTGAGGGTCGAAGGCGGCGGAAAAGTGACGCTGGAAGGCCTGGACGCAACCCATCGCCTGGGAATCCAATTCGACAACGTGCAGTTCGACGACCCGGCCAAGATCAAGATCTCCGCCACTCACGCGGATGTGATCACTGGCCCCGGTCCGTTCAATCTGGCGGTATCCGGCGATGATGTTACGGTGGCCGGCGCTCCTCGGCCGGGCTCCAAGAACGCGTGCGCCGGCAAGTTCGTCGAATTCCCGTTGCGGTAACCGCGCCACCCCATTCGAACGTCTAGTCAAAAACCATCCGATTCGCGGATATACGGCCAATCCGTGACCTTTCCTTCCATTAGACGTCCATAGGGAGTAGAATATCGAAGAACCGATGCCTAAGAAGAACAAACCCGAGGGCGACCTGCTGCAGGGAACTCTCGATATGCTGATTCTGCAAACCCTGGTCCTCGGACCCGCCCACGGCCACTCCATCGCGCACGCCATCGAGCGGCGCTCCGACGAAATCCTGCAAGTGGAGCACGGCTCCCTCTATCCGGCCCTCTACCGCCTGGAGGACCGTGGCTGGATCGCGTCCTTTCGGGGCACTTCCGAGAACAACCGCAAGGCCCGCTACTATCGCCTGACACCCGCCGGACGCAAACAGCTTGCCGCCGAGACCACCCGCTGGGAGCGGCTGGCGAATGGCGTCAGCCGAATTCTGCGGCCCGCCACCGAGTAGCATCCCATGAGCTGGCTGCGCTTCCTTCGCAGAAATCGTCTGGATGCCCGGATCGCGGACGACATTCTCTTTCACATCGAGTCGGAAACCGGGGACAACCTCGCGCGGGGCATGCCTCCGGCCGAAGCCCGCGCGGCGGCTCTCCGCAAGTTCGGCAACCCCTGTCTCATCCGCGAGGAGGTCTATCGCATGAACACGCTCGACATTCTGGAATCCGCCTGGCAGGATTTGCGCTACGCCTGCCGCGCCATCCGCCAGAACCCGGCGTTCGCCGCCACCGCGGTGCTCACCCTGGCCCTCGGCATCGGCGGCAACACCGCCATCTTCACCGTGGTTCGTTCGGTGGTCCTCAAGCCGCTCGACTACCGCGACCCCGGCCGCCTGGTCAAGGTCGCCGAGTCCGACCCCAACAACCCCTCGCCCGTGACCGTCGACTTCACCACCACCTACGACCTCCGCACGGGCAGCCGCTCCTTCGAGAGCCTGTCGCTCTATCGCAGCGCCTCCGCCGCCTTCGTGGAACAGGGACAGCCGGAGTTGATCGACGGCCTGCGCGTCAACTACGACTACTTCCACACCCTCGGCGTGAACGTGCAACTCGGCCGCGCCTTTCTCCCCGAAGAGGACCACCCGGATCGCCGCCATGAAGCGATCCTGACTCATGAACTGTGGATGCGCCGTTTCGGCGGCGACCCCCACATCCTGGGCCGCGATCTCCGCCTGAGCGATGCCTCGTTTCTAGTTGTGGGCGTGCTGCCTGCCGGTTTCCGCCCCCTACCCCACGGCGGCGCCTCCGCTTTCCCGGAAATCTATATGCCCCTGGGCTACGCTTTGGGCGAACGCGACGCCTGCCGTGGCTGCCAGCACCTGCAACTCATCGGCCGTCTGAAACCCGGCGTTTCCGTGGAACGGGCGCGGGCCGAACTGAATTCCGTGATGGCGGGCATCGCGCGCGCGCATCCCGCCGAATACCCCCGCGACATCGCCATCTCGGTCACGCCTCTGCGCGAGTTCCTGGTGGGCCGCGTCGCCACCGCCATGTGGATCCTGCTCGGCGGTGTCGGATTGGTTCTGCTCATCGCCTGCGCCAACGTGGCCAACCTGGTGCTGGCGCGCGCCACCGGGCGATCCAAGGAGATGGCCATGCGCGCCGCCCTGGGCGCCACCCGCGCGCGCATGGTGCGCCAGTTGCTATCCGAATACTTGCTGCTCGCCGCCGCCGGAGGCCTCGCCGGATTGTTGCTGGCATGGCGCGGCACCGCCGCCCTGGCCGCGTTCGCCTCCCGCCAGCTTCCGCGCGCCGACGAGATCCACATGGACGCCGCGGTGCTGTGGTTCACGCTGGCCATCAGCCTGCTGACCGTGGCGCTGTTCGGCGCCGCGCCCGCGCTGGGAGCCTCGCGCGCCAATTGTTCCGACGCCCTCAAGGATATGGGCCGCTCCACCGCGGGCCGCCCGCACCACACCTTGCGCAACCTGCTGGTCGCCGCCGAACTGGCCATGGCGTTCGTCCTGGTGATGGGCGCGGGACTGCTGGGCCGCAGTTTCCTCCGCTTGATGGACGTCAATCCCGGCTACGATCCGCACAACGTCCTGACTTGCGGCGTTTACGTCTACGGCCCGCGCTACCAGAACCCGGAGACCGAGCTGGATTACTACGGCCAGGCCATGACGCGCCTCCGTGCGGTGCCCGGGGTGGAGAGCGCCGCCATGGTCAGCACCCTGCCTCTGGGCAGCTTCGACCGCCGCGGATTCCACGTCCAGGACCGCCCGCTCGCCAACACCGCCGACGCCCCGCACGTGGACACTTACTCCATCTCCCCAGACTACTTTCGCGTCATGCGCATCCCTCTCAAGCGCGGCCGCGGCTTCACCGCTCAGGACCGTAAAGGCGCGCCCCGCGTCGCCATCGTCAGCGAGTCCTGCGCCCGGCTGCAGTTTCCCAACCAGGACCCCATCGGCAAACACATCCAGTTGGGCGGACGCGACGACAAACGCGAGTGGCTGACGATTGTCGGGATCGTCGGCGACATCCGCCAGTACTCGCTCGACCGGCCGCCGGACATGGAAGCCTACATCGCGCAGGCGCAGGATGTCAGTTTCGGTTACAGCCTGGTGGCCCGCACCACCCTCGACCCGCTGCGTCTACAGAACGCGGCCCGCGAGGCGTTCCTGTCGGTCGACCGCACTCAGCCCATCTACCACGTCCGCCCCATGGAGGCGTACGTCAGGGAATCGCTGGCCACCCGGAGCTTCACGCTGGCGCTGCTGGCGCTCTTCGGCGCGCTCGCGCTCATCCTGGCCGCGGTGGGTATCTACGGCGTGATCTCCTACGCCGTGACGCTACGGACGCGCGAAGTGGGAATCCGCATGGCCCTTGGGGCTGCTGGCCGCGACGTGCTGGCCATGGTGCTGCGCCGGAGTTTCACCCTGATTGCCGCCGGCCTGGCCGCCGGGTTCCTGGCTTCGCTCGCCCTCACCCGTTTCCTGGGGACGCTGCTGTTCGAAGTCCGCTCCACCGATGTCGCCACCTCCTCGGTGGTCGCCGTGGCCTTGGCCGGGATTGCCTTAATGGCCAGCTATCTCCCCGCGCGCCGCGCCACGCGCATCGACCCCGTGTCGGCGTTGCGGGTGGGGTAGTCGCGGACCTGCCGCAATTGCTTGGCTTCAACGTGGCGACAGCGTCCGTAGCGAGGCGATCTTCCACTTGTCTCCCTCCTTCTTCATCACGAAGAGGAGCTGTATGGTTTGCGTGGCGGCGTCATCTCGATACGCCCACGTCACACCGGCCAGCGCCACATTGGGCACAATAAATCGGATCGCGTCACAGACAATCCCGGGGTTCGGACCAGCGGGCCTGGAATCCAGATGGATAGCCGCCCCGCTCCAAGGCTCGTGCGAAATCGTCACGGCGGCGCCGCCCGCCGTTTCCGGCGGTCGGAATGCCAGTGCCGCGGCTTTCGGCAGCCGCCCGAGTTCGGCGGAGGCATCTGCATCCTCGGTAAAGAGCGGGGGCGGCGCGGCAGCGCATTTGACCCGGCGATAGTCCGTTGAATCGCCACTCGGTCGACCGCCTCGTCGGCCCAAGCGCAAGCGGCGAAAATGAGCGGGAGGCACAGAATTGTTTTCGCGCTGGCAGAATGCCGCGTGGTCCACAATCCTTTCACCCGCCCCAACCTCTGCCCCCGCGCCGTCCCGGTTTGCCCTGCGCCGGGTCCGCGCCCTTGAACGTCAGGGTCACGTCCACGGTGTGGTCCTTCTCGTTCCGCTTGCTCTCCGATTTCGTGGCGCCGAGGTTGTCGAGCATGCCGTCCTGCTTGACCCTATTCAGAAAGAAATCGGGATAATCGGGGTTGAACGGGCTACCGTCCTTCAACGTCCAGATCTTCTTCATCTCCGCTTCGGCGTTCAAGTCCAGCCCCTGGATCTCCAGCCGGCCCATCTTGTACTGCTGCCCGGCATCCACCGTCACGGTCAGGTCCACGGTCTTCTTGGCGTCGTCGACGGCGCGGCTGGTGGTGGCCTTGGCGTTCAGGTACCCCGCGTGCGTCAGCGCCACGCGGATCTGCTCCACGCCCTCGTTGACGCGGTCGAAGTTGGCGATATCGCCCTTCTTGAAGTCGCCGGCCCGCAGCAGATCGCCGGGATTCAGCGGAGGGTCCCCGCCAATCTCCACCTTGCCCAGCGAGTACACCTCGCCTTCATCCACCGTCACCGTCGCCTTCAGGCCCTGCACGTCGGGCACGGGCTCCACGCGCACCTTGGGGAACGACACGCGGATGCGCCCGCGCGCTTCGTATAGCGGCCGGACACTGGCGTCCAGCAACACGCGGAAGTTGACCTCGGACCACGGCGTGCCGATGGCCACCGGCCAGATGGCTTCCTGCAACAGGTTCTGCTGCACCACCTGGTTTCCTTCGAAGAACACCCGCGCCACTACCGGACGCGGGCCGGATGGGCGGAAAACCATCGCCAACTCCCCCGGCGCCAATTGCGCCACTTCCCCGGCCACTTTCGGCGCCTTGCCTCCCGCGCCGGTCCTTGCCGCCAGGAACTCCTCGAGCCACGCGGCGTAACGGTCCATCACCGGCTTGCTGGCCGGGACCTTGGCCGCCAGGAACAGCGGATCGCGCTCGCGCAGCAACTGCAGCAGCTCCGCGTCGGGCGCTCCCAGGTTCTCGAAGTGAATCGGGAACACAGGCGTCACTTCGGTCACCCGAAACGTGGCGACATAGGCCTTCTTGGTTTCGTCCGGCTCAAACTCGTATCCCACCGAGTCGAAGACACCGGTAGCCAACAAACGATCGCGCGCCGTTTCGAAATCCCGCCGCCCCACCAGGTCGCCGGCCTTGATCCCCGTTATGGCCAGCACCTGCTCGGCGGTGTAGTTGACATTTCCTTCCACCTTCAAGGCCCCGATGGGCCACTTGTCCGGCGCCGGCTGGGTCTTCGGAGCGGTCTTCTGGGGAGCTTTCTTCTGGGTCGTCTGCGTTTGCGGGAAGCCTGCCGCCACGGCCAGCAGCACCAGGGTCAACACCCGTTTCATACTTCCATGGTAGACCGCGAAACTTGGCGCCGCTGCCGCGCCCGGCGATTCGAACCGTAGATGGAATCGCGTTCCGGCGCGGCGCCGGTCTTCACCGCTTGAATCCACTCCTCGGTAGTCGGCACCGCCGCGAATCGCGATTGCTGGACCACCGAGAACACCCGGTGGATCTCCTCCGCGCTGGCCCTGCCGGCGCGATTCTCATAGGCCAACGACCCGCTGGCGTCCGACAGAAACTCCACTGCCAGGCCGGCATCGAAGGCGTGCTTGATGGTGGTGTCGTCGCAATTGTGGGTCATGTAGCCGGTCACCGCCAGCGTGTCGAAGCCGTGCTCGGCGATCCAAGCGGCCAGCCCGGTCCCCACGAAGGCGCTCGGCAACCGCTTCTCGATGTAGTGGTCCCAGCCGCGCGACCGCACCACCTCATGCAGTTCCCAACCCGCACTGCCCTGGGCGAAGATCGGCGCTGTCGCCGGCGCCGTGGTCTGCACCACGACCACGGGAATCCCGCACTCGCGCGCCGCGTCCATCGCCCAGCCCATGTTACGCAGCGAAACCGTGACGTCCGGATACTCGATGGGCAGATCCCCCGTCACGTACTCGTTCTGTACATCGATGACCATCAAAGCCCTGCGCGCCATGCGTGTGCCCCTCAAATAGTGTATCGATCCGGGGGCCGCGGCCGCACTACACTATCGTGTATGCAGCCGACTCCTCGAATCGAAGGATTCCGCGGCGAATTCCTGTGGGAGCTGGAAATCGCCGAGCGGCAATTAACAGCCATGGCCGAAGCCATCCCCGCCGCGAAGTACGATTGGCGGCCGCACGAGAACGCGCGGTCGGTCAGCGAGGTACTGGTGCACGTGGCGGCCGGCAATCTCCTGCTGCTCGAAGTCATCGGTCTAGCCGCGCCCCTCGATCTTTATGCCGGCGTCACCACCGAAGCCGAGGATCGCTTCCGCGGCATGGTCCGGAGAAACGAGGAACTGGAGAAAAGCATCCGCGATAAAGCCGCCGTCGCCGGCCTGCTACAGCGGTCGCTGCAAACCGTGCGGCAGGCCATTACCGCGGCTGGCGATGCCGAGCTCGGCCGGCCCTGCCATTTCTTCCGCGAGGTGACTACCGTCCGGCGGGTGTACCTGCGGCTTCTGACGCATACGCACGAGCACATGGGCCAGATGATCGCGTACCTCAGGACGATCGGCAGGACTCCCCCGTCGCCGGACCGGAATTCCGGCCGGCGCCCCGCCTGAGTCCTTCTCGCGCCAAAACATGCTGGCATCCAACCGTCCGGAGCACCGCAACCGGGCCGGCATTGCTCCCGCGCACCGCCAATCGAATCGATAATGCAATGCCCCTTTCGCGACGTGAGAAGTCCTGTAAACTCGCGACTCGCCAGCCTGCAGCAAAATCGCCTGGGTAAAGCATCGGACTGCCGCAGCCCTTTTCCGATAACCCAGTTTTTCCGGCGCCGGCCCCCTTGCTGAGCGGACGATCCGGCCAGAACGCGAGCGGCGCCTCCCACAACGGCGTTTCCGTCAAGCCAAGCTGGCTTGCCGGCGGGAAGATCTGTCGCCAGGAATCGGGCAGCCACAAGCGGGAAATGTCCGAGACGGGCGGCCGCCGACCACGCGGATCGCCGGAGCCTTGGGCCTTTATCGGGACTGATCAATTGCGCTCAACGAAACTGATAGCTAGCCAGCGGATTCGCCCAAGTGAACGTCCCGTCCGTCCCGGTGTTTCCGAAGATCGCCCAATAACAACCCCGAGCCAGTATTCGCCCGACCTGTTCCCTCGTGGTCCGCCACTCTTCGTGATTGATCTCGGATTCGCCTGTCCTGCCGCCTCAGACCTCGCCCCTACACTCCTGCTTACTCGCCCGTCGTGTATCACTCATCGTCTTGGACAGGAATGGTTTGAGGCCTTCTCGTCGCAGAGACCCCGAATGCGCACCTTTCGGATTGAGCCGTCTGAAGACGCCGTTCACCGGATTCCTACTCTGTAAAACCGGCAACCCACGCTATAAATGCATCCGGATCCAAGTTGACGGCATGTCCTCCGTCCCAGTACTCCCAGGTATTCACATGACTCGACCCCAAAAGGTTCTCCAGGCTCGTGGCCAGATCGATGATGACCATGCACGAAGTGTCTGTGGCCTTGGCGCCATCGCGTATGAACCAGTATTGGGCGATGGAGCTATTCTTTATGCCAATAAAATACATGGGATTCATCATGTTCACGATAGTCTGCTCATCGCTGGGAATCGTGGCGGTAGGATCGGGATTAGAAGCGTCGTTCTGCAGGCTGAAGTGTGTAAAGTGTTTGGCGTTGGTGGTCGAATCTCCGAACTCGTAGTTTTCCGTGTTCGGCGACGTCAGGTCAAAAGCATCAAAGGCCGGAAGGCCCTTCGATCTGCCGATGTAGGAAACATAGTCGGCAAAGGCAAACGACGCCGTACTGCCAGACCAGGTGATCCAGGTATGTTGGCTCAGATAGCTGGTAAGCGCCGAACTCGACAGGGCCGCCAGGTACTGGTTTGCCGACGGGATCAGGTAGGTATTGAGGATATAGGTGTCGATGTTGTTCGCGGTGATGGTTCCGAAGCCGTTGTCGCCGGTAAGGGCCAGCCCGTTCTGATACGCGACAAAGAGATTTTTCAACTCCCCGGAATACGTTTGATTCACCAACGCTCCGCTATAATCGACGCCGCCGTACTCCCACTCGTAGGACATGTCGGCGTGATCGAGATTCGTGATGGGAGAGTAGGCGCTGACGGCGAGGATGTTGTCAGCGGCATAGGCCGAGCCGAGGGCGGCGAAATAGGAATCGTACAGACTGCTGTTGCCCGAGGCGCCAAGCAGCGAGGAGAGCGCGGCGCCCGCGCTGCCGCCGGAGGAGACGATCTTGTTGGCGTTTCCGGGGAACGTGCCGGCATTGTAATTGTAACGGATATAGCGCACGGCGCTCTTCAGGTCTACGATGGCCGCCGGCGCCTTGCCAATGTAGTTGCCGGACGAGTCCGTGAGGTCGCGGCCGCGGCATCCGGGCGACACCACGACATAGCCATATGCCAGGGCATACTGCCCGTCCGTGCTTAGTTGGGAGCCTCCCCAGGTGCTCGTGGACGTATATCCCGCGACATTGATATCCAGGAGAATCGGTACGTTCGCAGTAGTCACAGAGGTTCCATTGATCGAAACGGGGACGAAGACATTCATGCTCTGATATTCGTAACAAGGCACTGATCCCGAAGATGTAGCGGATCCTGGAGGTGTACCCGGTCCCGAAGGTGCACCGGGTCCAGAAGGTGTACCGGATCCCGAAGATGAAGATGTCGAGCACGTCAGGTTCACATCCACGGGATTCGTGACATAGACGATGTTCTGATAGAGGCGGTACGAGATCGAATAGGTGCCGGTGCCTGTGGTTACAGACATGCTCCCGGTGGTGTAACTGTACAATGAGAAGTCCAGGGAATATGCGGGGCGGGAGCTCACCGTCCCGGTTACAGAGCTCGACGTGCTCGATGTGTAAGTGGAATCGCCACCGTAGGTAGCGGTGAGCGCATAGGCGCCGGCGGTGCTGAACGAGGTGGTCAGCGTGGCCGTGCCGGAGGCGAGCGTGCCGGTTCCTAGCGAAGTGCTTCCTTTGTAGAACGTCACCGTGCCGGTGGCGGCCGTGGATGATACCGCTGCTGTCAAGACAACGGTAGTGCCGGTGTACGGAGTTGCCGGAGAGACCGTCAGGGTGGTGGTCGTGAAGGTTTTGCTGGAGGCGGAAGCGACCACGACCGGGATAGTGTTGGAGGTGCAGGCGGCGTAAATGCTCGACCCGCCGTAGGAAGCCAGGATAGTGTGCGTGCCCACGGCCAGCGAAGAGGTGGTCAGGGTAGCCGAACCCGAACTGACGATGCCCGTGCCCAGCGAAGTCGTGCCGTCATAGAAGGTAACCGTCCCGGTCGCGGCCTCCGGCGAGACGGTGGCCGTCAAGGTCACGGTATTGCCATAGGTTGGCGATGTTGAAGAAGCCGCAACCGTGACGGTCGTGGCTGTGATACTCGAAGAGCCGCTGACTGTGAGGTTGGCGTTCGCTTGCGACGATACTCCATCGACCGTCAGCACCACCAGATTGTCCCCGGCGGGTACGCTCGGCACAGTGATGTTGAACTGGTATTCGCCCGGGTCAACCAGCCCGGCGAAACTCACCGCAGCGGCCACGCCGCCGATGGTGGCAGTCACGGCATTGGCCGTGACTGGTGTGCCGCTGAACGTCTGGCTGAAGTCGGTAGTGGGGTTGGTGGGGCCGAATCCCGTGCCGAAGAGCAAGAGCGTGTCGCCAACCTTTGCCGGCGTGGTGGCACCGGAATACAAGGCGGTTGGGCCGATGTATTGCCCGTCCGATCGCACCGCCGCGACATATTTCCCGCTCAGCGCGGAGAAGGTAAACAGCGCTGGGCTGAACGTCGCTTCCGTGGCGTTCAACACGTTGCTGGCTGTGCCCGCGTAGGTGACCCGTACGGGCAACGACCCCGTTGCGGTATCGGCCGGCGCGAGCGCGTTGATCTGCGTGGGGCTGATGTAATAGACGTAGGCCGGCTTCCCGTCGATGGTCACACTGACCTGGTCGAGCGAGGTGGGAAGGTAGGTGCCGTTGAAGTCAGCGCTGGTCCAGGTGCGCGTGGTGCCCGAAAGATTGGCGCCGGTAATGGTGACCCAGGAGCCTTGCGAGAATCGCGGCAGGAAATTGGCGCCATTCACCACGCCGGTGAGGACCGGAGCGGTTGTTGCCGCGACGGCCGGAGTTGTGGCGCCAAAGGAGAAGAACGTAATGAGAGGAACGACAATCCACGTCGAAGGACGGATCGTAGCAGCCATAAGAATACAGGCAGCCACGGCCGGCAACGCAGGGACCACGTCAGTCGGCGCAGTCATTGAGGAAGTTCTCCTTGACATCACTATTCACTCCTTCTCGCTATTTCGGATTAGAACGTCTTATATCTCCAGCGACGTGTCCCGCGCATTCCCGGTTCGTTAAGAGTTGTTAAGCCTGCGGTCCTGCACCCCGGGGCTAGCTTCAAAGCGGGTAGTCATCAAGAACGGACAAGCACTCTTGTTGCGCCTTCGTCAGAATCGGATCGAGAGGGGAGCGCTAGGGGGTATCGCCGGTTCCGGCCTCAGCCGGAGCCAACCGTTCATCGACGCCGGAGCGTAACCGGTTTCGCCCAGTTTTGGCGCAGAAGCTCGTGGTATGGTCTCGTGGTTTGGGCGCCCCCTCCCGCTCAAGGCGCAGGACCCCCTGAGACTGCATCACGAACCCCTCCATGAGGCGGCTTAGCCCTCCGGCATCAGGGAACTCGGGAGTGACCGGAATCTTCGACCTATAACTCCTTTATCTCCTTCCCCCGCCCCCGCCGAATTTCAGACTCCACCCCACCCCCATGCTATTGCTGAAAGCGAAAGGATGCTCTATCCCGTAGCCATGCCACGCTCACTCCCAAATCCGGCGCCTCTCCCACCGCATGAATCGGCTCCCACGCACCCCGCCCATGCAAAAATGCCGAACGAAGCCAAGTTTCCCGCGAACCTCAAGAAAACACGCTGGTTACGCCTCCCACAACGAACCCAATGCGCGCCTGCCGCGCCCCTCCCTACCTCAACAGGTAGAATAAGAAAAGTGTCCTACGATCTGATCGTCATCGGGAGTGGTCCCGGCGGCTACTCCGCTGCCATTCGCGCCGGTCAATACGGCCTCAAAACCGCGCTCGTGGAGAAACAGCCCCGTCTCGGCGGCACCTGCCTGCTGGTCGGCTGCATCCCCACCAAGTCGCTCTTGCAAACTGCCGACGTCTGGCAGCGCTTCGTGCATTCCGAAGCCGAAGGCATCCACTGCGAAAACCCGCGCCTGGATTACCCCAAGGTCAAGGAGCGCAAGGACGGCATCGTCACCAAGCATTCCAAGGGCGTCGAGATGCTCCTGAAGCGCGCCAAAGTGGAGCGCATCTCCGGCTACGCCACGCTGCGGGGCGGCGGCAAAGTGGAAGTGAAGTCCGATTCCGGCGCGCAGACTCTAGAGGCCAGGAACATCATCGTCGCCACCGGCTCGGAAGCCCGCATGCTTCCCGGCCTGCAGCCCGACCCCGAATTCATCCTCACCAACGTCGAAATCCTCAGCCTCACCGCCGTGCCCAAGAGCCTCATCGTCATCGGCGCGGGCGCCGTGGGCGTGGAATTCGCGTCTATCTTTAAACGCTTCGGCGCCGACGTGACTGTGGTCGAAATGCTGCCGCGCATGGTGCCGGTGGAAGACGAGGACGTCTCCAAGGAGCTGGAGCGGTGCTTCCGCAAGCAGAAGATCCGCGTGGAAACCGGCGCGCGCGCCGAGAACATCCGCCAGACCGGCTCCGGCGTGGCGCTCACCCTCACCACCAAGGACGGCGGGCAGGAACAGCTCGAGGCCGAAAAGCTGCTGGTGGCCGTGGGGCGCAAGCCCAACACCGAAAACATCGGCCTGGAAAACACCAAGGTCCAGCTCGACCGCGGCTTCATCGTAGTCGACGCCCACCAGCAGACCGCTGAACCGGGCGTCTACGCCATCGGCGACGTGGCGGCCGGAACCCCGCAACTGGCCCACGTGGCCACCCGCGAGGGCATGATCGCCGTGGCCCACATGGCGGGCAAGCCGGCCGTCCCCATCAATAAGAACCGCATCCCCGGCTGCACCTATACCGAGCCGGGCATCGGCAGCGTGGGACTCACCGAAGCGCAGGCGCGCGCCGAGGGCCGCCAGGTCAAAGTCGGGCGCTTCCCCTTCGCCGGCAATTCGCGCGCCACCATTTTGGGCCATCACGAGGGTTTTATTAAGGTGGTGGCCGACGAGCAATACGGCGAGATTCTGGGCGTCCACATCATCGGCCCGGAAGGTTTCGAACTGATCGCCGAAGCCGTGGCCGCCATGGAAGCCGAGGCCACGGTCGACGTGATGATGCAGACCATCCACGCCCATCCCACGCTCTACGAAGCCGTGGGAGAAGCGTTCAACGCCGTCTACGGGCTTTCCATCAATGCGTAATTGCCGCATACGGGAACTCGGGCGCATCGACTACGCCAGCGCGCTGGAGTTGCAGCAGCGTCTGGTCGCCGAGCGCCAGCAGGGCACCATCTGCGACCAGCTTCTGCTGCTGGAGCATCCGCACGTCATCACCATGGGCCGCAACGGCCACCGGGAAAACCTACTGGCGCACCAGGACGTCCTGGCGCGCGCCGGCATCGCGTATCATCCCACCGACCGCGGCGGCGACGTCACCTATCACGGTCCCGGCCAGCTTGTGGGCTATCCCATTCTCGATCTCCGCGAATGGAAACGCGACGTAGGCGCGTATGTGCGCTCCATCGAACAGGTGATCGTCGACACCCTGGCCGATTTCGGCATCGCCGCCGGGCGTATTCCCAAGCTGACCGGCGTATGGGTGGACGGGCGCAAGATCGCCGCCATCGGCGTGCACATCAGCCGCTGGGTGACCTCGCACGGTTTCGCGCTCAACGTGGATACGGACCTGAGCTACTTCCAGTACATTGTTCCTTGCGGGCTCTCGAAGCCCGTCACTTCGATGGCCCAACTGGGTGTCCGCGCCACGCTGCCGCAGGTTGCGCAGCGCTTGGCCGGGCACTTTGAAGAAGTTTTTCTGCTACACAAAAGCGAGAATTGACCATGACCGACGTAGTGATGCCCCAGATGGGCGAGAGCATTGTGGAAGGCACGTTGACCAAGTGGCTGAAAAAGCCCGGCGAGCGCGTGGAGCGCGACGAGCCTTTGTTTGAAATCTCCACTGACAAGGTGGATACCGAAATTCCTTCGCCCGCCGCCGGCACGCTGGCGGAAGTCCTGGTGGAAGAAGGCAAGACGGTGGGGATCAACACCGTGGTGGCGCGCATAGACGATGCCGAAGGCGGCGCTGTCGCGGCAGTTCCCAAGCCGGCTGCCCCGGAAAAAGCCGCCGCCGCTCCGTCCGCGACGATCGCGCCGCCCACCTCGGCCCCCGAGCCGGCCGAGCCCTCCGGACCGCTTTCCCCGCTGGTCCGCAAGCTGGCGCGCGAGCACAATCTCGATCTCGGCCGCATCCCCGGCACCGGCGCCGGCGGCCGCATCACCAAGCAGGACGTGGAAACATACCTTGCCGGACAGCCCGCGGCAGCCGCCCTGGCGCCCGTGATCGCGCCGGTGATCGCGCCCGCCGCTCCGCCTCCGCCGCCCCCGCCCCTGCCGCCCGCCGGCCAGGCCAAGACGCGCATCGAACCCATGAGCACCATGCGCCTCAAGATCGCCGAGCACATGCTGATGTCCAAACGCACCTCTCCGCACGTCACCACCGTGCATCGCGTCGACATGACCAAGGTGGCGCGCCTGCGCGAGAGTAACAAGGCCACCGTGCAGGCTAACTACGGCTTCTCGCTCACTTATCTGCCGTTCATCGCGCGCGCGGCGGTGGCGGCGCTGCGCCAGTATCCTCTATTGAACGCCTCGCTCGACGGCAATAACATCGTCTATCACAACGAAATCCACATCGGCATCGCGGTGGCGCTGGAGGGCGGCCTGATCGTGCCGGTGATCCGCTCGGCCGATGAGAAAACCGTGCTGGGCCTGCAGCGCGCCATCGTCGATCTGGCTACGCGCGCCCGCTCGCGCCAGCTCAAGCCCGACGAAGTCACCGGCGGAACCTTCTCCATAACCAATTTCGGCAGCTTTGGAAGCCTGTTCGGCACCCCCGTGATCAATCAGCCGCAGGTGGCCATACTGGGCGTAGGAACCGTCGACAAGACCCCGGTGGTGGTCGACGACGCCATCGCCATCCGGCACATCTGCCATATCTCCCTGAGCTTCGACCACCGCCTGATCGATGGCGCCCTGGCCGACCAGTTCATGACCCGGCTGAAGCAAGTGCTGGAGGGATGGTCGGAAGAAGTGCTGTAGCATTCGCCGCAGCGTTCCGGTGGTGACGAGTGCCGCCATTTGAGACAATCGGAAGCAGGAAGTGAATGCCCACCGGGGTGCGAGCCACGGCTGGAACGCAGAGCGACTGAAATGCGGCGAGAACAAACTAGTCTGACGCTCCGTGACACAGACGCCATCCGGCTAGAGGTGAATGGCGCTCTGGAGCCGGATCGGAAGAGCGCCCTCGGACAGTTCATGACGCCATCGGTCATTGCGGACTTCATGGCGAGTTTGTTCGATATTCCGCGTTCCCCTGTTTCCCTGATGGATGCGGGAGCGGGAATCGGATCGCTCGCCATCGCCGCCGTTCGGAGGCTCGGTAACGTCGAGTGGCTAGACGCATGGGAGATCGATCCGCTGATGTTCGGGCACCTGGAAACGAGCCTTATGAAGCTCGGCGTCAAACACAGGGTGCTCGCCGCGGACTTCATTGAATCGGCTGTCCTGCAGATTGCTCTCTCCACGGGAAGACGGTACACCCATGCGATCCTGAACCCCCCGTACAGGAAGCTCAACAGCAGCTCCGTGCATCGGGCGCTGCTCCGAAAGGTCGGAATCGAAACCGTCAACCTCTACACCGCGTTCGTAGCCCTATGTGTTCTGCTGATGCAAGAGCAAGGGCAGGTTGTTGCGATCATCCCCCGCTCGTTCTGCAACGGTCCGTACTACAGGCCGTTCCGGGAGCTTCTGCTGAATACCTGCTCTCTCGAACGGATTCACGTTTTTGGGGCCCGGAACAAAGCATTCAAAGACGACGATGTGCTGCAAGAGAATGTCATCGTCAAGCTCGTCAAGGGGAAAAAGCAGGGCGACGTCGTTATCTCCACATCACACGACCATCGACTAGCGGACTACTCGGAGCGGAGATTGCCATTCACGGATGTTGTAAAGCCGGCCGACCTGGAGTCTTTCATCCACATTCCAACCGAAGAGCAGGACACCGATGCCGGATCAAGTCTCTTCCAATATTCGCTAAGCGAGATCGGCATTGAGGTTAGCACCGGGCCAGTCGTGGATTTCCGTTTGAAGGAATACTGGCTTCCCGACCCGGCTCCCGGGTCGATTCCATTGCTTTACCCGCATCATTTCTCCGGTGGAGAGATGCAGTATCCGAAGCGGCACAAGAAACCGAACGCCCTGCACGACAGCGAGGAGGTTCGGAAGTGGGTGATGCCGAACGACTGCTACGTCCTCGTCAAACGCTTCTCCTCCAAGGAGGAAAGGCGCAGGCTCGTCGCCTACGTGGTCGACCCTAACGACATCCAGGGCGACCAGGTCGGCTTCGAGAACCACTGGAATGTCTTCCACCGCGGGAAGCGCGGCATTGAGCCCGTCCTGGCCAGAGGAATAGCCTGTTTCCTCAACTCGACCCTCCTCGACAAACACTTTCGGGTCTTTTCGGGCCACACGCAGGTCAACGCCACCGATCTGAGGAACATGAAGTACCCAAGCACGAGGGTCTTGAAGGCCTTGGGAGAGAAGTATCGCAGTGGCATGACACAAGTTGAGATAGACGAAGCCGTCAGGCAAGCGCATGCGCAAAGAAACTAGGCTGAGCCAGGCTCGGGCAATCCTCGCGGATCTCGACCTTCCGAAAGCACAGCAGAACGAGCGGACCGCGCTGTGTCTCCTGGCCCTGTTAGACCTCACTCCCGACAAGAAGTGGAGCAGGGCTCAGTCTCCGATGATCGGGATCACCCCGATCATGGATTGGGCGAGGAAGCATTACGGCAAGGACTACGCGCCGAATACCAGAGAGACCGTTCGCCGCCAGTCGATGCACCAGTTCGTCCAGGCTGGCATTTCTCTTTACAACCCCGACAAACCCGAGCGGCCTGTCAACAGTCCCCATGCCGTCTACCAGATCGCCCCGGAGCTTCTCGATGTTCTTCGGGCGTACAACACAGCCCACTATACGAACAAACTGGCGGCGTACCTCTCGGTACGGACGACGCTGGCTGAGATGTATGCCAGGCGACGTGAAATGGCGATGGTCCCGCTAAAGGTCAAGGAAGGCACGGAAATCGTACTGTCCGCAGGTGAGCACTCCGCACTTATAAAACGAGTCGTTGAGGACTTCTCGCCGAGGTTCGTCGCTGGCGGCCGGCTGGCGTACGTCGGGGACACTGGAGATAAGTACGGGTATTTCGACGCGGATCTACTGAAGCAGCTCTGCGTCGCATTAGACAATCACGGCAAGCTCCCGGATGTGGTGATCTATTCGGAAGCGAACAACTGGCTTTTCCTCGTCGAATCGGTGACAAGCCACGGTCCTGTCGACTCCAAGCGGCACACCGAGCTGGAACTACTTTTTGCCGGCTGCTCCGCCGGGCTCGTATATGTTTCCGCCTTCCCGAACCGGAAGGTATTTCTGAGGTACATTGAGGCAATCGCTTGGGAGACCGAGGTGTGGATCGCCGATGCCCCAAGCCACATGATCCACTTCAACGGCGCCAAGTTCCTGGGTCCGTACACCCGGGCGTGAGGCTGCGTTCAGGCCGGTGCCGCGGGCATTCTTCGACGGGAACCCCGCCCTCCGGCGCCCGTCTCAAGCCCCCACTTTTTCAAGCAGCGCGGCGTGGCTGCGGCGCACGGCGGGCCGTTCCACAATCACGAATCCCGCGTCGCGGGCGGCCTGCAATTCGGCGTCGAAGGCGGGAGCCGTGACGTGCCCCCGTGGTTCGACCAGCAGCAGGCGCGCGCCGGGCTTCGATGCCTCGGCCACCTCGCTGAAGAACGGAGCGACGGCCGGCAGTTCATGTACCACGGCGAATGCCAGCGTGAAATCCGCCGCCCCGCCCAGGTCCGCGACACCCAGCGAATCGGGCGCTGCCAGGCGCGCGTCCAGACGGTCGAGAACGCCGGCTTTGGCGGCGCGGCGCCGGAGCCCATTCAACATGCGGGGCTGAACGTCGACGGCGATCACCCGGCCCGATCCGCCCACCAGGCGGGCCAACTCCACGGTGAAGAAGCCCATTCCGGGACCCGGTTCGAGCACGGTCATGCCCGGGCGGACATACGGGGCCAGCACTTTGGCCGGGTGCTCGAAGATCCGCCGCACGGGGCTCGCCAGCAGGTAGCCGAGCCACCAGGGGCAAACGTGGTGGGGCTTGCCGGAATTCTGCATGCTTCCTCCTGAGAGTGATTACGGCGGAACCGCCATCCGTGTTCCCATTGCACGCGCCTCGGCGGCAATAGGGAAATGATCCGCGCCAAAAGCCAGTCGACCCGATACCAGACCTGGTTCTCGGACGGCGAGCACCAGTGTATCTCCGATACTACCGCCGACAAAGCGACCACGAGCGTAAGCCTGGACAGGACGCGCCCCGACGAAGTTGTCTTCCAGTATGAAATCGAACTGGACGGCGATCTGAAAGCGGAACAACGGGACAGTCTGCTCCGCGCCGCCGGTGCGTGTCCCGTCCGCCGAACGTTTTCGCCCCCTCCAAGGACTCCCGCTCCATCCGTGTGAGAAATTGCCGTCAACCGGACTGACAACGGAGTAACCCGCCCGGCGCGTTTACGCGGCGCTGCGCCGTGCGATCATGGTCCCGTATGCGCACACTGTGGCTGTGCCTGGCGGCGGTGGGGCTGCTGCGGGCCGACGCCGGCGTTGTCACCGGTTCGTATCGCGAGGGCGATTTCCGGCTCTTCTATCGCGGCGCGGCGGCGGAAATTCGCGTGGCGCCGGAGGACTACAAGGTGGTCCATATCGCCGCCGCGGCCTTGGCGCGCGATATCGAACGGGTCACCGGCGTCCGGCCGCGCGTAGCGGATAGCGCCGCGGGTGCGGGCGCGGCGCGCTCCGTGGTCCTGATCGGCACGCTGGGCCACAGCCCCGCCATCGACCGACTGGCCGCCGGCGGCAAGCTGCCGCTCGACGAGATCAAGAACCAGTGGGAGAGCTTCGTCATGGCCGTGGTCCGGCAGCCGCTGCCGGGCGTCGAAGAGGCGCTGGTGATCGCCGGGAGCGACCGGCGCGGCACGGCATTCGGCGCCTTCGACCTCAGCCGGCAAATCGGCGTCTCTCCCTGGACCTGGTGGGCCGACGTGCCGCCCGCCCGCCAGACCACGCTCGCGGTGAGAGCCGGCCGCTATCGTCAAGGACCGCCCTCGGTGGAATACCGCGGCATCTTCCTCAACGACGAAGATTGGGGCCTGCGCCCCTGGGCCGGCAAAACTTACGACCCCGCGCTGGGCGACATCGGTCCCAAAACCTACGAGCGCATCTTCGAGCTACTGCTGCGCCTGAAGGCCAACCTGCTTTGGCCCGCCATGCACGCCTGCACCCAAGCCTTCAATAACTATCCCGGCAATAAGCGCCTGGCCGACGACTACGCCATCGTGATGAGCTCCTCCCACGCCGAGCCCATGCTGCGCGACAACCTCACCGAGTGGGACTCGACCATTCGCGGCGCCTGGAATTACCAGACCAACGCCGCCGGCGTGCTGCGCTATTGGGACGAGCGCGCCGCGGAAAACGGCCGGTTCGAGAACCTCTACGAGATCGGCATGCGCGGCATTCACGATAGCGCCATGCCGGCCACCGGAACCCTTGCCGAACGCGTGGCCCTGCTGGAGCGCATCTTCGCCGACCAGCGAGAAGTGCTCGCGCGGCGCGTGAATCCGGACGTCACCCGCGTGCCCCAGCTCTTCTGCGCCTATAAAGAGGTGCTGGAGCTCTATCGCGCCAACCTGAAGGTCCCCGACGACGTCACGCTGGGCTGGGCCGACGACAATCATGGCTACATCCGCCAGCTTCCCGACGCCCGCGAGCAGAGCCGCCGCGGCGGATCGGGCATCTATTATCACGCGTCCTACTGGGGCGCTCCTCACGACTATCTGTGGCTCAACTCCACCCCGCCCGCGCTCATCTGGGAGGAGATGAGCAAAGCTTTCGCCTGCCAGGCGCGGAAGCTGTGGGTGCTCAACGTGGGCGACCTCAAGCCCGCCGAAATCTCCACCGAATATTTCCTCTCCATGGCCTGGGACATGCGGCGCTTCCCCGAGGAGAATCAGCGCCAGTTTCTGGAATCCTGGGCCGCGCGCGAATTCGGCGCGCCGTGGGCGCCAGCCGCTGCCGCGGTGATGAACGATTACTTCACGCTGGGCTACGCGCGCAAACCGGAGCACATGGGGTGGAATCTCAACGCCGGCGCGGTGAACCGCGGCGAGTATACGCCCATCTCCTACGGCGACGAGGCCGGCGTGCGCCAGGAGCGATATCGCGCCCTGGAACGCGCGGCCCAGGCGATCTACGACAAGCTGCCGGCCGAACGCCGCGATGCGTTTTACGAGCTGGTGCTCTATCCCGTGCACGGCGCTTCGCTCATGAACCAGAAAATGATCGAGACCGACCGCACCTATCTCTACGCCATGCAAGGCCGCGCCTCCACCGCTGCGCACGCCAACCTGGCGCGCCAGGCCTTCGTCGATATCGAGCGGGAGACCGACATCTTCAACAACCGCATCGCCGGTGGCAAGTGGCGCAACATGATGTCGTCCAATCCGCGCAACCTGGCGGTCTTCGATCTGCCCGCGCCCGCCATGGCCACGCTGCAGGAAATCGCCGCCTGGGGTGTGGCCGTCGAAGGGCACCTGAAATCCCTGTCGGCGCATCCGGCGCGCCCGTTCGCGGATTACTCCGCGCAGATCGCGCGCTGGGGCAAGCCCAACGACACCGCCGCGGATACGCTGCCGGTCTTCGATGCCTTCACCCGGCGTAAGCACTTCTTCGATCTCTTCCGCGGCGGGTCCATCGCGATCGAATGGACCGCGGCTCCCGATGCCGACTGGGTGCGGTTGAGCGCGCGCCAGGGCAAGCTGGGCGACGACCAGCGCATCTGGGTGGATATCGATTGGGCCAAGGCCCCGCGCGGCGAAACCGCCGGCGCCGCCATCCACGTGCGCGGGCCGGGCGGCGAGCAGGTGGTGAAGCTCCGCTGCTTCAACCCGGATGGGCCGGCGCTGGCCGACTTGCCGCGCTTCGTGGAATCGGGCGGCGTGGTTTCCATGCGGGCGGAGCACTTCACCCGCCGTACCGATCGGGACGGCGCCGGTTGGCGCACACTTCCCAGCCTGGGCCGCGATGGCGGCACGGTTACGGTATGGCCGCCCACCGTGGAGCCGGTTGAATACGCCGGTGGCGGCGCCGGCGCGCTGGCTAAGGCTCCCAGCCTGGAGTACGACTTCTACTCGTTCGGCGCGGGCAAGGCGCGCATCCTTTTATATGCGCTGCCCACGATGCCGTTGCACGAGGGGCGCCGCCTGCGGTACGCCGTGGCCATCGACGATGGCGCTCCCTCGGTGGTCGACATGCAATCGGCCGGACCGCAGGAGATCGAAGACCCGGCCGAGGCCGTTCCCGCGGAAGGCGCCAACCTGGACGCCGTACACGCCTGGGAGCGCAACGTGCTGCGCGCCGCCGCATTGGCGGTCTCCGACGCCACCATCGCCGCGCCCGGCAAGCATACCTTGAAGATTTGGATGATGGACCCCGGGGTGGTGATGGATAAGATCGTGGTTGATTTCGGCGGGCTGGCGCCGTCCTATCTCGGACCGCCGGAGACGGTGCTGCCATAGGGTGCGCACACCTCGCTTTTCCAATTCATGCGCCCGGACCACCTGGTAGACCGACACCCGTAGCCCTGGCCCGAGGCTGGCGAAAGCCGGTGCGTTCAAATTGTCACTACCGGACACGGCGACTCGCGCAGAATGGCATACGCATTCGCGCGCAGCCGCCCCAGCAGTCCGGACTCGCGCCCGCGGCCAATCACCACGAGATCGGCCTCGCGGCGCGACGCCACGTCGCTCACCGCCAAGGGCACATCGCCGATCTCGATCAGTACCTCGCCTGCCGTGTGTAGATCCTCCTGCAACCGGACGATGTGGTCGCGTGCGGCGGCCGCCGCCTGGTTGCGCCACTCCGGGTCGAAGTAGACACCGCCCAATTGGATGAACGACTCCGGAAGCACGTGAACGATGGTCAGCTCCGCGCCGAATTCCCGCGCGAATCGCCCGGCCCATTCCAGCGTTGCCCATCGGTCCCTCACCAGATCGATCGCGCACACAATCCTGCGGAAGCCGATGTTCTGGTAATCGGGGGCTTGTTCCAGGTGCGGACCCGTCCACACCGGGCAGCCGGCGTCGTGCAGTACTTTGGCCGTGACGGAGCCCAGAAGTAACCGCCGGAACGGCCCGTATCCATGCGTCGCCATGACGATCAGGTCGACGTTGTGCTCTTGTGCGTAGTCGACGATCTGTCTCGCCGGATCGCCTTCCACCACGTCTCGCGTCAGCGGGATATCGGGACACTGGCCGTCCGGGTACGTGCCGAGTTCGATTCTGCGATGCTCCAGGCTCTCCGCGGTCAGCTCGGCGGCCGTGGAGTAGGCCATCGCTTCCGGAGCCGCGTAGAGGGCCACCGGCGGCGGCACTACATGGAGCAAAATCAGTTCGCTATGGAAATGGCATGCCAGCGCTTCGGCATACTGCGTGGCGCCACGGCAGCGCGGAGAAAAAGCTACCGGCGCCAGAATCTTGGATAGCCAAGCCATAAGTCTTCCTCCTGGCCTGCGTCTCGGCCGACGGGTCGAATTATCCGCATTTATTCTAACCCCAGAGCAGGCGAAACGTACCCCAAAATCCGACACGGTTCGGGCACGCTCCGGCACGGAAGCGCAACCGTGAGGGAGGGGCCCGGGCGGTAGAAGACACTCCGCATGGTTCAATGACCTACCTGCACGGCGCGCGGAGGAAAATCAATTCCCGGCGCACCGAAGGCCAACCATGTTGTCACGGTACCCCGGCTCGTTCCTGCCACGGAACGACACCCGTACGAGTGTCGGATTGAAGTTCCAGCAAGCGCCGCGCGCCAAGCGATAACGCCCGCTGACCGGGCCAACCGGATCGCTCTGGCTCCCGGCCGGGTACTCCGCAAACCAATCCGCGACCCATTCGAGCACGTTCCCCAGCATGTCGTACAGCCCGAACGCGTTGGCCTGTTTCAGCCCGACCTCGTGGGTATTCTCCCCACTGTTATCGAAGTACCATGCAATATCGTTCAGGTTGCCATAGCGCGCGGCCGTCGAGCCGCCGCGCGCCGCATACTCCCACTCCGCCTCCGCCGGCAATCGCATCCCTGCCGCCTGGCAATAGTTCCGCGCATCATTCCAACTGACCATCTCCACCGGAAGCTTGGGGCCCTTGAAGTAGCTCGGGTTGTTTCCCGCCACCCTCTGATACGCCGCCTGCGTCACCTTTGTCTGTCCCAGCCAAAAGCCCTTGGTGATGGTCACCTGGTGCGCCGGTTTCTCCCAGTTTTGACAATAGCTATCTCCCGGCGAACAGCCCATCATGAATGTCCCCGGCGGAATCCAAACGTACCGCAGCCCATCCTTCGGATTGACTTTCACGCCGCCGGGACGCGGTCCCGCGGACGGCGCCGGCGCGGGCGGGCGGGGCATCGATGTGATTGGCCCACGCACCGCTGGGCTACCGACCCGGCCCAGCAGGAAACCGTTGGATTCCCCAGCTTCAGGGCGGAGCAGGTCCCGTAGCTCCGCGTAGGGGATCTCCAGCAAGGTAGCGCCGTGGGCGTAGTCCGCGATTTCATAGTCATTGAAGTAGAAGACCAGGGCCTTCTCGCCGAAACCGTAGTTATCGTTCAACGCGAAACGGCCGGCGGGGAAATGGAAACCCTCGTCCTCCAGGTTAACGGTTGCGGCCAGCTTTCGGTCCTTGCGGAAATGGACTTCCGCAATCGCGGTCAATCGCGCCATCGAGCCGTCTTTGAGGATGGAAGAAAGCTTGATCGGCTCGCCGGTTACCGGATCGAAATTGTGATAGCTCCGGTGGGACGCTCCATGCCCCAAGCCGGTGTAGGAATACTCGTCAAATTCCAGGCTGAAGACGGGAGCCGCGCTGCGCAGCACCTTCACCCGCTGGGTAAGAGTCCAGGGTGAGGGTATCCCGACGGGATGTTGCTCTCGACCGCTGACATACATGTCGATGAAGTTTTTTGCGGACGATTCATTCACAAACGCCGCAATGGCGGCATTGATGCGCTGGCGCGCCGCCGCGGGCCCGCCGACCACCTCCACGTATGCAAAATCTACGTGAGCACAGCCATCCTTCTCATTCTGGCAGCCGGGGAGCTTGCGATCGATATGCCGGTCCTCTATGCGCACCGGTTCGGCCGCCTCTCCCTCGATCTGCCGAATGATAGGTGATGTGAGGTAGTTCGTGTCGGGCGGTAGTCGCACCGCCAGCAGCAGCAGATCGGGCGTTTCGCCGTGCAGGATGGCGACACCGTCGATAGGATAGTCGCTCGTTTGCAACGAACTCATCGTGCCGAGCCCCTCCGAATGAGGAGGCGTTTGATATTCGACGATCCGGTCACTTTGCAGGATCAACTTGTCTTGCGGGTAAGGACCAGACGGAAAGTCGCTGGCCGGCGCAATGCCCTCTTTGATTACGCTCTGTACGAATGCCTGTTGTCCCGGGAAAACCCGCGCGATAATACCAGCAACCGCAAATCTTCCCGAGGTTCCACCGAGCATTTCGCTGATTTGAATAGCTGGCCCTGTAATCCCACGCCCGGCTGCAGAGAACCGATCATTTCGATTGATGGGTTGGGGCGTCACGAACAGGCTGGAGCCCATCGAGCCATACGATCCAAAGCAATACCAACCACGCGGAGCTAGAACACCGGGACCGATTTCAGCTTTATAGTACGCCAGACTTTGGGCCGCGCTGGCCTCTATCCGCACCACCTTTTCGGCGCCGGTCGGCGCCGCCATCGGCCCAACTTGACCGTCCGAACTGCATCCTACAAATGGAACGCGAACGGCAGGGGATTCCTGGCCCGGCCGTTGAGGTAGTGTCTGGGCAAATACCAAAGACGGAGCCCAGATGGCGAGTGCGGTGAGAATTACGGAGAGCCGCCTGATTCTTGCGGCCGTCCAGGGCAATAGATGCATTCCAGACCCCCACAACAAATCAACCTGAATTTCCCCTTTTAGCGGGGAGAAACAGTTCAGCGAAGAAGTTTCTTTCCTTGTCCCTTGCCGTATTCCGAGGGCTCGGTTTGCAGGCCGGTTTGGACAAAGCGCGTGCCGTCCCATTTCAGCGTGACGACATCCATGGCGGAGACGCAACAACGGGCGTCTCCGGGCATGTAGTGGGCCGAGCGGAACAGAAGCGTGCGCGTGCTTGCGTCGAATGAATCCGTCGGCTGAACCGTTGGAAAGTGCGTGTCCCAGTTCATCTCCTGAGTCACTCGCAAGTGGCCGTCCGACAAGGTGAACACTTGGGCGATCCCTCCCTGGCTGGAACTGCCCCCGGCTGCGAACCATGAAAACAGAACGAGGGCGGACTCCTGGTGAAGCGGTGCCGAGCTACCGAGGTAATAGGTGGACTCCAGGTCCACGAGATAGCGGTCTCCGGGCTCGTCATGGCCGAAATGTCCGTTTTTGAGAGCAACACTCCCGGCGGGCTTCCCCTCCGCGTCGAAGTTTTGGAAGAACGTGAAATCCCGGAAGTTCATGTTGCGCAGGGATGGGTAAGAGCCCGGGTACTGGAAGCGAAACTGTCTGTTGGTGAAGGTTGGTCCGACGATGGGATCGTAGGGCACTGCCGGCGTCTGCCCGAACAGGCCGGGGAGCAGGAACGGAAAAAAGAGGGCGAGCCGGCGCATTTCGTCGCGGTATTGGCCTGGAATTCTCATTTTGGACCCACGACTCCCATGTATTATATACCCGGCCGCTTTCCCCGCAGAGCAGCATAGCCGCAGCCAAACTACCTCGGATTCTCCGGGCTGGTGGGACGGGCTGGTAGCCCGCGCCGGCGAGCTGCGCTCGCCTGGACCGAATGACATTCGGTTCGCAGGTTGACAACCTGCCCCACAAGACCGGAGCGAGGCGCGGAGATTTCAAGCTGGGGCGCAGGCGATTCGCCGGCGCTTCGGGATTCTCTTCAGAGCTTCGAACGCTCGCGGTTCCTTGCAGGGTCCGCCGGGTGGTATAACAGAGTCGGAATCACCGATATTCACCGGCGGGGGTCAAACGTTGCACATGGACCGAAAACCCGGCACCACTCGCCGCTACCTTTTGCGCGCCTGTCTCGGAGGCGCGCTCTCCGCTCCCGCCGCTGCGGTATCGGCCAAATCCAAAGTCGTCATCGCCCGCGATCCGGGCAACGCCGTTGATTCCGCCCGCCTGTTGCAGATCCTCGACCGCGCGGTGCAGGCGGTTTCCGATGCCAATTCCCCGCTGGAGGCATGGAAGAAGATCGTCAGGCCGGGAGAAGTTATCGGCCTGAAGGTGAACTGCCTCGCCGGGCGCGGAGCTTCCACCAGTGTGGTGCTGGTCGAGGCGGTTTGCGAGCGGCTGCAACAAGCCGGAATCCGGGCCGGCGATATCGTGGTCTGGGACCGCCTCAATTCCGACCTGGAAAGCGCCGGCTTCCGCCCGTCCTCGCACTCCGGCCACATTCGCTATATCGGAAACGACGAAGCCGGGTACGAGAGCGACCTGGCGGAGTTTGGCGAAGCCGGCAGCCTTCTCACCACCACCCTCACGCGCACCTGCGACGCAGTGATCAATTTGCCGGTGCTCAAGGATCACGGCATCGTGGGCGTCACCATGGCCCTGAAAAACTTCTTCGGGGCCATACACAACCCCAACAAATACCACTCCAACTGCGGCGACCCGTACGTGGCCGACGTGTACATGTTGCCGCCCATCCGCCGGAAGGTGCGCTTGACCATCTGCGACGCCATCACGCCGCAGTACGAAGGCGGACCGTCTTACATGCCGCACTGGTCCTGGCCGTTTCACGGGCTGATCGTCTCGCGCGACCCCGTGGCTCTGGATCATACCGGCTGGCAAATCATCGAACAGAAACGCGCCGAGAAAGCGCTGCCCACTCTGCGCAGCCTGCGTCGCGAACCGGTATATATCGCCCGGGCCGCCGATGCGCAACACCGGCTTGGGACCAACGACCCGGGCCTGATCGACAAAATGGAGATCTGAACCAATGGATCGCCGGGAGATGCTGAAAACCATGGTTACACTTCCGTTGCTCACCACAGAGGGAACGGGCGCCGCCGGGGGAACGCCGGCTGCGGACGACGCGCAGTTCACGGTGGAGGCCCGCTTCTACGAAAAGATGCCGTACAAGCGGATTAAGTGCAAATTGTGCCCGCGCGAATGCGTGATCGACGACCGGGAGCGCGGATACTGCGGGGTTCGCGAAAACCGCGGCGGCACCTATTACTCGCTGGTCTATGCGCGCGTCTGCAGCGCGCACGTGGACCCCATCGAGAAGAAGCCCCTGTTCCACTTCGCGCCCGGCTCCCTGGCCTTTTCGGTGGCCACCGCCGGTTGCAACGTCAACTGCAAGATGTGCCAGAATTGGGAGATTTCGCAGGCCCGGCCCGAGCAGTTGACCAGCAGCTTCATTCCGCCCCGGAAGCTGGCCGAGCTGGCGCGCGATTCGCACTCGGTATCGATTGCCTACACCTACAGCGAACCCGTGGTCTTCTGCGAATACGTCCTGGACGCCGCCGATGCCGGCCGCGCCGCCGGCGTCAAGAGCGTGGTCATCTCCGGCGGCTACATTCAGGACGATCCGCTCAAGGAGATGTGCCGCCGCGTGGACGCCATCAAGATCGATCTCAAGGCGTACACGCAGAAGTTCTATCGCCAGATTGTCAACGGCGATCTTCCCTCCGTGCTGAAAACCCTGGTGGCGATCCGCAAGTACGGCGTGTGGAGCGAAATCGTCTACCTGGTGATTCCCACCCTGAACGATTCCGATGAAGAGTTGAAGGGCCTGGCCCGCTGGGTGAAATCCGATCTCGGCCCCGATGTCCCGCTGCACTTTACCAGGTTCCATCCCGACTACCTGCTGAAGAACCTTCCGCCCACACCGCTCGGAACCCTGGAGCGCGCCAAGTCGATTGGCGACGCCGAGGGGCTCCATTATGTCTACATTGGTAACGTTCCCGGCCATCCCGCCGAGAATACGTATTGCCCCAAGTGCCGCCGCGTGGTTATAGAGCGCGCCGGATTCACGGTAGCCGGGTTCCATCTCAATCGGGGCAAATGTCAGTATTGCCAGCAACCCATTCCGGGTGTGTGGGAAGGATTGCCACACGTATGAAAGCTCCCTATCCGATTCTCGTCGCAGCCGCCCTGCTGGTATTGGTGATTCTCTTGATCCATCCCAAAATTGTCAGCCGTGGAGCGGCGCCCAAAGTCAGGCCGCCCGCGGTGGCCGGGTCGTTTTACCCCGGCGACCCGAAGGAACTCGGGGGCATGGTCGACGACTTCCTGGCGCATGCCGCCCCCGCGCCCGTCCAGGACCTCGTGGCGGTGATTGCGCCGCACGCGGGATACATCTATTCCGGTCCGGTGGCGGCCTGGTCCTACGCCCTGCTCAAGGACCGGAAAGTGGATCGGGTGGTGATCATTGCGCCGTCGCATTACGAAGCCTTCGACTTCTCTTCGGTCTACGATGGCGACGCCTATTCCACGCCGCTAGGTCAGGTTCCGGTGGACCGCCAGTTCGCCTCGAAGCTCGCCGGCATGGACCCGTCCATCAAGCTCTCGGGCGTGGGCCACACCCCTACCGCGGACCATCCCGAACACTCGCTCGAAGTCGAGTTGCCGTTCCTGCAGCGCGCCATGGGAGACGTCCGCATTGTGCCCATCATCATGGGCGAGCAGAGCTACGGAAACTGCCGCGCCCTGGGCCTGGCGCTGGCCAAGCTGATCCAAGGCACCAAGACGCTGATTGTCGCGAGTTCCGACCTGTCGCACTACCACACTTACGACCAGGCGGTCGCGAAGGATCATAAGACCTTGACGGCCATCGCAGAGTGGGACTACCTGAGCATGTCGCGCAATTTCGAACTCGGCGTGTGGGAAGCCTGCGGCGGAGGCCCCATCATCGCCACCATGATCGCCGCGGAGAAGCTGGGAGCCACGGAAGCACGGGTGCTGAAGTACGCCAATTCCGGCGATACCGCCGGCGACAAGTCGCGCGTGGTGGGCTACGGAGCGGTGGCTCTGATCAAGGCCGCGCCCGATAGCACGACGCTCGAAAAGGCTTTTTCCTTGAGCCAGTCCGAAAAGGACGAGCTGATGGGCATTGCCCGCAAGTCGGTGGAGACCGCCGTTCGCGACCGGCAGACGTACGAGCCCCCGGCGCCCCAATCCGACGCCCTGGTCCACGAGCGCGGAGCGTTTGTGACCCTGAATAAGCACGGCGACCTGCGCGGCTGCATCGGATACGTGGCGCCCATCAAGCCCCTGTATCTCACGGTGCGCGATGTGGCCAAGGCCGCGGCGTTAAACGACCCGCGCTTCCCAGCCGTGAGCACCCGCGAGTTGGCCCACCTGGAATACGAGATCTCGGTCCTTTCGCCCATGCGCCGCGTGATGGACGTCCAGGAAATCCAGGTGGGCGTGCATGGCCTGCTGATCCGCGAAGGGAACATCGAGGGGCTGTTGCTGCCGCAGGTCCCGGTCGAACAGCACTGGGACCGCGCCACGTTTCTGCAGCAGGTCTGCTACAAAGCCGGCCTTCCCCCCAACGAGTGGAGGGATCCGGCGGCCGACCTCTTCCGATTTACCGCGCTGGTTTTTGGAGAAAAGAAAACCACCGCCGGCCTTCAAGATATGACAGCATGGCCGTCAGACCGGCAGCCAGGCTTACCAGAGCCATCAGGAGCCCGGTTCTGAGGAAACCGAAAACCGGGACGAGGTAGATGCTGAACAGCAGGGCGCCCAGGCACGAGCCCGCCAAGTCGAGGGCGTAGAGCGTTCCCGCGCCGCGCGCCTGGCCGGCGGTGAAGAGGCGCGCGGCCAGAGGAAACTCGAACCCGCAGAGCGATCCCGCCACGAAGGCCAGGACGGGGAACAGCGCCACCGACGCCGCCGCCATGCCGGCGCCTAGGCACACCAGCGCGGTTATTGCCTGCACGGCGGCGAGAAGCGAGGGGACAGGCCGCTCGTTCCACGCCGCGCAGCGCAGCCCGCAGAAACTGCCGGCGGCCACGCCCGCCATGAAAGCCGCGATCAGGAGCGCCAGTTGGGTGTAGACATATCCATAGGCCGCCTGGAAGCCGAGCAGCAGCAGGATCTCCAGCCCGATGGCGGCGAAGCCCATCGCTACCGTGCAGAACCCGGCGCTGGCGCGCAGGCGCCCCTCTTTGCTTCGCAAAAGCCGGCAGCCCGCTATGGCGAACAGCGCCAGCGCGCCCGTGATGCCGGCCGCCACACCAAATCCGGCCTTCGCCAGCGCCCTGAAAGCCACGCGGTATCCCTGGTGGAACTGGCTGCTCCACAGCGCCACGTCGAAGTAATACGCCACCGGCCGCGTGTCGCGGTTCACCGGCGTTTCCGCGAGCGGCCGGATTTGCGATTCCAGGTCGCGTACCCTGTCCGGCGCCATGCGGAACGGGATGAAGTACTCGCGCACGTAATGCGTGTCCAGGCGGCGCGCCTGCAACCGCGCCAGCAACTGGTCGGGCCCCGCCGCCAGCACGCCGGGACGTTTGGCCGCGAAGAAGTGCACCGTTTCCCCCGGCATCGCAGTCACTTCCGGGAACACCGAACGCAGCGTCTGGTTCATGGATCGCAGCAGTTCGGCCAGGTTGGCCGGGATGTAATTCTCCGAACCCGCCAAAGAAAAAGAGACCACTCCCGTGTCGGTCAGCTTGGCCGCAGCCTCCCGGAAGAACTCGGCGGTAAAGAAACGGTTCAACTGCGCGGTCTGGGGATCCGGCAGGTTGATGACGATCGCATCGAAGCGCAATGCCGTGGTCTTGAGGAACAGCCGCCCGTCGGTCACGTGTACGTGTACCCGCGCGTCCGCCCGCAGGGCAGCCCATTCGCGGGGGAAGAAATCGCGGGCCATGTCGAGGATGGCCGGGTCGAGCTCGACATAATCGAGCCGTTCCACACTTGGGTGCCGCAGCGCCTCGGTGGCGCTGCCATTTACGCCGCCGCCGATCAACAGAATGCTGCGCGGCCACGGCTGCTCGAGCAGGGCGTAGTGTACGGCTTCCTCGGCGGCCTCCGGATCGGGCACGGTGAACAGCCGCAGTCCGTTCTCGTACAGGCTGCGTCCGCCTTCCGATTCCACCACCGCCAGGTTTCCGTAAACCGAATTGCGGGCGGCGATGAGCCGGAATCCGGGCCACAATCGCCGCATGGACCAGGCGTCCCACCGTGCCAGGCCACCCGACAGGACGCACCACGCCAGAATGGCCGGTGCCACTGCCAAAAGAAAACGGCCGCGTCCGCGCAGGCGAGCAGCGAAGGTACACGCAACCAGGCCGTTCAGCAGTCCCAGTGCCCAGGCGGCTTGGACCGGGTCGAGAAACCGGATCAGCGCCAATCCCGCCACCAGGCCTCCGGCGGCCGAGCCGATCGCCTCCCATAGGTACGCCGTCCCGGCCGCCTGATTTCCGAAGAACCGGCTGGCGGCCGGAAACAGCGCGCCGCAAAGGGCGCAGCACACGCTCAGCGTGACGAACGCAATCAGCAGCAGGGTGCCCGGCCCGAAGATCTCCCCGGGAACCGGCTGCAGGGCGGCCTTCAAAGCCCGCACCGCCAGCACGGTCGCCGGCAGAGCCAGGGCCAGCAGCCCTTCGAGAATCGCCACCACGCGGACGGCCTCCCCGGCAGGCGCCGCGAAACTGCCCACGGCGGTCCAGAAGAGCCAGGTCCCGAGCACCAGGCCGATGGAGATCTCGTTCCCGCAGAAGACCACCATCAGCTCGCGCATCAGGACGATCTGCGCGCAAGCCGCGGTGAACCCGATCAGGACCAGCGCCGCCCGAGATCCGAAGCTTCCCACAATCTCAGAGTAGACCCTCCCCATTCCGAATTCAGTGACTCGGAAGGTGCGAAAAAACGGCGCGCGGGCGAATCGCTTGCGGGCCTGCTGTTTTCATGGCTTCTCAGCCGGTGCGCACCACCAGGTCCACAAACTGCACCCATGGCGACGTGGACCGCGGCAACGCCTGGTAAGCCGCCAGCAGTTCGGGCGAGTGCAATCCCAGCCCGGCCAGTCCGGGGAAAACCGCGCCGGCGGGACTGAATCTCGAGATCTGCCGCTTGCGCCACGTTTCGGGGTGTTGCAGGTAGGGAATCAAGTACGCAAAAGCCTGGGCGACGCCGACCCCAGCGGGCCCTTTGAAGCTCCAGAGATTCACGCCGTTCGTTTCGGCGATGCGGCACAGCACCGCGAACGCGTCCAGGTTCATAGTGGAATAGCCCAGCGAATTGGTGCGCGCTTCCTCGCGGGGGCAACTGCCGTCGGGTTGGATCTCGGTGGGCACCAGGTAGGCGCGATAGTGTTCCCAAGCCATCGCCCGCGCCGCCTGGTCGCCGGTCAGGCTGGCATATGCGGCCACCTGGGCGGTCCACCAGGTGGCGTGATTGTTGCCGGACTTCTTCTCGTCCAGGCCGAACTTGCTGGTGGTCATCCAGCCAAGATAGTCCGCGAACCAGCGGCGCAGCCCGTCGCCGAGCTTGGCGTCGAGGCCGCCGGCGAGTTCCAGCAAGCGGATCCCCTGCACGGCGTGGATCAGCGACACGGTGTCGATGATGCCGGTTCCCCGTCCGGTGTTGATGCCGCGCACAGCCTGCCCGAATTGCAGGTTGGGGTTCATGCGCGTCTTGGGATCGAGGAACCAGGTGGAGAGAATGGTGGCGGCGTGGCCCGCGCACCGGCTGTCGCCCGAGAGATAGGCGCCCATGCCCAGCGACAGCACGGCCGTGCACATCCTGCCCAGATCGCCGCGGTTGCCCAGGAAACGTTGGGGGTTGCGCTGGCCGTCCTTGCGGATGTACGGGCCGGCGGGATTTTGGGGGTCGGGCCACCAGTAGGGGCCTTCACTGTAGTAGTCGTTGGGCCCGGCTGGGACATTCGCGGGGCGGTGGGTGGTGACGCTCCACGGTCCGGCATCCAGGGCCGCATGGGCGGCTTGAGCGACGGCGGATGCGGCTGCGCGGTAACCTTCGTCGTGCTGGATCGCCTGCCGCAGTTGGGCGGCTTGCCTGGCGCCCAGGAGAATGGCGTTGTCGTCCTCGGCCGGGGCGCTCAGAGCGGAACGGGCGAGCAGCGAGGATGCCGTAAGACAGAAATGGCGCCGGCCGAGTGCGGGCATGACCTCCATAGGATAACGCTATTTATTGGGCCATACGGCGCAGCCCGGCACGCTGGCGTCTCAGGCCATGTGATCGCCGAGGGCGCGTTCCACTTCCCGCGGATCGATGGGTTCGCCGTCGTTCAAGCGGTTCAGCAGGGACTGGATGATTTGCTTGGCCTCGTCCTTCCCGAAATTCTTGATGAACCCGTCGAAGAAATGTTCCCCGGCCATGGCGCGATTGATCTCGGTCTCTTTGTTGCGGTCCTGCAGTTCGGTAAAGTAGACTACCCGGAATTTGCCGGTGTATTCGGTTTCGCGGTAAATCTCGAACATCACTTTATCGGACTCGAAAAGCATAAGATTCGAGCGTATCACAGGCCGGTTAGTGCATCGTGGCCGCGACGATCCAGGCCAACCCCAGCACCAGGGCGGCGGCCAGGATGGCGGCCGCCAGGTTGCGTTCCTGGACGATTTCCCGGCGCAGGTCGAACGGCAGAACTCTGGCGGCCAGCGCCAAAGCCACCAGGAATACCAGGATGCCGAGGCCGGCGAAAATCAGCGCATTGACCATGGGGAACTCGGTCATACCCGGAGGTATCGTAACACGGCCGCTGTGCTACCATTTGTTTGAGAATGCCCTTCGGGGCGTTCCCGGTGGTACTTGGGCGGGGTTGGCCTAGCGGTCGGGCGTCAGCCTTCCAAGCTGATTTAGACGGGTTCGACTCCCGTACCCCGCTCCATTCTTTCCCCGTTACCGCCGTCCCGGCACGTACGCCGGCCAATAGCCTCGGATCTCGCCGACGGTGTGGGCGTTGTCGTTCAACCGCGCAGAGGCGACCTGCTGGAGCACATCGGCGGCAAGCTGCTCCAGGGCGTCCAAATCGGAAGTGTCGGGCGGCCTTCCAGCCGGGACGGCAGCCAGCCGGAGCGCCATTTCGGCGGCTTGCTTGGCGAGGTGGTTCATGGGCCGTCCACCATGATGGTAATCCCGGCCATGCAACCGGCCGATAATCTCTTTCGTTAATAGAGTAATGCCGGCGGCCGAGTTCCAGACCGGGAACGTGTTAACGTGATTCCTTGGCATGAATATTTTATTCGTCGGCGACATCTTCGCTTCCGCCGGACGGCGCATCCTGGCCGATCACTTGCAGGACATGGTGGCCACGAATCGCATCGACTTGGCGATCGCCAACGCGGAGAATTCGGCCGGTGGATTCGGGGTGACGCCCGCCATCGCCGAGGAGTTGCTGGCCATGGGGCTGGATGTTCTGACGTCGGGCAACCACGTGTGGGACAAGCGCGAGATCTACGACTACCTCAATCGCCAGCCGCGCCTGCTGCGCCCGGCCAATTATCCCGACGCGCCGGGACGGGGCGTGATCGCGCTCCAGGCGCGCAACGGGGTGGAGTGCGCCGTGCTGAACCTGCAGGGGCGCACGTACATGCCCTCCACCGATTGCCCCTTTCGCAAAGCCGACCAGATTCTGGCCGAGCTCGATCCGGCCATCAAGGTGAAGTTCCTGGATTTTCACGCCGAAGTCACCAGCGAAAAAATGGCCATGGGCTGGTACCTGGACGGCCGCGTTTCGGCCGTGATCGGCACCCACACCCACGTTCCCACGGCCGATACCCGGATCCTTCCGGGAGGCACGGCTTACCAGACGGATTGCGGCATGACCGGCCCGTACGGATCGGTGATTGGCGTGGACACCGGCGTCATCCTGCAGCGGTTTCTCACCGGGCTGCCGGTTCGCATGGAAGCGTCGAAGCAGACCCCCGAACTGCACGCCGTCATTGTGGACGTGGACGAAATCACCGGTAAGGCGCGCGCCGTGCGGCGTCACGCCATCGGGGGAGATTGAGCGGAGACCGATCGAATGCCTCCCTTCAGCCCGGCCGCCGATCCCGCGGGACTCTACATTCAGGAGATCGGTGCGCTGCTGTTCGGAATGGTCTTCCTGTTCCTCTACCGCCAGTCGCGGGTGGTCTACTTCGGGCTGTGGGCCATCGCCTGGGTTTTGCGAATCCTGGCCGCCGTTTTGGGATACGAACTCCTGCGGACGGGGCACCCGGGGTGGCTGGCGCCGTATGCCACGTTCGAATTCGCGTGTGTGATCGTGCTGATTGCGGCCGCGCGCGCCGGCTTCGGATCGTCCATGCGCGACTGGCGCACGGTGCTCCGTCTGATCGCCATTCTGCCCATGTTCGTGGCGCTGGTGTGGGCCTTCGGGCGCACCGCGGGAATCCAGGCGTACCACACGTCGCACGCGGCGGCGATGGCGTTCGTTTACATCTACAATTTCGCGTCGCTGCCGAAGACCAAGGGGCTGGGCTCGCGCGCGTTCCGCTTTTCGCTTCTGCTGCTGGCCGCGGCGTTCCTGGAACACGCCACCGTGTTCCCGATCCTGTACGCCCGCGGCCCGGGCTGGGTTCGCTATCTGCAGGTGGAGACGTTTTCCGATTTCGCGCTGCACTGCGTGCTGGCCTTTTCCGCCATGGCGATGTGGAGCGAGAGCCAGATCGACCGCATTCGCGAGGTGGCGGCGGAACTGGACCACCTGCGGCGCGAGGCCCGGCAGACCCGCGATTTGGATCGCCTCACCGGCCTGCTGAACCAGGCCGCCCTGGAACGGCGCGTGGAACAGCCCGGCGAATTCCCGGGCGTGGTAGCGGTCTGCGACATGGACAATTTCAAGGACGTCAACGACCGCCATGGCCACCTGGTGGGAGACGAGATTCTGCGCAATATCGGCAGCCTTTTGCAAGCCTCCATACGCCACGAGGACGAGGCCTTCCGCTGGGGAGGCGACGAATTCGTCATCCTGTTCCGCAATCAGCGGGCCGACGTGGCGGAGAAACGCATGGCCGACTTAGAGGCGCGCCTGCGCGAGTTCCGCGTGCGCGGCTACGGAGTGCTGCCCATCAGCTTCAGTTGGGGAACCGCGGAGGCCCACGGCCGTCCGCTGCGTGAAGCGCTGGACGAGGCCGACCGCAACATGTACGCCTTCAAACGGCTGCGCGCCGGCGAGTCCCCTTTCGAGGGACCTCCGCCGGCGCGCTGAATCGAGCCGCTACTTTACGTAGATGACCGTCTGGAACGCGGACGAGGACGAGGATAAGGGGTCCGTGCTGGCCGTGCCATTGAAAATCACCATGAGGGCGGCCGCGCCTGGCGTAACTGCCATGGGTATCTGCGCGTTGATCTGCCACAGACCGGCGAAGGTGGGAGCCAGACCGGTGAATGGAATCCAGTTCGAGCTGACGCTTCCCGAGGTTCCCACGTCGCCCGGCTGGTTGGCGCAGCCCACCGGAGCGGCGGTGCCCTCGCTCAGCAGGCAGGTCCCGATGATCACCTCCGTCAGCGTTTTCGGGACGGTGACCAAAGGACTGCTCGGCGCCCCCACGCCGTCGGCGGGCAGCCCGGGTATGACGCCCTGGCCGGTGGCATAAATCGAGATCACGGAACCGCGCGCGGCGGGGTTGGTTGAGCTGTTGATGCTTGAGTCCTGATTGCGTACGGCGGCTTGCCGCTGGGTTCCCGTGAATTGCTGCATGAAGACGCCCGGCGAGGCGCCGCTCATGGAAGCCAGCCCGGCGGCCAGCACCTGGCCGGTGGATTTCTGAACCACTTCGATGTTGGCGTTCCCGCTGGTGGGCGCACTCGACGGAACGTAGAAGTTGATCTGCGCGGGCGAAACGTAGAACAAGGGCGCCGGCGTGCTGGTGGTTCCGTTGACGAGATTCACCTGAGTATCGCCCAATACGGTGGGCGCGGGAAACCCGCTGTATGTCGCGGTCTGGCTGCCGAAAGCCGGGGCGCCCGAGGTGCAGTTGCTGCCGGGCGCGCAAAGCGAGGCGATCATGGCCGGCGCAATGGCGCGGTCGGTCATGAAGCTGGCCCCATTGAGCGCCTGCAGGGCGGGGTAGTAGATGGCGATGCGGTTGGACCCGTCGGCTACGTAGAGGGCGCCGTTTTGATCGGTTGCCATCGCCAGGGTGTAGCTGACGGCGGGCACGGTGAGGTTGGGTGTGGTGATGCCGGCGTAGAGCGAGGAGTACTGCGCGTATCGCAGACAATTGTCGTTGGTGGTGTTGGCAATCCAAATTTCGTCGGTATTGGGGTCGATCCAGACGCCGCGCGCCGCGCCCAATCCGGTGATGCTGTAAGAATCCTGCATGCCGCTGGTGGTATAGGGGCTGTTGGGATCCGGGAAAATCGAGACCCGGCTGTTGCCCGTATCCGCCACGTAGATCCGGCCTTCGCCGTCCGCCGCGACGTGCAAGGGGGTGTTGAAATTGGCGAATCCGGATCCGGAGGCCTTGGAAACGAAATCCGACTGTCCGAAAACCTTGGATGCCGCTCTGCCGTTGTCGACACCGGCGGTAAAAGTGCCTTTGGAAGTGAACTGGTAGTACAGCACGCGGTTCAGGACCGCGTCGGAGACCAGCAGTCCATTGGAGCCGGAGAATGCCAGCCCGTAGGGAGCGTACATGGTAAAAGCACTGGCCTGCCGGACCTGGGCGGTGAATCCAGCCTGGCCCAGCACCAGATCCGCCGATTCCAGGGTGGGCACCGCCGGATAATTGGCGAATGGCGCCGGAAAGCGCAGCACGCGCCCATTGTTGCTATCCGCCACGTACAGGTTGCCCGACTTGTCCACGGCCAGGCCGACCGGCTCGCAGAGGCTGGATTGCGTCGGGGTGGTGGGGTCGCCGCCGATTCCGTTGGAGGCGGCGGTATTGTAGTTGCACAGCGCCGTCTGAAAGTCGGGCTGCCCGATTACCAGGTCCGCCTTGTTGCCCGCCTTCACCAAGCGTGCGTCGTAATAGCCCAGCACGCGGTTGTTGTACGGATCGGAAACATACAGGTGAGGCGTCGACCCGGTGGTATCGAGGGCGATGCCCGCGTCGACGGATGAACCGGATGAACCCGAAACCACGAACTGATACTCGCGTCCCTCGATGAGGTTGGCGGAATTGGTGTTGGTCCGGTCCTGGCCCAGAACCCGCGTGCCGGGCTGGAAAATGCCTCCCGATTGCGGCATCACGATCACGCGATTGTTGAAGGTATCGGCCACGAACAACTCGTTTCCGTTAGGATCCGAGGACGACGGCAGAAAGACGGCGGCCGCCGGCCCCCGAAAGCCGTTTGCGGATGCCGGAGGGGTTCCATTCGCGATCGCGGTGGTTTGCGCATTGTTCGGCCAATACGTAAGAAAATTGGTATTGCTGCCCTGCCCGATCACCGAATTGGCCAACGGGGAGTAGTTCGTGCTCTCCGGCGGCCACTGGCTGTAAGGCGGGAAGATCATGATCCGGTTGAAGCCGGAGTCCACGATTCCCACGCTCCCGTCGGCCAGGAAGAAAACCCCGCCCGGCGAATTGATCCATGTCTGCAGATCGAACGTGTTGGCTTGCGTGCCCGTATAGCCCAGGGTGGTGAGCTCGCCGCTGGGCACCACGCCCATCACGCGGTCGGCGCTGCCGCCGCCGGATGGCAGCGAGGCGGGCGTCGCGAAGACCAGCACCCGTCCGTACGAAGTGGTCCCGTCCCCTGCGTCGTCCACCACGAAGAGCCGCCCCGAGGGGTCGAAACCGAGCGCCCCTACCACCCCGACCTGGTTCTTGATGAGCATCGGATTGGTTAGCTTGCTGAGGTTGTTCGGGTAGGAGCTGGTCAGAGTCGGTTGGCCGATTACCAGGTCGGCTGAGATGCCTCCCTTGGTGCTGCCCGCGTTGGAAGCCGGAATGTTGGCGGCGGGAAAGCGCAGCACCCGGGCGTTGCCCGTGTCGGCGAACCATAGATTGCCCCCCGAATCGAACGCCAAGCCGGCCGGATATACCGAGCCGCCGGAAGCCGTAAAGATGCCCTGCGCGGTGAGCGTTGAACTGAGCGTTGCAAAGTAGTTCGCCACACCGGTGGTCAAACCGGGTTGGCCGATCACCAGGTCCGGCTTCGCGCCGACCTGAACAGCTTGCTGCGGGGCGCTGCCGGTGTAAACAACCGTTAGCTGGCCCTGCGAAAACGGCTTGGGGAACCGTAAAATCCGGTTGTTGCCGGCATCGACCACGTAGAGATCGCCATTGCGTACGGCCAGGCCGCTGGGCAGGCAGACACCCGTTTGCAGGAAACCGGTTTGCGACGCGGACCCGGCCGGCCCCTGGGGCAGCGTGGAGTATGGGTCGTTTTGCCCGATTACCATATCGGCGAATGCGCCGTTGGAGAACGAAGTGGCGTTCTTCCATGCCAGCACCCGATTGTTGTACGTATCGCTGACGTAGAGGATCGGAGGGGTCACCGAGGTGTCCAGGGCCAATCCATCCGGGTAGTACAACTCGCGGCCCTCGACCAGATTGGGCGAGGCGCTCACGACATTGGCGATTTGTTCCGGGTTGGGATGCCCTAGCACCCGCGAGGGGAGGCTGTTCAGAGTTTGCGAGAAAGACCAAGTGGCGCCAAGTAGAGCCACGCTGACAGTGAATAGATACTTGTGTTTCATTGAGAATTCCCAGTGGCGCGACGCGGAAGAGCGCTCATCTGAGGATACCAGAGAAGGAATCCGCCGCGGATGCCGGCTGGTGCGTAGGGGTACTGTAGCAGTAATAGATAGCTCACCCGGCTGCGCTCTCCGCCACGCGATTTAAGCAGTTTCCGCCGTCTGCCGCCTCGAGACCTGCCCAAGGTCCGCGAGCGTGTAATGATGTACTATTGCTGGAAACCACCCCCTGACGGTCGTGGCGCGAACGGTGTCGATGCCGGCGCCGGCGCGGAACAGGGGGCCGCCGCCGGGTGGCGCATTGCGGTGAGGGCCGATTCGATTTGCCCCCAGCGAGGGCATCCGGATTGGGGCCGTGCGCACGCGCCGCCCGGCAGAGTGGTATCTTCAGGGGTTGTCGATATGCCTGAATCCCCCATTTCGCGCCGATCGTTTCTCGCCGTGAGCGCGGCAACTCCGCTGGCGCTCGCAGCCGCCGGCGCCGCCCCGGTTCCCGTGGGCCTGGAGCTCTACTCCGTCCGCGACGTCCTGGAAAAAAACGTACCCGGGACGCTCCGCGCCGTCGCCAAAATCGGCTACCAGGTGGTCGAATTCTACGCGCCCTACTTCGACTGGACCGAGGACTTCGCCAAACAGGTGCGCGCCCTCCTCGACGGCCTGGGCCTGCGCTGCAACTCCACCCACAACAGCGCCGCCGCGTTCCGGCCCGGCAACCTGCAAAAAGCCATCGACCGCAACCGGATCCTCGGAAGCAGGTTCGTGGTGATGGCCAGCGCCGGCGATGTGAAGGACCTGGATGGCTGGAAGGGCGTGGCCGACCGGCTCACCCAGGCGTCGGACACCCTCAAGCCCGCCGGCCTGCGCGCCGGCTACCACAATCACAAAACGGAATTCGTCCCCCTGGAAGAGCGGCGGCCTATCGAGGTCGTCGCCGCCAATACGCCCAAGGAACTCATGCTGCAGTTGGACGTGGGCACTTGCTGCGAAGCCGGCGCCGACCCGGCCGCCTGGATCCGCGCCAATCCCGGACGCATCAACTCGATCCACTGCAAGGACTGGGCGCCCGGTCCGGAGAAGGGCTACAAAGTTCTTTTCGGCGAAGGCGACGCCCCCTGGGCCAGGATCTTCGAAGCCGCCGAGAGCGTGGGCGGAGTCGAGTATTATCTGATCGAGCAGGAAGGCAGCCGCTTCCCCTCGCTCGAAGGCGTCGAGCGGTGTCTCGCAACCTGGAAACGAATGAGGGCTTGAGCGCAAGGAGGCTGGGGACATGAGAGAGTGGAAAACCGCCGTATTCGGGACCGGCTTCATGGGGCGCGTTCACCTGGAAGCCATACGCCGCCTGGGTTCGGTCGAGGTCTACGCTATTGCGCATCCGCAACTCGAGAAGGCGCGCCGGCTGGCGGAACAGTTCGGGGTCCCGCGGGTGGTGGCGGATTATCGCGAGGTTCTGGCCGACCCCGCCATCGACGCCGTGCACATCTGTACACCCAACGCCCTGCACTTCCCCATGGCCAAAGAGGCCTTGGAAGCCGGCAAGCACGTGGTCTGCGAGAAGCCTCTGACCACTTCGGTGGAGAACGCGCGGGCGCTGGTGGCTCTGGCGGCCCGCACCGGGCTGCGCAATTGCCTGAACCACAACTTGCGCTACTACCCCATGGTGCAGCAGATGCGCAGGCTGCGCGAAGCGGGCGAGCTGGGCGAGATTTTGGTGGTGCAAGGCACCTACTCGCAGGACTGGCTGCTCTACGACACCGACTGGAACTGGCGCGTGGATTCGGCCATCGGCGGGCCGTTGCGCTCGGTGGCCGACATCGGCACCCACTGGTTCGACATGGCCGAGCACGTCACCGGCCGGCGCGTGACGTCCTTGTGCGCCGACCTGCAAACTTTCCACGCCACGCGCAAGCGCCCCAAGGGCACGGTCGAGACCTTCGCCGGCAAACTGCTGCAACCCGGCGACTACGATACGGTCCCGATTGTCACCGACGATTTCGGCTCGGTCATCTTCCGCATGGGCGATCGCGCCCGCGGCGCCATGACCGCCAGCCAGGTTTCGGCGGGATGCAAGAACCGCCTCAGCATCGAGATTTACGGGTCCAAAAGCTCCGTTGCGTGGAACCAGGAGCGGCCCGACGAACTGTGGATGGGCAATCGCAACGCGCCCAACCAGATCCTGATTAAGGACCCGTCGCTGATGCAGCCCGCCGCCCAGTCGTATGCCGATCTGCCGGGCGGCCACAGCGAAGGATACAGCGACACTTTCAAGCAAGTCTTCCGCCGCTTCTACGCCTCTCTGGAGGATCCCGGGATGGCGGCGGAGTATCCCCAATTCCGCGACGGCCTGCGCCAGTTGACCATTCTCGATGCCATCCTGGAGAGCCACCAGGTACGCGGCTGGGCGGAGGTCCCGGGATGTTGATCCTGGCCGCCGTCCTGGCGATCTTCGTGTACGGAATGATCGCCGCCATGCTCGGGACCATTCTCCCCAGCCTCTCGGAACGCTTTCATCTCACCCCCAACCAGAACGGCCGCATCGCCTTCGCGCAGGCCATGGGATTGGCCATCGCGTCGGTCGGCGTCGGTCCGCTCATCGACAACGAAGGCAAGAAAATCGGATTGGTGCTGGGACTGGCGCTGGTGGCCGTCGCGCTCGGCTGGCTCCCCAGGTCGCGGGGATTTGGCGGCATCGCCGCGCTGATGTTCGTGCTCGGCTTGGGCGGCGGCGTGGTGGTGACCGGCGCCAACGCCCTGGTCAGCGACGTGGGCGAAATCCACCGCGGCGCCGCTCTAAACCTGGTCAACCTGTTCTTCGGCCTGGGCGGCATGGCCACTCCCTTCATCTCCGCCAACCTGCTCAAGCGCGATACGGTCAAACTCTGCTATACCGCCGGCGCGTGCGTGCTGGTTGCCCTGGCCGTCCAGTTGGCCGCGCCCATCCCGGGGCCCACGGGCGTCCGGAGTTTCGTGCTGGCCGACTCCGGCGCGGTGCTCGGCAAGCCCATCCTGCTGCTGCTCGGCCTGCTTCTATTTCTATACGTCAGTTGCGAGGTGGGCATCTGGAACTGGCTGGCGCGGCACCTCATCGCCCAGGGAATCCCCGAATCGCGCGCGCTCAACGTGCTCTCGTTGGGCTTCGCTCTCGGCATGCTGGTGGGCCGCGTAGCGGTATCGCCCATCCTGATTACGGTCGCGCCGGAAAAAGTCACGCTGGCAGCCGCGCTGGCCATGGCCGTCACCAGTTACCTGGCGCTCCAGGCCCGTACTGCCAAGACCGCCTGGATACTGGTGTTCCTCGCGGGCGTCTCGATGGCTCCCGTGTTCCCCACCACGCTGGCCATCGTGGGCAATGTCTTTCCCCGAATGACCGGCACGGCCATCGGTTTCGCCATCACCTGCGGCTGGCTCGGGCTGGCGGTGAGTTCGCGCATGGTCGGCGCCATCGCCGGCGGCGACCCCAAGCGGCTCAAGAACGCGCTGCTGGTGATCCCGGCGTTTGCCGTGGCGATGGCCGGGCTCAACCTGGCGATCCTGTCCGTACTGCACAAATAGAAACCATGAGGTGATCTCACATGCGAGTCGGAGTCTTTACGCCGCTGCTTTCGCAGTTACCGCTGGATGAAGTTCTCAAGAAGCTCAAGGCCAAAAGAGTCGACACGGTCGAACTGGGCACCGGCAACTATCCCGGCGGCGCCCACTGCGACGTTGCCATGCTGGACGATGCCGCCGCCCTGGAGACTTTTCGCAAGCAACTAGCGGACCAAGGCTTCTCCATCAGCGCCCTGAGTTGCCACGGCAACCCGCTGCATCCCGACAAGGAACACGCCCGGCACGACCGGGAGGTGAGCCGCAAGACCATCGAGCTGGCGGAAAAGCTCGGCGTCCCCGTGGTGGTCGATTTCTCGGGTTGTCCCGGCGATTCGCTCGCCGCCAGATATCCTAACTGGGTAACTTGTCCCTGGCCGCCCGACTATCTCGAAATCCTCAAGTGGCAATGGGACGAAGTGGTGGCGCCGTACTGGACCGAGCACGCCGCCTTCGCGGCCGCGCGCGGCGTCAGGATCGCCATCGAAATGCATCCCGGCTTCGTGGTCTACAGCCCCGAAACGCTGCTGCGCCTGCGGTCCATCGCCGGCCCCGCGCTGGGCTGCAATCTCGACCCCAGCCATCTGTTTTGGCAGGGCATCGACCCCATCGCCGCCATCCGCCTGCTGGGCGACTGCATCTTCCACGTCCACGCCAAGGACACGCAGATCTACGGCCGTAACCTGCCGCTCACCGGCTTGCTCGACACCAAGCCTTACACCGACGAGCGCAACCGCGCGTGGATCTTCCGCACTTGCGGCTACGGCCACGGCGCCGAATGGTGGAGCGAGTTCATCTCCACGCTCCGCATGTACGGTTACGACTACGTTCTGTCGATCGAGCACGAAGACAGTCTGCTGTCGCCCGAAGAAGGGCTGACGAAAGCCGCCGACTTCCTGACCCGCCTGGTTCTCCGCGAGCCACCCGCCGCCCCGTGGTGGGTGTAGTTAGCCGCCGTCCTTTGTGCTTTGGCCTTTGTAGTGCAGGCCGGACCATCGAATACGAGGTCACGCTACGGCCGGACGAGGAGCGAACGCTGACTGTCTCTGACAGGCATTGCCTGCCGCCCGAATCGCCGATCCTTTCGCCCTTCCCGCGCCTGCTATGATGAAGTTTCATGTCCCAAGCCATACCCACGGTGGTCATTGTGGGCAGGCCCAACGTCGGAAAATCCACCCTTTTCAATCGGATTACCGGACAGCGGCGCGCCATTGTCGGCGACGAGCCCGGCATCACCCGCGACCGTATGCATGGGCTTGCCGAACACGACGGCCGGCGCTTCGAGTTGATCGACACCGGCGGCATCGTGGTCCATGACCAGGACTACATCCCCGCGCAGATTCTCCACCAGGCCGAAGTGGCGCTCGGCATGGCCGCCCACATCATCTTTCTGGTGGACGGCCGCTCCGAGATCACCGGCTCCGACCGCGACCTGGCCCAAATGCTCAAGCGCCTCGGCAAGCCCGTCACCCTGGCCGTCAACAAGGCCGAAACGGCCGCCCAGCGCGAGCTCTCCCACGAGTTTTACGAGCTGGGAATCGCCGATGTCTTCCCGGTCTCGTCCGAACACGGCACCGGGATCGACGCCCTGCTCGACCGCGTGACCGAGGGCTTTCCGCGCGCGGCCGGCGAAGACGACACCGCGCAACCACCCGCCGGCGGCCAACCCGCGGCCATCAAGGTGGCCATCATCGGCCGGCCCAACGTGGGCAAATCCACGCTGCTCAACGCCCTCACCGGCCAGGAGCGCGCCATCGTTTCCCCCGTGGCCGGGACCACCCGCGACGCGGTGGACGAAACCGTCACGCGCGACGGCGTCGATTATGTATTCATCGATACGGCCGGCATCCGCCGCAAGGGCAAAACCACCCAGATGGCGGAGAAGCTGAGCGTGGTCATGGCCCGCCGCAATATCCGCATGGCGTACGTGGTCCTGTTGGTGGTGGATGCCACCGAGGGCGTAGTGGGCCTGGACGCCACCATCGCCGGTTACGCCCACGAAGGCGGCCGCGCGCTGATCGTATGCGTCAACAAGTGGGACGACGTGGCCGGCCAGATGGGCCAGAAGAAGAACGAGTTCGAACGCGACTTCCGCAACCAGTGCAAGTTCCTGGAGTACGCCCCGATGGTCTTCCTGTCGGCCAAGACCGGCGCCGGCATGGACAAGCTGTTCCCCTTGATCCGCGAGGTGTTCGCCTCCGCCTCGCAGCGCATTTCCACCGGCGAGCTGAACCGCTTTGTGGAGCACCTGCACTTCGAGGAACGGAAGATTTACTACATTACCCAAATCGGCATCCGCCCCCCCGAGTTCGTGGTGTTCACCAGCCGGGGTCCGGCGCTGCATTTCTCCCACGAACGCTACCTCGTCAACCAGATCCGCCGCCAATTCGGCTTCCGGGGGACGCCGGTGCTGCTGAAAACCCGCGCCAAAGGCTCCTCCCGCTGACCGCTCCCGGTAACGATCTTTCCCGCCGCCAACGGAAACGCCATCGGAAACGCCATCGGAAACGATTGCCTTTACCGGGCGCCACCCTTTAGACTAGAGGGGCAGTTCCATGAACTGCATATCTGATTCAGGAGGGCGGCCATATGTGGAATAAACGCCGGGATGACGAACCGCCAAGGCCATATGTTCCAACGGCTCCGGCCCCGGCGGGGCTAAACCCCGTCGAACCTAAAAAGGAGACTACATCCATGTCCAGCGCGTCTGGTGGCAGATTTGAGCCGGAACCCCGGGGAGGGGTGGCCACGATCGGCAAGTCCGTCAAGGTTGTCGGTCAGATCTTCAGCAAGGAAGACCTGTACGTGGACGGCGATCTAGAGGGTTCGGTGGAAGCCTTGGAACACAGGCTGACGATCGGCCCCAACGGCACGGTGCATGCCGGGATCAAGGCTCGCGAGGTTCTCGCGCTCGGCACCGTCCACGGCAATGTGGAAGCCGCCGAGAAGATCGAAATTCGCAAGGATGCCAAACTGGTGGGTGACATCCGCACGGCGCGCATCATCATCGAGGATGGCGCCTATTTCAAGGGCAGCATCGATATCGTAAAACCGGATCCGGGAAAGACTCCGCACAAACCGCCGCAGCCGGCGCCTGTGGCAGCCGCGGCGGCCGCCTCTTTTGCGGCTTCGACGGCCCCATCTCCGGAAGGGAAGCGCTAGGCCGTGGGTGCCCCGACGTTGCCGCCAGAGGAGTATTTAGCGCGGCGCTCGGGGCGCCCCGCCCCGGCCGGGTCCCGTTTTTAGACCGGCCCCAGCGCGCCCAATCCCCATGGCCCGTTCTTCCGCCAACGATCCGATTGTCACGGTCCGGCCCAGCCGCGGTCTGGAAGAGTTCTTCAGTTACATCCGCGGCCAGTCGGGGCTCCGCATCCTCGATCTCGGCGGTGTCAACCAGCAGAACGTCACCTTCATCACCAACCTGGGACATCGCCTCTACTCCGAGGACTTCTTGCGTATTCTGCACGAGGTTTTCGGCGCCGAGGACACCGTCGACCAGTCCAATCCCGGCCGCATCGATTACTTTCTCCACCAGGCGCTGGACTACGGAGACGAGCAGTTCGACGGCGTTCTGATCTGGGACGTCCTGGAATATCTGGCTCCCGCGCTGCTGGCGGCGGTGGTCGACAAGTTGCACTCCATCGTTCGTCCCAAGAGCTACCTGCTCTCGTTCTTCCACTCCGACGACAAGCTCGAGGTGGTTCCGCGCTATACCTTCCGCATTCAGGACCTGAACCAACTGCAGGTAACGCAGCAGGGGATGCGCCGCCCCGCCCGGCTGTTCAACAACCGCGGCCTGGAAAAGCTCTTCGGACGGTTCGAGTCGGTGAAGTTCTTCCTCACGCGAGACCGCCTGCGCGAAGTCATCGCCAAGTCGTGACGTTGCCGTCCGGCTGCCCCCCAATTATTGTGTAAGGGCGTCTTACGGCAGCGGCTTCTCGCGATGCAGCAGGTGCAGCAGGTTCCCGTCGCAATCGGCGAAGAAGGCAATCGTGTTGCCCCCGCTGGTTTGCGGCTCCGCGAAGAATGCGACGCCCCGCTGGCGCAAACGTGCGTACTCCGCCGCTACGTCCGTGACCTCAATCGCCAGATGCCGTAAGCCGGCATCGCGCATATCGGGAGCGGAAGGCTGGTTGCGGGCCTCGATGATCTCGATCATGCTGCCGTTGGCGGCCTTCACGAAGAGCGTTTTGGAACTGCCGGAACGATAATTCACCACGAAGTTCAGATGGTCCACGTACCATTGAGCCAGGCGGCCCGGGTCGGGCGATGCGATCGCCGTGTGTTCAATGCCCTTCACCATAATGGGCATTCTAACAGGCGGCGGGCGCCAGTTCCTTGCTCTCCGGGGACGGTGTTTGTGGGGCAGGTTGGCAACCTGCGGCCGGTTGGTAACCGGCCAGGCGAGCGCAGCTCGCCCGCGCGGGCTACCAACCGGTCCCGCAAGCCCGGAGAATCCGACGTGGTTTGGTCGTGGCTATGCTGCTCCGCGGGGCAGGTTGGCAACCCGCGGCGGACCTGGTAATTCGGCGGCTTTACTCCAGCCAGGCCTCTTGCCGCCGCGGCGGGGCTTCGGGGATGGCGCCGAAACGGCGCTGGCGCGAACGAAACTCGCGCACGGCCGCCTCCAGGTCGGGGCCGGCGAAATCGGGCCACATGCGGCGCGAAAAGACCAGCTCGGCGTAGGCGCACTCCCATAGCAGGAAGTCGCTCAAGCGCCGCTCGCCGCCGGTGCGGATCAACAGGTCCACGGGCGGTCCGAGCGCGCCGTCCATGGCTTCGCGGGACGGCGGCGCCGCCCGGCTGGCCGCGTGCAGGATGGCGTCGCGCGCGGAGTAGTCCACCGCAATCCGCAGCCGCAGCCGGCGCCCCGCGGCGGTCTCGGCTTCTGCCGCGGCGATGGCCTCGCGCAGGCGCGGTTCCAGGCGGTCGCGCCGGCCGATGATCTCCAGCTTGACGCCTTTCTCCACCGAGCGGCAGGTCTCGCGCTCCAGGAACATCCCCATCAGCTTCATGAGCGCCTCGACTTCGGCCGGCGGGCGGCGCCAGTTGTCCGACGAAAACGCGAACAGCGTCAGCACCGCTACGCCGGCCTGGGGCGCCGCCTCCACCACCCGGTGGGCGGCTTCCACGCCGGCATGGTGGCCCGCCACGCGCGGAAGGCCGCGCGCCAGCGCCCAACGGCCGTTCCCGTCCATAATGATCCCAGTATGAAGAGTACTTTGTGATGTAAAGTCACAGGGCATAAAAAAAGACCTCACCTCTCCCGCATGCTCCGGATCAGGGCTTCCATGTGATCCAGATAGCGCTCCAGAGCGCGCTTCCCCGCGGACGTCAGCTTGTATTCCGTCCTGGGCATGCGGCCCTCGAACGACTTCGCGACCGACACGTATCCGGCATCCTCGAGCTTCCGGGCATGTACGCTCAGGTTGCCGTCGGTGGTGTCGAGCAGCTTCTTCAGCTCGTTGAAAGTCAGAGCTTCGTTGACCGAAAGCGCCCCCAGGATGCCCAGCCGCAACCGCTCGTGAACCAGCCGGTCGAGTTTCCTGGCGCCGGTGGCCGCCGGGGCCGCCGCCATGGCAGGCGCCGGAATGCGCCGTTCCCGCTCGCGCCGCGCCGTGTTCTGTTTACCAGCCATGCCGTTCATCCGCCATACTTGATCGCGATCACGGTCCCGAAAAGAATGTGCAATCCTCCGAATCCGGCCGCCAGGAACACCGTCCCAAGACCGGGGGGCGTCAACAGCGCCAACGCGCCCATGCCCATAAAACAGGCGCCCATCAGAGGCACCACGCGCACCGAATTGGCGCCTCCGGAAACCACCGCCGCGCCATAGAGCAGCAGCCACATGCCGGGCAGAAAAACCGCCGCTCCGGCATGCGACAGCGCGGCCGTCAGCAGGACTCCGGCCACCAGCGCCGGCGAGAATCCCGCCAGAAACTTGCGGCCCGGACCGGAGAGCAGCGGCATCCGCGTGCGGTGCGATTTCTCCAGCGCGGCCGCCAGACCGATCGCCAACGCCACCGCCGCTTCCACCGCCCATACCGCCAGCCAGCGCGCCTCGCCCCGCGGAGGCCCCGCCATCCACGCGGCCACCAGCGCCGTGGATCCCATCAACACGCCCCCCAACCCCGGGACCGTGGTAAACAACCCGGCCCGCTCCATGGCGCCGCGAATGTACTGCAGGTTGTCCATGGCGTGAGCCTCTAGCTCCGCGGGTTTGGGACGCAAGGTCGCCATGTACCGAGCATACCCGTTCCTGGACCAATGGTCAAGTACTTTGCTACATAAAGTAAGCTGGCGCCGGGCGGTCCTGGTAAAATGTTCGCGTGGCCCCGAAGTTGGACTACTCGCGCGCGGACATCCGCCGGCAGTTCGGCGTCACCGAGCGCCAGCTTCGAAGCTGGGAGCGGGAAGAACTGATTCCGGCCGCCGAGACTTATTCGTTTTCCGACCTGATCGCCATCCAGACGCTGGTCAAACTGCGCGAAAGCCACATTCCGCCGCGCCAGATCGGCCGGGCCATGGCCTCCCTCCGCCAGAAGCTGGAAGGCGTCAAACAGCCCCTGGCCGAGCTGCGCATCGTATCCAACGGCCGCAGGATCGCGGTGCACGTGGCCGGCCAGAAGATGGAAGCCCTCACCGGCCAGATCCTGTTCGATTTCGAGGCTTCCGAACTGGCCGCCGTGACCAGCCTCCCGGAACGCAAACCCTCCGCCAATCGCCTGCGCGAATCCGAGTCCTGGTTCCAGAAAGGACTCGAACTGGAAGAGACCGGCGCTCCCGTCGAGCGGGCCATCGAGGCCTACCAGCAGGCGCTGGAGCTGAATCCCCAAGCCGCCGGCGCGCTGGTGAATCTGGGCACCATCTATTATCGCCAGCGGCGCTTTCCGGAAGCCGAACAACACTACCTGGAGGCCATTGCCGCCGACCCAGGCTATCCGCTGGCGCAATTCAACCTGGGCAACCTCTGCGACGAACAGGGCCGCATGGAGGAAGCCGTGGAACACTATCGCCGCGCGTTGACCCTCAACCCCAACTATGCCGACGCGCATTTCAACCTGGCGCTCTTGTGCGAGCGAACCGGCGACACCCTCAAGGCCGTGCATCACTGGAAGAGCTACCTGAAGCTCGACAGCTCCGGCCAGTGGGCCGAGATCGCGCGCCGCCAGTTGGAACGCCTGCGGCAGTCGGTTGTTCTGTAGGGGGGCAGGATTGCCCGCCCCACAGGTTATCCTGGAATCTGGAGCCTGTGATTTGAACCGAATCGTTATCGCGTTCCGCTGCTTTTTCAATGTCTTATTCCGAGGCGAGCTGCCGCCCAGCGTGCTTACCATTCTGCGAATGAAGGGCCGCGACACGGTGTCGAAACCCGCGCCCGCCGCCAAACCGGTCGCCGCCAAACCAGCCGCCGCCGCGCCGCCTGCACCGCCCACGGCCGCCCGCGCTTCCGACGGCGCCCTGCAGATCCTCGGGATTTTGCAGCGCGAAGGCCGCCTGGTGGACTTCCTGATGGAAGATATCGCCTCTTACTCCGACGGCCAGATCGGCGCCGCCGTGCGCGACATCCACGGCCAGTGCCGCGACGCCCTGGCTCGCGTCGTCACCCTGGAGCCGGTGATCGATGGCGTGGAAGGCACCTTCGCCAAGGCGCCGTCCAAGAACCCCTCGGTGGTGCGATTCGTGGGCAACGTCCCCGCCAAACTGCCGGATGGCGGCATCCTCCGCCACAAGGGCTGGCGCGCCGCCAAAGTCAATCTGCCCGCCCAACCCGCCGCACAAGACGCCGCCAACATAGCGCCCGCGGAGATCGAAATCGAGTAAGTCCGCATGAACATCGGCATCGACCTCGGCACCACCAACTCCGCGCTGGCGTACATCGACGCAGCCCAGGCCCAAGACACCGATTTCCCGCCGGTCGGAATTTTCGAGACCCCGCAATTGGTGGCCGCCGGCCGCATCGAGCCGCGGCGCACCCTGCCCTCGTTCCTTTTCCTGGAAGACGGCCAGCCGGTGGGCGTGTACGCCCGCGACCAGGGCGCCATCGTGCCCACGCGCTTGGTGCACTCGGCCAAATCCTGGCTGTCGAACCCGGACGTCGACCGCACCGCCAAGATCCTCCCGTGGGACTCGCAGGAGACCGGCCGCGTGCTCTCGCCCGTGGAGGTTTCGGCGCGCTTCATCGGCAAGTTCCGCGAGGAATGGGACAAGGCCCACCCAGAGGCGCCGCTCGACGCGCAGGACCTGGTGCTCACCGTTCCCGCCTCGTTCGACGAAGAAGCCCGCGAGTTGACCGTGATGGCGGCGCGCGACGCCGGGCTGGAGCGCCTCACCCTGCTCGAAGAACCGGCCGCGGCATTCTACTCGTGGATTTCGAGCCACCTGGCGGAATCGCGCAAGCGGCTCTTCGACGGCCAGGTGGTGCTGGTCTGCGACGTGGGCGGCGGCACCAGCGATTTCAGCCTCATCCGCATCACCCGCCAAGGCGACCTGGTCGACTTCACGCGCACCGCCGTCGGCAAGCATCTCCTATTGGGCGGCGACAACCTGGACCTCACCCTGGCCTGGCTGGTGGAAACCAAGCTCAACACCCAGCTCTCCATCCGCCAGCGAAGCGGCCTGCGCCGCCAGTGCTCGGCGGCCAAGGAACGGCTGCTCAACGACCCCGAACTGAAGAGCGCGGACATCGCCATCGCCGGCACGGGATCTTCGCTCATCGGCCGTTCGCTCAAGAGCGCCATTCTGCGCGAAGAGGCGCTGGAACTGGCGCTGGAAGGCTTTCTGCCGTTCACCGGGCGCGGCGAGCCGCCCCAGGAGGAAAAGCGCAGCCTGTTCCGCGAGCTCGGCCTGCCCTACGTTTCCGACCCGGCCGTGACGCGCCACCTGAACGCATTCCTGGAACCGACTGGCCAGGTCCCCGACGCCATTCTATTCAACGGCGGCTTCTTCATCCCCCGGATTCTGCGCGAACGCGTGGCCGACGTGATGGGCCGCTGGTACGGCCGCCGTCCCGAGATCCTGGAGAACAGCGAGCTGGATCTGGCGGTGGCGCGCGGCGCCGCGTACTACTCCTACGTTCGATCCACGGGCAGCGGCATCCTGGTGCGTGGCGGCTTGCCGCGGACCTATTACATCGGGCTGGGCGAGCCGCGCGAGGGCAAGTTTCCGGCGGTCTGCCTGGTCCCGCGCGGCGCCGAGGAAGGCGCGGCCGTGGAGATCGATAACGACGCGCTGCAGCTTGTCGCCAACCGCCCGGTCTCCTTCCGCCTCTACAGCTCGCTCACCCGGCAAGGCGACCAACTGGCCGACGTGGTGGAGTTTGCCTCGGGCGATCCCGAGCTCCACGGCCACGCGCCGCTGAACGCCGTCATCCGCTTCGGGAACAAGGCCGAGGAGCGTCTCATCCCGGTGAAACTGGGCGCGCGCCTCACCGAGATCGGGACGCTGGAGACGTGGTGCGAGTCCAAGATCGGCGACAACCGCTGGCGCCTGCAATTCGAATTGCGCAAGGAAGCCGCCAAGCAGGCCGTGGAGCGCAAGGCCGCGGCGGTGGTCAGCGAGCAGGCGCTGGCAGCGTCGCTGGAGTCGATCCAGATCGTATTCTCGCCGAATGCGAAGTCGCCCATCGCGCCGGAAGAATTGCCGGCCAGGCTGGAACAGACCATGGGCCTGGGCCGCAATTCGTGGCCGCTGGCGGCCATCCGCAAACTGGCCGACGTGTTTCTGGCCAACGCCGCCGGACGCAAGAAGAGCCCGGCCTACGAGATCCGCTGGCTCAACCTGTGCGGCTTCTGTCTGCGTCCCGGCTTTGGCTACCCCGGCGACGATTTCCGCATCGAGGCGGCGCGCAAGATCTGGCAAGGCGGCCTGACCTACGGCAACCAGGCGCAGAACGAAATCGACTGGTGGATCTTCTGGGGCCGCGTGGCCGGCGGTCTGAACCGCAATCAACAGGCCGACGCCTACCAGCGTCTCTCCGCCAACCTGTTGCCGCGCGGCGGCCAGAAACCGCCGCGCATCAACGCCTCGCTGCTCCGCGAAATGTGGCGCGCCGCGTCGAGCCTGGAGCTGCTGCCCATCGGCACCAAGACGGAGCTCGGCGACGCCCTGGCGAAGCGCGTGAAGGCCGGCGATTTCAAGGAGAGCGAACTGTGGTGTCTCTCCCGCCTGGGCGCACGCAAACTGTTCTACGGCCCCATCAACCTGGTGGTCCCCGCCGCCACCGCCACGCGCTGGGTGGAAGCGCTGATCAAAGTGCCTGGCGCCGGCGAAGCCCTGGCGACCATGGCCCGCCGCACCGAGGACGCCACCCGCGATCTGCCCGCCGCCACGCGCGAAACCGTCAAGCGCAAGCTGGAGGCGCTGCCTCATAGCGAGCGCCTGCTGGCCATACTGGAGGGCGAAGAAGAGGACGACCGCGCGCTCGGCCGCATCTTCGGCGAGGAGTTGCCGTCGGGCTTGGTGCTGGCGGAGGCGCCCGAGGGGACGGAGTAAGCGCGGCCGCTGTGCCCGGCGTGCTTGTGTACCACTATGCATTGTGGGGCAGGCTTTCAGCCTGCGGCGGGTCTTCAACTCGCCTTCCGTCCTGTCTATAGCGCTCGCGGGCGGTAGCGCCTGATTGCGGCTTGCCGCTATGTGGGGCAGGATGGCATCCTGCGGCCCGGCCCAGGGGGCGCCCCGCAATCGGCCTGCCGACGTGCAAAGCGCGGGCCAAATTACCGGTGGTGCCCTGTGTGCACGTGTCGGAAGGCAGGCTACCAACCAGAGGCGCGCGCCAAGGCCGCCCACACGCACGGAAAAGCTGATGGCTGAAGGCTGACGGCTACTTCACCAGAGCGTCCACCGCGGCTTGCGAAATCGCCTCGTCGACCTCGGACTGGGCGCCGCTGCAGGCGATGGCGCCGATGGTTTGGCCGTCCACTTTAATGGGCACGCCGCCCTGGTTCGGAAACCCGTCGGGAAAAGCGAGCACGGCCATATCGCCGCCCTGGAGTTGGTCGGCGGCGACTTTCGACGGACGGCCGTAGATCGCGGCGTAGCGGGCTTTCCGTTGGGCGAATTGGATGGTGTTCAGGCTGGTGTGGTCGGCCTTCTGCAGGAACAAGAGGTTGCCGCTCTCGTCGACGATGCAGATGGTCACTTGCACGTCGCGGTTCTGGGCCTCGAGCTCGGCGGCCGCGGCCAGGGCCTTGATCGCTGCGAGATTCAGAAACTTGCGGCTGGGGAGATCGGCGGCCATGGGGCTATGGTACACCACGGTAAGGCCCGTGGGGCAGCGTGAATCCACAGCGGAAAGGAGGCGGACGGACGGATAGGGGCCGTCAGGATCGAGGAACGCCGAGAACTCTCAACAAATAGCTGACACGCTCGTAGGCGTCTCGCCTCCGCATGGCGCGCTGGTCTGGATCTGGTATCTCGTCAAAGTCGGCGACGAATTTGGGACCAGTGTGCTCTGGCGAGGCGAACTTCTCGGCAATCTTCCCGAGACCTTCGGCGACCAACCCGTGTCCCATATGAGGCGCGATTTCCTGGTTCACCAATCAATGATATTTTCAGCGTTTGCTGAAAACCATTGGTACAGCGAAAACTGGAGCTGTCAATGCTGGGACTGGACGGACGCCAAGATTCGCTCTCCAGGTCCATCTTGCCCAGACCCCAGCCTCTGAGATCTCCACGTGCGCCAGCCCGTGTCGGTAACTCGCACGCGCATTGCCAGAAATCTGAGACCTAAAAGTCCTTTGCTTCCTTAGCAATCCAGCGCCGAATTTCAGACTCCCGCCCACCCTCGTGCTATAGCTGAAGCGGAAAGGACCCATGCCTTCTACTGCCATCGCTCCCGACTTCCCGGCGACACGCCCCAATCCATGCCACCTCATGGAATCCAGGCAAAACAGCGAAACGAACCCATTCTGGCGCGTTACGCTAAGAGAAGAAGCCGGTTACGCCTCCGGGGACGAACCCAATTTGCCCCGCGTCCTCACCCCAGTCCCCGTCCTGGACAACTTCACGACGGCGCATCACTCCCATTCCTCGGACAGACGGGACAGGCCCGCCAACAGGCCCGCCAACCTGCCCCGCCAAATCATCTGTGTTACCCTGAGATTTCCACGTGTGCCAGCGCGTGTCAGCGAAAGCCTTGTTATCCGTACGTATCCGCTGAAGGAGGCCGACCTCGTCGTCAACTTCTTCACCCGGGACCAGGGAAAGTTACGAGGTGTGGCCAAGCGGGCGCGCCGTCCGAAAAGTTGCTTCGGGGCGGGGCTGGAGCGGTTATCGCACGTGCGGATGGCGTATTTCCAGCGTGAAACTCGCGAGCTGGTCAACCTGGATTCCTGCGAATTGATCCAATCCCAATTCGGGCTGGCTTCCGATTACCGGGCGGGCATAGCGCTGGATTATTTCGCGGAGGTCTCCGACCAGTTGCTGCCGCCGGCGGAACCGAGCGAGAGGTTTTTCCGGCTGCTGCTGGCGGTTCTGGAGGCTTTGCGGAACCATACCGCCGCCGGGCCGTGGTGCGCGGTCACCTACTTTTCTTTGTGGGCGGCGCGGCTTTCGGGATGGCTTCCCGAGTTGGATGTTTGCCTCGGTTGCGGAAGTTTGTTGGACGATCCGGAGGCCCCCGAGCGGGCGTTTTTCAGCCGGGGGTGGGCTGGATTGATTTGCGGCCACTGCCGCCGGTCGATGGGCATGCTGGGCGCGGCGAGTGCGTGGGAGTTGAGCGCGGAATCGCGGTCCCTCGCGCGGGATATCGCGCGGCTGCCGGTCGGGAAGGTGGCGGCGCGGGCGGCGGGCTGGACCCAGTCGACGGCCGCGGACTTGCGGCGGTTTTTGGTGCAGCAGATCGAGTCGCACGTGGAACGGAACTTGGTAACGGTTTCCCAGTTGGAAGCCGAGTGATGGCAGAATGCAATCTTTTCAAAAGATCATCTTCAAGCTGAAACAGTACTGGGCGGAGCGGGGATGCATTATCCAGGAGCCTTACGACGTGGAGGTGGGCGCGGGCACCATGTGTCCGGAGACGTTCCTTCGCGTGCTCGGTCCCGATCCGTACCGCGTGGCGTACGTCCAGCCCAGCCGGCGGCCGGCCGACGGGCGATATGGCGACAATCCCAACCGCCTGTTTAAGCACTCGCAATTCCAGGTGATTCTGAAGCCGTCGCCCGGCGACATCATCGAGCAATACCTGGGCAGCCTGGAAGCCATCGGCATCGACCTGAAGCAGCACGATATCAAGTTCGAGGAAGATAACTGGGAAGCCCCTACCCTGGGCGCCTGGGGCATCGGCTGGCAGGTGATGCTGGATGGCCTGGAGATTTCGCAGTTCACCTACTTCCAGCAGTGCGGCGGCATCGATCTGGACTTGGTGCCGGCGGAGCTGACCTACGGGTTGGAGCGGCTGACGGCGTTCCTGCAGATGCGCGACAGCGTGTACGACATCGAGTGGGCCAAGGGGTTCACCTATGGCGATGTGCGCTATCGCGACGAATTGCAGTACTCGGTGTACAACTTCGAAATGGCCGACATCAAGACGCTGTGGAAGCTCTTCGACCTGCACGAGGGCGAAGCCACCCGGCTGCTGAAATCCTACGACCCGAAATCTCCCGATAAGAAGCGGTTTCCGCTGCTACCCACTTACGACCACGTGCTCAAGTGCTCCAATCTGTTCAATACCCTGGACGCCCGCGGGGCCATCAGCGTCACCGAGCGGGTGGGTGTGATCCAGCGCGTACGTAAGATGGCGGTGGGCGTAGCCCAAGCTTGGGTGACACAGATGCAGGATGTTGCGGCGGAGGTGGCGGAATGAGTCTGCCCTTCCTGCTGGAAATCGGAACGGAAGAGATTCCCGATTGGATGATTCTGAACGCGCTGGAAGATCTCCGCGCGGCGTTCGTCAAGCTGGGCATTCAGCACGAATCGGTGCAAGTGAACGCCACCCCGCGGCGGCTGGTGCTGCGCGCGTCGGGTCTGCCGGCGCGCCAGGCGGACAGCGTGGAGCGGGTGCAGGGGCCGTCCCAGAGCTCCCCGCCGCAGGCCGTGGAAGGATTCGCGCGGAAGCAGGGCGCGGCGCCCGGCGAACTGGCCGTGGAGACCACGCCCAAGGGCGAATATTACGTCTTCCATAAGAAGGTTGCGGGCCGCGCCACCAAGGACATTCTGTCGGCCGCGCTGCCCGGAATGGTTCTGGGAATCTATTTTCCCAAGACCATGTACTGGACTGGCAAGGGCGGTCCGCGGTTCATCCGGCCGATCCGCTGGCTGGTGGCGCTGCTGGGCGGCGAGACGGTGCCATTCGAGATCGGCGGCGTGCGCTCGGGGAATTTGTCGTCGGGACATCGGCGGCTGGGCGCGAAAGAAATCGCGGTGACTTGCGCGGACTACGAACAGAAGTTGCGCGACAACTGCGTGATCCTTTCGGCCGACGAGCGGCGGCAGCGCATCGTCGATGGCCTGGCCGGCGCCAAGGTGGACTCCGCGCTGCTCGAGACGCTGGTCTACCTGACCGAATACCCAACGCCGATCGAAGGCTCCTTCGATCCGCAATTCCTGGAGCTGCCGGCGGAAGTGCTGGTCACCGTGATGCGGCACCACCAGCGGTATTTTTCGGTGGAGGACGCAGATGGAAAACTGCTGCCGAAGTTCATCGCGGTGATGAACATCGGCTCCGACCCCGAGGGGTTCGTGCGCCGCGGGAACGAGCGGGTGCTGCGCGCGCGGTTCACCGACGCACGGTTCTTCTGGGATTCCGATCAGAAGAAGAAGCTGGTGGACCGGCGGGCCGACTTGGCGCATGTCACATTCCAAGCCAAGCTGGGGTCGTACAAGGACAAGGCCAAGCGCATGAAACTCCTGGTGAAGGAGTTGGGCGGCAAGGCTTCCGCGGGGCGCGCGGCCGACTTATGCAAGTGCGATCTCACTACCGAGATGGTGGGTGAGTTCCCCGAGTTGCAGGGCGTGGTGGGCGGCCTGTACGCGCGGGTTCAGGGTGAGCGCGAAGACGTCTGGCAGGCCATCTACGACCACTACAAGCCGGTCAGCATGGAGGATTCCATCCCGCGCCATGCCACCGGGCGATACGTGGCGCTGGCGGACAAGCTGGATACGCTGCGCGGCTGTTTCCGCGTGGGACTGATCCCCACCGGCTCTAGGGACCCGTTCGCGCTGCGGCGCGCGGCCCAGGGCGTGGTGAAGATCCTGGTGGAAGGCAATATGGAGCTTCCCCTGCTCGACTTGCTGGAGGCGAACGCGGAGCTGATCGCGTTTTTCCAGGAGCGCGTGAAGTTCTATTTCAAGGACGTTCGGGGATTTCAGTATGACGAAGTGAACGCGGCCATGGCGGCGGGATGGAGCAACCTGGTGGACCTTGAGGCGCGCCTGGAGCGCATTCGGGGGCTGCGGGCGTCTCCCGATTTCGAGCCGCTGGCGGCCAGCTTCAAACGCATCCGCAACATCCTGGAGCAAGCCGGGTTCGAGGGGGCTGCCAGCTTCCGCGAGGACCTGCTGGAAGAGGAGCCGGAGAAGGAGCTGTATCGGGAATACCAGAGCATCGCCGGGCAGCCGATCGAAAGCGTGATTTCGCGGCTGCGTCCCAAGGTGGATTTGTTTTTCGACAAGGTGCTGGTGAATGCACCGCGCGATGAGGTTCGCCGGAACCGCCTGCAGTTACTGTTCGAGCTGCGGAGAGAATTCTCCAAAGTCGCGGACTTTTCGGAAATTGTAACTACATCATAGGAGCAAAGCATGAGCAAATATGTCTACTCGTTCGGCAATGGAACGGCCGACGGCGACGGAAAAATGAAGGATATTCTCGGCGGCAAGGGCGCCGGGCTGGCCGAGATGTGCCGGGCCCAATTGCCGGTGCCGCCCGGTTTCACCATCTCGACCCAGGTCTGCAACATTTACTTCGAGAACGGGAACACCGTACCGAAGGAAATTAACCAGGAAATGTTGGGTGCGCTGGCCACGCTCGAAGAGCGCATGGGACAGAAGCTGGGCGACGTCAACGACCCGCTGCTGGTGAGCGTCCGCTCGGGCGCGAAGTTCTCCATGCCGGGCATGATGGACACCATCCTCAACCTGGGCCTGAACGACAAGACGGTGAAGACCCTGGCTTCCAAGAGCGACAACCCGCGCTTCGCCTACGATTGCTACCGGCGCTTCATCCAGATGTACGGCAACGTGGTGCTGGATATCCCGAAGCACGATTTCGACGCCATCTTCGAAGGCCAGAAGAAGAAAGCCAAGGCCAAGCTGGACACCGAACTGACGGCCGAAGACTTGCAGGAGGTGATCGAGGGCTACAAGAAGCTGGTGGAGAAGAAGACCGGCAAGCCGTTCCCGCAGGACGCCATGGTGCAGTTGCAGGGCGCGCGCGACGCCGTGTTCCGCTCCTGGTTCAACGACCGCGCCAAGCACTACCGCAAGATGAACCAGATTCCCGACGACCTGGGCACCGCGGTCAACGTGCAGGCCATGGTGTTCGGCAACCTGGGCGTGACTTCGGCGACCGGCGTGGGCTTCACCCGCAATCCGGCGACCGGCGAGAAGGCGTTCTACGGCGAGTTCCTGGAGAACGCGCAGGGCGAAGACGTGGTGGCCGGCATTCGCACCCCGCACCCCATTTCCGAGCTTCAGAAGTGGAATCCCGCGGTGTACAACCAGCTCCTGGAAAGCACCACCATGCTGGAGAAGCACTACCGCGACATCCAGGATTTCGAGTACACCGTGCAGGACGGCAAGCTCTACATGCTGCAGACCCGCAACGGCAAGCGTACCGGTCCGGCCGCGGTGCGCATCGCCGTGGAGATGGTTCAAGAGGGCCTGATCGATAAGAAGGAAGCCATCCTGCGCGTGGACCCGCAGCAGCTCGACCAGTTGCTGCATCCGGTGCTCGACCCGGCCTCGAAGAAGACGCTGACCAAGCTGGCGGTGGGTCTGCCGGCCTCGCCGGGCGCGGCGGTGGGCACCATCGTGTTCACGGCGGACGATGCGGTGATCGCGGCCGCCAAGTCGCCGGTGATCCTGGTGCGCAAGGAGACCGTGCCGGACGACATCCACGGCATGGAAGTGGCCAAGGGCATTGTGACCTCGCGCGGCGGCATGACCAGCCACGCGGCGGTGGTTTGCCGCGGCATGGGCACGCCTTGCGTGGCCGGGGCGGAAGCCGTCGACGTGAACGAGCACAAGAAGACCGTCACGGTGACGGTGGGCGGCAAGACGGTGGTCCTGAAGGAAGGCGACTGGGTGTCGCTGGACGGGTCCACCGGCGAAGTGTTCGCGGGCAAGGCCAACACCCTGGACGCCGACCCGAAATCGGGCGTACTGGCGAGCTTCATGAGCTGGGCCGACGAGTTCCGCGGCAAGTTCGGCATCCGGGCGAACGCGGACATTCCGCGCGACGCCAAAGCGGCCCGCCGGTTCGGCGCCGAGGGCATCGGACTGTGCCGCACTGAGCACATGTTCTTCGCCGAAGACCGCATCGAGCACATGCAGGCCATGATTCTGGCGCGCGACGAGAAAACCCGCCGCAAGGCGTTGGCCAGGCTGCTCCCGTTCCAGCGCAGGGATTTCGCCGGGCTGTTCGAAGTTATGGACGGACTCCCGGTGGTGATCCGCACGCTCGATCCTCCGCTGCACGAGTTCCTGCCCAAGCGCGAGGAGCTGATGGTGGACGTGGCGTTGCTTCCGTACGCCGACCTCACGAAGAAGAAGACGCTGGTGGAGAAGTACAAGGGGTTCGGCGCCGAGGTAAGGAATCTCAAGACGGTGATTCCGCAGTTGCTTCGCCGCGTGGAAGAGTTGCACGAGTTCAACCCCATGCTGGGCCTTCGCGGCTGTCGCTTGGGCATCATGTATCCCGAGATCACCGAGATGCAGGCGCGGGCCGTGTTCGAGGCCGTCGTGCAGGTGGCCAAGAAGGGCAAGAAGGTGATTCCGGAAGTGATGATTCCGCTGATCGGCGGGGTCAAGGAGTTCGAGAACCAGAAGGCCATCGTGGTCAAGGTGGCCGAGGAAGTATTGGCCAAGGCCGGGCTCAAGAACCAGAAGTACCTGGTCGGCACCATGATCGAGATTCCGCGCGCGGCGCTGACGGCGGGCGACGTGGCCAAGGAAGCGGAGTTTTTCAGCTTCGGGACCAACGACCTGACGCAGACCGCCATGGGCGCGACGATTACACCAAGTTCCAGAAGGAATACCAGGATCGCAAGATCTTCGACAACGACCCGTTCGCCGTCCTCGACCAGGTCGGCGTCGGCCGGCTGGTGAAGATGGCGGTGGATGAGGGCCGCAAGACCAATCCGAAACTGGAAGTCGGGATCTGCGGCGAGCACGGCGGCGAGCCGAGCTCGGTGCAGTTCTGCTACCGGGTGGGCATGGACTACGTTTCGTGCTCCCCGTACCGCGTGCCGATCGCGCGCCTGGCGGCGGCGCAGGCGGCCATCTCCGGGGACAAGTCGGAGAGCCAGCGCACCGCGTAGAACCGAGTGGAATGGAGGCCGGGGTGGAAACGCCCCGGCCTTTTTTGCGTTACCGCCACGCCGTGGCGGTCATGGCCTGTAAGTAATTGATTCCAAGGGGAAAAAAAGGCCCAAACCGCCACGGCGTGGCGGTTTGGGCTTTTTGGGCGTCCAAATTTGCGCGTACCGCGCCCAGTGGGTACGCCCGGCTCATCGGGATGCTTGGCTTCACCAACAGCTTCGGCCGCGTCCGTGCCGCGTCTATCCGAGCGACATGCGGGTGCGGGTGAGCCAGACCGATTTATACACCTATCCCGACGTTGTGGTGGTCTGCGGCGAGCGGCAGTTCGTGGATGACCAGCGCGACACGCTGCTCAACCCGAACCTCATCGTCGAGGTTCTCTCTGCTTCGACCGAGGCCTACGACCGCGGTCGCAAGTTCGAGCAGTATCGGTCTATTGAGTCACTCGAAGACTATCTGTTGGTTTCCTCGGACCGCGTCCAGGTGGACCTGTACACCCGGCAACCGGATGGCCGATGGCTTCTCACGTCGGCAAGTGGGATGGAGGAGTCGCTGGAACTGCAATCGGTGGGCTGCCGGATCGGCCTCGGCGATTTGTACGAAAAGGTCGACCTGAGCCTTTCAGCGCCCGCCAACGCATGACGAGCGCCCTCAAGAACACACTTCGTCTTCTTGGGGCCGGGATTCAACGGCACGACCGATTTCCAACCGGTCTGCAGGCTGCCAGTCCGCCCCACCAAGGCCGCTATCGCTTTACCATGGCGGCGACGCGCGCCTGAAAGGCGGGAAGCGACTCGGGGCCGGCGGCTTCCATGTGCTTCATGAAGGCATTGCCCACCTTTTCCAGGTTGTGGAACGCCTTGGGGTTCTTGAAGACCTCGCGCAGACCGGGAAGCACGTGGCGGACGCGCTCCCATACGAAGAGCAACTCGGGATTGGTTTCGAAGAACAGGTCCTGGTTGAGGACGCCGGCAGTCACAAAAGCGGCGGCCATGTCCCAGTAACTGGTCACCATGCGCATGTAGGCGTTTTCCTGGCTGCCGGGAGGAGCGATCTGGATCATCTCCTCGACCGTCGCCGGGCCGAAATTCTGGGCAAACCAGGCGCGCGCCTGACGCAGTTTGTCTTCGCGCCGCAGTTCGTAGAGGCGCAGACAGAGATTGGCATCGTCGTAGGTCGCTTGAGTGGGCATGGGGGAACTAGAACGCCTCGAAGCGCAACGCGGGCCACCGCGCCGGTAGCGCAGAAGCCCGCGTGGGAAAACGGAGGACCTAGCTGAATACCCTAGACCTTCTTGGAGCGCTTGCGGCTCATCACACCCAAGCCGACGAGAGCGCCGCCCATCAACAGCATAGTGGAGGGCTCGGGCACGCCCGACGGGGCGGATTGCTGGAAGACCGCCAGTTGGTCGGAGGTTTCATACTCGCCGGTCCCGCCGAAGACTGAGACCACGTTGACGACAAGCGGGCCAGGGTTCGACCCATAGCTGTTGTTAATCTGTGCAGCATTCGGGCCAACGGGTTGCGTCTGGGTGATAGTGGGGAAAGTGGAGGTCCATGTAGAGGTCCCGCCACCCAACTGGCCATTCGGAATAAGCAGTTCCGACTGTACCGCGCTGAACGAATTGGTGGATGAGGTGACGCAGTCCCCTGCCGCGGCCAAAGCGGCGGTGCAGACTTCCGCGGTAAAGCTAATGGTGTAAGTGGCGTTCGAGTAAGCGTTGTTGAACGAGAGCAAAGCTTCATCGAGGCCAATGCCGTTGATTTGGTCGGACGTGGCGTTGACCTGTGTTTGCGACGCCAGGGAACTGTCGCTAGCTGAATACGCGAAGTTCGTGAAATACGTGTCCCCCATGTAGCCGGGGTTCCCCAGGTAGCAACCGAGGCCAGTCCCGATCAACTGACCGAGATTCGAAATCGATGTGCAAGCAATCGGGCTGGCGCCGGCGATGGTTGTCAAAACCAAAAGCGCTACGATTACGCCTAAAATCTTCTTCATTCGTCAAATCCTCCTTTTCCGTCTGAGCTCGTGACCCACTTCCAAATTTCTATGCGACAGTCCCCCCCTTAGGGGAGCTTAGCCCTGCCTCCAGTCACCGCTCGATCCATGGTAAGCAGGTTGTTCCTCAAAGTCAATCCAAAATCTACCGACTGAAGGCTGTTTCAGTACCAGATGTGCTTAAGATCACCGTACTAAAACCTAGCAGGCCAGGTCCTCGCGCCCGATGCGGAATCCGTTGAGGTTTCCCAGGATGGTGAGGGCGATCTGCTTGGGATCGAAGAAGGTCTGGGCGATGCGCTGGACCGCCGCGGCGTCCACCGATTCAATACTTTCCACCAGTTCGTCCAGGGTGAAGAAGCGCCGGAAGTACATCTCCTGGCGGGCCAGGTTCGACATCCGGCTGGAAGTGGACTCCAGGCTCAGCATGAGCGACCCTTTCAGGTGATCCTTGGCGCGGCGGATTTCCTCGGGCGTGACGCAATCCTGTTTGAGTTGGCGGAACTCATTGATTATGGATTCCACCACCTTACGCGCCGACTGGATTGAAGTTCCGGCATAAATCGAGAGACAGCCGGTGTCGCGGTACGGGTTCAGTTCGCTGAATACGGCGTAGGCCAAGCCCTGCCGCTCGCGGATATTCTGGAACAGCCGCGAACTCATGCCCCCGCCGAGCAGGGTATTGAGCACGTAGCAGGCGAAGCGCTGCTGGTGGGGGAGCGGGTACGACGGCACTCCCAGGCAGAGATGCACCTGTTCCAGTTCTTTTTTGCTGCGCAGGGCGATGCGGGCATGGGTGTTGGGCACGCCGGTAGCCGCCAGGGCCGAGCGCGGCGGCAGATCGGAGAAATACCGGCGCACCAGGTCCACCAGGCGGTCGTGGGTCAGATTGCCGGCGGCGGTGACGATCAGGTTGGAGGGCGCATAGACGGCCTCGTAATATCCGCGGACGCTCTGGGAATCGAAACGGCGGACGGTCTCGCGGGTTCCCAGAATGGGCTTGCCAAGGGAGTGGTCTTTCCAAAAGTTGGAGGAAAAGATCTCGTGGACCAGATAATCCGGACTATCGGCCTCCATTTTGATCTCTTCGAGAATGACTCCCTTTTCCTTCTCGATGTCCTCTTCGGCGAATCGGGGATGGAGGGTCAGGTCGGCCAGGACGTCGAAGGCCTGTGAGAGGTGCTCATCGAGGACCTTGGTATTGAAGCAGACCAGTTCCTTGGCGGTGAAGGCGTCCAGGTTTCCCCCGATGGAGTCCACCGAGCGCGCGATGTCCTCGGCCGAGCGGCTGGTGGTGCCTTTGAAGAGCATGTGCTCGATGAAGTGCGAGATGCCGTTCTGCTCGGGCGTCTCGTTGCGCGACCCGGAGTCGATCCACACACCTACCGAGACCGAGCGCACGTGAGGCATGGTTTCGGTGATCACGCGGACGCCGTTCGAGAGCGTGGTCATATCGATGTCCCGAAGAGGATTGGCGGTGGATGTCATTGTAGATATGTAGAGAGCGGGCCTCCTTCCTTTGTAACACTCTTCGGGCGGTGAGGGCGCCGGCAGGGTGCTTGACGAGTACACTGGGAACAGAATGCCGGAAGCGCTCATCGGGATGGACCTTCGAGATCTGCGGGAACTGCTGGGTCCGAGCCAGGCGGCATACCGGGCAAAACAGATCTACGAAGCGATCTACCGGAGCCAAACGTACGATTTCGCCCAAATCGCGACGCTTCCGGCGCGCCTGCGCGAAGAACTGGCCAGCCGCCACACCATGGGCCTGCCGGAAGTGGCGCGGCGTTATGAATCGTCGGATGGCACGCGGCGCTACCTGCTGGGCCTCGAAGACGGCCGGACGGTGGAGACCGTGCTCATGCCGGAAGGCGAGCGCGACACTATTTGCATCTCGAGCCAGGTCGGCTGTCCCGTGGATTGCAAGTTCTGCATGACCGCGCTGCTGGGGCTGGAGCGCAGTCTGACGGCGGGCGAGATTGTGGGCCAAGTGCTCGTGGTGGCGCGCGACAATCGCCTGCGGCGCGATGGCGGGCGGCTGAACATCGTGATCATGGGGCAGGGCGAGCCGCTGCTGAACCTGGCTAACGTGGTGAAAGCCACGCGCATCCTGCTGGACCCGGGGGGATTTGGACTTTCGCCGCGGCGCATCACCGTTTCGACGGCGGGAATCGTGCCGGCCATCGTGAAACTCGGGGAGGAGCCGGTCCGGCCGAAGCTGGCGGTCTCGCTGAACGCGTCGACCGAAGAGTCGCGGCGCGATCTGATGCCCATCGCGCGCAAGTATCCGCTGAAAGCTCTGATGGACGCGTGCCGCGCGTATCCGCTGCGGCCGTGGGAGAAACTGACGTTCGAATACGTGCTGTTGAAGGGCGTCAACGATTCCGACGCGGACGCGCGGCGGGTGGTCAAGCTGCTGGCGAACCTGAACTGCAAGGTCAACCTGATTGCGCTGAATCCGGGGCCGGAGATCCCATACCAGACGCCGGAAGCGGAACGGGTGGCGAGTTTCCAGCGGATTGTGCGGCGCGGCATGCCGTGTCTTGTCCGCAAGCCACGCGGTCTGGACATTTACGCGGCGTGCGGCCAATTGAAGCGGAGCGCGGCCGGGGAGCCGCTGGCGCCCGCGCCGGTTTGTGTCACGTGCTGTGGTGAACCGCCGCGCCTCGCGACAAGCTTGCCACAAGGTTAGAAAACCTCGCTTGTCCCGGTGTATACTAATCCCAACTTAGGCCCATTTAAAAGATTCCCGGAGCGGGGAGGAATCATGAGCGCCAACGACCGCAAGGCCGCGCTGCAGACTCGGGGAGGGCAGCATGGGTAGACCCTTCTACACTTCCACGATCTATTCGGCTTGCGCCGGGTGTCTGGCGGCCGCGCGTTACCGCGGTTCGCAACGGAGACCTCGTGGCGGGTCTGGTGTATGCCAAGGAACGATGTGTGCTCGGGATCCCAACCGGCGTGCTCCACTCCGACGGGACCACGGACAACATGGTGATCGCCTACGCCGCCGAGCGGGAGGCCGTATTTTCCGCGGCTTGCGATTGGTCATACCGCCCGACGGATATGAGCGGCGGGTGGCGGCGCGGGCTGCAAGCGCCTGCCGCGTGGATATCTCGTGTGGCCCCGTGGAGAACCACATTCTTGTGCGGATGCCAGCGGCCTTCGAGGAGTATCTGCGGCCGAAGTGCAGGATTCCCAGTAAGAGGTCGGCCATGCCGCGGGGGTTGAGCGTCCTGTCCGCGGCGGAAGGCTCGATGTTGGTCGGCCTCAAGAGCAAGGATGGCGAGTGGCTGAGTTTGGCCGGTGGCTGGCGCGAAGGCGATCAGGCCACCTTGTTAATCCAATTGAACAACGATCGCGAGTATCCGCGCTCCAGCCTGTGCACCGTGCTGCGGTCGCACTTGGTGGAGATGCTGATCCGCGACCAGGTCCGCAAACTGCTGTTCTGGAACGGCGCGGCGACCCCGTTGTCGCGGCTGGCTGCGCCCGTTCCCGCGCTGGCGGTCTATCTGGACGCGCCTACGCGAGGCTGGCGCACAGTCCGCGCGGTGGCCCGGAGGATGGCTGCCGTGGCGCCGCCGCGATTCGCGGACCGAATGGCGTGGCTCGCATCTCTGTCCGGCGCATGGGAACTGGACGGCGCGGCGCCGGATCTATAGCCGATGCCGGGGGAGCGGACTCCGTAGGGGAGCTTTCGCGCCGGAGCGAAAGACGGCGCCGGGCCCCGGCGGCCATCGCCTACGGGACGATTCGGTGACAACGAAATTTGGCCAGGCGCGGATTCGGGATTTGTCGCGTTTCGAAGCGCGCGGAATTGCGTCTCCAGCCGCCGAATTGCGAACTTTCTTATTGTGACTTTCAAGGAGCTGTAACCGTTGCCGTAGGAAGCTGAACCCAGATGGGGGAAGCGATGAGAGATGGCAACGTACAGTTCTTATGGCGGAATCCGGCGATCGCAAGCCGGTTTCAGACCGGCGTCTGTTTGCACGGACATACCCTGCATTCCGAGGAGTGTCTTTCCTTTCTGCCGCGATGTCTGCGCCTGGTTCCCGGCATATCTCAAGTAATCCGCGGTTATGAACGGGCCGGCACGGACTTCGCGCGCGCCTACTGGACGCCGCCCCTCACGCCGGCATCGGCGCTCGCGTTGGAACGGGAACAGATCGACGGGCTGGGTCTGCGGGCGATGGTGTCGCTCACCGATCACGACAACCTGGAAGCCGGCCTGGCTTTGCAGGTGACCGCCGACCGGCGCCGCGTTCCGGTGTCGGTGGAATGGACCGTACCGTACCAACACTCGATCTTCCACCTGGGGATTCACAACCTGCCGCCGAGGAGCGGCCGCTGGTGGATGGACGCGATGGCGTCCTACACCGAAGCGCCGGATGAAGCGCGCCTGCCGGAATTGTTGAGCGCGCTGGCGGCGATTCCGGAAACGCTGGTGGTGCTAAACCATCCGTTCTGGCTGGAAGAGGGAGTAAGCGAAGCCGCTCACGCGCCCGCGCTCGGCCGGTTGCTGCGCGAGTGCGCCCGGTGGATTCACGCCTTCGAGCTGAACGGCACGCGCCCGTGGCGGGAGAACGCCGATACCATTTCGCTCGGGCGCGCGCATTCGCACCCGGTGATTTCGGGCGGCGACCGGCACGCTTGCGAACCCGCAGCCTGCCTCAACCTGACCCATGCCGCGACATTCGCGGAGTTCGCCACCGACGTGCGCGCGGGCGAGAGCACGGTGGTGTTTCTGCCGCACTACCGGGAGAGCATGGCGCTGCGCATCCTGCAAGCCAGTTGGGACATCCTGCGGCCCTATCCCGAATATCCCGGCCGGGAGCGCTGGACCGATCGGATCTTCTATCGCTGCGAGGACGGTGTGGCGCTGCCCCTTTCGGCGATATGGGGGCGCGGGGCTCCGTGGATGGCGCGGGCCGCGGCGGGCATTCTGGAGCTGGCCGCGACCACTCAACTACGCCAGGCGGTCCGGCTGCTGGCGCTGCGCCGCGGAGAGATTCTGCCGTGAAGTGGCGCCGGCGGCTGGCCGCGTTTTCGCTGAAAGACGTTCCTCCCGAAACCATGAGAATGAGCGTCGCGCTGGCGCTGCTGCTGGGCGTCTTTCCGGTCTACGGATGTCCCACGCTGCTGTGCGCGGCGGCCGCCGTGGCGCTGCGGCTGAACCTGCCGGCCATGCAATTTGTCAACCTGCTGACATCGCCCCTGCAACTGGCGCTGCTGGCGCCCTTCGGCCGCTTGGGCGAGCGATTGGTGCACGTGCCCCGCGCGGCGGTGGCGCACGTCAACGTGTGGCAACTGGCGGAGCGCTTGGGAGCCGCCGCGATCCACGCGGTAACGGGGTGGTGCTCGGTGGCGGCGCCGCTGGGCGCTGTGGTTTACCTTATCTTGCGAGCCGTGGCGCACCGGACGGAAAACAGCGGACCGCGGATCGCATGATGGCGGAATTTCCCGAAGGATTTCTGTGGGGCGCGGCCACCGCGGCCCACCAGGTGGAAGGCAACAACCTCAACAGCGACCTCTGGGTGCTGGAGCACGTGAAGCCGACGCTGTTCGTGGAGCCTTCGCTGGACGCCTGCGACCACTACAGCCGGTTCGCCAAGGACATTCGGCTGCTGGCGTCGCTGGGTCTGAACACCTACCGGTTCTCGATCGAGTGGGCGCGCATCGAACCCGAGCGCGGATGCTTTTCGCACGCCGTGCTGGACCACTACCGCCGCGTCCTGGCGGCCTGCCACGATACCGATGTCACTCCCATGGTGACGCTCTACCACTTCAGCTCGCCGCGCTGGTTCGCGGGCCTGGGAGGCTGGGAAAACCCGGCGGCCGGCGACCTGTTCGTACGCTACGCGGAACGCGCGTCGCGGCAACTTGGCGACCTGATCCCCTACGCCACCACGTTCAACGAGCCGAATCTCCCGGTGCTGCTGCGATGGGTGGCCGATTTGGGCGTGTCGCCGCTCACCGTGCGGTCTATGCGCAATCACGCGTCGCGCGCGATCGGGTCGGACCGCTTCGGTTGCTTCTTCCTGGGCGACGCGGAGAAGCTGCGGGAGAACATGATCTCGGCGCACCATCGCGCGCGCGCCGCCATGAAGTCCGGGCCGCGTCCGTTCCCGGTGGGCATGAGCCTGGCGCTGCAGGACGAGCAGCCGTACGGCCCCAAGAGCCAGCGCGACCGCAAATGCGCGGAGGCCTACGACCCATGGCTGGAGGCGGCGAATGCGAGCGACTTCCTGGGCATCCAGACCTACACCCGGCAACGCGTGGGCAAGAGCAAGGACCTGCCGCCGGAACCGGACGTGGAACTCACGCAGATGGGCTACGAGTTCTGGCCCGAGGCGCTGGAGGCCTGCATCCGGTACGCGGCCGCTATGGTGCGGGTGCCCATCTATGTTACCGAGAACGGCGTCGCCACGGAAGACGACCTGCGGCGCATCGAGTACCTCCGGCGCGCGCTGGTGGGGCTGCGCCATTGCCTGGCGGACGGCATCGACGTGCGCGGGTACATCCACTGGTCGCTGATGGACAACTTCGAGTGGATCATGGGCTACCGCCCGAAGTTCGGCCTGGTAGCGGTGAATCGCGAGACCCAGGAGCGCGTGGTCAAGCCCAGCGGGCGCTACCTGGGTTCGATTGCACGGCGGAACGCCATGCCTGAGGCGGGCAAATAGCCGAGGCGCCGGGCTTCGCGAGGATCTGTTCGAGCAACCGCGGGATCTCGTAGACGGCTTCGTTGCGCGTGGCCAGGGCGCGCTCGCGGAAGCCGGGATAGTGCTGGGGATCGAGAATCTGGTCCACGGCATGGGAGATTTCCGATAGGCTGCGAACCGTCACGCCCACTTGACGCTCTTCCACCCAGTCGGCGTTGTAGCGCTCGTGCGCCAGGGTCCAGGCGTTGCGTTGCACGATCACGGGCAGGCCTTTGGCCAGCGCCTCGCTGATGCTCCCGGGGCCGGGTTTGCCGATAAAGAAATCGGCCAGCTCCATGTACCGGGGAATGTCGCGCGTGAATCCTTCGACGAACATGGGGATGCGCGGCTTCATGGCGCGCAGCTCCGCGGCGGCGCGCTGGTGCCTGCCGCAGAGAAGGATCAACTGGATGGGGCTGTGCGCGCGGTTGAGCGACCGGGCGATCTTCACCATCTCCATGGAGCCTTCGCCGCCGTAGAGCACCAGACCGGTGGGACGGCCGGGACGAAGCCCGAGCCGCGCGCGCCCGGCTGCGCGATCGGGATTGACGGGCGCGTAGAACCGGGGATGCAGGATCATGCCGGAGGTGCGGAAAATGCGCGACTCGGGAAGTCCCAGGCGGCGGGCCTGCGCGGCGGCGTGGCCGGATCCGCAGATGACGTATTGGTCCTGGCGCTCGATCCAGAAGTGCGGCGGATAGTCGGCGATGTCGGTGAGGATGGTGACGTAGGGAGTGCCCGGCCAGACGCGGTCCAAGGCCTGCTTGAGAGAACGGTTGTAGTGCGGAATCAGGGAGACCACCAGGTCCGGCCGGTATTGCGACCAATGCCGCTCCAGGACTTTGACCTGTGCGCCGTGAGACATGCGGATCAGCAGGTGCATGAGGGGAATCAACTGCGCCGATCCGAGCGTCCAGCCGTGGCGCAGCATGATGTTGTAGACGTCCTGGAATTGGATGCCGGTGGATTTGCGGATGAAGTCGATGGATTCGAGCAATTCCTGGATGGAGAGCAACTGCACGTCCCAGGGACGGTTCTGCTGGCGGACGACTTCGCACAAGGCGTTGGCGGCAGCGCGGTGGCCGCCGCCGGAATCGATGTAGACGATCGCGATTTTGGGTCTCATCGGGGCCTCTCGGCTTTCGCGGCCTCTTTCATGGAGGACGCATTTGCCCGCACAGCGGTTCGGCCCTGCTTGGCCAGCACCAGGCGGAGCTGCGCGCGGGCGTCGGCCTCGGGCGGAGCGTTGCCTTCGGGCGGCTGGGCGAGATAGGTTCGCAAGTAGCGTTCGGCTCGGGGCAGGTCGCTGCCGCAAGCCAGCAGGCGGACGGCGGCGCGGTAGAACGGCACGAGATCGTCAGGCACTTCTTTGGCCGCGCTCGACAGGACGGCGTCGAGCTCGGCCCACCGCTCGCGGGCGGCGTCGACTTCGGCCAGGATGGCGTAGGCGTCCACGCGGCTCGGGTCGAGCGCGACGGCTTCCTCCGCGGGCTTGCGCGCATCGTCGAATCCGGGCGGGACGCCAGAGAGATGAAACTCGGCGAGCGCCACGCGGGCGCGGTAACTGGGAGGCTGCGCCTCGGCCGCGCGGCGCAGACAGGCTTCGGCCTCGGCGGGCTGTTTGCGGAACGCCGCCAGGCGAGCCTGCGCCAGCAGTCCCGCGACCGGATCGATGGCGCGCAGACGGGCCGCTGTTTCCGTGGCTTGGCGCGGGTCGCCGCCGACGATGGCGGGCGCCAGCAGGTAGAACTCCATGAGATCGCGCCACGCCTGCATGTCGCGCGGGTCGAGCGAGAGGGCGGCGTCGATTTCGTGGCGAAAGCGGCGGGCGAGGAAGACTTGCTGGAGCATGTTGGCATGCTGCGCCATCACGCCCAGGCACTCGGCGACCTGGCGGTGGTACTTGGCGGTGCGTCCATCCAGGGCCACGGCTTTCTCGGCGAGAGCCAGCGGCGAATCGTGGTCCCCGAACGCGTTGCGCACCTGGGACAGCAGGAAATTCGCCAGGGGATCGGCGGGGGCCTCGCGAAAGCGCGCCTCCACCATCGTCCGCGCCCGTTTCCAATGGCCGGCTTCGATCAGGCGCTCGGGCCCGGTCTGGGCGGGGAGCGCCGCGCCGGAGCCGCACACCAGACACACTGCCAGGACCGCACGGGAGCGATTCATCACCGATCTCACGATTGTCCGGGATCGGGATTACACGGCAATGACAGGCAGCTTACGAAACGGAGTTGCGTTCGGCCGGCGTCCTTCAAATGGACTCGAACAGGATCGGTCGAACGTGCCGGCGTAAGCGGTCAATCTCACTTGCATTGTGCCGGAGGAGATCATGTCCCCAAGTCGTATCGGTTCCCTCGCGGCAGTCCTTCGCGAGCAACTTACCGATGGTTTCGTAGGAGCCCAACTTTGCCCGGAGGTCTTCGGGGTCCGTCCAGGCCCCAAGCACAAACACCCTCTCGATCAAATGGCCGGGGATCTTGGCCTTCGCTTGGCCCAGCCTATCTTGCTTACCGTCGAAATCGATCAGCAGAACCATGAAACGATGGGGATAACGCTCCATTTCGCAAATGTGGTCCGACTTGAAGAGATCCAGAACCTTGCTCCAGCCACCCGCCTCCGGGAGTACTTGGATCTTCGAAATTGCGAGATTCTCGTCCAGAAGAAAGCCGATCGCCAATTGGCGGTCGCGATCGTCTTCGGGCAGTACGAAGACATGGGGCAGATATCTGTTGATGCCCATGGTTACAAGTCGTCGCGAATCAGCGCGCCGATCAGGTCCCCGTTGGTCTGCAGGTCCTTAAGCCAGCGCACTGTTGTGGGTTCAAGGTGGCTCTCGCGGCGGAGACGGAGCGTATTCTCTTCGGAGAAACAGCGGATGGCTTCGGAGTTGTGTGAGGTCGCGATAAGCTGACCGCCAGACCGAAACGCTCGACGAAGAGCTAAGACGAAGTGTTGAACCTCGGGCAGCGCGAGGTAGTTATCCGGCTCGTCCCAAAAACAAAGCAGGGGGCCATAGGCAGTGTTCGCGGCGAGCACCAGGGCGCATATCATGAAACATTTCTCGCCGTCGGACAGGTCTTCGAAAGGAACCTCTACCGGCTCTGGGAACGTAATCGGGCTCCCGACGCCCTGATCTTGGGAAAAATGGACGATAAGACTTCGAGCGTCCCTGCCAATAGCCGGATTCTTGATGTCTTTCAGATCGGGCATTACCTGCCTGATATACTCGTCGATCTTGGCATAGGCAGATGGCGTGTAAGCCAGGAGGCCTGAAAACCACGCGCCGAAGTCCGTGACATGGAGATTCGGCTCCAGCGTCTCCTTCGTGGAGTCTCCTGAAATCAAGCCAGGTATGGGTTGAAGGATGAGCATGCGAGCGAGCCACTGCTTGAAGATGAACAAAGGATCCGTGGCCGACTGCTCGTGAATGATCGGCAGATACACCAAGTCCAAGTTGATGAGGAATTGCGTCTCCTTCTCCTGTTCCTTGCCGACTGTTTCAGGAAGAACAACCTGTGCGCCTTGCCGAGTGAAGATTGGTTTGCCGCCGACCGCAAGCTTCTCTTCGAGTACCCCCAGTTCCCTGGACCCCTCTGGAAAATCGAAAGCGACGGCATACTGGTAGATCTTGGCGTTCAGCTCGACCTCGATTTCAAATCGCGCGGGTACGTCCACGCGCCCGCGAGTCAGGTCCTTCGGTTTCACCAGATCGTTTACCCGGTTGGTGCCGCGCGCGATCTTCTGAAAGATTTCCAACGCCAGCCCGACCGCCGTCTTGCCGGAACCGTTCTTTCCGATTAGCAGGACGGACGACTGGCCCGAGATCGGCAGCTCGAAGTTCTCGAGGCAACGGAAATTATGAACGTAGAGGCGGCGTATCACAAGAGAATGATACCGCGCATCCACGTGCCCTATCTATATCTATACAACTTCACCCGCTGAATCCCCCGATCCGGAATCGAGAGCCGCACTCCGCTCCCCGACTGGCCCATGTCGGCGGCCGCGGCGATGTCATACCGCAGCACCGAATCGTCGCCGCCCAGATAGCGGGTCACCACCCACTTGCCGCTTTCGAAGTGGCCGTTTTCCTGGCGCGCGATTCCGGCGATGGGCTCGCCGGGCGTATTCGGCGTGAACGCGATCTGCAGATTGTCGCCCGCCATCAGGAATTCGTCGGGGCCGGTGGCCATGAAGATGCCGTAGCCAGCCACGTCGGGGACGACATTGGGCGTGCGCCGGTTGCGCGGCAGGCCCACGTTCAGGATGTAGCCGCCCAGTTTGACCTGCTGGTCGGGGTTCTGGCGGTTGAGCGAGGCCGCCGCGATGGTCCCGGCGGCCTGGTGCTCCAGGATCATGGGCGCGAGTTGCGCCAGCGTCTTGTAGGCTACCGAGAACGGGAGGTTTTCGACATCGGGAGCGGGCCGGGGATTGGCGGGCTGCACCGCGTCGGGCCCGAAACCCGTCAGCCGCGCGACATTGTCGATGCCGAACGGCGAGTAGCCGATCGACCGGAATTGGCCGATGGCGTAAAACGCATTGGCCGCGCCGCGCGCGTCGCTGAACGATTCCGGCACGAAGAGCGTGTTTCCCGAGCGGCTGTAGCGCGCCACCAGTTCGTTGAAATTCGGCAGGTAGATGTCCGGACAGAGCAGGTCCACCAGCGGAGCGCCCGCGCGCCAGATATCGTGATTGTGGGCCTGCGGGCCGCCGCTGGGATAGTCGCCGGGGCCTTTGTCCTCCGGCTGCACGATCCAGGCGTTGACGTACATGGGAATCGGGTATTCCCGCTTCCCCGCCTCGGCCACGGCGTTGATGTAGCGCGCGTAATTCCAGGCCATGAAAATCTCGTCGGCCTTAGCGCCCTTGCCGAAAACCTCTTCCCAGGTTCCCGACGTCCGGTAACCGGCCGCCTCCCACACCTGGCGAAACTCCGGCAGCAAGTCCTGCTTGTGCTTCTGCAGGTAGTCCATCAGCTCTTTGGGGACGGGCTGGGCGAAGGCTTGGTTGGCCACGGGCGAGCGGTCGCGCGCGTCGCCCAGCACGCCAACCTCGTTCTCCAGTTGCACCATCACCACGCGATGCGAGACGTCCACGTCGCGGGTGTGCTTCATCAGGGCGGCGAAGGCGCGCGCGTCGGCTTGCAGATTGTTCCGGCTCAGGGTAGAGAGGATCTCGACCGTCTTGCCGCCGCGGATTTGGGCGCGCGGGAAGCGATCCTGGCCGGCCTTCACCCAGGCGGGCGCGAAACTCGACAGCCCGTTCTTCCAACTGGCGAACCACAGCCACACGATGCGCACGTTCTGCTGCCGGGCGGCGTCGATCAGGGTGTCGACGAGCCGGAAATCGTACTTCCCTTCCTCGGGCTCGATCCAGTCCCACGACACGCCGGTCAGCACGGTGTTCATGTGAACCTTTTCGGCCAGCATCGGCCACACCGCCTTCATGCGGTCGGTATCCGAGGAGACCGTGTTGGAAAGCTCTCCGGCAAGCGCCAGAAACGGCTTGCCATCCACGATGAGTTGCGTGGCCTGGCCGCGCTTTTCCAAATGCGGGACCGCGGAATCCGCCGGTCCGGACTGCGCCTGCGCCGCCATCGCCGGCGCGCACAGAAAGATGGAACAGCACAACGTCCGAAGCTTAGTCATGAATTCTCCGCCCGCGGTTTATTGTACCGGCACGCCCCACACCTTGGCGCGGCGCGGTCCCCGCCGAAGGCTGAGGGACCATGCCGGCGGGCTTATCCCCCGTTGCGCCCCCGCAATCCGCTCCACTGTTCCGCCAACACGATGGAGTTGGCGGGATTCCGCGGATCGTACTTCACCGAGACGGAAGCGACCGCCAGATAATCGTGCGGCAGGTATTCCCGCAGCCTGGTCACGTCCTGCGACGCGGTATATTCCACGCCGCGCACGCCGTAAGAGTAGAACAGCAGGTCGTCGCGAATCTCCACCAGGGTGGCGTCGCCCATCTTCCCGCGGGCCGCCAGCGCCTCACGCCGCCGCCGCTCGCGTTCCTCCGGAGTGATGCGCGAACGTTGCCACGCCCGGTAACCCAGAATCGCGCCCGTGACCAGGAGCGCCAAGGCCAGGGCCGGCGCAACGGCCCGCACGGCCAGGTTGGAAGCCAACGAGATCCACATCGCGGTGCGCGGTCAGCCCGCCACGGGCGGCGTCTCTTGGTAGACCTTGGCCCAGTCCTTCAGGAATTGGTCCAATCCCTTGTCCGTGAGGGGATGGTTGAACAGCATGTCCAGCACTTTGAAGGGCATGGTTCCGATGTGCGCGCCCGCCAGCGCCGAGTCGATCACGTGGGTGGGCGACCGCAAGGACGCCGCCAGCACCTGCGTCTTGAACCCGTAGTTCCGGTATATCTGCATGATGCCGCGGATCAGATCCACCCCGGTGTACCCGATGTCGTCCAACCGCCCGACGAACGGACTGACGATGTAGGCGCCCGCCTTGGCCGCCAACAATGCCTGGCCCGCGGTGAAACACAGGGTCACGTTGACGCGGATGCCTTCTTTCGACAGGGCCGATGTCGCCATGATCCCGTCCCGCGTCAGCGGGCACTTCACCACGACGTGCTTGTGGATCTTGGCGAGCTTCAGACCCTCCCGGACCATCCCGGCCGAGTCCGTCGCCACCACTTCGGCGCTGATATCGCCGTCCACGATGCCGCAGATCTCGCGGATGTGTTCCTCAAACGGCTTGCCCTCCTTCGCAATCAGCGAAGGATTGGTAGTCACACCATCGACAATGCCCCAGCTTACGCCTTTTCGGATTTCGTCCAGGTTTGCAGTGTCGAGAAAAAACTTCATGACGGCTTCCCTCCGGGTACATTCCCAAGTTTAGCAAAGCGCCCAGTGGGGCACCGCCGCCGCCGCGCACCGCACGGAGCGAGCCGAAGGCCGATGGCCGATGGCTAGTGGCTGACGGCTGCCTCCACGAACCGCCGGGCCACGCCCGCGGCGTCGAACTGCTCAACCCAGCGTAATCCCGACTCCGCCAGGGCCGTCCGGCGTGCTTCGGATTCGCAGAGATCCATGATGCCCGCGGCCAGCGCCTCGGGACTCTCCGGCTCTACCAGGGTCCCCTGCGGCAGCACCTCGGGGATGGCCGCGGCGCGCGACGCCACCACCGGTTTCCCCGCCGCCATGGCCTCCAGCAGCACAATCCCGAAGCCTTCCTGCACGCTGGGCAGGCAGAACACGTGGGCGCGGTTGTATTCCGCGGCCAGCGAGGAACGCGAGATATCGCCCACCCAGGTGGCGGTTCCTTCCAGTTTCAGTTCCCGCGCCAGCCCCTGAAGCGCGCCGGCGCACGGCCCATCGCCCACCAGGCGGACTTCCAGGCGGCGAATGCGCCCGCGCAACTGCGCCGCCGCCCGCAGCAGCACGTCCACGCGTTTGCGCCGGTACATGCGTCCCACGAACAACACCGTGAAGCGCGGCGAATCCGCCGGATAGATGGCCAGCAGGCGGCGCCATTCCGCCAGGTCGATGGGCTCCGGAACCACCGCCGGCGCGCGCGCCAGGC
>Ga0326728_10001608_pt1 | contig 79156 bp, 61 predicted proteins | sample MB3enrmetagenome_FD_207602 | JGI IMG/M metagenome (GOLD analysis project Ga0326728, IMG submission 207602) | Lab enriched peat soil microbial communities from McLean, Ithaca, NY, United States - MB31MN | ecosystem: Environmental > Terrestrial > Soil > Wetlands > Peat | place: USA: New York...
CTGATGCCCCCGACTCCAACGTTCCAGTTGTTCGCGTTCCGTAGGATTCAAGGTAATCTCAACGGCTTTTCGGCTCATGCCGAAAAGCATACAATAAGTTCGCTTATTAATTCAAGTAAGTACTAGCTTCGTTCCGAAACCAACTTCGCGAGCGCTTCCAGGAGTTCGTTTGCCTCCGCTTCTCCAAGAGACCTTACTTTCTCCACTGGACCTGCGAGCGATTTCGTGACGTAGGCTTCAAAGCATCCCCTGCTTAGGACGCATTTTTTTCGTTGGAAGGACTTGCGCCCCTCATCCCAAGCGAGCAGGTAGATTTGAATCTTATCGTCTGAAGGTCCAGTCAACTGGGCGCGGAGCGCCAGCTGGGTTTTCTCCCGCCACGCAGAATCAGGAGAACTATACATGCAGGGAGGCTCAATAATGCCCAGCGGGGAATATAGCTCCGTCGAGGTGAAGGGCCTCTGTAAGGCAAAGGGAAGCATTCCACCCCAACCGCTGACCAAAGAGCTCACCACAGGCCAGATTATGACCAGAGGCTGTTTTGGTATACCCTCCAGGGCTGCCGCCAATTGCGCACTCGCACTGGCTGACTCCTTGGCCTTGCACGCCCACTCAGCATTCTCCTTCCACAATTGGCAGGCGCAAAGGCATAGCAATAGCGTAGCGCCCAGCAACCGAAGATATGGGGCGTGCCTGCAAAGTTCGGTGCAAACAGGCACAGCCAAGAAAGCGGTGGCGATGCAAAACCCAACGGACGGGAGATAAAGGTGATGTGGGGATTGATAGATTGCTAGAAGAGGCAGGTTAGAAATCAAATTCCACACGAGGCCAAAGTAAAGTATTACCAACATAGATCGGCGGCAATCGGATCGATGCGTCAGGAGGAAAACCGCCCAAACCAGAAATAGGCCCAACACCAACCCCAGTATGGAGGCTGGGAATGGAATTAGAAGGTTTCGAATGTTGAAACCCTCGAGGGTCCGTGAATTCCGCACCACGTGGGCAAACTGATGCAAGAAGCCCGTTAAGCCTGAGCCTTCCCCCTGCGCATAGTAGAGCCAAGTCTCCTCTCTGAGAAACCTTGAGAAAACAATCCGCCGCCATTCCAAATAGCCTAGGAGCAGCATGATAAAGGGCAAGTGCGGTAGAACAAGCCTCCGCCACAGCTTATTTCCTGCTGCGCTACGGCCCGCCGAGATCGATCCCTCTCCCACCATTCTGAAAAGATCATAGGAGACCAACATAAAAGGCAGAGTGATGGCGGTCTCCTTGCTGAGCAAACACGCCGAGAAGGCAGTCGTGGACAGTGCCAAGTATCGGGTGAGGTTCGTGCGGCGATAGCTTACGAAGCACAGGAACGCAGAGACATAGAAGAGGGTTGGCGGCGCTTCAGTCAAGGAACCGTTGGCCCAGGAGACTACCATCGAATGGGCTGGCAGCACCGCAAAAAGTAGCCCCGCAAAACCCGCTCGCCAGGATTCGCCAGGACAGAAGCTTTTCGCGACCAGAAACACCACAAAAGAGACCATGATGTGCAGGAGAATGCCGCTCAGGTGATAGCCCAGCGGATGAATACCCCAAAGGGAATAACTGAGCATGTAGGAAAGGCCATACAAGGGACGGAGTTCTTGCGCATTTATCCCCCACACCCCCTGCGATAGGTCGGTACGGAAAAGTCGCAGAAACTGAGTCAGCGACGGAGTATGAAACAGTTGAACATAAGCAAAATCGTCCCAACTGAAATAGCTGTTCAGGGCAGGAAAACAAACTACGAATGTGGCTAAGGTGATGATTACCATGGGCGCAACGCAACCCGGCGTCGGGTTCCACTCTCGCTGGCCGCCGGCATTGCGACTGATTTCCAGATGCTCCAAGCCCAACAGCAATGTAGCTGTCACCAAGGCGACCACGAGAACCCACTCATTACAGTCCAGGAAGAGGAGGTAAGTAGCCGTACCGCCCATGCTGAAGAGAAGCAACAGGAATAACCCGGTCACCCAACGGTCGGAGCCTGGCCAGTCGCCAACAGGACCAGCCCGATCGCTGTCCTTTCCATAGCTCATTTCCAAGCCTTCATGCCCGAGATGTTATCATTTGCCCTTTTTTCGAGCAACTACTGAGCGCGGAACGGAATTGGAAAGGTAGTACCTGAGTCCATGATCAGCCATCCGTCCCTGCTCCTCTTTATTCCGGTATTCCCAACCTAGGCTGTCAATCCGCCAAAGCCGTTTTAATGATGAGGAATTCCGGAGGATTGTTCCTTGAAACGGCCTCGGCGCTGGAGTATGGTAATGAGCCTGTCCCATGAAAGAGAGGGCGGCATATGGTGCAAACCCGCGACGCGGAAGCATCTCGCCGGAGAACAATGGACAGGCCGATGGCATGGCTGTTGCTTCTTGCTCCTGCCCCTCTTGATCTTCCTTTCACTCTGATTTGGGAGGGTAAGCACCGGTGGGACATCTTAAAGGATCCTGGCCGTACGTGGGAAGGGGAGACAATCTACCGGGGTTTCTTTCGAACCACCCATCCCCTGCTTCGGGGCGACGGTTCCTCCCTTTTTTTCCAATTCGGGTTCCGGGATTCGTTCAAGAGGGAACGCAGTGCCCTGGAGGGCATCAAGCCTTTGAAATTCCATACACCTCACAGCGCTTAGAGGTCCGGTGTCTGTATGAAATCCAACCCCTGTGAGCCTCCGGTTTGGTTCCCTTACTGCTTCTTTCTGTTCACGGCGGCTTTTCTTTACCTCGTACTGTTTATTCTGCCGGCCACACCGGAATATCTCGCCGGCGCGGACCAGTATTCCTTTCTCTACAACGCCACAAGGATGTTGCGCGGAGAGATGATTTACCGCGACTTTTTCCAGTTCACCGCGCCCGGCACGGAATTGCTTTATTTTGCTCTTTTCAAACTCATTGGCGTCCACGCCTGGATCCCCAATGCCATGCTGGTTGTACTCGGTTTCAGCCTGACTTGGGTCTGCGTCTCTGTCTCGCGAAAGGTTCTTAGCGGCGTAGCGGCGTATCTTCCGGGTCTCTTATTTCTCCTCGCGGCATTCTATCCCAACATGGACGGTAGTCACCATTGGTACAGCACGCTGGCCGTGACCGCTGCCGTAGCTTTGGTCATCGAGAAACGGAACCGGAAACGAGTGGCAGGTGCAGCAGCGTTTTGCGCCCTTGCGTCTTTCTTCACGCAGACTCGCGGAGTCTGTGCCCTTTTTGGCCTGGCCCTTTTTCTCTGGTGGGAAAACCGAATGGTGGGTCACAGCAGAAAGGCCCTCATAAAAATCGAAGCGCTGCTGGCCGGGGTCTTCAGCACCGTTATAGTGGGACTGAACCTATACTTCGTTTGGGTAGTGGGTCTGAAAAGCTACTTGTGGCACACTGTCATTTTTGTGGTGAGGTATTTCCCGGCAGACTCCCCTCAAAACAGCTTCGGGGCGTACCTGGACGCGTGGCCTTCATTAACTCGCTGGTACCACCTTCCCGCGTTGCTTTCATGGCTATTCCTGCACCTTACCGTTCCTCTCATCTACATCCTATTCTTTGCCCGTTTCTGGCGCGAGTCCAAGGCGAAGCCCGAGCAGCCATGGGATCGCCTCATGCTGGTTAATTTGCTGGGCCTGTCCACTTTTGCCGGGATCGCGCCCGCAGCTACGTATCCCAGAATATGCACCGTTGCTCTACCTGGCCTGATCATTCTTGTATGGTTCCTGCGCTCTGGCGGGAGACTTCAGTCCCTCGTCCGGCAAATGCTATGGCTGGGCGCGGGAATTGTGCTGACTGGTTATGCAGTGCGCTCCCAAACGAGATGGCGTGGCATCTATGACGCCCCCGCGGGCCGGCTAGCCGTTTCTGACCCCCAGGTCTATGAGGGGATCGAGTGGCTGGGCTCTCGCACCCATCCAGGCCAACTCCTTTTCGACTGTAATGGACAGGTATACTTCCCTCTCGGGCTCCAGTCCCCGGCCGAGGTACAATTCCTTTCGGATACTGATTATCTGCGACCCGAGCAGGCTCGCAATGTCATTGATAGTCTCGAAAGACACCGCGTCGAAATGGTACTCTGGTGTCTGGATTATGATCCTGGAGTCCGTGGGTTCCGGCCGGATGATCATCTCGGGCCGTTGCGGGAATACCTCCAAACACATTATCACGCGGTAAAAATCATTGAGAACTCAGTGCGAGTCCTGGAACGTAATGAGGGTCCAGCGGCAGAACAATTCTCGGAAGGAGCTGCTCGTTCCGCGCCGCGAAATTTCACCCCTGCCACGCCACCTCCGAAGAGAGAACCAGAATCATGAAGGGATCAACCATGACCACATTGCTCACGAGTGCCGATGCAGGTATGCAGTGGGCCCGCGGAATGCAGTCGTGGACCCACTTTCCGCTAAGGAGTGTTTGTAGTGACTGAGACCCAAAACAAACGAACCAAGCTAGTCATGGTGCTGTTGGGGGTTGGTTTCCTGGCTAGATTACTCTACACTACACGCATCGTTTTGTCCTTCTATCCTTCCTTTATGGGGGATTTCACGTATCTGGATGATGCCCGTAGGATTCTTTCACTTGATTTTCATGAACTGGGCGATCGAACTCCCGTCTACCCACTCTTCCTCGTCCTGTGCGGTCTCAATGGTTGGGCAGTCTATGTAGTGCAATCCCTCATGGGATTGGCGGTAAGCTATATGATCTTCGACATGGCCCTCCGCCGGACGCGCCACGGCCCCTTGTCCGTGTTCATTGGTCTTGTCTGCAGTCTTCTCCTGAACGTTTTGGTGTACGAGCCGGAAATTGTCACGGAGACCCTTGCGACCTTCCTCGTCGTGACCTCGGTTTGGCTAATCGCAAGGGGCGAGAGCAGCGCGGGAAACAATTTCGGGTATCCGTTAGGAGCAGGGTTGATTGCAGCTTTGGCAGGGTTGACCCGACCTCTGCTGCTCTGCCTTGTTCCCGTTTACTATTGTTTTGTCGCTCCTGTCTGGCCCTATGTCAACATGTTTAAACGCGACTGCATAAAGAAAACGCTGCTATTTGCTATGCCGGTGACCGTCCTTGTCTTGGGTTGGTGTGAGTTCAACTATCTCAACAACGGCTTCTTTTCACCCACGACCCGTGCGGGACAACAATTGATGGACCAAGTTGCTCCGTACGTTGAACTAGCGCCTGACAGGTTTGCCGTGTTGAGCGATATTTGGTTAAAGTATCGTGTTCACGATCAATCGGAAGACTATAACGCAACCTGGTATTCCGAAGAGGCCGAAACGGAAATGGAAATGCGAACAGGGAAATCGCGTGTTCAGGTGATGCATGACCTTACCGATCTTGCCCTCTATCTGGAAATTCACCATCCCGTTCTGTGCATTCGGCGGGCCGAACAAGGCTGGATCCATTTCTGGGGAGGCGCCGGTGGCGACGAGATCAATTGGCCAAGGGACGGTGAAGTGGGACTGACCAGGTTAGCGCGGCCGGTGGCGAAGTTTTTGATCCGTGAAGTCATGGCTGTCTTTCTCATTCTCGCCTTGCTTTCCCTCCCGTGCGCTCTCTTTCACCGGATGGTCTTTACGAGAATTGAATACCTAATCTTCGCGATTGCCTTGTGGACTTCCATATTTGCCGCGTTCACGGAGTATGGAGATAACTTTCGGTTCTCCGTGCCCTTCCTCCCGCTCATTTTCTACACCGTTCTGACGTGGGGCTGGACGTGCATCACGACAGTCGCGTCAGGTTCTTGCACTCGCTCATTGCCGCCAGATCTCCGCAGGTTATAGAGCAACTTCGCTGAGCCCCAGCCATATCTTGGTGAACCGGGATAGGTGGCAACTCGGCGCCGGTTACCTTTACTGCCTTTCTCCCCTTCTTGACCCGTTGCTCCCCTGTGGATCAGGAACTTGCTGTTCAGCTTCGGTTGATGGGCTGCGGTGCCTCCGCAAACTGGTTGCCCCGCTGGTATGATGTTGTCTGCACGATACGATACGTTCTCTTGACGGACCATCCCCTTGACGCATATTCTCTCCCCGCCAGAAGGCGGGACAGGATAGAATGCGCGCATAGGGTCAAATAAAAGCGATCCTGGAAAACCCGTCTACAGAGGCCCGATTCAGCCCAGCAACTACGTTTCCTAGGCTGAATCAGCGCTCGGTGAAAGCAACGCCATTCAGCACCCCAGGATCACGGTCAGTGCGGAGCCGAGGAGGTGTTTATCCTGAGAAGCCGCGTACTCTTTGAAAAAGCCGAGATTCTATTTTTGTTGTCGGCAGCCTTGGGATGCTTGGTTACACTCTTCACCGTTGTTCTGGCGGTGCCACTTCACTATGAATTGTTCTTCGACGAAGGGCTCTTGTTGGGCGTGGGCGCCCGGGTAGCTCACGGGTTGCCCATGTACCCGCCGGCAACTGAGTTCCCTTACGTCATCAATCCCTACGGCCCGCTGCCCTATTATCTCGCGGGTCTGTGCGTGAAGCTTTTCGGCGTCAGCTTTACCGCTCCCAGGATTCTCGCTGTTGTCTCAGGCATCTGGTGTGCGGCACTCATCGCACTTCTGGTGCGTCAATGGGGCGGTGCACCACACGTCAGCCTGGGATTCGGCCTCCTTTTCTTGTCACGCCCGGTGGTGATGACCTGGTTCCCCCAGTTTCGCGTCGATTTGATCGGCCTCGCCTTCTCGCTGACGGGCCTGTACCTGTTCACGAGATCCCGCAACTGGTATCTCGCGGTGCCCTTCCTTGTTGCCGCACTGTTCTGCAAGTTTACATTCCTGGCGGCGCCCCTCGCGTGTTTCTTATATGCCCTTTTCAGGAGAGAGGGGGGGAAGGCCCTGAGGTTTGCCACCTGTAACTTGGCACTAGGGGCTCTGGCGTTCCAGTGGGCTCAGCGCGAAACCGGCGGCTGGTTTGCCTTCGACACAATTTGGATAAACGCGGCTCAGCATTACAATCTGGCAGCCGCGATCTCTATGCTGCACAACGAGATAAGGGCCGACTACTTCCTGGTGGCCTTAGCGATGGCGCTTTTGTATTGGGTGCGCTCTTGCCCTGACCTCTCCCTTCCCCTCATCTATCTCGGCATCTCTTTTCTGACGTCACTCGCCGTGGGGAAGGTAGGAGCGTCCTCCCACTACTTGCTGGAATCGCAGGCGGTGCTCTGCTGGTGTGCGGGAGTGGCCTATAGCTATCTGCGAACCCACTCCGATCTTCGGAGCTTCGTTTCCACGCTGATGCCTGCGGCGCTGGCCGCGATGGTGGTTTTCAATCTTCACAAACCGACCCCGGATCCAATGAAGGTGTTGTCCGAATGTGGGCAGGCTCACGAGTACGTGAAAGATTACCCTGGCGGGCGCATCCTCTCCGAAAATCCTGGCGCCGTGGTCATGGCGGGAAAGTCGTCACAGGTCTTCGAGCCATACCTCTGGACCCGCGGGGTAGTTGATCAAGGTTGGCCTGATACCAAAATTGTCGATCTTCTTCGCTCGCGCCAGATCGACCTAGTCGTTCTGGGATCTGACGTAAGAGACCTAACGAGACAAACCTCTCAGTATTTTTGGCCGAACTCGGTAGGGGAAGCCATTGAACAACATTACCAGCTAGTTCACACCTTCGATTGCGATCAAGCCAACTTCGTCTACCGGCCAGAAACTCCACCCAAGTGAGGTTTTAGCTGCCCAGCGTCTTCCCGCGCGACGCGACTTCGCCGTCGCGGAGGAGAACCCAGTCCTTGTCCTACTGCGCGAATGCGCGCGCGTCCCACAGCCCGGAGGCACTCTCATTTATTCTTCGCACAACATAAAATCTCTGCACCTCTTTTTCGCCGCGTTACTGGCGGCGACCGTCTTGGAAATTGCGCAACAGCCTGGAGGCTTTCAAGGCGCGAGCGTTCGTCCTCAACGATGGCCTCTATGCCTCACCGGAGTTCGTCATCCGGCAAACCGAGAGCGTCGGCTTGAAGTTCCTGGAGATAGTGGGTTTCAAGCTGTCCATGAACTTGTGGTTCAACAGGTATTTCTATCCCGACATTCACTATGCATTCAGGAAACTACCCGTTCCTCCTGCGGAGACTGCGGGGCCTAGGGATCCATGGGTCCTGCCACGTCAGCAGCCATCCACAATAGGCTCGGGACAGGCGGCGAAGCACGGACACACGAACGCGGGCGGCCCTTTAGCGAAAGAGAGCAAACCTCAAATCAGTTCCATCTCTCCCAGATTTCGCCGGAGTCCGCAAAGACCTTGACCACACTGTAATGGCTATGAATATAGTCCCGCAGCGGGCCGAGATGATCCTCAGAAGGGTCTTCCCATTTTTGGATTATATCCAGATCCGGTGATGACCAGAAGATGTAACGAACCCGATGTTGTTCCAGACCCCGGATCACCTCCGCCACTTGCTCCGAAGGCGTGTAGCCACAATTCGTTACAAAAGGCAAGGGTGTGGGGTTACGGAGGTTCAGGACAAAGTACTGGTCTGGCAAACTCGCTTGATAGTAATACTCCGATGGATGTGTATGCTGCTGGATCCAAGCGTATTCCTGGTAGAAGTCCGGATCGGTTATCGCAATTTTACCCTGGGGGGTCGCGAGGATCCCAGCCGGGATGGGTCGTCTCCTCGCTACCGCATGGAGGGCTACCAGCAGGACCCCCACGGCAAAAGTCGCAGCAAGTGCCCGAGCAAGCTTGCGTGGGGAATCAATGAGCCAAGCCAGCAGAATGAGCGCGGGCAACTCACTGAACGCCATCCGGTCAGGGCTCGGCGCGGGGGCGACGCTCAGGAGCATAAAGGAACCCACGATCGCCACCAACATGGGGCGTTCCCAAAACTCCACGGGTTTCTTGCCGGACTCCCGCCAGTAACGAGCAAAAAACAGAATGAGGATGAAAGGAGTAACAGCATACAGAAATAGCCATTCCTCAATATCCCAACGGAGGAAATATCGCAGCGGAACGAGCCGGGGGAAACTTTCCGTAACGACCTGCAAGGTGTTCACGCTGGCCTCTTTGGGGTAATACTCGAGGACGAAGACCACCGTGCACCAGAGAAAGCGGGCGGGGCCTGCCTGCCAAATAAAATAACCGTTCACAGCGATGAGGGTGGCGAGGAAGCCGCCGACCAGCCAAGCCTCCTTCTTGAGCAACTCGCGCCAACCCTCTTGCCTGCGCCGGGATTCCCACCACAAAAAGACACCAAAACCCGCGGCAGCAGCCAACCCGCGGGATTGGGTGAAGCAGGCGCTGAGACCACAAAGGAAACCGGCGGCAGCAATCCGTGCCGGAGTTCGCCGTTCCATCAACACGGCGATTGCCGCGGTCACGATCAGCAGACTGTACCAATGATGGGTGGGGTCGCGTAGAATTTCGCCGACCCCAACGAGGAAGATCGCGCTCGGCAGTAACGCCAGGCTGGGACGCATCAACTTCTTTGCGATCACCACACCAAGCCAGACCAGCCCAGCTCCCAAGAGCAGGGACTCCAGGTTGGGAATCCAGAGCCGAAGCCCGAAAAGCTTGAACAGAAAGAAATGGACAAGGGCGGTACCGGGGGTCACAAATTCAAAAAAGTCCCGGTAGATCATTTCCCCTTGATACATCCGCTGGCCCGCAGCTAAGTAAATCAGCGTGTCCGGGGCGGGTTCGAGGGGGAGGAAGGGGGGAATGAAAATGAAGCTGTAAAGAAAAATCAGTGCGGCCAGCATGAAGAGGGCGGTGGGTGTATCGAGGATTCGGGTCGAGGGTGGCATGACCTCCTGTTCTGTTGGCGACATCTCTTGTGCCTCCAAAGCTAACCCGGCTAGCGAATTCCTGGCAAGGATCGTGGGAATCTTTCCCGCAGACCGTGGGATCCCCCGCGTTCACATCTTAAGTTGACCGGGAGTTGGTTGTCCAGCTTTAGCACCTCTTCAATCATCTATGCGTGTCGTTGCTGCACATCTCGGCCGCGAGGGAAAGTCTCATCCATCGTGTTAGCGAGTGCGTGAATAGCAGAGTTGGGCATATCCAGGTTAATCTGACCGCTTGTGGACCTGTTATGAGGAGAGAAGGCGGGGCCATGCAGAACCCGACGATCTCGCAAGATCGTGCCCGCGGACCAGTCTCCCCATTGGTGGGTGCCGGCGCTGCTGGCATTCCTGCACTGGCGGATTAGATACAGGCCGCGCGCGGGCCAGCCGCACAGCCTGGTTTCTTACTGTCTGAATCGCAGGGGTAAGGTGTTTGCGGGGGCACGACTGGGAATGCGGAAAACTCCTTCAAGAACTAACGAGAAATCACGCCATGACCCCTCGATGAGCTTGCCGTGATCCACAGCCAGCCCCGCGTCATGAGGGTGTAGACAATGAGCATGTAGAAGGGAACGCAGTACCGGCGGTTTTCTCCAAAGTTCGTAAACGCCGCGAATACAGAAGCCCATAAGACCATTGTGAAAATAAGATACTCAACTTTTGTAAATATCTTCAGGCGAAGGAGAACAGAAAGGACGGAGAGCAAGGCCAGAACAAGAAAGGCACCCTTGACTTCGCGAACCAAGAAGTTAGCGATCGCCGTCACGAACTCGACCAGTCTTGTGTTGCCGCCCTGCACCCACTCAACTTCCTCAGAGCTGGGTTCCCCCCAGAACATAATCCAACCGAGTTCGGCGCGCCGGAGGCAAAGAAGGGGATGATGGCTTTCCAGGTAAAGGGCGAGAGAAAGGAGTTCATGGCAGACCTGGCTTTCTGTTTTTCCCGTTTGCCTTTCCATTTCTGGCAGCGCGCCATCATAGACACCTGTGGGCGAGCGGCTAAAGTCATCGTTAGTTTGCTGACGTGACCGTAGCCAGGCATCCCGCAACACTGCAAATCGGTCAGGCGCCAGGGCAACGTAGGGATCAACCTGTGACATCAAATGTTGACCGGCGCCAGTTGTAGGAGTGAAGAATCCGCTATTGAAATAGTTAAACCCGCACCAACCCGAAATCAGAAGGATCACCGGGAGTGCAAAAAAGAGTGTTTTCTTGATGTTCCCGCGTCGCAAGATTTGCGCGGGGGGCCAAAGAGGGACGAGGAAGCAGTAGTACACGGGCACCAAACATATCATCAAGGGATGAGTCAAACCCGCCAAAGCTACGATCGAACCCAGCCCCAACGGGTATCGCATATTGCTCTCCCCAGCGCCGTCGCCGCGGGTGATGAGCCAGATTGTGGTCACGAGGAGGAAGTTTGTTAGGGCTTCTGTATCGACCAAGGATTCATACAAGAGAACTTCCGGGATTAGGCTACAAGCGAACCCGAAGAGGAGTGAGAAAGGACCGTGGCGCATGCGGCTGAAGGCTATATCGAAGATCATTAAACTCGCCGCGATTCCAAGGATCGATTGCATAACCCATATCGCCCGAGGGTTGAGACCGCACAAAGCAAGCAACAACGGGTAAACGGGAACGCGGTAGCCCAAGGCATGGAAATTAACCCGGAGAATATTCTGGGCTGCCGGGGCATATGACCCATCGCCTACACTGAGACTAAAAGGAGGCCGCACCAAAATCCTCCAGAGTAATCTGCCCAAAGCGCCCATAACCAGCACTACCAACGCGTACCTGCCAAATTTGTCCTGTTGCTCCGCCAATGGAAACCCTCCCGCGAACACCGTTGCCGACGCTCGTAATCCGGCACCGAGGCGATGAGAAATCTGCACCTCCTCGCGAGATTGCGGAAGTATACCATTGCCCACTTGTGTCCGCCAAAACAGCGGGGCCGCATAGACCGTAGGCACATGGCGTCTTTTCGCTAGTGCCGCTGCTCTGTGCTTCTGGTTATTGAGCAAGATTCTGGCTGGTCCTTCTTCTTAAATTACAATCCTCTCCCCATCATCCAGCGTGATCTCATCGCTCGTGGGATCGTAGAGCTTCGTCGCACGGAGGGACTTGTGCGCCGCGATAGCCTGAGTGTTCTCAATCGTGCCGCCATTCTCCACGATACGCGGTGATGCCGGTGGCCTTCGCAGGCCCTAAGAATTGTGAGCCATCAGCGCAACTTTCACCCACTACCCCACTACCCATGGATTGCAGCGTTGGGCAACTCCATGTTAGCCTGACCGCTGCTGGGCCTGTTATGAGGAGAGATGGCGGAGCCACGCAGAACCCGACGATCATGCAAGATCGTCCCCCCGGGGATCCGTGTCCTTGTTGGTGGGTGCCGGTGCTGCTGGCCATCCCCGCGCTGATTCCCTTGGCGCAGTCCATCATCGGCGCATGGCGGAGGGGCGAGGTTGCAACCGGCTTCATCATTTACGACATGCCCTGCTACATGGCCAATGCCCGCGAGCACTTTGACCAGGGATTTCAACTCTTTTATGGCAACCCCTACGCAGGCTATGACACTCCTGCAATCTATTTCCAACCCCACATATTCCTGCTCGGCTGCCTTCAGCAGCTCGGATTGGATCCCGGCCTCACCTTTAACATTTTCGGTATCGCCGCTCTCTTGTTTACGGCGTTCGTTGCCGTCCATTTCTACCACGAGGTGGTGGGCTGGTATAGTCCCGGGGCCAAGCTCGCCCTGGTCTGCTTCTTCTGGGGTGGGGGAATCCTGAGTTTGTCCGGACTCGTGTACTCCTGCATCGTAGGGAAGCTGAACACATCAACGGTGTTGCACTTTGACGCAGGTTCGGGCTATTGGATGCTCAATTTCGGCAGGAATCTGGTGCATCCCAACGAGGCGTATTATCACGGGGTGTTTCTTCTCAGCATGCTGTTCCTCATCCTGCGCCGTTTCGGGATAGCGATTTGGCTAGCCGCGCTCTTGTCGATAAGCCACCCTTTTGCGGGTCTCGAGGCCACCCTCATCGTTGCGGCGTTCTTGGCGCTTGAGAACGTGCTGGGCGACAAATCTGTAAAGCCGGTGCATCTGGTCAGCAGTGCCGCCCTAGTGGTTTTTCACTTGGGGTATTACGTTTTCTTTCTAAACAGGTTTGCCGACCATCGCGCCCTGGTAATGCAATGGGTAGAAACAAACTGGGCCTACAGGCTGTCCACATTTCTGCCCGCACTCTTTATCGTAGCGGTGCTGGCGGTCACGTGCTTAAGCCGCTGGCCGGGGTGGCGGCAGCTCTGGCGCGAGCCACGAAACCGGCTCTTCCTGGTTTGGTTCCTAATGGTCTTCGGACTGACGCAGCACGATTTGGTCATGAAGCCACTCCAGCCAATTCACTTCGCACACGGGTACGACTGGATGGCGCTTTTCTTCCTCTCCGCAACGCTGCTGGTGGCTGTGCTGGACCGCCTGCTAAGGCTTGAATCCCCTCGGCTGCGAATGCTGGCGGTCTCGGCGTTTATGTTGTTCTTTCTGTCAGACAATATCGTTTGGTTTGCCTCGTTCTTTAAGCCCAATACGCCTGCCCTCTACCTGACGAAGAGTCAGAAGGAAGTATTGGATTGGCTCGGTGCGAGGGCCGTGCCGCGCGATATGGTGGTCAGCTCAGACTGGACAGTTTCGTACTTGGTAAGCACCTACACGAGGGTCCGTAGCTGGGAGGGGCACGAATTAAACACGCCGTTTTTTGACGAACGCGAACGCGAAACCAGCGAGGCGTTTCACAGTGGGACTATCCTGCCCGCTTGGAAGACGATGCATGTTTTCTACGTCGCGTCGCACGACCAGTCCGGCTGGAAGCCGCCGTCGAACTCCCGGGAGGTATTCCACAATGCGCAGTTCGACATCTGGGAGTGCCCGCCCACAAGGAGGCCTGCGGGTACTCTTCCTGGGTTGCGGAACTGAGGATGGTTGATCAGTTCGCCCCCTGTCTCGACCCCGCACATTGATCTATGCCAGACCGGCTCCCATGAAGTTGGTGTTACCCGTATGCTAGGTTTGAACATCTTGCCAGATGTGCTCCCATCATCGGAACCGTCGCTGCGCCTCGTCATTCTCATGCCGTTGCGCGACGATTGGGAATCCGCCTCCGTGCTGATTCGGCAGATTGATCAGGTCCTTCGTTCCCAATCCTGTAAGGCTGACGTCCTGCTCATCGATGACGATTCCCAGCAACGTTGGGATAGCGCGGACTTTCGGGGCGATTATGTGGCCGTCCAGAGCATTCGGGCGCTCCGGCTGCGGCTTAATCTCGGGCACCAGCGGGCCATCGCCATTGGGCTCGCCCATGTCTTCAAGACAACTCGCTGCGATGCCATCCTGATCATGGACGCCGATGGGGAGGATACTCCTGACGGTGTGTCAAAGCTGATTGACGCTTTCCGCCAAGACCACGGAGCCCTGCTGATCTTTGCCGAACGCAGCCGCCGCGCGGAATCCTTTCTATTCCGCTGTCTTTACGGAGTTTACAGAATGCTCCACCGCCTTCTTACCGGATTGAGTGTGCGGGTAGGGAACTTTAGCATTGTCCCGGCCGCATATCTGAACACGCTGGTAGTTCAATCGGAATTATGGAATCACTATGCAGCATCTATCTTTCGCTCCAAGCGTCCCTTTCGAATGATTCCTATCCCGCGCGGAAGGCGAATCGCAGGAACGTCGAGGATGAATTTTGTCGCCCTGGTTACCCACGGACTAAGCGCCATCTCCGTCTTCGGGGACATCGTCGGCACACGGCTTCTTATCGCATCCTTACTTGGCTCACTTCTAGCCACGGGGGGGATTATCGCCCTGGTCGTCCGGCTATTCGCTCATCAGACAATCTCAGGGTGGGCCGTGTATACGGCCGGCACACTCGCCATGATCCTCGTTCAGTTCATTACGATGGCAGCCATTTTTACTTTCTTTATGCTTGCGAACCGAACGAATCTGGGTTTTGTACCACTCCGCGATTACTCGCTGTTCATCGCGGAGCAGATTGACATCTACGCACCATGACCGATTTCAATTATGTTGGGTCGGAACTGGACCTGTTCGCAAAAGTACGTAATTGGAAGCTGTATTGGTCACAGCATATCCGGCCATTTCTTGCCGGGGACATTCTTGAGGTGGGCGCCGGAATTGGATCTAATACCCCCTTCCTCGATCCCGGCGGGCGGGGGCGATGGGTGTGTCTTGAGCCCGATCCACAACTCGCTGCTCAGATGAGTAGGAACTTAAGCCACATGACAGGGCATTACACGTACGAAACTCTGTGCAGTAACTTGCAGGCCCTAGATGCCGGCCAGCAGTTCGACACGATCATTTACATCGATGTCCTTGAACATATCGAGAACGACCGTGAAGAACTGAATATGGCGGCCTCGCATCTCCGGCCCGGCGGACACATTGTCGTCCTATCGCCTGCTCACCCGTGGCTATTCACTCCTTTCGACGCAGCCATCGGGCATTTTCGCCGCTACAACCGCTCGATGTTTCGAAACATCTCTCCCGCTAGCATGCGGCTCGACAAACTAATCTATCTGGATTCCGTCGGCCTCACTGCTTCTTTGGCAAACTTGTTGCTTCTCCGGCGGTCCATGCCGAGCCAAGCACAACTGCGTTTCTGGGACCAGCGGTTAATTCCAATCTCGCGAGTCCTCGACAAGGTCTTTCGATATGCAATCGGAAAATCGGTCCTGGCCATTTGGAGCAAGCCTTCAGGAGTATAAGAGATCAGGCTTTCCTTCGCTTCTCCCTTGGCGACGGTTGCCAGTGTTGCTTTGGCTTGTCGTCTCCTGCTTGGCAGTAGATGTTGTTGCGCTGTCAGCCGAAGTATTTTCCGACTTCCGGAGCTACGACGTTGGCCATCCGGATAGCGCCACTATACTCCGCATCGCCGAGTACGTTCATACCGGTAACCTTTATCCGGACATTAACCAACCATCCTATTACCCAACCCTTTATGGTCCGCTAAGCTATGTCATATTCAGTGTTCCTTACCGGTTCGCGATACACCATTCCTACCCCCCGGAAAGCGCCATACGGCTTGCGGTTTTCGGCTTCTTTCTCGGTTCTATAGCTCTCGTTTTTCTGATCGCTCGGCGATTGACAGTCCCGATCAACCTAGCCCTATTAGGTGCGCTGTTTGCCGCCTCAGGCCCTGAATTACGCGGTTGGACTCTGCAGGCACGTCCTGATATGTTGGCCCTCAGTTTTGCCCTGCTTGGCATTTGGCTGTGCCTCGGTTCGGAGCGGAGCTGGCAACTAGCGATTGCAGCCGTTTGTGGCGGCTTGGCGTTTCTCTGCAAGCAGACCTTCGTGGCCATGCCCGCGGCTGTCTTTCTGTGGTTTCTCTGCCGACGCCGCTTCATTGCGGCTCTTGGGTGGGCGACAGGAGTTGCCTGTACTGTTCTTACCGGTTATGGATTCTTCATCTTACGTGAACCCCTTGCTTGGCAACACTTTGCGGCTCTCTCCCATCCTGTTTTTGAGTACCGCGATGGTTTGTTTATTGTTCAGGATGCGATGAGTGAAGCCAAGGTGCCTTTCTTTTTCCTCGGCGCCTATTTTGAGTGGCGGCATCGCCATGAGAGAGCACCCCTCATCATCTTGTATGGCCTGACGGCATTGTTCATTGGAATTTTGACTATCCCGCAGGTCGGCGGGGGCATCAACTACTTTCTTGAATTCTGGGCGATCTCAGCCACCCTGGCTGCGCCAGGACTTGTAGAGTTGAACCGGCAATTGCGGCGCAGCAGGCCCGTCATCACAGCTCTGGTCATCGTTCTACTGCTTTACTTCTTCGCTCCAAAACTCCGAAATGACATAGAAGCGATGCGTGCTACATACCGGGACACAAGGGATTATGGACAGGAGCGAGCGCAATGGGAACGCTTCCACAGTGTCCTTGCTGGACGGCGGTTGTTGGCCTTCGATTCAAGCATCCCCCTCTGGAGTCGTGTGCCGGAAGTTCCTGATCCCTACTTGAACTCGGTTCTGGAAAGAAGCGGGACATGGAGTTCGGCACCGATTGTCGGAAACGTTGAGGCCGGCGCCTACGAGGCCATCATCGAAGGAGCTGACGGAGATGTGGATTCTTATCGTGGCGTGATACTTCTCCCCTCAGTCCATGCGGCGATTAAACACCACTACTTGCGCGCCTGCGGGTTCCAGGCATATACGGTCTGGCTGCCGATTCGTGGCGCACCAGGTTTATATAATCGTCTGGTACAGGCAGGTTGTGTGCCGGTGAGTAAAGACCAATAAAGAGCTCGTCCATCGGCTCATCCCGCGTCCATTCTCACAAGTCCCCCATAAGGTCTTTCGATATGCAATCCTGGCCATCTGGCACAAGCCTTCAGGAATATGAGAAATCAGGCTTTCCTTCGCTTCTCCCTTGGCGACGGTTGCCGGTTTCGCTTTGGGTTGTCAGCGCTTTGAGCTGCTATCTATGTCAGCAGGGTGCGCGATTCGGTGATTGGATCGGGTTTCAGTGATAAGCGAAGGAAGGGCGGAAAAAGTGCCGGAGGCACGGGTCGAAAGAGGGGCAGTTGCAACCTTTGGGGTTCTCACGAGAGGTACTAATGGCCTCTTCCGTGGCCCGCCGAGCCACCTTACACTGCAAACCCTACTCACGATTGCATTCGGCGGCGGTCGGGTGTACGTTATCGGTCGAACCAGAAGCCAAAAATGGATATTCCAGTTAACCCATCTCAATTCCCCGACGCATCAAATTGGCATCACTTACCCTTCTCGCGAAGAATAGCATCGGGCATTGCGGCGCTCATCGTGAGTATCGCATGCATCCGGATCACCTCGACCTACCGCGTCTTCTGCCAAACCTTCGACGAGCCTGACCATCTCGCATGTGGCACGGAGTGGTTAGATCGCGGTACTTACACCTTTGAACCCCTCCACCCGCCGCTCGCCAGGATTGCCGCAGCAATTGGACCCTTCCTGGCAGGCTGCCGGCTGCGTATCAACAACAATTGGAAAGGAGGCAATGATATTCTTTATGCTAAGGGAAGATACAGTCGAAATCTTTCACTTGCACGCCTGGGAGAATTGCCGTTTTTTGTGCTCGCGGCTGCCGTTGTATGGGCCTGGAGCCGGAGATTGTTCGGCGAGACAGTCGCCGTGATTTCGGTTTTGATATTCACCCTGCTACCGCCGATATTGGGCAACGCCGGTCTGGCCACCACAGATATAGCGGCAGCAGCCACTTGCGCAGCTACGCTTTATGCCTTTGTTCGTTGGCTGGATCAAGGGGACATTACACGCAGCTTGCTTCTCGCCCTTACCCTAGCACTGGCAGTGTTGTCGAAGTTTACCGCTCTGCTTTTTCTGCCCGCCTGCGGACTCGCGCTCCTTGGTGGGCGATGGTGGTCTAGCAAGGATGCCAGCAACGATGCTCCCGTGTGGCAGAAGCAGCGAGTTCTCGCCCTGGGGCTAGCTGCGGTTGGGGCATGCTTGCTGATCTGGACAGGTTACCGCTTCTCATCTGGGCCTTTGGCGGAGAGCGGAGCGGCGCTGCACTGGCAAACGCTGGACGCGATCACCGGGGGGAGCGGTCGTCTACATGATCTGGCCCATTATGCCGTGGTCTCCGTATCCATCCCTGCCCCCGAATTTTTCCGTGGTCTGGAGGCGGCTAAAGCGAGAAACGACGACCCCAGCGGAGTATACATCTTGGGGAGGATCCGCCAGGGCATATGCTGGTACTTTTTTGTCGTGGCCCTGGCCGTGAAGTCTCCGCTCGCTTTTCTTATTCTGGTGGGCGTAGGGGTTGCCATGCTGCTGAACCATTTGCAGCACCATGGGAACTGGCGGCTGCTGGAGCCTACCGTCGCAGCGGCAACTATTCTTCTTGTGACGATGCCAGTCAAAATCCATCTCGGAGTGCGACAAATTCTGGTCGTCTACCCACTTTTCTCGATAGCGGCAGGTTTCGGCGCCACCTCCCTCTGGCGCCATACAGCCCATCGTCGATTGGCTCGAACCGCCGCGCTACTTTTCCTGGGGTGGCTAGTTGTCTCTTCGGTGCGTGCCCATCCAGACTACTTCCCTTACTTCAACGAGCTGGCTGGGAACCATCCAGAGCGGATTTTCGTCGAAAGCGACTTGGACTGGGGGCAAGATCTATTGCGTCTTGGCGAAGTGCTTCGCTCCCACAAAATGGACAAGATAGCCCTTTCCTACTTCGGCACCGCCGACCCCCGCCAGCATGGCCTGCCTTCTTTTACCGAGCTCGTCCCCTTTAGGCCAACGACTGGGTGGATCGCTATCAGCATGTGCAACTTGAAAGAGGGCTGGCCCGAGCTTGGGGCGTATTCGTGGCTGGAAGCTTACAAGCCTGCCCTGCTGGTCGGTCGATCGATCCTGCTCTACGACATACCTCGCACGCCTTCGGGCGATTCCGGCAAGACGCAACCTGCCGTTTCCAACCCTCATTGAAGCCCGGCATCGGAGTACAAGAGCGGGGATCAGCCCTTAGGACACTAGCGTTCTTGGCGGCCCGGTGGTCTGTCAGGGCGCGGTGGTCTGTCCAACTGGGAGGGGCGAGGTTATAATTCCGTCCCTAAGCGTGCAAAGGTGCATTTCTCTTCGCCTCTGCACCAGGCTACGAGCGTTGGGAGCGGTGTTTTTCGGAGGGCTTGCAATGCCGGAGCAGCGAAACAAATTCGGCAGGTACGCATGGGCGCTGCTGGTGGTGGGCGCTTTGGGCAGACTCGTCCTGATGGCGATAATGTGGCTGCCACCCCATTCTCGTGCCCCCGGGTTCGACGGGTCTTATCTCGAGGCGGCGCAGAGCATTCTCCGGTTTAATTTCCGTGCCTTGGGGGACCGCGCTCCCCTTTACCCCTTGTTGGTGGCCTTGTGCGGCCTCAATTTTCGGGCGATCTGGGTTGTGCAATCGACCCTCGGAGTTGCGGCAAGTCTAATGATCTTCGATATGGCCTTCCGGCGCACCCGTCACGGCCTTTGCTCACTCCTCGTCGGGCTTGCTTGCGGCTTTATTCCGGAAATTCTCTTCTTTGAGTCCGCGGTCATTACAGAGACACTGACGAATTTCCTCCTCGTCACCTCGCTCTGGCTCATCACTCGCAACGACGGCACTGGGGAGAGCAATATCCGATATCCGTTGCGGCTGGGTTTGATTGTGGCTTTGGCAGGGTTGACTCGCCCCTTGATGATCTGCTTGGTGCCCATATATTACTGTTTCCTCGTTCCCCTTTGGCCCCCCGCGAACATCTTGAGACGCGACGCCATTAAGCGAACAGTCTTTTTTGCGCTCCCGGTAATGGTTTTCATTTTGGGTTGGTGCGGATTTAACTATTTCAACAGCGGATATTTCACCCCCACGACTCGCGCGGGCCAACAATTAATGGACCAGGTTGATCCCTACGTTAACCAGGCGCCTGATCAATTTGCAATGCTGCGGGATGCGTGGCTACAGTCTCGTCGGCAATTCCACATTGACTCTAACCGCACCACTGAAGATGTTTATGATGGCGCGCTGGAAGAAATGGAAAGGCGAACGGGGAAAACCGACGTTGAAGTGTCCCATGAATTCGCTTCTCTCGCCCTCTATCTGGAAATTCATCATCCCCTCCTTTGCGTCCGGCGCGTCGAACAAGGCTGGATGCAGTTCTGGGGGGAGCCCAGCCATAATGAAGTTGAGTGGCCGCAGGGCGGCAAGATAGGGCTGAGCGAATCGGTGATGGCGATGGCAAAGTTCTTGGTCCGCGAAGTCAAGGGTGCCTTTCTTGTTCTGGCTTTGCTCTCCATCCCTTGTGCTCTATTTCGCCTGAAAGCATTTACAAGACTCGAATATCTGATTTTCACCATGGCTTTATGGGTATCGGTATTTTCGGCGTTTACGGAGTTTGGAGATAACCACCGGTTCTGTGTGCCCTTGTACATGCTCATTATATACACGATCTTGACGCGAGTCTGGCTGTGGATCCCCGCAACCGCATTTGAGGGCACCGATGCCACTTCTCATTAGTTTTCAAGGCAGTCTTCTGTGTTTGTTTTTATCTGTGGCTCCCCAAACTGGTAGCCCCGTTGGTCCTTTATGAAACGGATGGGCGACGTTATAATTCCGCACCCGAACATGGAGGTGCAAGCTTCTCTTCGCCACCGCAGCGGAGAAGGGGTGTCGGCAACAATGTTCGCCGGAGGGTTTACAATGCCGGACCAGCGGGACAAATTTGGCACGTACGCGTTGGTGCTACTCCTGGTGGGCGCTTTAGTCAGATCGCTCCTGATAACTTCCCTGCACCGCTTTTACACAGTCCTAATGCTCGACGCCTCGTATATCCGGGCGGGTCAGGATATCCTACGATTTAATTTCCAGGCTTTGGGTGATCGCGTTCCCGCATACCCATTTTTCGTTGCCTTGTGCGGCCTTAATCGTCGGGCGATTTGGATTGCCCAATCGATTCTCGGCATTGCGGCGAGCTTGATGGTCTTCGATATGGCCTTCCGCCGCACCCGCAACGGCCTTATCGCATTTCTCACGGGCCTTGCCTGTAGCCTTCTCCCACAAGTTCTCATCTATGAGTCCTGGGTTATGACAGAAACTTTGACAAACTTCCTCCTCGTGGCCTCACTCTGGCTCATCACCCGCTGCGAAGGCGCTGGGGAGAGCAATATCCGGTACCCATTGGGGCTGGGTTTGATCGTGGCTTTGGCGGGTTTGACGCGTCCCTTGATGATCTGTTTGGCGCCCGTGTACTACTGCTTCCTCATCCCTCTCTGGCCCCCTGCAAACATCTTGAAACGTGAGGCCATCAAAAGAACGCTCTCTTTTGCTCTCCCTGTGACCGTGTTCATTTTGGGTTGGTGCGGATTTAACTATTTCAACAGCGGATATTTCACGCCCACAACTCGCGGCGGCGAACATCTGATGATGCAGGTTGCTCCCTACGTTGACCTGGCGCCTGACCGATTTGCCGTGCTGCGGGATGCCTGGATACAGTCACGCCAGCAAAACCCACCGGTCCCTGACGACACCAGTGAAGATGTATATTATAGCGCACTGCCCGAAGTGGAGAGGCGAACGGGGAAAACAGATATCCAGGTTTCCCATGATTTCGCTTTTCTCGCCCTTTATCTGGAAGTCCATCATCCCCTTTTTTGCCTTCGGCGCGCCGAACAAGGCTGGATGCAGTTTTGGGGAGGACCCCGCCGGGAGGAAATTGAGTGGCCGCAGGACGGCAACGTAGGGCTGACTGGGTTTGCGCTGCCCATGGCGCACTTCTTGATGCGCCAAGTCAAGGGCGCCTATCTTGTTCTGGCCTTGCTCTCCATTCCTTTTGCTTTCTTCCGCCTGAAGATATTTACAAGACTAGAATATCTTACGTTCGCAATGGCGTTCTGCATTTCAATTGTCGCGGCGTTTACGGAGTTTGGAAGTAACCGCCGGTACTCCGTTCCCTTGTACATGATCATTATCTACACCCTCCTGACGCGGGTCTGGCTGTGGACCACCGCAGGCTCATTCCAGGGTGCCGGCGCCACTCCTGATTAGCTTTCATGCCAGCCTTCCGCATTCCTAGCCCTGCCTCCGCAAACTCCTTGCCCCTTTGGTCTTTCCTATAGAGATAGGCGACGATTATAATTGCGTACCTAAGCGAGGAGGTGCTGACCTCTCTTCGCTTCCGTGCCGGGTTGCAGCTGTCAGAAGTCGTGTTCGCGGGAGGGTTTCCAATGGCGGACCAGCAGGACAAATTTGGCAGGTACGCGTTGGTGCTGCTGGTCGTGGGCGCTTTGGGCAGATTACTCTTCATGACTTTGCTGCTCTTCAAGCGGAGCGTCCTCTATGGCGACGGATCGTATATCCAGGCGGCCCAGGACATTCTCCGGTTTGATTTCCATGCCTTGGGTGATCGCGTTCCCGTCTATCCGTTGTTGGTTGCCTTGTGCGGCCTCAATCCTCGGGTGATCTGGGTTGCCCAATCGATCCTCGGGGTTACGGCGAGTTTAATGATCTTCGATATCGCCTTTCGCCGCACCCGCCATGGCTTTTTCTCACTCCTCGTCGGGCTTGCCTGCAGCCTTATACCGGAATTTCTCATGTTTGAGCCCTTAGTGTTGACAGAAGCACTGACAAGCTTTCTCCTCGTGACCTCGCTCTGGCTCATCAGCCGCGGGGAGGAGGCTGGGGAGAGCAATATCCGATACCCGTTGGGGCTGGGTTTGATTGTGGCTTTGGCAGGTTTGACTCGCCCCTTGATGATCTGTTTGGTGCCGGTATATTACTGTTTCCTCGTTCCCCTTTGGCCCCCCGCAAACATCTTGAGGCGCGACGCCATTAAGCGAACAGTCTTTTTTGCGCTCCCGGTGATGGTTTTCATCTTGGGTTGGTGCGGGTTTAACTATTTCAACAGCGGATATTTCACCCCCACAACCCGCGCCGGCGAACATTTAATGATGCAGGTTGCTGCATACGTTGACCTGGCTCCTGACCGATTTGCAGTGTTGCGGGATGCCTGGATACAGTCGCGTCAGCAATACCTGACTTCCCCTGACGGCGATAATGAAGCTGTTTATTATAGCGCGCCGCCAGAAATGGAAAGGCGAACGGGAGAAACAGAAACCCAGGTGTCGCACGAATTCGCTTCTCTCGCCCTTTACCTGGAAATCCATCATCCTCTACTTTGCTTGCGGCGAGCCGAACAAGGCTGGATGCTGTTCTGGGGGGAGCCCCGCCCTGAGGAAGTTGCGTGGCCGCAGGGCGGCCGCGTGAGACTGGCCGAGTTTGTTACCGCAACGGCATACTTCTTGGTTCGTGAAGTCAAGGCCGCATTTTGGGTCCTGGCCTTGCTCTCCATACCTTGTGCTTTCTTTCGCCTGAAGGCATTTACAAAACTTGAATATCTTACTTTCACAATGGCATTATGGGTTTCAGTATTCATGGCGTTTACCGAGTTTGGAAGTAGCCAGCGGTACTGCGTTCCCTTTTACATGCTCATTGTCTACACCGTCTTGACCCGCTTCTGGCTGTGGATAACCGCGACCTCATTGAAGGGTGCCGACGCCACTCCTGCTTAGTTTTCATGCCGGCCTTCCACATTATTAGCCCTGCCTCCGCAAACTCCTTGCCCCTGTAGTATGATGCTCTCTGACGGACCACCCCCTTGATGCATCTTCTCTCCTCGCCGGAAGGCGGGAGCGGGGTACAATGAGAGCACAGGATCAAATAAAAGCGATTCTGGAAAATCAGTCGGCAGAGGGGCGATTGAGCCTAGTAACCGCGTTTCACCAGCCTGAACCAACGCTTGGTGGAAGCAACATCATTGGGCACCACAGGACCGCGGTCAGTCCGGAACCCTGGAGGTATTTATCCTGAGAAGCCGCGTACTCTTTGAAAAAGTCGAGATTCTATTTTTGTTGGCGGCGGCCTTGGGGTGCCTTGTTACGCTCCTCAATGTTGTCCGGGCAGTGCCACTTCCCTTTGAATTTGATTTGGGAGAAGGGGCCTTGTTGGGCGTAGGCGTCCGGGTGGCTCACGGGTTGCCCATCTTTCCGCCGGCGACTGGGCTCCCTTACATCATCAATCCCTATGGCCCGCTGCCCTACTATCTTGCGGGCCTGTGCGTGAAGCTTTTCGGCGTCAGCTTCACCGCGCCCAGAATTCTGGTTGCTGTCTCAGGCATCTGGTGTGCGGCCCTCATCGCGCTTCTGGTACGTCACGGGGGCGGCGCACCCCACGTCAGCCTGGGATTTGGCCTTCTCTACCTGTCAAGCCCGGTGATCGCAACCTGGTTGTTTCGCTTTCGAGTCGACTTGATCGGGCTCGCGATCTCCCTGACCGGCCTTTGGGTATTTGCTAAATCCCGCCGCTGGTACCTCTCGATCCCGTTCTTTGTTGCCGCTCTGTTCTGTAAGTTCCTGTTGTTCTCGGCGCCTCTGGCCTGCTTCCTATATGCCGTGTTGAGAAGGGAGACTCGGAAAGCATCGTGGTTCGCCACCAGCAGTCTAGCCGTTGGGGCTCTAACGTTCTTGTGGGCTCAGCGAGAAACCGGCGGCTGGTTCGCCTTCCACACCGTCTGGGCAAGCGCGGGTCACGCATACAGTCTGTCAACCGCGATCTCTAGCCTGCACAACGAGTTAGCTCCCGAATACTTTCTGGTTGTCTGTGCGCTGGCGCTTGTCTATTACCGGCGCTCTCGCCCTGAACTCTCCCTTCCCCTGGTCTATGTCGGCGTCGCTTTTCTGACCTCACTCGCCGTGGGGAAGGAGGGGGGGGATTCCAACTACTTCCTGGAATGGCAGGCGGCACTCTGCTGGTGTGCGGGAATAGCGTACAGCTATCTGCGAACCTCATCAGATCTTCAGAACGTCGTTTCCACCCTGATGCCTGCGGCGCTGGCCGCGATGGTGGGTCTCAATCTTCACAGACCGACGAGTGCAATGCGGGATTTTCCCGAGTGCGGGCAGGCTTACGAGTACGTGAAAGATTACCCTGGCGGACGCATCCTCTCCGAAAACCCCGGTGCCGTGGTACTGGCGGGAAAATTGTCGCTGGTGTTGGAGCCATTCCTCTGGACGCGTGAAGTAGTAGCTAAAGGTTGGCCGGATTCCGAAATCGTTGGTCTGCTTCGCTCGCGCCAGATCGACCTGGTCGTTCTGGGAGGGGACGTGAAGGACCCACTCTACCGAACTCTTCAGACACGGTGGCCGAACTCGGTGATGGATGCCGTTGAGCAGAATTACCGGCTAGTCCACACCTTCAATTGCGCGGACGCCGGGGTCCTCTATCGGCCAGGAACTCCACCCAAGTGAGGGGTTTAGCTGTTCATGGTCCTCCCACGCAACGCAACTTCACCGTCGCGCACAAGAAATTCAATCGCGACCAAACCTTGTCGAAAAACCGGAGATCATCGCTGAGAGGGTCCTTTCAACGGTTTCTTCGGGTTTGGAGCCATATCTTGAACAAGGCCACGAAGTGTCGATAGCCGATACCAGGCAGCCGGCTTAGTCGGTAGACTTGCGTCTTCCCAGCGGTGCGCCGGCGATGGTTGATGGGTATTTCTCGAACCGAAAACCCGCGCCGATGAACACGCGCCGTAAACTCCCACCAGAAACCTTCCTTCATTTCCCGCAACTCGGACACCACGTTTTCAACTACTCGCCGATGGGCCAGCACGAAAGGGCAGCTTGGGTCGTGGACCGGCACCCGATAAAAAAGTTGATAGACAAGATAGAACGCTCGGGACATCAGTCTTCGCGGTAGGCTGTCCGCACGCTTGACGCGCCAGCCGATGGCCACATCTTGGCGGTCACGAGCCTCCCAGAACTTCCCGAAATCCCTCGGATCGCACTGGCCATCTGAATCCAAACACAACAGGTACTCTGCCTCCAGAGAGCACATTCCATCCCTCACGGCTTGCGAGTAGCCTTTCCGCTCCTCGCTCATAAAGAGCTTGACGGGAAACAATTCACTTAGACGCACAAGTACCCTCTTCGTGTCGTCCACACTTCCATCCTCACAGATGATGAAGCGAAGCGCTACACGTGGCGACAGCGCTTCGTAGATTTCCTGGATAGTGCGGTCAATACTTTCGGCCTCATTATGAACAGGTAATAACACCTCGACGGCTGGGCTGGCCTTCGTCATTTCGCTCCGTCCTCTGCAAAATCAGAAAGGACTCAAACCCGGTTCCTATCAGGTTGCTTAGCCTGAGCTCGGAAACGGGCCAATTATAGCGGAAGTGCAAGGGGCGGTCTGGTAGATTCCAGCATTTAATGACCGGGCGCGGCCCCGCTAATTTGGCGGACACGGGTGGGGGATGGTATAGTTGGGCAACCGGGCGAGGAGGTGCATACTTCTCTTCGCCTCTGTGCCGGATTACGGGTGTCGGCAACGGTGTTCGCGGGAGATTTATCATTGACGGACCAGCGGGGCAAGTTTGGCAGGTATGCGTTGGTAGTGCTGGTTATGGGCGCTTTGGGCAGATTACTCTGGAAGATTTTGGCGCGCCCTACTTTTAGTCTCTGTTTAGGCGATATGTCATTCGATTTGTCTTATGCCCAGGCAGCCCAGAACATTCTCTGGTTTAATTTCCATGCCTTGGGCTTCCGCGCTCCTGTTTACCCGTTCTTGCTTGCCTTGTGCGACCTCAATCCTCGGGCGATATTGGTTGCGCAATCGATCTTTGGAATTGCGGCGAGTTTAATGATCTTCGATATAGCTTTCCGCCGCACGCGCCACGGCCCTTTCTCACTACTCGTTGGGCTTGCTTGTAGCCTTATTCCGGAACTTCTCGCTTATGAATACTGGGTCATGACAGAAGCACTGACAAACTTCCTCCTCGTGACCTCGCTCTGGCTCATCACCCGCGGCGACGGCACTGGGGAGAGCAATATCCGATACCCGTTGGGGTTGGGTTCGATCGTAGCTTTGGCGGGTTTGACTCGTCCCTTGATGATCTGTTTGGTGCCAGTGTACTACTGTTGCTTGGTTCCTCTTTGGCCTCCCGCAAAAATCTTGAGACGCGGGGCCCTGAAGAAAACACTCTTTTTTACCCTCCCGGTGATTGTTTTGATTTTGGGTTGGTGCGGGTTTAACTATTTCAATAGCGGATATTTCACCCCCACAACTCGCGCCGGTCAACATTTAATGATGCAGGTTGATCCATACGTTGCCCTGGCGCCTGACCGATTTGCAGTGTTGAGGGATGCCTGGCTACGGTCTCGTCAGCAAACCGACGATGACTTTAGCCGCTCGCCCACAGCTGTCTATGATGGCGCGCTGCCAGAAATGGAAAGGCAAACGAGAAAAACAGAAAGCCAGGTCTGCCATGAACTCCTTTCTCTCGCCCTTTACCTGGAAAGCCATCATCCCCTTCTTTGCCTCCGGCGCGCCGAACTAGGCTGGATTATGTTCTGGGGAAAACCCACCTCTGAGGAAGTTAAGTGGGTGCAGGGCGGCAACACAAGACTGGTCGAGTTCGTGACGGCGATCGCTAACTTCTTGGTTCGCGAAGTCAAGGGTGCCTTTCTTGTTCTGGCCTTGCTCTCCGTCCTTTCTGTTCTCCTTCGCCTGAAGATATTTACAAAAGTTGAGTATCTTATTTTCACAATGGTCTTATGGGCTTCTGTATTCGCGGCGTTTACGGATTTTGGAGAAAACAACCGGTACTGCGTTCCCTTCTATATGCTCATTGTCTACACCCTCATGACGCGGGGCTGGCTGTGGATAACCGCAACCTCATTGAAGGGTGCCGACGCCGGTTGACACAACCCTACAGGGCTAGCCGATGACGCGGCGTAGTCGAGTCCAAGATTGCGGTGGCGAACGAGCCAGTGGGATGTATACTGCTGTGGCTTAGCATGCCAAGATGGAAATTCTGGTCAAATCCAAATACCCGGTTTACGTCCACGTGCTGGTCGCTGTATCTACCGGCGTATTGATTGTGGTATTCGCCTACCCGGGTATCTACGAGCCTTATATGGACGGCGGGGCTTATTTCCAGATGGCTCAAGGCCATCCCGAGATGACGTACAACTACTACGCAGGGCGTATGCTTCACCCCTTTGCCGCCCGCATGTTGGCGAACGTGGTTCCATTGGAATTGCATCGCGCCTTTTTTGTTGTGGCTGTGGTTTCACTTCTGGCATTCTTTGTCTTTCTCAGTCTGTACATCCGCAAACTCAACCTTAACCCAGCACTGCTCACGCCTTTGGTCTGCGTGCCGGCGACCATTACCCTCTATCGTGCTTACTACTTCCAAGACCTCTTCCATGCCATGCTCGTGGCGGGGTTTTTTGTGTTCTATTCCTACTCGATTTGGGCCGCCCTTCCCCTCCTCTTCCTTCTGCATCTGACTCGCGAATCTACAATTCTGCTCAGCGCTTGGCTGGCCGTGGTTTGCTTGCGCCGACGCGCCTGGGCCTATGCACTCAGCGTCGTGGCCGTCGCGGCCATCGGTGCGGGTGTTACCAGTGTGGCGGTTCATGCGGCGCTTCCCAATAAACACGGGATAAACGCCTTGGAGATGTACGTTCTCAAGGTTCCCTACGCCTTCTGCTACAACATTCTCGGACTTGTTTTTTGGACGGATACCAACGCTTCCACAATAAGTTGTGCCCCAAAATGGATTGTCAACGTCGCTGGTCATCTGGGATCAATCCATCAAATCGGGTTCTGTGGGTTCCGGCCGAGTTTGATCCTAGCGACCTTTGGCGCGTTCCTTATACCTTTCGGGGTCGAACCCGCCATCTTTGCGTATTTAATTCGTGAACGGTGGCGCACATTTTTAAAGCATGGCTATGGATTCCAGATCGCTTTCGGCTATGGAGCAATGTGCTTAGTCCTGGCGCCTGTGATCGGGCCGGCGCCGGGGCGCTACATTCTCTATGCCTGGCCACTTTTCTGGCTAGCCTTGCCGGAGTTGCTCAAGAGTCTCCCTTTCCACCGCCCCCTTACGGGAGTTCTCATGGCCCTGCACGCTGCGACATCTCTGTTGGGGTTTCTCAGCAGCGACCTTGCGCCTTGGCATCAGAAGTTTATGGTCGTGTCTATGGCAGGGATGCTCAACGTTTTGGCTTATCGTTGCGTTTCAAAACTGGACGCTGCAAAGAAGAGAGAACGTCGGTCCCAAATCGAGCAAACTCTGACTGAGCCCTAAGAGCTCTTGCAGCCGCACGTGCTGGAGTTCACTGGCGATTTCATTGTGCTTACAGGTGGCCGGACCCTTTATTGCATTCGAATGACAGGCGACCCCATAATTGGCACCGCCACGGGCATCCGGAGGATCGACCGCAAAGGCATGGAAGCATGACGATCGAAGTTATCACAACCGCAGAAGGACTTTTACACCTCGAAGATGACTGGAACCGGCTCACCGAAGCCTCAGCATTTGCCAATGTCTTCATGACCTTTGACTGGTTCCGAGTATGGAATCAGCGCTTCGCCCTAGAAGCCCGGGGCGGTCGGCGCCACGTGAATGTACTGGTCCTGAAAAGGGATGGTATTATTACCGGAATCTCCCCTCTCATCTGCCGCACAGCTTCCCGGTACGGCTTGGCCATCCGCAAGGTGGAGTTTGTGGAGGGTGAGGCGGCGTACCACGACGTCGTATGGGGAAACGATCCCGCGCTCCAGACCGCAAGGGTAGTGGATTTCCTCGCTCAGACAGAAGACCAATGGGATTTGGTGGATCTCAGGCCTATGCGGGAAACCGGAAATGTGGTGTCGTCGATCAAGGATGTCCTTGCGCGCACGCGACTCAGTTATCGAGTTTTGCCGGAACAACCATGCCCTTATTTCGCCGTCGATGCGCCGTTGCCGGTAATGTTGAGCCGGCTTTCGCCGCACGCTCGCCATAGCGTGCGTAACCAGCTAAACCGGTTGAGGCGGATGAACGGGGAAGGCTTGCGTCTCCGGATTATCGAAAATCCCCAGGAGGAACCGGGCCTGCTGGAAAAACTGATTGCTCTGGAGAACCGGAAGCGCGTCGCCGGAAAGTTGGTGGCTCCCTTTCTTGCCCGATATCGGGAGGTGTTCCAATCCTTGTTCAGCCATCTCGGGCCCCACGGCTGGGTCAATGTGGCCTTGATGGAACTTGGCAGCCTGCCAATTGCATGGGCGTTGATTTTTCGTTGCGGAAAGAAGCTTTGGGGCTACCATAGAGCATTTAATGCAGCCTTTTCGCGACTCTCCCCCGGAACCATGCTGGACACAGCCTTGATCGATTACTGCTTTTCGCATGGCTATGAAGAGTACGATTTTCTTTATGGCAAGGAACCGTACAAAATGCGATGGAACACCGGCTGCCATGAAAGGTTTCGCCTGGTGATTTGGAGTCAGCGCTGGGCTTCCCAGGCAAAAACATTCATCTATCTTGACCTGAGGAAGGCCGCTTCGTGGCTAAGGTGAGGCAGGATATTGAATTACCCAAGGCGATGAGGCCAGCCCGGGCGCGAGCGGCTTGGGGATATATGCTTCTCTTTCCACTTGGAAGTATCCTGGGGTAAAAGGAGCGCGGCTTTGTCAGAGGAGGTTCCGTTAGAAGTGACTGAGAATCTTCGATTTTTCACAACCCCTGAGGCGGTCGATCAATACTCCGTATACCGGCTTTTTCAGGAAGAAAAGTACCTGTTTGCGAAGTATTACAAACCCAGCGACCGAATTCTCGACCTTGCCTGTGGTCTGGCGAGAACCACATTGATTTTGTATGAGATGGGCCTATCCGTGAGGGGAACCGACGTATCTGAGGTCCTCATCAACCTTGCGAAGAGGCGCTTTCCCTATCTAGATTTGCAGGTCGATAGCTTTGACCGCCTTCACGAACCTGATTGCGCCTATTCTCACGTCCTCATCTCGTTTAACGGACTCGATTTGGCATTTCCGGAGTCTCAGCGGGAGACAGCCCTGAGTGAATGTGCGCGGGTCTTGAAACCCGGAGGGACGCTCATTTACTCCTCGCATAACATAAAAACTCTGCACCTTTTTTCGCCCCGTCACTGGAGGCGGTTCCCCTGGAAATTACGAAACACCCTGAAGGCTTTCAAGGCACGAGAGTACATCTTCGACGATGGCCTATACGGCCTCCACGCCTCGCCGGAGTTCGTCATCCAGCAAACCGAGACCGCTGGCTTCAAGTTCCTGGAAATGGTGGGTTGCAGGATGTCGGCGAACTGGCGGCTCAACAGGTATCTTTCTCCCTTTATTTACTATGCCTTCGGAAAACCTCCCCTCCCGCAATTCGAACCGGCAGCAACAGCAAGGCCTTGATCATGCGCAGGGAGAGCTTACACTTCAGTCCTTCCCAAACCTGCTCGAATGCGACCGCATACTCTCTTTCACGCCAAGCCCAGAAAGCTTCGTCGAGGGCTTGCAGAGCCAGCCGCTCCCTGGCCTTTCGTATTGTGCTCTCCGCCCGGTCGGCAGGAAGGAGTGGACGGATATGTTCGAGACAACGTTGGCCATCCGCAACGTTTTCAATGGCTTTCATGACGGCCGCCGTCTTGGAGCCGGAGTGAGCGCGCCATGCGGCCAGGGGCTCAGGTTCATACCACATTGGATAGTGCGCTGCAATCCTCGCCCACATTTCCCAGTCTGCATAAAAAGAAAGGTCCAGCCGGTATCCCCCGAGGTTCTCGTAGACACTGCGTCTGACCACAATTGTAGGGGTGGAGATTCTTTGAAAGGCACAAATTTTGTAAATGAAGTCAGGCAAGATACCCGGTGTGTCCCTCTCTAAGTCAGAAAGGTAAACCCAGCGCTCATTCTCGTCCATTATGACGTATCGGCAGAACGCCGCCCCAACGTCGTCGCTTGCTTTCACTGCCCCCTTGAAGCGTGCATAGAAGCCCGGGTACACCACATCGTCACTGTGGAGAATATGCACCCACTCACCCCGCGCCCTGTCGATGCAGCCATTCCAACTGCCAACCAAGCCGAGGTTCCGCGGCCGGCGAAATAAACTCACGCGGCCGCCCCCGACCCGCCGCACCAGCGGTTCCGGATCGTCCACGGTGGAAGCGTCATCCACCACTTCAATCTGCATTTGATCAGGGCCCGGGTCCTGCGACAGAACACTCTCCAGCGTTCTTTCCAAATATGTCGCCCGGTTGTAAGTGGGAACCATCACCGACCAAAATGGCCGGGGGCTGGTTCCTTGCAACGGAGCAATTCGCGGAGGTGGAAAGTGGGTTTCCATCAAAGTGACTGTAGATAAACCGATAATGCCCACCATAGTCCAAAAATGACCGCAAGGCTCTGGCAGACTCCCTTAGTCGAAACGCGGCAGAATTCGGTAATCATGCCCGAAAGGGGTCACGTCACGTTCGGTGTTATTTTTCGTCGCCCTTGACGACGTGCCGCTGAATGAACTGCATGAGTTGATCTGTGCTTCTGTCCCAAGTAAATTCCTGGATGCGCCGATGCCCAGCGGCTGCAAGTTGCTGTCTCAGATCGTCGTCATCGAGCAGGCGAGCAATATTTCGGGCCAAGGCGGCGGGGTCCCGAGGGGGAGAAAGCAGGGCCGTAACTCCATCCTCGGCAAACTCACGAATGCCCCCGCTGTCGGTCAAGGCGACTGCACACCCGCAGGCCATCGCCTCAGCGGGAGGGAGAGCAAACCCCTCCGCTGCACTGCTGGATACGAAAATCCGGGATTCATTGTAAATCTTGACCAACTCCATCTCGCGAACTCGCCCTCGATGTGCAATCCAGGGCGGCAGCCTGTCGGCTGTTGGGTCTTTGTGTCCGAAAAGCGTGACGGCTAAATGGGGGAAACTCGCCTGAACTTTGCGCAAGGCGTCCAATCCATCCTCCACGGATTTGTATTCCAGATCGCCGTAGTACATGGCGATAGTTCCAGGCGCGCGGCGCGCCCCAACGATAAGTTTAAACCTCTTATGGTCAACACCGTTCGGGATATTCACGACATCATTTTGTGAAGCGCCCGCGCCGCGGACCTTTTCGTAAAGCCAATTGGATACTGTAACCTTCTTGAGCGGCCATCGCCAGGTTTCCTCAAGCTGCTCTCCCGGACCGAACCAGGGACCGAAGTCTTGTACTAAGTAAAACTTATTGCCTTTTGATGCAGGATAGCCGAGGACACAGCCTGCGGTTTCCCAGGCGGTGGCGAAAATCGCGTCGGCATCGGGCACGTAATGTGGCCGAAGGTCGGGGACCCAGAGCATCTGGACCCTCCGGTCGATCGGCTGCCAGCCGACTTTGGGCGGAAAGAATGCATCGCGAAATCTCCCTCCGCGCCGACGCAACCTGCGGTAAAGATTCGGGGGTCGATATTCAACAAGGCTACGAGGGTGCACGACGGACACCTGATGTCCTCTGCCGGTCAGGTGATTCGCGTACTCATAAACCACCCGATACCCGCCCGACGGCACTACCCAAAAGGCCGGCAGCACAAAAGTGATCCTCATCACCATCCTCCCGGTAAGGGCAAGAACAAACACAATAAGTCGGCGCAAAAGGGTGGTTGGGAAAACAGCGAGGGGCGCGGTGGTATTCCTGATAAAAGAGCGATTCGCAGAGGTAGGCCATTGGTTTCCATTAAAGTTTTCGCTGACCAGCCGTTACATCTATCAATAAGTGGAAATAAGACGCCGTCACTGCTACAGGCCGCGTTCGTCCTTAAAATTACAGGTTTCGGAAATTACGCCCGGCGTTGGTTTGCACAGCGGACCAAATGTCCCTCCAGCCTTTTCGCCGCATGCTGCCAAGTCCAGAAGCTCCTTACCGCCTCCAGCGCCCTGCAAGCCAAACGCTCCCGCTGTAAATCATCTTGCAGGAGTTCACTTATCGCCTGCGCGAATGCCTCCTCCTCCCTGTCAACCAGAATGCCGGTTTCGTTGTGGATTACGCTCTCCCTCACCCCTCCCTCTTTTACCGCGATAACCGGCGTTTCACAGGCCATTGCTTCCAGGACGACCAAACCGAAGGGCTCCAGGTAAGGGGCGTAAACAAAGAGCTTCGCCTGGTTATACCAAAGAACCAACTCGTAGTCGGAAACCCCCACTTTGATACGCAGGTCAACATTCAAGCTGGCTGCAAGCCTCACGAGATGCGCTTCCCATGGGGGCTCCGAGACATTGGCAACGACGACCAATGGCGGGCGCAGTTTCGGGTCCATCCGCCCCAGTGACCGGATGAGGAAATCGAACCCCTTGGCATGATGGCACCCCCCTACCGATAAGACATAGTCTTCACGCGGTCCGCCCAGAGGCCGAAAGACCTCAACGTCCGTTCCTAAATACGACACGAACGCGTTGGCACCGAAAGCCCGCAGGATTGCCTCATGAGAGAAGTAGGAGTTCGTGACAACATAAGACGCGAATCGGGCGTTGTCTTTGTCGATTTGAGTGTGCCATCTCTGGAGATACTTGTCCCGCCTATCCCTCCACCAGCGGAACCTTTCTTGCGTCGCCGCGGGCCTCCAAGCTGCGTCCAAGATGGCTTCCTGGGACCGGTCAGGCTCCGGGCAGTAGTAGACGACAGGGCCCGCGAGGTACTTTAAGATGAATGGCGCCTTGGTCCAAGAATCATGCTCGGTTAGTACAACGTCATAAGAGCCCGCATTAATGGCTTTCGCTATGGATCTCTGTGTCCCCTCATAATCTACCCAGGAACTGCGCAAGTGGCCGAGGCGTCGCAGGACGGCAGAGGCAGTACCGCGCAGGGTTCGTTGAATCGGGAAGACTCGATGGCTGCTCGCCACTTCCTTCATGGGCAGGAAAGTCTCGTCGGCGCTTCCGGGCACAAACGCGTCAACGACGTGACCCATCATCACCAAGTGCTTCGTCAGGTTGTAGAGAGCCCTTTTCACTCCCCCCCCGCACTGCAAGTTGTGGAAAACGGCAATCCTCATATACCCACCATTACGACAGCGCCTTTGGGCTCTTCCGCAACCGCCTATAGGCCCGACGCATCCCGTCATACGCCAGTCGGGCGGGCAGCAGGAACAGGGCCCAGCCCCAAGCCAACGAAACGCCACTCTTCAACCCTTCACGAAACTGGTTGCGAGCCATTGTGAACTCGTGTTGGCCGATGGCATCTCGCACCGCTCGGAACGCCGCCACTGCTATCCAGTCTTTGGCTCTTCGCGAGATAGTGCGGCCACGCCCGGGCGGGAGCAAGGAACGGCTGACCTCGATGCAGCGGCGTATATCGGCGACGTTTTCGCCCGATGTCCACCACGCTTCGCTGGCCATGTTCTGATGGCATCGCCAAGCTGCCAGGATTTTCGGCTCGTACCAGATGGGAAAGTTCGCAGCTATCCGTTTCCACATCTCCCAATCGGCCGCGTTCCCCAATTCCGGCAGGAATCCGCCTATCCTCTCGTACGCACTACGCCTAACCACGATGGACGCACATTGAATTCTCTGCGAAGCACCAATGGTTTCAATGAAATTAGTCAAGATGCCGGGAGTAGTCCTTTCCAACTCCGATGTCTCAAAGACATGGTCATCCTCGTCAATTAATACCCATCGGCAGAAAGCCGCCCCAATTTCACTCTGCGCTGCCAAACTAGCCTTGAGACATGCATAGAATCCCGGAAACACCACATCGTCGCTGTGGAGAATATGTATCCACTCACCCACGGCACGCGCGATGCAGCTATTCCAGTTGCCCACCAAGCCGAGCCTTCGTGGCTGGCGAATGAAACTCACGCGATCACCTCCAACGCGCCGGACCACCGGTTCTGGGTCGTCCACGGTTGAAGCGTCGTCCACCACTTGAATTTGCATCTCTCCTGTGCCTGGGTCCTGCGACAGAACACTCGCCAGCGTTCTCTCCAAAAATGTCGCTCGATTGTAGGTCGGAATCATCACCGACCAAAATGGCGGCAGCGAAACTTTGTGCAGCAACAAAGGGACTGGACCGACAGGATAGGATGGAGCTGGTTTTTGATTTTCGTTCACAACAATCCCTGCTTCGCTGATAGTCACTTCGCTCTAATCATGGCCATCCGAACAGACTCCCGGCTTCGCGGGTGGGAATATCCGAGGCTAGGGCCGTGGCGATCTAGCTGCAACCCACCTCAACCGCGTCAGAGTGGCGAGTTCCGCGCACATCCAATAGAATCTGCAACACGCGCTCGGCATACTTTTCCACAGAAAATTGGGTTTCGGCCCATTGGCGCCCATTTTCCCCGAGGCGCTGCGCCAACTCAGGGTTCTCGATGAGCTGCCGGATTTTTGCTGCAAGTTCGGTGTGATCGCCCGGTGTAAACAGCAGCCCACTGAAACCATCGCGGACCAGTTCTGCCGTTCCGGCGTGGCGCGCGGCAACGATCGGCTTGCCCGCCCGCATCGCCTCCACCGTAACGCGACTAAAGGACTCCCACAATGAGCAGCTCAGCACCACATCGGCTTCCTTCATTAGCGCCGCCGCGCCCTCGACATATCCGTAGAAATGAACAGCGCCATCCACACCATTCTCCAACACTGCCGCTTTTAGTTGCTCCAAATACGAAGGAAAGGCCGAGCCCACCAGAAGCAGTTCCGCCCCAATTCCCTGACGGGCCAAGTGTCCAAGGGCTCGAATGGCGTCGATTTGACGCTTGCCCTCACAAAGAGTGCCGACGAGGAGCAGTTTGGGTGCTGGACGGCCGATTTGCAACAGATGCCTCTCCTGTTCTGACGGGCAGCCGGAGAGGTGAACGGCCTGGTAAACCACCCGGAGTTGTTGCCGCGCTATGTAGGGGGCGTAGTAGTCTTCCAGCGCCTGGGAACAGACGAGGACGTAACGGGATAACCACGCCATGACTTTGCAGGAGAGGCGGATCCCGAGCGGGTAAGCAACGTCGTACTCTCTTTTTACGAACTCGTGGAGGAACCAAATATGCGGGATTCCCCGTAGCTTCGCCGCCAACGCTCCCACGGGCGGCGCCGCAGCGCTGTTCGTACAGACGATGTCGATGCCCCACCGGTCCAACTGCCTTGCCAGGGATGGAACCGTCCTAATATTCCGGATCCCCCTACGGATGGTTAGATGCCACACCCCCTGATGGAGCCACGTCTGGTAAGGAAAGATCGCATATGGAATCCCGTCCCGATCGAGATAGTGCATGATGGGGCCGGGTCCCGGTAGGAGAACAAAACATTCAACCCCTTTTGGTCGGAGGCCCGAAATCAACTCAAGCAGCGCTCTTTCGGCGCCGGCCAGTTCTGCATGGTGTGAAACAAAACAGATTCGCATTGGCTTTAATCCAGCATGGAGGGAGGTTTAGGGCGCAGGAATTCAGTCACACCGTCTGGTCACCGGCTTGCGGAACCGTATGGGGCCCCAACCCCGCTCCCATTCTGAAATTGTTCCGCTTTGTCCTGGCGGAGGCAGAATCTCAAAATGCAAAACATCCTCTACAAAGTCGAATTCGCGATATCCCTCTTGTTCATTCCCCGTTCCTACGCTGAGCGTAAACCGGTAAAGGCCGGGAGCAAGACCAGGGTTGGGAAGCTGCAAACGGTAGGCGGCCACCTCGTCCTTTTGAATCGCGTGATATTGGGCGGCAAAGCAGCTACCCAGGGACGTACCATCGACAGCGTGAAGGCTCAAGGCAAAGCGAAAGCGGCTCACGGTGCGGTTTCCGCGAACGGTCATCCGCAGGCAGAGGTCAGCATCCGCCGGCACGAGTGTCCCGGGAAAACCTTCCAGTTCCAAGGTCAGAAATTCTACGTGCATAGGAAGATGCGGGTCGAGCCGCGGAACCCCTTCCACATTATATAAAGTGGTGTTGCGGTCCATCGCGCCAACCAGGTAATCATTAATGGCGTGCTGGCTGGGGCCAATCATTTTGATGCAGCCCTTTTCGAGAACGATGACGGATTTGCAGAGTAAAGCAATCGCCGCCATGCTGTGGCTGACAAACAACACCGTGCGACCGTGCTTGGCGACGTCCCCCATTCTTCCCAGGCACTTTTTCTGGAAAGCCACGTCTCCCACCGCCAGGACTTCGTCGACCAAAAGGATTTCCGGTTCGAGGTGGGCAGCTACTGAAAAGGCTAAGCGAACGTACATTCCGCTGGAATAATACTTTACCGGGGTGTCAATGAACTTCTCAATTTCCGCAAATGCAACGATCTCATCAAACTTGCCCTCGATCTCTCGCTTGCTCATCCCCAAAATGGCGCCGTTCAGATAGGTATTCTCGCGGCCGGTGAGCTCAGGATGAAAGCCCGTGCCCACGTCCAGAAGGGTCCCCAGGCGACCGCGGATCCGGGCAGTTCCTAAGGTGGGCTTGGTGACCCGTGCTAGGATCTTCAGTAAGGTACTCTTGCCGGCTCCGTTGCGGCCGATAATGCCCACCACCTCGCCCTGACGGACTTCAAATGAGACATCCTTGAGCGCCCAGAACTGGTGGGCATCGCCGTTGGGCGAGGTGGTTCCCGGCGCACGGAAGGGGCGAAATGGGGCGGACAGGGCGCGGGCAAGCACGTCGCGAAGCGCCAGGTAAGGTTCTGCCTCACCGATGCGATAGCGCTTGCCTAGATTCTCAGCTTGAATGACAACATCACTCATCAGTCAGACCCAACGACCGTACTCAAGGATGCGCAATCCTCTCTGACTCGGTCAGTCGGATGCTAGTGGACTCGCCTCACAAGAGTAACCCTTTTTCTGTGCAAAAGTCATTCTTTGGATGAGCTTGGTAGTGGTGTCATTTGGAAGTGGCACGGACGTCCCGCCCGTGAACGGTCACGGCCAAGATGGCCGTGCCACAGCAAATGAAACCGCTACCACATCGCGAATTATCTGGCGTAGTGTTTCTTGAAAGCAACCGGCCCCATGCCCTATAGTAACTCGGTACGGCAGACTCCAAGAGTTATTCAGGATGGACCTGCGGGTGGACTGGAAAGGCCGCCGCGCAATGGCAAACCTGATATGCAAGATCACTCGCCCCTGGCCAGTCGTCCGTCCGACGGGCCGAAACCCGCTCCCGCCAAAGCATCCCCTAAAGGAAGGGCGACGTCGAATTATTTCGTAGAGACCATTACCACCGAACAGAGATTTGAAAGCATCGCGAACGACTGGAATCGGCTAAGCGCAACGGCGGAATTTCCCAACGTCTTCATGACCTTCGACTGGTTTCGAGCATGGAACCAGCGCTTCGCCCGGGAGGACCGCAGTGGCCAGCGGCGACTTAACGTTCTGGTCCTGAAGAAGGACGGCTGCATCGTGGGGGTAGCGCCATTGATCCGCTGGAAAGTATCCCGCTTCGGCATAAGCGGTCGAAAAATGGAGTTTGTAGGTCGGGAGGCGGATTACAACGATCTGGTCTTGGGAAACGATCCCGCCGGTCAAACTGAAGCCATTGTGGAGTTCCTCGCGCAGACGCAGAATGAATGGGACATGGTCAATCTGAGATTCCTTCGCGAAACGGGAAACTCCCTGGGTGTGACTGAGCATGCCCTTTCCAATGCGGGGCTTACGTATCGGATTGTGCCCGAGGAGGAGCGCTGTCCCTACATGCCGATTGATGCTCCGTCATCGGAGTTGATTAGCAGGCGCTCTCGGCCGGCACGCCACACACTGCAAAAGCAGCAACGCCGGCTGAAGCGGATGAGTCCGGGGGGCCTGCGCGTCCGCATCATTGAGGAGCCACAGAAGGAACCCGGCCTGCTGGAAAAACTGATCGCTCTGGAGCGCCAGAAAAAGGTAGGAGGGAAACGGGTGGATTCATGGCTTGCCCGATATCCCGAGGTATTCCAATCCTTGTTCAGCGGGCTCGGCTCACGCGGCTGGATCAGGGTGGCCCTGATGGAGCTGGGCGACCTGCCCGTTGCGTGGGTATGGGCTTTTCGTTGCGGAAAAAAGCTTTGGGGTTACAATAGAGGGTTTAATGCTTCCTTTTCGCGGCTCTCCCCTGGGACCATACTGGACACAGCGTTGATCGATTACGCTTTCTCGCACGGATACGAGGAGTACGATTTTCTGCGCGGTGAGGAAGCCTACAAGAGGCAGTGGTGCACCAGTATTCATCAGTCCTACTGGCTGCGCATTTGGAGTAGGAACTGGATTCCACGGCTGCACGCGCTGGTCTATCTGGACCTCAAGCCCGCGTTCAGGAGGCTGTTGGGCAGATCAGTTTGATATAATCCTTCCCCAGAGGAACGCAGCCGTGCCTGAGCAGATTCCGTTGGAACTGGTTGAGAATCTTGAGCACTACAAGACCCCTGAGGCCGTCGAAGAATACTCCGTTTACCGGTTGGATCGGGAAGAAAAGTATTTGTTCGCGAAGTACTACAAAACCGGCGACCGAATCCTTGACCTTGCCTGTGGAATGGGAAGAACCACCTTGCTCTTGCATGAAATGGGACTATCAGTCAGGGGTATCGACGTGTCGGAGGTCTTCGTCAATACAGCTAAGAGACGATTTCCTTACCTGGATTTACGAGTCGGCAGCTATGACCGCATCGAAGAACCTGATTCTACCTTCTCCCACGTATTGATTTCCTTCAACGGGATCGATTACGCCTTTCCCGAATCGCAGAGGACAGCAGCTCTCCACGAATGCGCCCGTGTACTCAAGCCCGGAGGTACGTTCATCTACTCTTCGCATAACATAAAATCCCTGCACTTTTTTTCCCCATACTACGGCCGAGGCCGACTGCGTTGGAGAACCCGGAATACCTTGAAGGCCTTCAAGGAGCGCGCTTATGTTTGGGAAGCAGGGAACCATACGCTGTACACCTCGTATGAATTCGTCATCGAACGGACGGAGCAGGAGGGTTTGAAATTTCTTGAGGCGGTCTGGTTCAAAAGGGTTGGGATCGATCGAATCGACAGGTACTTTTCCCCCTATATTCATTATGTCTTCGGGAAGCCAGCCGCCAAACTCGCCGCCAGTTCCGAGTCTCCAAACCTGTAATGCTTACCGCTCTCCCTGCGCCGGCTGTTCGCGGAGGTCTTCCGCGGGGACCCGGTGGAGGTCAAGGCTTATGGTAATGTATTGGCGGCCACTGCGTTTCTCTATGGTATGGCCGTGGAAGATCTCCGGCGCAATGGCTTAGACCACCAAGATCCGGATTATGAGCTTACGATCACGCTCCGGGCACGCAAATTCCCCCATTGAGGAGCCCAAGGCATGTTCATGTTCTTTGTGGGTTTGGGGCTGACTTGCGCAAGCACACTCCTGTATGAAATTGTTCTTACGCGCCTGTTGAGCGTGGTCTGCTGGTACTACCTGGCGTTCGTTTCTGTTTCCATGGCCATGTCTGGGATGACGGCCGGCGCCCGGGCTACAGCCCAGGGTGACACTCTCTCTCCCACAGGCGACCATGCCGGGCATGAGGACATTGGAAGTGAGCGCCGGGCCATGAAACGAACGACCGATGCAGACGTTTGGAAGTCCCAACCCTGGAGGGCAAGGGCCGGTCGTGCCGCCGGTGCACCCCTCCCCTTCTCGCCGCCGAACCTTCTTTCCCTATCACTCTCGCCTATCGAAAATCGCAAAAGACTCGAATTCTTTCGACGCAGGGGGCTCAAACTCCTCCTGTACGAATCAAGCGCCCGGGCTTTTCGCCCCGCTGCCCGAGCCGTGGGCTCCTCGATTAATCCCCGGCGCGGGGCCGCCATGCGGCTGCCTGTTTTCACCTACCACCACATTGGCGAGCATCCGCCGGGATGCTGTGAGGGCCTTTCGATCAGCCCGGCGGTCTTCGAGCGGCAGATTCGCTGGCTGGCCCGGCACGGCTATCACACCATCCGCGTTACCGACTGGCTGGCTTGGATGCAGGAAGGCAAACCCCTGCCGAAGAAACCTCTCCTTCTCACCTTCGATGACGCATACGCCGACACCGCCCAGCACGCCCTGCCCGTATTGCAGCGCCACGGATTCAGTGGTGCGATATTCGTCGTCACCCGCCTGATCGGCAAAACCAATGAATGGGATGAGGCCGTGGGATATCCCCCCCTGCGCATTATGACCGCCGAAGAGATTCGCCAGTGGGCGCGGCAGGGCATGGAATTCGGAGCCCACACGCGCACCCACCCGGATTTGACACAAGTTTCCCCGGAGCAATTGGAGGACGAGATTGGAGGGAGTAGCGCCGACCTCGGAGAGCTCCTGCAAACCCGCGTCCTATCCTTCGCTTATCCTTACGGGTTCTTTAATGGCGCCGCCCAGCAGGCAGCCAGCAGAATCTTTGATCTCTCATTCACAACTGAGGAGGGCATCAACACATTGGGAACTGACCCTCACGGTCTTTTCCGGGTAGCGGTGCTGCCGCAGGATCCGCTCGTAAAGCTCGGGTGGCGGGCGAGATTTGGATTCGACCCCGTGGAGCGCCTGCGGACCCGTTACCGCCCTTGGCTCCGCCACTCGATCATCGAACGGATCCGCCCTCTGATTATCAAAACGTTTTTCGGCTCGGCGGAAGAGACCCCCCCACGTGGAGGATAAAACTCCGGCCCCTGCGATCAAGGCAGACAAGCGATGAAGACAGTACGCGACAGCGCGGAAACGGCGCGGGCCAGCACGTCGCGCAAGGCGAGGTAAGACTCGTGCTCCCCGAGGCGATAGCGCTTGCCGAGATTTTCGACTCGAATGACTACGTCGCTCATCGGCTAGACCACGTCAGCGATGATGCCTTCCATCCTTGCAAAGGAGACTACTCCTTGCTGATTTCAACACTATTGAGGTATCTTAACGGTGGAATTAATCACGGGTCAACCAAAGGCTGTTAATGACAGCCAAACAACTACTGAAAACAGTTCTATCTTCTCCTGTCCGCCGCTGGTTGCGGAACCAGCAACGGCGCCTCCAGCGTTTATTCCCACCTCGACTACGAACAGCGCCGGTCAGTGCTGACTGGGGATGGAGCCGAGGGCAACCAATTGACCGCTACTACATTGAACGATTTCTGGCCGAACATGCGGACGATGTGCGAGGGCACGTGTTGGATTTCGCCGATGACACTTATGCCCGCCGATTCGGCAGCAAGGCAACCCAGGTGGATGTATTGCACCGGCTCGATGGGAATCCCCACGCCACGATTGTTGCGGACTTAGCGCGCGGCGAGCAGATCCCCTCCAACACATTTGACTGTATTCTCTGCACCCAGGTGCTCCAGTACATTTACGACCTGCCTGCCGCCATTCGGACCTTATATCGCATTTTGAAGCCCGGCGGCATAATTCTGGTTACTGCCCCTGGTATCCAGAAGATAGACCTTGAGGGCATGGAGGCTTGGGGAGAGTGCTGGCGTTTCACAGCCCTCTCCCTGCACCGTCTGTTCGAGGAAGCGTTCTCCAAGGGCCAAGTCGAAGTCAGGGCCTATGGCAACGTATTGGTAGCTGCTGCCGCTCTCTATGGGTATGCATGGGAAGATGTGCGGCGCGACGATCTAGAATACCAGGATCCGGAATACGAGGTATTGATCACGCTGCGAGCGCGCAAACTGGCGGAAGTATCAACCCATGACGAGTAACCCGCAAATATCGGTGGTCATCGCCACGCACAACCGTCGCCAGATCCTGCTGCGCAGTCTGCAAACGATCTTCGCGCAGGATATTGCGCCGGAACTCTACGAAATTATTGTGGTAGTGGACGGTTCAACCGACGGCACTCCGGAGGCGCTGCGGGAACTCCGCCCGTCCTGCGCGTTGCACTTTCTGGAATGTTCGCATGGGGGCGTTTCTTCAGCGCGAAATGCCGGCATCCGAAAAGCTCAGGGAGAGATCATTCTCATCCTCGATGACGACATCCTGTGCGAAGCTGACTTGCTTCGGCAGCACCTCGCCGCGCACCAGGAAGCTCCGCCACAGGTGGTCTACGGTCCTTGCTTGGTTTCGCCGGAGAGTCCCAAGACACTGGCAACGGAGTGCCTGCGCCAAGAAACGGAAAAGTGGGTGGAAGGCTATGCACGTGATCCGCAGCTCCGCTGGCCTTTTTGGGCGGCAGTTGAGGCGAACTCCTCCATCCACAGGACGATCCTGCGCCAGTGGGGGGGGTATGACGTGTCCATCCCCTACCAGAGAGAAGGCGCCGAGATCGGCATGCGCTTCTGGAGAAAGGGCATACCCTTTCGCTGCCTCCCAAATGCCGTTGTCCACCATTTGACAGTTAAGAAGACAGGGGAGATGATTTCCCGCGACGCTCCGCTCTTCGGCAGGAACGATCTGCTCTTGGCGCGCAAGATCCCGGAGTACCGCCCCTTTTCGGTTCCGGCACGAATGGCGGAAGGCCCGTGGGCGATGCGGGCCATGCGCCGGTTCGTTGCCACCTTGCCCTTTTCACCTTCAGGCCTTTTCTGCGGATTACTTTGGCCTTTCGAAAAACTCATTAGATTCGAATTCTTCCGCCGCTGGGGGGTCAAGCTCCTCTTGTACGAATCGAGCGCCGTGGCTTTTCGTTCCGCCGCTCGAGCCGCGGGCTCCTGGAACGATCTGCGGCGCGAGTTTGGCGTGCGGCTGCCGGTTTTCATGTACCACCACATTGGCGCGCCCCCCGCGGGATGCTGTGAGGGTCTGTCCATCACGCCGGAGGTCTTCGAGCAGCAAATTCGCTGGCTGGCACGCCATGGCTACAAGACCATCCGGATAATGGACTGGGTTGCCTGGATACGGGAAGGCAAACCCCTGCCCGAAAAACCCCTCTTGCTCACCTTTGACGACGCTTACGCTGAAACGGCCAAGTACGCCCTGCCCGTGTTGCAACGCCATAGATTCAGCGGTGTGGTATTCGTTGTCACCGGCCGGATCGGCAAGACCAATGCGTGGGATGAGGCAGTGGGATACCCCTCTCTACGCATCATGACGGCCGAAGAGATTCGGCACTGGGCACGGCAGGGTATGGAGTTTGGGGCCCACACGCGCACCCACGCTGATCTGACAAAGGTCTCCCCGCAGGAACTGGAGGACGAGATTGCCGGGAGCAGCGCTGACCTCGGCGAGCTCCTGCAAACCCGCATCCCCTCATTCGCATATCCTTACGGGCTCTTCAATACCGCCGCGCAACAGGCAGCCAGCAGGCTCTTTGATCTCTCATTTACCACCGAGGAGGGCATCAACACATTGGGAACTCCCCCTCACGGACTCTTGCGCGTACCTGTGCTGCCGCAGGACCCGCCGGTAAAGCTCGGGTGGCGGGCGAGATTTGGATTCGACCCCGAGGAGCGCGTGCTTGCCCGCTACCGCCCTTGGCTGCGTCCTTTGATTATCAAGGCGTTCTTCGGATCGGCAGAGGAGAATGACCATCCGCCTGCAAGATGACCTCTGCCGCTGCCATCAAGGCCTGTGTGCGACGGCATGATGGCGGGCTTCGGAGCGGCCATACTGCACCCGAAAATGGTAACTGTACATGCCACATGAAATTCTCCACCTTCTGGGCACGGCACAGCCCGAAGGCACAAGTATGGCCCGGATTGTGGAGACATTGGCGCGTGGGCTCGACCCGCAACGGTTCCGACTTCACGCTTGGTTTCTAGTTAGTGGGGGCCCTCTCGTGGGCATGTTGGAACAAGCCGGAGTGCAGGCGAGCGCCCAGAACTGGTGGCGAGGCGCGCGTGATCCCGTTGGCGCCTGGAGATTCTGGCGACGCCTGCGCAGCTTGGAGTTCGATATTGTCCAGATCCACTTCGGGGGAAGATCTGTGCGCTGGCTCGTTCGTGCCGGTACCCGGGCGAAGATTGTCTTGCACCTCCATGGGCGTGTTTTTGAACCAATTGGGCTCAATCTGGTGAGATATTCAAGTCGAGGAGTAGACGCGGTGGTCGCTACCTCCCAGTCAGTCGCCAAGCAAGTTGTGGATGGCCCGACGCGGGTGATTCATCCGGGAGTGGCCGTCCTGCGTGATAATCCTCCGGCCTCGCGTCGCCGTGCTACTTCCGAGTTCATCCTGGGGACTGCAGGGCGGTTGGTGGAATTAAAAGGCTTAGAGTGTTTGCTGAATACAGTGGCCGCCCTTCGGTGTGAATTCCCAGGTCTGCGTGTTGAAATTGCCGGGTCAGGCCCCCAGCGCACCAAGCTGGAGCAGATAGTCAAGCAGATGGATCTCAATGGACAGGTCAAGTTTCTGGGTTGGGTAAACGATCTCAATTCGGTACTGCCCCGCTGGGATATTTTTGTGATGCCCTCCCTCGAGGAAGGCTTTGGAATTTCCGCTCTGGAAGCGATGGCGGCAGGCCTACCCGTCGTTGCGACGCGGGTCGGCGGAGTTCCGGAGCTGATAGAAGATGGAAAGACCGGCTGGCTCGTCCAGCCTGCCGATAATGCGGCTATGGCTTCCCGCATCCGTCTTCTGCTGAATAATCCTGAGCAAAGGTTGGGTATGGCAGCGGCCGCGCAAGCACGCGTGCGGGATCACTTCAGCATCGCGGAGATGACAGAGAGCTTCGCCAAGCTTTACGACGATCTACTAGCTCGGAGTTAGGGATGTGGGAAGACCCTGGCGAGTTGTTCAAACTGACGAGCATCATCATCTGCACGGTTGACCGGCTGGCGGACCTCGAGCGGTGCCTTGCATCCGTGCACCCATTTCAGGCTACGGGGGCAGAAGTTATGGTCGTCAACAATGGCCCTCACGGCGCAGCGGTGGAGGAAATCGCCAACCGGAATGGCGCCAGAGTCATCGCGGTAGCGCAGCGTGGCGTTAGCCGCTCCCGTAACGCCGGAATCCGCGCTGCAACAGGGAACCTCCTGGCATTCCTCGACGACGACTCCGTGGCCGATCCGGACTGGCTTCCGCTCCTGCTGACTCCCTTCCGTGACCTCCAAGTGCTCGCGGTGGCCGGGAGCATCTTCCCCCAAACCCTCGCCGATCCGGTCAGCCAAGCCTTCGATTATCTTCACCGTGCTCAATTCCCGGAATCACAACTGACAATGGATGCCAATGCCGATAAGAACTCTTTCCCCATGCGCCAAGCCTTGGTGGGCAACGCCAACATGGCGATCAGGCGTGAGGCCTTTGAGCGCTTCGGTTACTTCGACACTCGCTTGGGCCGGGGAACCCGAATCGGCTCCGGCGAAGAACCTGACTTCCTCCTGAGGGTCTTGCTAGGTGGCGCAAAAATCGCCGTGGTGCCGGCGGCACGGATCCTTCATCGTCACGCCACCGAATGGCGGGCGGTCCGTCGGTGGGCTTTCCAGTCAGGTTGCGCGCAGACCGCTCTGCTCACCAAGTATTTTCTGAGCGAGCCCTCGCTGCGCCGGGATATACTGCGCTATGCAGCCTCGCGCCTGCGACCGCCATCCGGACCCGATGCGTCATCCGCAGCGAAATTCAAGGTGCCGCGATTCTCACTCGTCCTCGGCAGCCTGTATGGCCCGATTGCCTTCCTCCTTTCCGGGAAGAACTGACCGCCATCCCCATGGCGCGGTCAGCGCGCGGCCCCGAAGTGAAGCTCTCTCTCCCGGCTCCCAATACGTTTGTTCCCCATGTCGAATCAGCTCATGACGGGGTAGCTCACGTTCGACCTTCAGGGCGCATCTTTGTACTTCGGCCAGAAATTCCAGACGTCGACGACCTGCTTGCCCGGAGGAAAGGAAAGCGATTGGTAAACGGAATGGGGAGCACCCAGGATGAAGATATCGGCGCGCGCTAAGGCCTGCTCCAAGGGAACCAGCGAAGAGTCTTGCACGTAAGGGTCGGTGCACAGCACCTCACGGGCCTCGACTTCTAACAGTTTGCGCAGCTTGTAGGAAAGGCTGTCGCGCACATCGTCGGAATCACCCTTGAAAGCCATGCCCAGGATCGCCACGCTCTTTGTGGCGAGCCCCGCGGGACGCAATTGCGCGACGAGGTAATTCGGCAGCCCTTCGTTGATCAGCATCGCCGCATGCCCCATGAAAAAGTTGTTCCCCGTAAACGCCGCAAGCTGCAACGTGTCCTTCAGCAAGCAAGGGCCGGCGGCAAAACCCGCCCGCGAAAAGCTGGCCATGCGCGGATAATCGCGAGTGATCGCATCATAGATGCGATAAAAGTCGAGTCCGTAGCTTTGGGCGAGGACGTAAAACTGGTTGGAAATGGCAAAATTGAGGTACCGCCAACTGTTGGTGAAGAGCTTGGCAAGTTCCGCCTCGATGGGTTCTAGTTCAATAATATCAGGAGAGAGTATAGAAAAAAGGTTGTGGGCGCGCGCCTTTGCTTCCGGCTCGAACGCCGCAACAATCTGGGGCAGGCGCGTCAGCTCCTCGAGCGCCTTCCCTTCCGTGATCCGCTCCGGGCAAAAGGCGACGTGCACCTTCCGTCCCAGAGCCTGCACCTGGTCGTACACAATCTTGGTGACCCCCGGGTAGACGGTGCTGCGCAGCACCAGCAGCGCATCCTCAGCAAGATGGTTGAGCAAATCATCGACGCTCCGGCAGAGGTTGCGGAGAGTCGGGTTCAAGTATTTGTCTACGGGGGTGCCCACCACCGCAATTGCCGCATCGGCGCGCGCCAGACACGCCTCGTCCAACGTCGCTTCCAAGCCTTTCCCCACTACTTGTTGAAGCAGTTCCGGAGCCCCCGGTTCCAGAAATGGCATCTCGCCCCGGTTCACTTTTTCGACTTTAGCTTTGTCGATATCCAGTAGGGTTACTTTCACACCGCGGGAGGCGAAAAGCAGGCCCAGGGGGAGCCCCACGTGTCCACATCCGCCCACGATCACGACATGCTTCGAAGTTGTCATGGTTCAATTTCCCAAAGCGGCTCGCCGTCTGGAATCACACCTTCTAACTTGTATCACACGGCTCTGGACCCGTCCAGCTAGTCCCCGGATGCGATTCCGTGGGGGACCAACGCGGAATCACGGGCGACGTGCTGACTCGCCACAAACTCTTCTTCCAGCGTGAGGTGCTCGCCGAATTCGCGGATGGCGCGTTCTCCGACGGTGAGCAGCACGCTGGGATCGCCCGAAAGTTGGAAGGAGGCCATCTGCCTTTCAAACTTATCCAGGTCAATCCCCAAGCGCTCGTGCGCGCCGCGAAATGCCTGGAGCTTCGCCGTCACCTCAGAGCTCGGTGCGAAAGTGCGGAAAAAGGCGTTTTCTTCCTGGCGGCAATGCTCCATGACATAGGTCTTGAAAAAGTACATCGTCATGCGGAGCGCCCCGAGCGCCGCTTGCCGGTCGGTGAGATTTTCACCGGGGTGCAGAACCAGCCCCGCGAGGATGGCCTGCCAGTCCTGCAAGGCCGCACGAATCTTCGCGTGTTCTTCTTGCCACCTCACGGTATCAGGCGGCGCAACCGTGGAGGGCGGTTCGGAAGCAGGCAGCGGCGCTTCGGCTTCCAGATACAAACTTTTGAGCCCCCGCGCAGCGAGCACTCCGGCGACCTCTCGCCGCGAGGGGAAGCCATGAGTCGAGAACTGCCCGGGCGTATCATTCCGAAGGTAACCGCCCGGAAAGGTATCGCAGTCCACGGTGAAGAGGTCGCCCGCCGCCACCATGGATATATTCATTTCGTAATTCTCGCGGGTGTTGAAGAACAGCCGCGAGCGCGGGAAGGCAAGATGATAGAGGCTCAAGATCAAACGATAGTCGTCGTCCGAAACCGTGAAGCGCGATGGTTTTTGCGAGGCCAGCACGCCACGCGCGGGTTTGAGACGCGGAATGCCGATGGCGTGCGGTTCCAGGCCATAGGCGTGGCGCAGATAGTTGCCGTGCTCGATCGTGGCCAGCGCGTCGAAGCGCCAGTCGTAGAGGCCGAGCAGCGCGCCCAGCGCGATTTTCCTGATGCCCGCCGGGATGACCCGGTCCCACAAATCCAGGCGATATTCGAAATTCCGCTTGGGCGAGCCGATCACGTGCCAGCGGGCGAAGTGGGGTTGGTGATAAGTCTCCTGCCACTCAACCACCCATCCGAGGCCCGCCTGCCGCAGCCGCACGTAGTCCTCGCGCTCATAAACCGGTGAGCAGAGCCCAACCACGCCGCCGCCCAGGCGGTCGAGCTTGCGGCGCGTCAACTCCACATAGCCCGCCAGCACCTCCGGGCCGAACTCGGGGTCTTCCGAGAGCACCAGCTCAATCTGCCGGTGGCCCCAGGAAAGAATCAGGTCGAGTTCACGGCTGACTTCGTCCAGGCTCAGGCGCACGCGTTCGGCCAGCGCGTTGCTTTGGCGATAGCCGCAGTAAAGGCACTCGTTCTCGCAAAAACTGGTGAGATAAACCGGAATGATAAACTCCACCGTGTGCGGGGCCACCTGCTTGCGAACCCGCTGCGCCGCGGTGTGAATTTCTGCGCGCCACTTGGGCTCGCGCGCCCAGGCAATGAGCGAAGCTGCGTCCTCCGCATCAAGGCCCGGGTTCCTCCCCGCCGATTCGATTATGGCCTCGAGCGGGCGGACGGGCTCCGGCAGCGCCGCAAGTGATTCGATTCGGGCGCCAGTGACTTCAAAGGTCCCGCTGAATGTTGACACTTCGCTTTTATCTCCTCAAGCGAGCAAACTAATCCGTGGTGGTTCTCAGTGGAATATGGAGCAATCCCTCTTCCATTTTAACGCTCTAGCGGCGAGTTTAACTCGTTAGGTGGCGGCGTAAAGTTGCCCTCTCCATCACATTGACCCACTTTCAAGGGCGGAGCGTGATGTCTGCTAACTACCTTTACTTTCATTTAAATTCAAGGTCCCAGACGATAAATTGCTTATTTTTGTTAAACATTCAAGGTTCGCAGTGAATCTGCTCTCAGTCAATTTTTTATCTCATTTATTTTCATCCAGTTTCAAGGTTATACCTTCATTTTAACATCCTTTTTTCTTCCGCGATTCTAGCCTATGTGTTGACATTATAACTTCCCTGTTTTCAAAGACTTGTTTTTTGGCTCCGACCATCCCCATCCTCTCGATCCTTCGCTAACCTGCTGTGTTTTCATTAAGATTCAAGGATCGCGAGGGGTTTCCCAAACGTCTTCCCCTAGCCCTCGGGGCTTGACCGTCATGAGCGGGCCCATCATGCGCGCAATACGGCGAAATTTGAATCCTCTGCCTGCTATTTATCGTCCTCTATCTGCCATCTGCTGTCTACCCTCAAAACTCTGTCCTGCGAACTCCCTGGATTAGATGTATTGGGGTTAACAAGTGAGGGAGCATTGGGCAAGGACATGAGGGCACCCCGTAGAAACACCCCCTTAGTGTATCACTCTACGCTACGTTGTCAAGAGAAATCTACCATGGCTAGAGGCTACAAAATGTCGCTGACAGAAAGGTCGAAGTCCGCGAGGGCGAGGGCGAGGAAGGGTTCAACGCTTGACGCGCTTAGGAACGGGCCCCGTGGCAGATGATCGCGCCTTGCCCGCCGCCACTTTTCCGGCCGTCCGCCCGGGGGCGAACCCGCCCTTGGCCGCCGCTTTGCCCGCTTGCGGCGTGCTCCGCGTGCCGCTGCTTCCAGGAACGGCGCTCAGTTCTTCGCCGCGATGAGCCTTTCGCCAGATGAACACCGCGGCAATCCCTGCCAGCATCAGCACGGCGATGAATTGGGACGTCGAAAGCAGATGATGAAACACAAAACCCCGGTCTTCGTCGCCGCGCAGGAATTCCAGGAAAAAGCGTCCCACGGCGTAAAGGCCCAGGTAACCGAGGAAAACATCTCCATCCCGTTTTCTCCTGGGGAACCACCAAAGCAGCAAACCGAAAATCGCCAACGTGGTGAGGGATTCGTAAAGCTGCGTGGGATGTAAGCGCACGCCCAACGGGACGCCCGTGGCTTCATGGGCAAAGGCATTGGTAAATACCACTCCCCACTGCGCGGTGGTGGGTGTGCCGTAATCGCAACCCGCGCTAAAGCATCCCAAGCGTGTCACGCCGGTGCCCAGCGCCACGGAGGGCGCCAGCACATCCGAAAACTTCCAAAAGGAAAGTTTCCGCGCCCACGCGTACCAGATGGTGAAGAAGAGCCCCGCCAGGAATCCGCCGTAAAAGGCGCCGGCATTCGTGAAGGTGGCATAACTGAAGATCTGCCCGGGGTGATCTCGATAGAAACTCCACAACGTCAGGATCAGCAATACTCTCGCTCCAAGCAGCACGACAATGATCGCCCGGGAACTAAAATTCAGGATCACTGCGGAATCCACGCCCACACGGCGGCCCAAACTAATGGCGGTATAAATCCCCAGCAGGAACGCCAGCGCCAGCAGGGTGCCGTAAGTGGGAAGACGGAACGAACCGATATTGATCAAAAACGGGTGCAAACTTTTTACTCTCCTACCTCTGAACCAGGATTTTCATTCTAGCATCCCGGATGAGGGTAGTGTACACCCAAGCGCCCCACGTTCGCCTGGGCCTCGGCCAGACCGCGATATTCCGTGTGGTAGACCTCTTCGTACTTGAGGGTTTTCATGAACGATTCGCACGCGGCATTGTCGCAGGGGTTGGCTTTCCGCGTATAATCTTAGCTCTGTGCAGTGATGAATTCCTGGATGTCTTCCAAAACGGCCCGGCAGATCTTGTGGGTTGGGTGCTTCCTTCTCACGTATGTCTCTTCTTTCTTTGTAAGTGGGACGCAATCGCCGTCACTCGGTCTTGATTCATCATTCGAAAGTGTAGTCGAGCACGCAACCCAACACCATTTCCAATTCGGCAAGGACCTTGTCTGCACTTGGGGACCTCTCTCATTTCTCTACTCAGGTGATAGTCAGGGAGACTTTATTAAAATACGTGTCCTCTTTGCATTTGCTTGGAGCGCACTCGTGGCGCTGTCCGCAGTGGGGCTGGCAAAGCGTCTACCGGGATGGAGTCGATACGGGTTTCTCGCCTGGTTCGTGATCTTATCACTTCCCAATGGCTTCGATCAGACGGCGTATTTGGTAATGGCATATGGCGCCGCGCTAATTTTCGTTGATGATCCCAAGCAGCGGTGGCAAGTACCCTTCTTCCTTGTTACTCTTGGGATTCTACCTCTCTTTAAGTTCACGTTCTTCTTAGCGGCGCTAGCCAGCGTCTGCCTCATTACGGCTTACCGGATCGCACAGAAGCGATTTAGCGAGGCGATTGTGCTAGCTGCGGTGCCCTTTGGGGGATTTATAGCCTGCTGGACAGCTTTGGGCCAGTCGCTCACCAACCTTCCTCATTGGATCAGTTACAGCTCGGAGCTAGCATCCGGATACAGCGCGACCATGGGTCTGCTTCCAGACTCTAGTACCCTCTGGCTTGCCATCGACGCTCTTGTGCTGATCCTGGTTGCCCTGGTGGCAATGATCAGGGGAGCGCGCCGCAGTCTTTCCACATTGGGAATTCTCATCACCATCGTGCAGTATTTGTTTTTGGCGTGGAAGGAAGGATTCACACGCGCCGACGAACACCAGATTATGTTCCTATATTTCTTGCCTTTGATTTTTGCGTTTCTTTTCTTGGAAGACTTGGTGATTGATCCCACTACCCGCGCGCGCCGGTTACGGGAGGTCCTTCTTGCATCAAGTATGGTGTTGTGTCTGGAAGCCGCGCCTCTGTTAGCTCTGCAGAGCGTTGTCGATTGGCCACAGCACATGGGCGCCAACCTGAGGATGATCTCGGTAATCATAAAAGGGAGGCCGGCTGACCTCTTTGCTGCCCGCAGGAATCCGGGAAGTGTCCGAGAACCCCTCCTGCAACGTGCAAAAGGCGTGATCCGAGGCGAGTCTATGGACGTGATGAACTATCTTCAGTGGGCTGCCTTGGCGAATGGTTTGAACTATAGGCCACGAATGGTGTTTCAAGGGGACCTCGCCTACACGCGAGGGCTCCAAATCCTTAATGAGGAACACTTCCGAAGTTCGGACCGGCCACATTTCATGCTCCTGTCCCAGCAAACCATTGACGGTCGTTTCCCAACTCTCGACGACTCCTCCGCGCTCATTTACGTGCTCAACAACTATGTGCCCGTAGCCGAGGACGGTGACTTTCTGGTTTTGCAGCAGGAAACAACCGCCGTGCCTTCCTTCCAGCTTCTGCACACGGTCGATCTGCGGTTTGGCGAAAAACTCGATCTCAGTCCATGGGCGGGAAAGCCGTTGTTTATGACTGTGTCGACAGCACCCACTTTCCTCGGGCGGACAGTTACCTTCTTATGGCAACAACGGCCCCTCTACATGCGGCTTTCGGAAGGTCGAATCGAAGAGCAGTACCGCTTTGTTCCGTCGATGGCCGAGCAACCGTTCCTGGTAAACCCTCTGCTCGGGAGCAACTCCGACATTCTGAATTTATACGCCTCCCTTCCTGGGAAAGAGGTGGAAAGCGTGATTATGGAGCCCCCGCAGCACGTTTTTTGGGATTTCCGGGATTCCCTTACCGTCCGACTCTATACAATTGCCGATTTCCCCCTGGCCGTGCGGAAAATGCCCTTTTCGCAAACGCCCGCAGATGTGCCGGGGCGCGTCTTCTGGCCAGTTACGCATACCCGATGAGCCCTATCTGGTTTCCGGACCAAGGAAGGTAAAGATGGGCCATACGTTCTGGCGCGATCTGCTGCGCAACCCAAAGCATTTGAGGAAACCATGGAACGCTGGGAAACGAAACGGCCGTGTCCATCAACGGTGTTTTTGGGTCTGGCGCCAAATCGCAAAAAGCGCCACAAGGTGCCTGTAACCAATGATGGGCATCCGCGTCAGCCAGTACACCCGTGTGCTGCCGGCAGAGCGGCCGCGGTGGTTGACAGGGATTTCTCGGACTGAAAAGCCCAACCGATAGACACGCGCCGTAAACTCCCACCAGAAACCTTGCTTCATCTCTCCCAGTTGGGATACGAGACCTTCAATCACCCGTTTGTGGGCAAGCACAAAGGGGCAGCTTGGGTCATGGACCGGTACTCGAAAAAAGAGTTGATAGAGAAGATAGAATGCGCGCGACAGTGTTGTTCGCAGCAGGTTATCACTGCGTTTGACACGCCACCCAATAGTCACATCCTGCTGGTCGCGAACCTCCCAGAATCTTGCAAAGTCCTTGGGATCACACTGGCCGTCTGAGTCTAAACACAATAGGTACTCGGCCTCGAGAGCTTTCATTCCATCCAGGACGACGCCAGAGTAACCCTTACGCTCGTCACTCATGATGAGCTTGGAAGGAAACTGTCGGGCGACACCGAGGAGCGTCTCCTTTGTGCCATCCACACTCCCGTCCTCACAGAGGATGAACCTCAGCGTTGTTTGCTGTGATAGTGCTTCGTAAATTTCTCGGATTGTGCCCTCAATGCTTTCTGCCTCGTTGTAGATGGGCAACAAAACTTCCAGGGCTGGGTTACCACTGGGCATCACTTTGAACTTCCTCTAAAGACAGGTCAAAGCCGATCAGGCATGCCTGGTCACAGACTGCCGCCTCGCGTGGTCTACACCCCGGCGGGATTATCCAGCCAATAGATGGTTAATCCGGACAGCAGCTTGGGGTAGAAGTCGGTGGATTTTTGCGGCATCGGGCAGTCGGCGAGAGCGTTGCTGTAAACGGCTTCGACGGGCGTGGCATTCAGCAGGAAGGCGATCTGTCCTGTGCCCTTGTCCATACCCTCGCAGGCGAGAGCCGCCTCGCGAAAATACGACAAGTTCCTTTCCTCGCGCACGGCTTGCGCATCAATGCCCAGCAGGCGTTCCAGCACCAGCCGGTGCAGCAGGACGACGTCGAGGCGTCGCAGCGTGGGAGCGAGGTCCGCGAGCGCGCCGTCCAAATCAAAATCTGGACGCAGGCGCAGCAGCGCGAGTTTTCCCGGACCCGCATAGGCGGCCATCGCCGGCCGTTCCCGGCCTGCCGCCGTGAGCTTGGCAAGAAATTGCCCCGTCCACTTGCTTGCCGGCCCTTGCACAGTGACTTCTTCCCAGTCGAAAATCGCCCGCGCGTCGGCGGCGAATTTGGCCCAATCGAAGTGCGCCAGGCTGTGTACCAGCCGGTGAGTGGGCAGGATGGTGAGTCCGTCGGTTTCCATGCGAACGAATGTCATCATCACATATTCCGCGCGGCCGTCTTGCCGGCCCGTCTCCCGGCAGAGGTTGCGATAGGCGAGCGCCGTTTCGTAACGGTGATGGCCGTCAGCGATCACCAACCGCTTGTCACTCATGGCCGCCGTCACCCCGGCGATGATCTTGGGATCGGCGGTGCGCCAGACGGTGTGCCGCGTGCCGTACTCATCCGTAACCTGTTCCCAGGGCTGCTCCGCCGCGGGCGCGGCCAGCAGGCTCTCAATAGCCCCTGCGGGGTCGCTGTAAAGCATGAAAATCTGGCCATAATGCGCGCGCGTGGCCTTCAGCAATTCCAGGCGATCGGCCTTGGGGCCCGAAAGCGTCTCCTCGTGGCGGTGCACCACGCGCGCCGGGTAATCCGCCAAGCGCAACAAGGCGATAAAACCGCGCCGTTCCTTGCGCAGGCCGCGCTGTCCGGGGACTTCGTATTCCTGGTAATAGGGATAAATGGCCTGCTCCTGCTCGGGGACCAGCACACCGCCGCGAATCCAGGCCTGGAAGTCGCGCGCCGCGCGTACGTAAAGGTTGTTCGCGGCGCTGTCCTCCGGCAGCGTGCGTCCGCGAATGATGCGCACCAAATTGTACGAGCTCAAGTCGTAGTAACGAGCCTGCATCTCGGGGGAAATCTTGTCGTAAGGCTGGGTTACCACCGCGCCGAGGTCGGGAATTTTCCGCGGGTCGTAATGAAGAGCGCGAAAAGGGAGTATTTCTGCCATGTGCCTCACATCCAGATAAAGTATGTCTGAAAATTTAAACTACCATACAGCCCGCTGGGCGTCGAGGCTTGTGTGGAAGCACCGCTTCATCCCGCATGACGTCGTGGCCAATCCACGCTAGAATACAGGGTTAGTGAACTGCAGCCGTCGCTGTCGCCAGTGGCTCGCTGCGTGCGCCATCGCGTTGAGCACACAAACTTTTTCAAAAGGCTGCGCACATGATTGAACTTCGCTTGGACCCCTTTACTCGCCGCTGGGTGGTTACGGGCAAGCGTCCGGTTATGCCGGATGTTCATGAGGTAGGTGGCACTTGCCCTTTTTGCCCCGGAAACGAGCATCTGGCCCCCCACGCTATTCGCGAGTACCGCGACTCCACCGGCGCGTGGATGGCCCGGGTATTTCACGACCGCGCCCCACTGTTCCTCGTGGAAGGCGGCACGGACCGCCGAGCCGAAGGAATGTTCGACCGCATGAACACGGTTGGCGCGCACGAAATTGTTGTCGAGACTCCGGTGCACGGCATGACGCTGGCGCAGCTTCCCGAAGAGCACTTCGGCCACGTGCTGGAACTTTTCCGCGACCGCATCCTCGACCTTAAGCAGGATCGCCGCCTCCGCTACGTCTCGGTTTTCAAGGATCAGCATCCGCCCTCTCCGACCCTGCGAGGGCATGCTTATTCTCAGGTGTTGGGAACGCCGGTGCTGCCGCAATTGCTGGAGATTGAACTTCGCTGGAGCCGCGTGCATTTCCTGAAGCACGAGCGCTGCATTTACTGCGACGCGTTGCAGCAAGAGTTGAGCCAGGAGAAACGCCTGGTGGATCAGACCGGGGATTTCGTAGCCTTCTGTCCTTTTGCCTCGCGCTGGTCCTACGAGCTTTGGGTTGCTCCCGTCCGCCATTCCTCCTCGTTCGAAAACGATTTGAAGGAACAAGGGAGAGTAGCGGCGCTCGCGCCGTTTCTCAAGTCCTGCCTCCAGCGTATTGAGAAGGTTTCACCATCCCTCCACCTGGTTATCCATACCGAGCCGAATTTGCAGGCGTGGAAACCTACCCAAGATTGGTGGAAGACTGTGCAGGATGATTATCATTGGCACATTGAAATTCAACCGGACGTGGAGGGGAGGCGGCGTTTCCTGGGCACCGAGGGCTTCTATTTCAACCCCATTCCGGCGGAGCAGGCCGCTTTGGTTTTGCGCGCGCTTGAGCCCGGCGTCGAGCCACTCCTCGCGGATTGAACATGGACAACCCTGTGGATTCAGACTGGAAACAAGTTCGGCTGTTAGTTTTTGACCTTGACGGCACGCTGGTGGACAGCAAGCAGGACCTGGCATTGAGCGTCAACGCGATGCGAAGGGAGATGGGACTGGCTTCCTTGCCGGTCGATTTAATTACTTCCTACGTCGGCCAAGGCGTGACGCTGTTGGTGCGCCGCTCACTCGGAACACACGCCACCAGCGAGAATGTCGAGAAAGGGTTAGCATTCTTTCTGGCATACTACCGCGACCATATGCTCGATCACACGGCGCCTTACCCCGGAGTAGCCGAGGCGCTGGAAAAACTCCGCGGCCATAAGATGGCGGTGTTGACGAACAAGCCTGTCAATTTCAGCCGCGAGATGCTGACCCGGCTCGGATTCGCGTCCTACTTCGCTTACATCTACGGGGGCAACAGCTTTCCACAAAAAAAACCTGATCCTATCGGCTTGCAGAGATTGATGGAAGACCTCCAGATTTCTGCCCGCGAGACTCTCATGGTCGGCGATTCTGATACCGACGTGCTCACCGGGCGGAACGCGGGGGTGTGGACATGCGGCGTAACTTACGGATTCGGGGCGCAAACACTGCAAACGGTTTCTCCGGATCTGATCATTGACGATCTGCGGGAACTCCCTCCGCTGCTGAATGGCCACCGCACAGTGTGACGCCGGGAGAGGTTGGTACGATTTGCGCTGCGCGGCGGAGCAGGAGAGACGCACGCATTGCTCACCGAGCTTGAATGTCGTTAGATGGCTGCCGGAAAGGCGGGGCGAGAAATTCACGTTGAGCGTATAAGCCAGACGCTCCAACGTGTCCTGAAACTTTCGCATCCAACCCTAGATGGAAATTCCTATGACGTATGGAGTGAAAGCCATCTGCCCTGCGACGCCCCGCACACCCATAATAAAGAAGCGTGCTGCCCGGTGGTACGCCGTCGCGCTGTGTTTGTGCGTGGGCCTTTGTTTGTTGTCCGGAGTTGCAGGATTTTCCCAGCAGGCGCCCGTGAAACCGCCTAAGGAACCGGCGCCGAGTCCTGCCCCTGCGGACGTTGAGCAGGAACAACCTCTTCCTGGCGATTGGGGTCCGGAGCTGCTCTACGGCATCCTCAGCTCGCCCAACGACGAGGCCCAGTGGGCATTGCTTCAGGCAGCGTTTGCCGCAGGTCCCGCCATTCTTCCGCAGCTCACCGAGGCCCTGAAGGACGACCGCACCGCCGAGTACGCGGCACAGTCGGTGGCCTATATTGGGGGCAATGAGGCGCTGCCCATCCTGTGGAAACTGCTTTCCGATCCTCGCGACCTTAATCTGCGGCGCTTCACCTATGGCGCGCTCGCTGAATTCGATAAGCCAGAAGCCACCGACATGCTCTTCGACGTCATCAACAAATCCGACGACGAGCCGGACCGGACGGTGACGGAAGCCGCGGTGATTGCTCTTACCGTGCGGACCGACCCGGGGCTGATTCCACGCATTCTCGCCGCGGAGAAAAAACTCCAGGACGTCGTCATTCGCGACGATTTGGACAACGCTCGCGCGGTCATCGAAGAGCGCGCAAAATATCTGGCCACGCCGGAAGGGAAGAAATCCGGCGGCTCGATCGAGTCCGCGGTGAGAACTTATTTCATACCCGCGCTGCAATCACCCCCTGCGGAGGGAACTAAGGCCGCCGCTCCCGTCAACAAAATTGGCGGAAAAGCGCCCGCTGCGCCCTCACCGAAGCCACTGCGGCCGCTGGTTTCGGTCGATGTTCGCAGCATCACCTTCTCGCCCGACAAAAACCGCGCCCTGGCGCGAGTGGTCTTTGAGGACCCCACGGCGATTGCTTACTATGACTTCATCCTGGAAAGAAATTATGGCGAATGGACGCTCGTGAGTGTCTGGCTGGGACCCGAGGTCGAAAAAAAGGCAGTAAGCAGTGGGCAGTAGGCAATCCTTAGAAGTCAGGAGCCAGAATCTGGCGGCTTACCTTCTGACTCCTTACTTCTGACTCGTGACTCCTTGAACTTATGCGCCACGTCATCGTTGGAACGGCCGGCCACATTGATCACGGGAAATCGGCGCTGGTTTTGGCGCTCACGGGCACCGACCCCGATCGCTGGGAGGAAGAAAAGCGCCGCGGTATTACCATCGATCTGGGTTTCGCTCATCTGGATTTGGGCGAGGATTTGCGCATTGGGTTCATCGATGTCCCCGGCCACGAGCGCTTTGTGAAGAACATGTTGGCGGGCGTGGGGGGCATCGATCTGGTCATGCTGATCGTGGCCGGTGACGAGTCCATCAAGCCCCAGACGCGCGAACACTTCGACATCTGCAAGCTGCTGGGAATTCGCCAAGGGCTGATCGTCATCACCAAGTCCGACTTGGTGGAGCGCGAGATGCTGGACTTGGTGCGCCTGGAGGTGCAGGAATTTGTCGCGGGTTCGTTCCTGGAGGGTGCGCCGGTGGTGGCCGTGAGTGCCCGCACCGGTGAAGGGCTGGATGAACTCAAGAACGAACTGCGGCGGCTGAGCCTGGAGGCGCCTCCCAAACCCCCCGATCTGCCCTTTCGCCTCCCCATCGACCGCTCCTTCGTGATGAAAGGATTTGGAGCGGTGGTCACTGGGACGCTGATCACGGGGACGGTGGAAAAGGAAGCCGAGGTGGAGATTTTCCCCTTGGGAAAACGCGCGCGCGTCCGCGGCATCGAGGTCTACAACGCGCCCGCCGACCGCGCCACCGCAGGCCAACGAACGGCTCTAAACTTAGCGGGAGCAGAGGCCCGCCAGATCACCCGGGGCATGGTGCTAGCCGCCCCCGGCCTCTTCCAGCCCACCACATCCCTGGATTGTACCCTGAACCTTTTGCCCAGCGCCCGGCCATTGAAGAACCATGCGGAGGTGCATTTCCACTGTGGGACGACGGAGATGCTGGCGCGGGTCGTCCTGCTGGAAGGCAAAGAAATGAAACCTGGAGCAACCAGCTTTGTGCAGCTTCGCCTGTCTGCACCCGGTCTGTTTGTGCCCGGCGACCGCTTCATCATTCGGCAATTCTCGCCCGTCACCACGATCGGCGGCGGGGGCGTGTTGGACAATGCCCCTCCCAAGCACCGCCCCGGCGATCCCGCCACGCTCGAATCTCTGCGCATCTTGGAATGCGGAGAACCAGAAGCGCGGCTCGAGTTCCTGGCGCAGGGAGCAGGTGAAGCTACCTCCTCGGCTCTCGCGGCTCGCACGGGCTGGAAACCCGCGGAAATACTCCGCGTGGCAAAAACCCTCGAAACCCAAAAGCGTCTAGTGCTCCTCGGGCAACCGCCCAGCCTGTTTGTCCACGCGGCGCACTTCGAGCATTTAGCGAAGCTCCTCCTGGAGCAGCTCGAAAAGTTTCATGCGGCAAATCCGCTGCTGGCTGGGCTGCCCAAGGAGGAGTTGCGGTCCAAGCTGAGCGCGGGTGGGAAAGCGCACTCGATCCCCTCGCCGGCACTGCTCAACGCTCTGCTGCAATCCCTTTCCGTGCAGGGCAAAATCGACGTGCAAGGCGAGACGGTTCGCCTGGGCGGCCGTACCATTCAACTCTCCGCTGAGGAAATCGCTGCGCGGGATCAAATCGCCGCGGCCTTTGAAAACGCTGGCCTGGCCGTGCCGACCGCGCGAGAAGTACTGGCCAACCTGCGCCTCGACCAGGCGCGCGCTGAAAAATTGCTCAGGATGCTCGTGAAGGAAAACGTCCTGCAAAAGGTTACGGAGGATCTAATCTTCCACCAGTCGGCGCTGCGCGAGCTTCGCGAGATCCTGGCGCGCCGCAAAGCACGGAACAACCGCCTGGGTGTGGCGGATTTTAAGGAGCTGACCGGACTTTCCCGCAAATACGCTATTCCGCTGCTCGAATACCTCGATCGTGAGCACGTGACGCGGCGCGAGGGCAGCGAGCGAATTATTCTCTGAGAGGAGTCAGGTCCGATCTCAGGACTCCGGAAATCGGAGAGCCGGAAGTCTGGAGTCAGAATAAATTAATCGCGGGGCTTACGATTTTCTGGCGCCTGACTCTTGACTCCCTTCGGTAACCGTTTTGAGGATTTCATAAACCAGCGAAATGGGAAGGCCGACCACGTTGAAATAACAGCCGGAAACGCAGGTCACGAACTTCGAGGCCAACCCTTGGATGGCATATCCGCCGGCTTTGTCAAAGGGCTCGTGGCTGGCCACGTAGGCGCGAATTTCATCTTCGCTGAGTTCGCAAAACGTCACAAAAGTGGTTTCGTGTTTGAGCGCTTCAATCTGGCCAGGCGCCCTGACCAGGCAGATCGCCGTGATCACTTTATGCGTCTGGCCGGAGAGCATACGAAGCATGCGGGTGGCATCAAAGGGTCCGCTGGGCTTTCCCAGAATCAAACCGTCGATGGTAACGATCGTATCCGCGCCCAAAACCATGCTGCCGGAAGGCGAGCGGGCAGCCACGCGCAGCGCCTTGGCACGGGCATTGCGACGGGCGTAATCCTCCGGGAGTTCTCCCGGAATCGGCAGCCCCTCGTCGATACCGCTGGGAATCACCTCAAAATCGAAGCCGGCGTTGCGAAGCAACTCGATTCGACGCGGGGATTGGGAGGCGATAAGCAACTTCATGCGGATGGTATTATAAAACGTCACGGGACCATCTCAAGCCATTTCCGCACTGGCGCACAATGTGCTAGACTCGCAGATTCTCCGGACTTCAAGAGCCTCCGCTGGGGGACCCGAACGTGGATGAAATCGGAAAACTTTTACCGACTTTGTTTAGGAAACAAATCCGCCGCGCGGAGCCACACCTGCTTGAAATCCTCCTTCCCTTGTGGCCGCGCATCGCGGGCAAGACCATGGCGCAGCATTCCCAGCCCACCTTCTTTGCCTCCGGCGTGTTGACCCTCACCACCGACTGCCCCACGTGGGGCACACAGCTCCGGCACATGACCGAAGAAATTCGCGCCGAGATTAATGGTTTCCTGGGCCAACCGATTGTGAAAAAGTTGCGAATCAAGACGGTGAGCCAACCCGGCCTGTTTTCTCCCCCACGACCCTTGCGCGAATTCGTCCCGTCCGCGCCACTCCTGGTAGAACAGGCGATGGACACGGATCGAATAGCTGATCCTGAAATCGCTACGGCGCTGGCAAGCTCTTATGCCAAGTATTTTAATCGCCCTCGGAGATAGTGAAACGCATGGCTTTTACCGAAAAAGATGTTCGCTACGTGGCCGACCTCGCTCATCTGGAACTTACTGAGGAAGAGGTGAAGAAATTCCTTCCCCAGCTCGATTCGATATTGCAGTACGTGCAAAAGCTGAACGAGCTGGACACTTCCCAGGTCGAGCCCATGGCACAGGTCACGTATCCGGGTTCGCAGAATGCTTCCTTCCGGGCCGACCAGCCTCGTCGGAACTTTTCCCAGGACGAGGCCCTGGCCAACGCTCCGGAGTCGGGCGGCGGTTGTTTTAAAGTGCCACGAGTCATTGAGCGGGAGGAATGAGCTCTATTTGGGATTTTAGATTTTGGATTTTGGAATCGGGACCGCACCTGCACATTCCCATTCTTCTACGCGAAGTGGATAAGGCAGAGGCGACCAACGCACAATGGACTTCACCACTTTAACGGTCAGCCAAATACACGAGCTCCTTAAGAGCCGGCAGGCGACGGCTGTCGAAATCGCCCAGTCCCACTTGGCGCGCATCGAGCAGAAGGACAAGGACGTCCGCGCCTATCTCAGCCTATGCCCTGAGCGCGCCCTCGCGCAGGCGAAGAAAGTGGACGAGGCGATTGCCGCCGGGGAAGCGCTCGGACCACTGGCTGGCGTGCCCGTCGCGGTCAAGGACGTCATCCTGACCCGCGGGACCCGCACCACCTGCGCGTCGCGCATCCTGGAGAATTTCGTCGCGCCTTACGACGCCACTGCGGTCGAAAGGCTGGAGCGCGCAGGAGCCGTCATCCTCGGCAAGACGAATTGCGATGAATTCGCCATGGGCTCGTCGACGGAAAACTCCAGTTGTTTCCCGACTCACAACCCTTGCGATCTGACTCGCGTGCCCGGGGGATCAAGCGGTGGTTCGGCCGCCGCCGTGGCGGCAAATTTTGCGACCGTGGCGCTGGGATCGGACACCGGAGGGTCCATCCGCCAGCCGTCGGCATTCTGCGACATCGTCGGCATGATGGGGACCTACGGCCGAGTCTCCCGCTACGGCTTGGTGGCGTTCGCCTCCTCGCTCGACCACATCGGGCCGTTTGGACGCTCCGTCCACGACGTGGCACTGGTGCTGCAAACCATCGCCGGGCGCGACCCCCTGGATTCCACCTGCGCCGCGCTACCCGTAGACGATTATGTGGGCGCCCTGACCGGCGACATCGGGGGGATCCGCGTCGGGGTGCCGACGGAGTACCTGAAGGGATTGAACCCCGAAATCGGTGGCAACATCCAGAAGGGCATCGACCTGTTCAGCAAACTCGGTTGCGATATCGTTCCCATCAGCCTGCCGCACACCGACTATGCCATCGGATGCTATTACATCATCTGCACGGCCGAAGCCAGCTCGAACCTCGCCCGCTACGATGGCGTGCGCTATGGATTCCGGTCCGCCCAACACGACAATTTGCAGGATATGTACCGAAAAACGCGCAACCTCGGCTTCGGGGCGGAAGTGAAGCGCCGCATTATGCTGGGAACCTATGTATTAAGCTCCGGGTATTATGATGCATACTATTTAAAGGCCCAGAGAGTACGTACCCTCATCACACGCGATTTCGTCGAGGCATTCGACGAAGTGGACGTCATCGTCACCCCGACCTCTCCCATTCCGCCCTTCAAGCTTGGCGAAAAAGTGGACGACCCTCTTCAGATGTACCTTGCCGACATCTACACCGTCACCGCCAGCCTGGCCGGCATCCCCGGAATCGCCGTCCCCTGCGGCAAGACCCCCAATGAACCGCGCCTTCCCGTAGGCATGCAAATCCTCGCCAATCACTTTGACGAGGCACGCCTGCTGCGCGTGGCCGACGCATTTGAAAAGGCCGGGGGGTTCAAGATTAGCTAAGATTTCAAGTAGCCCGCGCTTCCCGGCGATGGCCGGACGTGTGGGCGGTCATGTAAGCGCGCAGGATGGCATTAATTCGGGTTTGGTAGCCGCGCTGCCGGCGGAACCATTTCAGCAAGTCGCTGTCCAGCCGCATGGTAACAACTGCTTTTCGACTGGGCCAAACGAGTTTGGCGTTCTTCCAGAATTCCACATCAGTGGCGCGTGCGTCAGGGTCAGACGCGATGCCCTGGCGTATTTCGGCATCGCTTATTGCGCGCAAGCGGCGCCAATTTGTGGCGGTCCCGCGCCCACGACGCGACGTATCGCCAATAGGCGCGTCTTTCATGCGCTTCCGATCGCCATGCCGAGATGATCCGTCTTTCGTCATTGTCTCTGTCGGTATACACCACCGTAATTTCCATGCCGTTTACAAGGCCGATGGCATAAACCCTGATTTCGCCATAGTCAATGCGGTCATCAATTTTCTCAACCGTCGGCCCCTCGAAAATTCGCACCGCGTCCTCGAACGCCACGCCATGCAATGCGATATTGCCACGATTTTTCTTCTCGTCCCAAGTGTAGCGCATTGGGAGTATTTACACAATGTAAATATATATCGCCGGCGGGTGTTCAGAATGCCAAAGGCAAGGCCGCCGGATACACAACCCCCGAAGCATTCAAATTGAAGTAGGTTTCTATCTCACGGGATCTAAAAGCAGAAATGGCCAGCGGTCGGCCATCAGTTTTTCAACTGACGCCTGACCACTGGCCACTGACAACTCTTTACTGCGTTCTTGCCTCGTCCTCGTCCGCCAGTTCCACGGCCGCACCCGGCGCCGTGGGGATAACTGCTTCCGTCGGGGTGGGAGCAGCTCCAGCTTCCGGCTGCGGCGGCTCGGCTTCGGTGAGCAGCTTGAAGTTGCGATAGAACTCCAGCCCCGTGCCTGCCGGAATCAGCCGGCCCATGATGACGTTTTCCTTCAAGCCGCGAAGGTGGTCCACGGCGCCGCGGATGGAGGCTTCCGTGAGGACGCGCGTTGTCTCCTGGAAGGATGCAGCCGAGATGAAGGAATCGGTAGCCAGCGACGCCTTGGTGATCCCGAGCAGCAAAGGCCGGCCGGTGGCCGGTTTGCCGTCTTTGGCCTTGGCGCGGTCGTTCTCCTCCCGGAACTTGAACTTGTCAACCTGCTCGTCCAGCAGGAATTCCGTGTCGCCCACCTCTTCCACTTTCACCCAACGCATCATCTGACGCACGATCACTTCGATGTGCTTGTCATTAATATTGACACCTTGCAGCCGGTAAACCTCCTGGATTTCATCCACGAGATACTTCTGAAGCTCCTTCTCACCCAGGACCGCCAGAATATCGTGGGGATTGCGCGGGCCATCCATGAGCGGCTCACCCGCCTTCACGCGTTCGCCTTCCTGGACGGAGACGTGCACGCCGCTCGGAAGCAAATATTCCTTGGTCTCGCCCTTTTCCGGAACCACTAGAATTTTGCGCTGGCGTTTGACAACCTCCGCATAGCGAACCACGCCGTCGATTTCCGTAATGACCGCGGGCTCGTGTGGCTTGCGTGCTTCGAAGAGCTCAACCACGCGTGGCAGACCGCCCGTGATGTCCTTGGTCTTGGTGGTTTCGCGGGGGATCTTGGCCAGCACATCGCCGGGGCTTACTTCATCGCCGTCTTGAACCATCAAGTGGGCGCGCCCAGGCATCAAGTACTTCTTGGTGCCCTTCTTTTCGTTGCGGATGACCATTTGCGGCTGATACTTCTCTTCAAAGTCCGGTTTGACGACCAATTGCGACAAGCCGGTGACTTCGTCCACCTGTTCCTGCACGGTGACTCCGGCTTCAAGGTCCTTGAACTGCACGGTCCCGGCGACTTCCGTTAGGATCGAGAACGTGTAAGGGTCCCACTCGACGATAATTTCGCCCATTTTCACAGGGGCGCCGTCCGCCACTTTGATGCGGGCTCCATACACGACCGAATAGCGCTCGCGCTCGCGGCCTTTATCATCCACAATGGCCACCGCGCCATTGCGGTTCATGACCACGTGCGCCCCTTCACGGTTCATGACGGTCTGAACACTATGGTACTTCAAGAAGCCATGATTCTTTGCCTCCAGAGTGCTTTGCTCGGAAATACGGCTGGCCGTGCCGCCGATGTGGAAGGTCCGCATGGTAAGCTGCGTGCCCGGCTCCCCGATGGACTGCGCGGCAATCACTCCCACCGCCTCGCCCATTTCCACGACTCGCCCGGTGGCCAGGTTGCGCCCGTAGCAGCGCACGCAAACGCCCCGCCGCGACTCGCAAGTCAACACGGAGCGAATCTTCACGCGCTCGATGCCCGCTGCCTGGATGGCCGCCGCCAGGTCCTCATTGATCTCCTGGTTGACATCTACAATCACATTACCTTCATAGTCTTTAATCTTCTCAAGTGAAACTCGCCCCACAATCCGGTCGCGGAGCGGTTCAACCACTTCGCCAGCCTCCACGATCGGCTCCACGTAAATTCCGTCCAGCGTGCCGCAATCGAACTCAGAAATGATCACATCCTGCGCCACGTCCACCAGCCGGCGGGTGAGGTAACCGGAATCAGCGGTTTTGAGCGCCGTGTCCGCCAAACCTTTGCGTGCGCCGTGTGTGGAGATGAAATATTGCAACACGTTCAGGCCTTCGCGGAAATTCGCGGTGATCGGGGTCTCGATAATTTCCCCGGAGGGCTTTGCCATGAGGCCGCGCATGCCGGAGAGCTGGCGGATTTGCTGCTTCGAACCGCGCGCGCCGGAATCCGCCATGATGTAAATGGGATTCATCTGGCCGCTGGTATCCTGCTTCTCCATCGTCTGGAACATTTCGTTCGCCACGTCGTCCGTGACGTTCGACCAGATGGCAATCACCTTGTTGTAGCGCTCGCCGTGGGTGATGGCGCCTTCCTGATACTGCTTCTCCACCTCGATGACTTCCTTTTCCGCAGCGCTCACCAGGCTGGCCTTGTTTTGCGGAACCACCAGGTCGTCGATGCCGATGGAGATACCCGCCTTGGTGGCGTACAGGAAGCCCAGGGTCTTAACGCCGTCCAGCATCTGCACCGTGGTTTCGAGGCCGAAGCGCAGGTAGCAGTAATTCACCAGTGCACCCAAGCCTTTCTTGCGGAGCAAACCGTTAACATAGGGCATCCCCTTGGGCAAGTGATCGTTGAAAATCACCCGACCCACCGTGGTGTTGATGAATTGGTTCTTGATGGTGATGGGCTCTGTGTGCAGCACGTCCTGATCATCGTAGGCCGTGGTCAAGTCGATCACACGCCCGGTGTATCGCAGGCGAATGGGTGTCAGGGTTTCAACCTCGCCCGCCTCCAGGGCCAGCAGGACCTCATCGGAATTCGCAAAGGCGCGGCCATCGCCCTTGGCACCGCGCTTATCCTTCGTCAGGTAGTAAACACCCAGCACGATGTCCTGGGTGGGGACGGCGAGCGGCTGCCCATTGGCCGGCGAAAGAATGTTCTGCGACGAGAGCATTAGCACCGACGCCTCGATTTGGGCCTCCGGTGAAAGCGGAATGTGCACGGCCATCTGGTCCCCGTCAAAATCGGCGTTGAATGCCGTGCAAACCAGGGGGTGGATCTTGATGGCCTTGCCCTCCACCAGCACCGGCTCGAAGGCTTGAATGCCCAGCCGGTGCAGCGTGGGAGCGCGATTCAGAAGCACCGGATGGTCCTTGATGACTTCTTCCAGAATATCCCAGACGACCGATTCCTGGCGCTCCACCATTTCTTTCGCAGCCTTGATAGTGGTGCAGTGGCCCGCCTGCTCCAGGCGGTGATAGATGAACGGCTTGAAGAGCTCGAGCGCCATCTTCTTGGGCAAACCGCATTGATGCAGTTTCTGCTCCGGCCCCACGACGATCACGGAGCGGCCGGAGTAGTCGACGCGTTTTCCCAGCAGGTTCTGGCGGAAGCGTCCCTGTTTGCCTTTCAAAGTATCCGAGAGGGACTTGAGCGGGCGGTTGTTGGCTCCGCGCAGCACGCGGCCCCGCCGGCCGTTGTCAAACAGCGCGTCCACCGCTTCCTGCAACATGCGCTTTTCGTTGCGCACGATCACATCCGGCGCGTGCAGCTCAATCAGCTTCTTGAGACGGTTGTTGCGATTGATGACGCGGCGATAGAGGTCATTCAAATCGGAAGTGGCAAAGCGGCCGCCATCCAGGGGCACCAGCGGCCGCAGTTCGGGCGGGATCACCGGGATCACATCAAGAATCATCCACTCCGGTTTATTCCCCGACTTGCGAAACGCTTCCAGCACTTTGAGCCGCTTGGCGTACTTCACCCGCTTCTGTTGCGACGGGTCGCTCTTCATTTTCTCGCGCAACTCTTCCGCCAGCGTTTCGATATCAACCTGCTTCAGCAATTCCTTGATGGATTCCGCGCCCATCCCAGCGCGGAATTTACCGGGAAAATCCTGCTGAAGTTGCCGGTAGCGCTCCTCCGTCAACAATTCTTTCTCTTTGAGGGGAGCTTCACCGGGATCGACGACCACGTAATTTTCAAAATACAGGACGCGCTCGAGGTCGCGGAGGGAGATATCCAGCAGATGGCCGATACGGCTGGGGAGCCCCTTGAAGAACCAGACGTGCGAACAGGGGGAGGCCAGCTCGATGTGCCCCATGCGCTCGCGGCGAACCTTGGAAAGGGTCACCTCAACGCCGCATTTGTCGCAGATCACGCCGCGATGCTTCATGCGCTTGTACTTGCCACACAAGCATTCCCAGTCGGTAACCGGGCCAAAAATGCGCGCGCAAAACAGGCCATCACGCTCCGGCTTGAAAGTACGGTAATTGATGGTTTCCGGCTTGGTCACTTCACCATGCGACCAGGACCGGATCTTCTCCGGCGACGCCAAGCTGATGCGGATGGCGTCAAACTCGCCAATCAGGCTTACTCGATCATAAGGGCTGCTACGGAACAAGGTATTCCTCCTTCATAAGGAGAGAAAAGTTTTTGTCGTGACTGTGCCACCGGGTCGCCGGCGCGGTTTGAGGCGCGGCGGGTGCCCGGCGGTTTCTCATTGCACTACTCGGCGCCCACCGGCGCGAGTTGTTCCTTCGGCTTCTTGATTAATTCCACGTCCAGGCAGAGGCTTTGCAACTCCCGCACCAGTACGTTGAATGACTCCGGCACGCCGGGCTCAATGGCCGCCTCGCCTTTGACGATAGCTTCATAAATCTTGGCGCGCCCGTAAACATCGTCGGATTTGGCGGTGAGGAGCTCCTGTAGGATGTAGGCCGCGCCGTAAGCTTCCAAGGCCCAGACTTCCATTTCGCCGAACCGCTGCCCGCCGAATTGCGCCTTGCCACCGAGCGGTTGCTGGGTGATGAGGGAGTAAGGCCCGATTGAGCGAGCGTGGATCTTGTCGTCAACCAAGTGCGAGAGCTTGAGCATGTAGATATAGCCGACCGTAACGGGCTGCTCGAACATCTCGCCGGTCATTCCGTCGAAGAGATTGATCTTGCCAGAAAGAGGCAGGCCGGCCTTTTCCAGGTAGTCCTTGATTTCCCGTTCCGTCGCCCCGTCGAACACGGGGGTGGCGAAGGCAACTCCCTCCATCATCGCCCGGGCAAAGTCGAGAACCTGCTCGTCATCCATGGTGTCAAGCTTCGCCACCAGGGGGTTGTTGCGGAAAAGGTTCTTCAACTCTTTGCGGAGCAGTTCGGCGCGAGCTTCCGTGGAAAAGAGCTGGCGAATCTTGTTGCCCAATTCCCGGGCCGCCCAGCCGAGGTGCGTCTCCAGGATCTGGCCCACATTCATGCGCGAAGGGACGCCCAGAGGATTCAACACCACTTCCACCGGAGTTCCATCCGGCAGATAAGGCATGTCTTCCTCGGGAAGGATGCGGGCGATCACGCCCTTATTTCCGTGCCGACCGGCCATCTTATCGCCGACGGAGAGTTTGCGCTTCATGGCGATATAGACCTTGACCAGCTTGATGACTCCGGGCGGAAGTTCGTCGCCTTTCTTGAGCTTTTGAATCTTCTCGTCGGTGATCTTGCGCAGGATGTCGATCTGCCGCGAAGTCATCTCTTCGATCTCATCGATCTTCTCGATGAGGGTGGGGTCCTTCTTGGCAATCTTCATGCGCTTCAGGTTGCGCGTGGAGACGCGGGCGAGAACGTCGCGAGTGAGCTTGGTGCCCTTGGTAATCAGCCGCTTGTTGGTTTTCTCGTCGTGCAGGTCCGCCTGAAGCTCTTCCCCTTCCAGCAACGCGCACAGGCGCTTCAAACGCTCATCCTGGAGAATGCGGATTTCATCGTTCAGGTTTTTCTCCAAGCGGCCCACCTGCCAAGCCTCGATGTTCTTCGCGCGCTCATCCTTATCCGCGCCCTTGCGCGAGAAGATCTTCACATCCACAACGATGCCTTCGATTCCGGGAGGACAGGTCAGGGAGGCGTCGCGCACATCTCCGGCCTTTTCGCCGAAAATCGCCCGCAAAAGTTTCTCTTCGGGGGTAAGCTGCGTCTCGCCTTTGGGCGTGACCTTGCCCACCAGAATGTCGCCGGGCTTGACGTAAGCGCCGATGCGGATGACGCCGCTCTCATCCAGGTCTTTCAACAGGGATTCGGAAAGGTTAGGAATGTCGCGGGTGATTTCTTCCGGTCCCAGCTTGGTGTCGCGGGATTCGATTTCGAACTCCTCGATGTGGATCGAGGTGTAGGAATCCTCCTTCACCAGTCTCTCGCTGACCAGGATGGCGTCTTCAAAGTTATAACCGCGCCAGGGCATGAAAGCCACCAGGACGTTGCGGCCCAGAGCCAGCTCGCCGCGGTCGGTGCATGGACCATCGGCCAGGACCTGCCCGGCATGAACGCGCTGCCCCTTGTGGACCACCGGCTTCTGGTTGATGCAAGTGTTCTGATTGGAGCGGCGGAACTTGATGAGCTGATAAATGTCCGCTCCGACTTCGCGGGAGAGCTGTCCGCTGTGGCCGTCGCCCTCGACGCGCACGATGATGCGTTCGCTGTCTACGCTATCCACGACGCCGTTGCGGCGGCAGATGACTACCGCGCCGGAATCGCGCGCCGTGACTTCTTCCATACCCGTGCCCACCAGCGGCGCTTGCGCGCGCAACAAGGGAACCGATTGCCGCTGCATATTGGAGCCCATCAGGGCGCGGTTCGCGTCATCGTTCTCGAGGAAGGGAATCAGCGAAGCCGCCACGCTGACCAGTTGCTTGGGGCTGACGTCGATGTAATCAATCTCGTCGCGGCGTTTGAGCACAAAGTTGCCGGCTTGCCGCGCGTTGACCAATTCGTGAATGATGCGGCCCTTGTCGTCAACGCCCACGTTGGCTTGCGCAATCACGTACTGGTCCTCTTCCCACGCCGATTGGTAGAATGAAAACGGTTCGTATTCCACTAGCTTGCGCTTCTTCTCGCGCAGCTCTTCGTTGGTCTTCTCCACCGTGCTCCATTCCACGTGCTCGCCCACCTTCCAGGGCCCGTCGCCGCCGTGCGTCACGGTGACGTAATCCACAATGCGGCCGCCGCGAACCTTGCGGTAGGGGCTTTCGATGAAACCGTATTCGTTAATCTGCGCATAGCACGAAAGCGAAGAGATCAAGCCGATGTTAGGCCCTTCCGGCGTCTCAATGGGACAGATGCGCCCGTAGTGCGTCGGGTGAACGTCGCGCACTTCGAAACCGGCGCGCTCGCGGGAAAGTCCGCCCGGACCCAGAGCGGATAGCCGCCGCTTGTGGGTAATCTCCGAAAGGGGGTTGGTCTGATCCATGAACTGCGAGAGCTGCGAGGATCCGAAGAATTCACGAATCGCCGCCATGACCGGCTTGGCGTTGATGAGGTCGTGGGGCATGGCGGTGGACATTTCCTGGTAAACGGACATCTTCTCTTTAATCGCCCGTTCCATGCGCACCAGGCCGAGGCGGAACTGGTTTTCAATCAATTCGCCAACGGCGCGAACGCGGCGATTCCCCAGGTGGTCGATGTCATCCACGGTATAGGTACCACCGGGGTTCTTCTTCAGGGTCAACAGGTAGCGGATGGCCGCGTAAAAGTCTTCCGGTTCCAGCGTGCGCTTATCGAGCGGCAACTGCACCGGCGAGTGCTCGGAATGATCGGTGGCCAGCGTGCCTTCGCAGGCGCGGACGACCTCGGAACAGATATTCCCTTCCCTTGTGCCCACAAACATCTTCTCGTCGTCCACGACGACGTAAAAATTGGCTCGGGGAAGATTTCGCGCGTCTTCAATCTCAAATTCCTGGGACTTGTCATCCAGCCGATTCTTGAGCTTGGAGTAGTAACCCAGCTTGATATTGAATTTCAGCCGGCCTACGCGGGAGAAATCGTACTTGCGTGGATCGAAGAACATGCCATTGAACAGCGAGGTGGCGGTTTCCAGCGTCGGGGGGTCGCCCGGGCGCATCTTGCGATACATCTCGATCAGCGCTTCTTGCGGTGTCTTCAAGGTGTCGCGCTTCAAGGTCTGGCTAATGACGACACCGGTATCGTCCCGTTCGGGGAAGAACACCTGTAATTCCTCAATTCCGGAGTCCAGTATAGAGTTTAGGGCGGTGGAAGTAATTTCACTGTTGGCCTCGAGCAACACCTCGCCGGTGGACGGGTCAACGATGTCGGTGGCGGTGAAACCACCTTCTAAATCGTGGGCAGCCACTTCCACCTGGGTAATCTTGGTTTTTTGCAATTCCTTGAAGGCCGCCGCCGTAATCTTGCGTCCTGCCGGCACCAGCGTTTCATGCGTGCGGGGGTGATCGATACTCTTCGAGATCCGATTATTAACCAGTCCTTCCGAAACCTCCCAGAACAACTTGCGATCCTTGAGCGAAATTTTCTCGATCTGATAGAAGGACTTGAGGATTTCTGAATCGTTTTTCAGTCCTAACGCCCGCAGAAAAATGGTGGCTAGAAATTTCCGCTTCCTGTCAATCCGGACATAGAGAAGATTCTTGGTGTCGTACTCAAATTCCACCCACGAACCGCGGTAAGGGATGATCTTCCCGAGAAAGTAAGTCTTCTGGGCATTCGACTCGAAAAAGACTCCCGGCGAGCGGTGCAATTGGCTGACGATGACGCGTTCGGTGCCGTTGATAATAAACGTCCCGTTTTCCGTCATCAGGGGGATTTCACCGAAGTAAACTTCCTGTTCTTTAATATCGCGGATGCTTTTGTGGCCGGTATCGCTGTCTTTGTCGTAAAGGGTGAGGCGGATGGTAACTTTCAGGGGCGCCGCGAAAGTCATGCCGCGCTCCTGGCATTCGGTTACGTCGTACTTCAACTGGAGCGCCACGGGGTCGCCGCACTTATTACAAAACGTCACCACGTTTTTGTTGAAGGTGCCGCACTTGGTGCAGAGGACCTCGCCCACCTTGAAGGGATCGGTAATGACCGTGTGCCCGCAGTTCTTGCAAGTGCTGCGCAAGTGGTGGAGCCCCTTCAGGCTTCCGCATTTGCACTCCCAATTGCCGATGGAGTAATCCACAAAGTCCAACTGGGCGATGCCGCGGAAATCCGTGATGGGGAAAACGGAATTAAAGACGGCCTGCAAACCCACATCCTCCCGTTCGGAGGGTAGAAGGTTCATCTGAAGAAAGCGCTCGTAGGAGCGCCGTTGGACCTCAATGAGATTGGGAATCTTGATGACCGTCGGAATTTTGGAGAAATTAATGCGCTGACGCACAGCGCCGTTCCCGCCGTTAGGCATTCCTTTTGCTCCTTGCTTGAAATTTCAAAAGTCGTTTGGACAATGGTGACACAAATCCCTTGCTGATTGGATGCACGCTTAGCTTGTAAGGATGCAAACCAGTCACCCCCATGGCCCAGCAGTCCATGGGATCGTCCGTGCCACTTGCGAGTGAGGGCCTTGCCACCAGGCAATCTCCTCCCGGGAAGCATGGGTTTTACCCTTACCTCCCTGTGGCCTGGCAGGAGGACAATTACTTCACTTCTACGGTAGCGCCTGCTTCGGTGAACTTTTTCCGGATGGTCTCCGCCTCTTCTTTGGAGACGCCTTCTTTAATCGGCTTGGGAGCGCCATCAACCAGATCCTTTGCTTCCTTCAGGCCGAGGCTGGTGACTTCGCGGACGGCCTTGATGACATTGATCTTGTTGGCCCCCACGGCAGTCAGGACTACTGAGAACTCCGTCTGCTCCTCGACAGGCGCAGCGCCGCCGGCGGCCGCACCTGCTCCCGCCACCACTACGGGAGCCGCCGCTGCCGCGGAAACGCCCAACACTTCCTCGAGCCGCTTGACGAGCTCCGCAGCCTCCAACAGGGTTAAATTCTTCACTTCTTCAACGATCTTCTCTACCCGTTCCGACATGCTAGATTCTCCTCCTCCATAAGGCGCCTCCCGATAACTCGGGTCCGGTCTGCCATGCGCCCGAACGATTCTGTGTCCTAACCGGCTAGTTGCCGGGTGCTTCCCGGAATTTCTTTTCTTTCACGCCCTGCTGGATTACATAGGCAAGGTTTCGAGCTACCCCTGACAGTGTCGATGCCACCCGTTGCGCCGGTGAATTGAACAAAAATAAGACTTTGGAAAGCAATTGCTCCCGGGAAGGTAAGGTCGCGAGCGCATTCAAGTCATTCAGGGAAACCACCCTTCCCTCGACTACCCCGGACTTGAAGGTCAAGACGGGGTTTTCCTTGGCGTACTCCGTTAACGCTTTCGCCAGCGCCACCGGGTCAGTTTCAGTGAAGGCCACGGAGGTCGTTCCCACCAGCTTCTGTGCAATCGGCTCAACGGCTGTTCCCTTGGCCGCCCGCTCGATCAGGCTGTTCTTCACCACCTTGTATTGCGCGCCCGTCCCGGCAATCTTCCTGCGCAGATCAAAATCCTGGGCCACCGTGATCCCTTGAAACCCTGAAAGGATGATGCCCCGCGCTTTCATTAGCTTTTCGTGCAGCGTCTCCGCTTTCTTCTTTTTCTCGTCCCGATCCATGCGAACTCCTTAAGTACAGTGGCTAGTGGTTAGTGGTTAGTGGTTAGTGGCAAACAAAGATCCCGAGCCTTTCTCCTTGCTAGCCACTAACCACTGAGCACTGCCTCTACGCTGCCTCCACGGAACCCAGATCAATCACCACCCCTGGTCCCATGGTGGATGAAACTACGATGCTCTTGACGTACTTTCCCTTGGCAGAGGGAGGCTTGGCTTTGAGGACGCTGGAAATCAGCGCGCCAGCGTTTTCTGCCAGCTTGGCGGCCTCAAAAGAGACCTTCCCCACCGGGCAGTGGATAATGCCGGTCTTGTCAACGCGAAATTCCACTTTGCCGGCTTTAACTTCCCTGACGGCCTTCGCCACATCCAAAGTGACCGTTCCCGTTTTGGGGTTGGGCATAAGCCCTCGTGGCCCCAACACCTTGCCCAGGCGCCCGACGGACTTCATCATGTCAGGGGTGGCCACAACCGCATCAAAGTCCATCCACCCAGCTTGGATTCTCTGCACCAGGTCGTCACCGCCGGATTCATCCGCGCCAGCTTCGCGTCCCTCGCGTACCTTATCGCCGGAAGCGATCACGATCACGCGCTTGGACTTTCCCAGCCCGTGCGGCAAAACCACCGTTCCGCGCACCATTTGGTCCGCGTGCTTGGGATCGACTCCCAAACGCATGGCCACTTCTACGGTCTCATCAAACTTCGCGTACGCCGCCTTCTTGACCAACGGCATGGCATCCGCCAGCACGTATGCGGGTTTGTCAACCAGCTTGGCGGATGCCTCGTACTTCTTTCCCACTTTAGCCATTCCAGTAACTCCCCTTCGAAACTCGAAAATCGAAATTCGAAAACTCGGCTTCCTGCACTGCGATTTTCGAATTTCGAATTTTTCTCACGGGCAGGGTAAACCCGCTGCTCCTACGCCGTGACGTCAATTCCGATGCTGCGCGCTGTGCCCTTGATAGTGGCAACCGCTGCCGCCAGGTCCCGAGCGTTCAGGTCCGGCAACTTCAGCTTGGCAATTTCTTCCACCTGCTTCTCGGAAACTTTTCCCACCTTGTTGCGATTGGGCTCCCCGGAGCCCTTGGCAATTCCCGCCGCGCGCTTCAAGAGCACCGAAGCGGGAGGCGTCTTGGTAACAAAGGCGAAGCTGCGGTCGTGATAGACCGTGATGACCACGGGAATGATCAAGCCCTCCTGATCTTTCGCGGAGGTTTTGGCGTTGAAGGATTTGCAGAAATCCATGATGTTCACCCCGTGCTGGCCCAAGGCCGGCCCCACGGGCGGCGCGGGAGTGGCTTTCCCCGCTGGAATCTGAAGCTTCACCATTGCCGTAACTCGTTTTGCCATGCTCTTGTCTCCAAAAGAAACTGGAAATTGGAACCTCAGCAATCCGAGCCCCACTAGGGGTTCCACTTTCGAGTTTCTAATTTCCAGTTTCCGCTCTCAGATCTTCTCCACCTGGTAGAAATCCAGCTCCACGGGCGTCGCACGCCCGAAGATGGTTACCATCACGCGCAAAGTGGAACGGTCTTCGTTGATCTCGTCCACGATCCCATTGAAGTCCTTGAAAGGGCCGTCGGTAATCTTAACGTTCTCGCCCCGGTCAAACTTGAGCTTCGGCTTAGGATGTTCGGCCGCCACTTCCACGCGGTGGACAATCCGGTCAACTTCCTCGGCGCTGAGAGGACTGGGCCGCTGCCCGGAACCCACAAACCCCGTGACCCGCGGAGTGGAGCGCACCATGTGCCAGGTGTTGTCGTTCATTTCCATCTCCACCAGCACATAACCCGGATAGAAGAGCTTGGCAGTGACCACCTTCTTCCCCTGACGCATCTCGATGACATCTTCCGTGGGGACCATGATCTCTCCGAACTGCTCAGTGAGACCCTCGGCATCAATACGGCTCTTCAGGGTCTCAGCAACCTTCTTCTCAAACCCGGAATAGGTGTGGAGGATGTACCAATTCTTTGCCATGCTCGTCTTTCCAGTACTGATTTCCTGTTCGGTCAAACCTTCACCAGCCTCAAAAGAATTTTGCCTCAGCCACGGTGCATGAAATACTTCAATGCGTGTGAGACAGAGTATTGAAACACCGTATCGCAAAGCCAAAAGTAAATGCCAAAAAGAAATGTCGTCAGGATTACCATAACCGTAGTGCCGTACACTTCCTGCATACTGGGCCAAGTCACGCGCTTGGTTTCAATTTTCACCTCGGAAGCATACTGCCGGAATTGCTGCAAAGCTCCCTTCGCGTGCCCTAAGGGACTTTTTCCATTGCCTTCATCACCCATGGCGCTCTCGATCCAGTCGAGCGGTTCATCGCTCGCCCGAGGGAATATTCCCACCCAAATAACCTGGCAGGGGCGGAGGGATTTGAACCCCCATGACCGGTTTTGGAGACCGGCAGATTAGCCGTTAATCTGACGCCCCTGCAAAAACCAGTCGAAAGTTGAAAGTCGAAAAGTTGAAAGCATCTGTCCGCACTGGACTTTTGACTTTAGACTTTCCGCCTTCCACTACTTAACTTCCTTGTGGACCGTATGGTGGCGGCACGTGGGGCAAAATTTCTTCAGCTCCAGCCGGTCCTGGTTCTTCTTCTTATTCTTCGTCGAAGTGTAGTTGCGGTTTTTGCAGTCACCGCATTGCAAGGTAATAATTTCGCGCATTGCTCTCCGAGCCTTCTGCGTATGCTTGTGTTCCGCCCAGCGCTGAGTGTCGACTGCGTACTGCCCTTACTGCATAATTTCGGCGACGGTACCGGCGCCGACGGTGTGGCCGCCTTCGCGGATGGCGAAGCGCAGGCCCTTCTCCATGGCGATGGGCGTGATCAATTCAATCTCCAAACTCACGTTGTCTCCCGGCATCACCATCTCCGTCCCTCCCGGCAGCGTCGCCACCCCCGTCACGTCCGTCGTCCGGAAGTAAAACTGCGGCCGGTAGCCGTTGAAGAACGGCGTGTGCCGTCCCCCTTCTTCTTTCGTCAGAATGTACACTGAACCCTTGAACTTCGTGTGCGGCGTGATCGACCCCGGCTTGGACAGCACCATGCCCCGCTCCACGTCGTCCTTTTCCGTCCCC
>Ga0326728_10001611_pt1 | contig 79043 bp, 70 predicted proteins | sample MB3enrmetagenome_FD_207602 | JGI IMG/M metagenome (GOLD analysis project Ga0326728, IMG submission 207602) | Lab enriched peat soil microbial communities from McLean, Ithaca, NY, United States - MB31MN | ecosystem: Environmental > Terrestrial > Soil > Wetlands > Peat | place: USA: New York...
AGGTCCAGGGACGTTTCCGCGCCACCGGCACCTCGCCCAGGATTCTGGAGCGGCTGCGCGTCGGCGGCATTCAGCTTCCTCCGGCGATTTTTGAAGAAGTGGTCAACGTGAACCTGTGAGCCAGCCCAAGCGCCCCATCCGCACCGATGTCGCCTTCCACACGCCGTGGTTCGATATTCTCGCCAAGACCATGGACGCCGGCGACGAGCCCTACTACTCGCTGCGCCTTCCCGACTACGTGTCCATCCTGGCTGTTACCGGGGATGGGCGCGTGTTGTGCCTACGGCAGTACCGGCCGCCGGTGGAGCGTTACACGCTGGAGCTTCCCAGCGGCCTGATCGACCCCGGCGAAACTCCCGAGGAATCGGCGCGGCGCGAACTCTTGGAAGAGACCGGATACCAAGCCGGAACGCTCGAAGTGCTGCCTCCCATGCTTCCCGACACGGGCCGGCTGGGAAACCGGATCTGGCCCTGCGTGGCGGCCGGCCTCCACCGTGAGGAAGGCCGCGAACCCGAAGCGGGCCTGGAGGTGGTGTCGCTCAGCGTTCCGGAGTTGCTTCGCGCCACGGCCGATGGGCGGTTCGATCATGCCCTGCACGTCGCCGTAATCCTGATGGCGCAGCTTCGCGGGAAGTTCCCCACCGAACCGCGAGAGTAACCGAGCGGCCCAAGCGGCGGAATAACGCACCCCACGTCACCCGGCCCTCCAGCGAAGCAAGCTCCGGAACGACCCTCGCGAGATGCAAGTTGGAGGCGCCTTTCCTCCCGCTCGGGGTTGGGAACAACCAGCCCCGCCGCCCGGCGCCTCTGATACAATCTGGCTGACATGGCTGCCACCGCCGCCGAGGACTTGAACCGCGCTATCGGACGCGCGCCCGACAGGCTAACCCTGGAAGAGCGATTCTTGCTTGCGGGCAAACACATTGCCCTGGAGATCTACACCCCGGAAGCCCTCCCGCTGGTCCGGATCGAAGCCATCGGCGATTCGCTTGCCGACTGCATCCGTATGCTCAAGAGCCGCCGCCTGGACCCGGCGCGATTCGAGTTCCGCCATCTCACACGGCCGTACTGAAGCGCTATACTCGTCGTTAGAAACGGCTGCCGCAGGCCGTATCCTTCCTCTGCGGGCAATCCCAAACTTCCATCCGGAGAGAAAATATGAATATGCAAAAGCGAACAACCCGGTCTTTTGACGGAGTCTCCATATCGTATTCGGTGTCCGGGACGGCCGATACCGCCATCGTCTTCATCCATGGCGGCCTTGCCGACAGGTCGTTCTGGGACGGTCAGCACGGTCCCTTTGCGGATCGCTTCCGCGTCGTCGCCCTGGACCTTGCCGGACACGGCGAATCGGGTCATGACCGCCCCGAATGGGGAATCCTTCCCTTCGCCCGCGATGTGGTTGCCGTGATGGATGCCGAGAGTGTGCCGAACGTCATCCTGATCGGCAATTCGCTGGGTGGGCCAGTGGCCATCGAAGCGGCACTGCTGGCCGGTGCGCGCGCCCTCGGCGTGGTCGGAGTGGACACGTTCCAGGATATCGGCCTGCAGATCGACCCCACCTACTTTCGAGCACAGGCGGAGGCCTGGCGCCAGGACTACAACGCCAAACTGGACGAGATGCTGCGCGTCTTGTTCCATCCCGACGCCGACCCATCCCTGGTCGCCGATGTCCGGCTGCGGATGTCGAAAACCCCGGTGGACGTGGTGTCGCCCATGTTCGAGTCCTTTGCCGGCTACGACACCGGCGTCTCCGCGTGCCAGTTGCGGATTCCCGTACGAAGTATCAACGGTGACCGCTTTCCCACGGACATCGCCACTATTCGAACGGTGATAGCCGATTTTGACGCCGTGGTGCTGCCTCATATCGGTCACTACCCCATGCTGGAATGCCCCGAGGAGTTCAACGGGAGGCTGGCGGAAGTCGTGACTTTCATGGCCGGCCGCACTCGACGGCCGTAAACTCCAAGACTGTCCGGTCTGGCTTCAACTCTTGGATTTGGCGATGATGTCATACACCGGTTTGTTGTCGGTGTAAACGCGCCACTCCTTCACCAGGCCGTTCTCCACGACAGCCAGCCAGGCTGCCGGGGTGCGCCACTTGTTTCCAGGCGGAAGCTGGCCATGGGCGGCAATCGTGCCTCCCGCCTCGCCGAAGACAGCCACCACGTTCCCGTCTGAAAGGATCTCCCGGTGAGAAACCCGGTAGTCCGGACAGAGAGCATAGTATCCTTGCCAGCCGGCGCGCATCCTTTCGCGGCCACGCACGGCTTGGCCCAGCGAGTCGATAAAGAGGTGATCTTCCGTCATCAGCTCAGCCAGCTTGTCGGGATCGCGTTGGTTGATGCAGTCCATGAACTCGAGTACGGTTTCCACGGGACTCATGTGGCGCTCCTTCGTGCAGTGTACCGCGCATTCTCGAAAGATTCCCGGCGGAAATCCCCCTAGGTGTTCGACGGTGTAATGACGTGCTATTGTTGGAAACCACTCCCTTAGATGCTGTGAAAGAATCGGTTGGCAGGCGGAAGCGCCTTCCCCACCTGCCTGCAAGCCCTTCGGCGCCAATGTGGGACAGACGCTTTCGTCTGTCAACCCGACAGTCCGCCCGATTCTTTCACAGCTTCTCAGCGATCGGTTTCGCAATCGTATCGAATCTCACGCTCAAAGACCTCGAAGCACCGGCTGTTCCGTTGGACGATCCCCAGACCCTCGAAGAACGCACATCCTATCTCACCGACGGACCCAGGCGCGCCAGGTGGCTCCTGGGTGTTTTCGCGGGCCTCGCGCTCTTGCTTGCGGCTGTCGGCATTTATGGCGTGTCGGCTTACCTGGCCACTGAGCGAAGTCATGAGATCGGCATTCGGATGGCACTGGGCGCGGGTGCCGAAGACATCGCCCGGCTGATCTATCGGGGCGTCTTGTGGCCGTCGGCGATCGGGCTCGGGATCGGCGCAGGGGCTGCCGTCGGGCTTATGCGATTGCTGAGATCGATGCTCTTCGGGGTGACTGCGGGAGACCCAAAAACCCTGGTGGCGGCAGGTCTCACGCTACTGGGAGTCTCGGTTCTGGCGGCCGCCGTCCCGGCGGTACGCGCGGCGCGGAGCGATCCGGCCAAGGTTCTGCGCCGCCAATGACCGCGGCGAGGCGGCGGCTGAACCGACTCGGTCCAATGCCATATCGCTAACTGATTGATTCTAATCAAATCACTGGTTCAAGAATGGACCGAGTCGGTTCAACTCAAGTGGGGTTGCCTACTGGCGCCGTTGGGGTGAAGACCCGGGCAGTAGGCTGCTTGCCAACCTGCCGCAGGTTTCCAAGCTGTCGCCATGGTCCTGCGGCCCGCATAGCCCCCCGCCAGCCGCGGGCTTGACCTGTCTCAAACGCCAGGATCAGAATGGGCGGAACGAAATGCGGCTACGCCCGCGCCAGCACCGACGGCCAACCCCGGACCCGAAGTTGCCGGCGCTGAAACGCACGGGTGCCCGCCGGAGGCACGATTAGCAAGCTTTGCTAATCCTGGTATACTCGACTTCAGGATGGTCGGTTAAAAGGATCGTCATGCCCACTCGCAATGTGAATTTGACCGATGAGCTTGACAGCTTCGTGCTGGCGAAGGTTGAGAGCGGCCGTTACGAAAATGCCAGTGAGGTTGTCCGCGCCGCGCTACGGACATTGGAGCGCGAGGAACACCACTATGAGGCGAAGCTTGCCGCGCTGCGAACGGCGATTGACGAAGGCGACGGTAGCGGGGTTGCCGTGGGAAACCCGTTCGACCGCGTCCGGCGGTCGCTGAAGCTTCCCAGGAAGAAGCGCTAGCAGGTGGCCACATTCCGTTTGTCGCGCCTCGCCGCTGCCGACCTGATGGACATCGGGGCCTACACCCTGCGTACGTGGGGCGAAGACCAGGCGATCCGTTATCTCGACGGCCTTGAAGCGTGTTGCCAAAGGCTGGCGAACCACCCTGAATCAGGCCGCCCTTGCGAATCCGTGCGCCCCAGGTTGCGCCGCATGGAGCAAGGCAAGCACGTCGTGTTTTTCCGGCGTGAACCGGGAGGCATCCTCATTTCCCGCATCCTGCATCAGCGGATGCTGCCGGAAAGACACTCCTTCGATGAAGGCGAAGCCTGACATCTCCCGGCGTGAATCGCAGGGTTGACATGTGTCAAATGTCAGCGTCAAAATGGGCGGGGTGAAATACGGTTGCGCCAGCGCCGACGGCCGGATGATCGCGCTACAGCTTGCCGCGCTCGAACGCGCCCGATGTTCCCACATCTAAGAGGGTAAGGCCGGCTGGGCCGCAGCCTGCGCGACCTGACAGCGATGCTGGAGGCCGTTCGGCGCCTGCCGCGTGAAGTTTCATTCGCTCACCGAAGCAATCGGCACGGCCACACCCACGCGCAGCGCCAGGGCGTGAAGTTTGGGCGGAAACCTGGGCTCACACCAGAGCAGACCGACGACGCCCGCGAGCTGATCGCAAGGGGCGAATCCCGGCAGTATGTCGCCGACCTCGTGAACGTAAGCCGCTGGACACCTTACCGGGAGCTCTCCGGCTGACGCCCAGAATCCTTGGTGTACAATCGATCTGACGCCTTGAAAGGGCACACCTTGAAAGGACTTTACCTCGTCCCGTTCGTGATAGAAACTTTTGCCCGGCTTCGGGGAGCTCTGGCGTTCTTGGAAACCATGAACGACGGCATTCCCACCGTGGAGGAGAAAGAGAGCCGATACTTGGAGCAGCTTGCCGCGGAAGGGGGCTGGGAGCACGGCGAGTATGCTGCCGAGAGGGATGTCCTCAATGACAAGTTCCACACTTGGGTTCCGACATTCGCTGCGTACTCTGTAACCATCCTTCTCTATTCGATTGTTGAGACGCAGTTAGATGCATTCGCCGGACACATGGGCAAAAGGCTGGGATCAAAGCTTCAGGTCAGGGACATGGCCGGCAAGGGCGTAGACCGATCCGCGAGATACTTGGAGCGCGTGCTGTCAATTGATGTGAAAACAGACCCGGCGTGGAGCCGCCTCAAGGACTTGCAGTCGCTCAGGAACATCATGGTGCACCGCGGCGGAAAACGCGGCGAATCGAAAGAGCAGCAGGATACTGTGGATGAGCTCGTCAGGAGGTACCCGCAGGCACTGGAACTTCGAAAAGCCGATGGATTTCACGAGCAGATTTGGATGTCCATGAATCTGTGTCGGGACTTTGCTCAGGACATCGACGGATTCTTCGATCGAGCCTTCAAGGCGTCCGGGCTGCCGAACCGGCATATGCAACTCGAAAGCTAGGGAGCCCCGCCCGAGCGGCGCTATCAGATGGCCGTGAAGGCCGTGGTCCCATTCTTCTCAGTCCGCCTACCGGCGGTGGCTGACCTTGCGGCAGGCGAACAGGCATTGAAGAACGGCGATTACACAGCACCCCGCATTTGGACCGACCCTTCAACGGTGCCCCACAACACTGCGCGAAATTCCGCACCTCAAGCCCGAAAATTCCGTCTCAGTTCCCGATGGGTGTGTTGATTCTCAACGGTCTTCCCGGCTTGGCCCGCCGATTGCTACCATGTCCTAATCACTAGAAAGGACAGCCCTGTGACCCCATCTGCAACCGAGAGCAAGGCCGAGTACTTGCGCGCGCTTCCCGGCGACGATGTCCGCCAGATTCTATGGCGATTCGAAGACCGGTTCGACCTTCAAATGCTGGTGCAGTCCGTGCGCGCCGTGGCGCGCGGCCCGGTGGCCCGCTTGGTGGCGCAGGGCGCCCGCAATACCCACGAATGGACCGCCGAGAAAAACGCGTTGCTGCAGGCGTTCGACGAATCCGGGATCACCGGCGTCTTCATGGAGCCGTCCGAAGGTGGATTCATCGAAGGTCCCAAGAACCTGGCGCTGGCGCTGGTGGCCTTCGAGCTGGCGTGGGTGGATGCCGGCGCCGCCACCGGCAGCCTGGCCGGATGCCTGGCGCTTTCCCCCATTCACGAGCGCGGCACCCCCGAACAGCGCGAACACTACATGCGCCTGTGCGCCCCTCCGCAGCCGGGTGAAGACCGCAAACCCTGGCGCGGCGCGTTTTGCCTCACCGAGCCCATCCCCTATGTGGGCGTGGAGACCGGCATGTTGGGCGGCAAGGTCCGCGTGGCCGAATGGAAGGACGGCGAAGAGCCCATCCTGCAGGTGGAGAAGCGCGGCCGCTTCATCACCAACATGGGATTCGCCAACTTCGTGACCGCCTCCGTGGAATCCGACGACCCGCGCATCAAGGGCACCTGCAAGATCATCCTGGAGGAGACCGACCCCGGCGTTTTCGACCGCGGCGTGCCCACCCGCAAGCTGGTGCACCAGCTTTCCTCCACCCGCGATCCAATCTTCAACCTGAAAGTCCCGGCCTCGCGCATCGTGGGCGGCTACACCGTGAAGGATGGCGTCATCATTCCGCGTTACAACCACGGCGAGGTCATCGAGGCGGTCTTCCGCCGCACGCGCGTGACCGTGGGCATCATGACGTCGGCCAAACTGCTGAGCGCCATCGAGCCGGTGATCCGTTACGGGCGCACGCGGTTCCGCGGCGGCGACATCGCCATGCCCGGCTCGCCGCGTTACGAGCTGGGCTTGCAGCTCAAACAGGACGTGGTCCACCGCCTGGTGGATGTCTGGGCCACCGGCGAAGCCAGCGCCGCCCTTGGGTTCCAGGCGGCGCGGGTGTGCGACCAGCTTGACCCGATCGAGAAGCAGATGATCGACATTATGGCCGCGCGCGGCATCAGCGGCGGCTCAGCCACCATGAAGGCCATGCGCAAGGTGCAGAAGGACGCCATCGAATTTCTGCACGGCAACCGTCCCGAGCTGGCCGAGGACCCGCTGGTTCAATACGCGCTGCTGGACTCGGTGTCCAACGTCCTCTGCCCGGCCTGCAAGCTGTGGAATACCGGCCACGGGGCGCGCATGATGCGCGAAGCGGTCAGCCTGATGGGCGGATACGGCATCACCGAAGACTGCCCCGGCTTCCTGGGACATAAGTGGATGGACGCGCAGTTGGAGGCCACCTACGAAGGTCCCGAATCCGTGCAACGGCGCCAGCTCAGCGTCACGATTACCGACGACCTGTTCCTGACGCAGTTCCGCCAATGGATTCGCGAGATGCGTTCCATCGCCAACGACCGGCCGGGGACCGGCGCCTGCGCCCTGGCTACCGCCATGCAGCTATGGCTGTGGACCCTGGAGCGGCTGCAGAAGTTCACCGACGCCGATGGCGCCAAACTGTACCAGAGCCCGCGCCAGGGAGTCACTTTCCCGCTGGCCGACGCCTTGTGCTTCCTGCTCGCCTCGCGCGCGCAGATTCTCGACCTCATCGAGCTGGAGAAGAAAGGGCCCGCCAACCCCACCGTGGCCGAAGGACTGCCCGGTCTGGTGGCTTTCCTTAGCGATCTGTGCCACGTCGAGTCGGCCCGCGCGGCCGGCGAAGTGGGCCGCATTTGCGCGGAGTTGGTCCACGGGTACAACCGTCATCCCGCCTGGGACACCGAAGGTTGCGCGGCCTGCTACCAAGCCGACGACCTGGATGCCATGGAAAGCCTGATCCCCGGAATTGCCAGCGTGGCTCGCGGGTACGCCGACGTGATCGAAAGCGATGGCGCCCACCCGCTCAAGGCCGGACCCTGCGTCCGCTTCGAGGGCCTGGACCAGTTCGCGCGCTTACGTATGCGCCTGGATGGTTGCCTGACCGGATCGCAACTGGCCAAGGACCGCGCCGCCGAAGCGCTGACCAAGGTTATGATTCCGGAAGCTCCGAGCTACCCCGTATGAGCGAAGAGATGGAAGATCGCCCGGCGGTGGACCGTCCATCCATGGACCTTGACATCGCCTGCGTGGGCTTTGGTCCGGCCACGGCCGGATTTCTGGCCGTGCTGGCGCACAGCCTGATGAATCCCGACGGCTCCCCGGCCATCGAAAGCAAGGTGATGCCGGGGATGCCGCTCCAGGTGGCCTGCTACGAGCGCGCCGACGATGTGGGCTTCGGAGTCTCGGGCGTGGTCACCCGCGCCCGCGGGATCCGCGCCGCGCTTCCCGATCTCGACATTGGCCGCATCCCCATGGCGGCTCCGCTGGTGGAAGAGAAGGTCGTCTATCTTCTCGATCCCATCGGCGCCAGCCGGCGCTCCGTCACCCTGCGGATGGCGGACGGCGCAATCCGCGCGCTGCGCCTTCACCGGCAGCATGGCTTCGAATTGCCCTACATTCCGCCATTCCTGCGGAAGCACGGAGGCATGGTGCTGTCGTTGGGCCAGTTCATGCAGTTCGTGGGCGGCGAGATCTCTTCCACCGGCGCGGTGCAGATCTGGCCGGGCATGCCGGTGGCGGAAGCCTTGGTCTCGGAAGGCGGAGGGGTGTTCGGCGTCCGCTTGGCCGACCAGGGTGTGGACCGCGACGGCAAACCGCAGGACAACTTCATGCCCGGGATGGATATCCACGCCGCCCTGACGGTGGTGGGCGACGGTCCCGTGGGCGCCGTGGGCCGCCAGTTGGACGAGAAGTTCGGATTTCCCGTAGGGCATCACCAGCGCGAGTGGGCCGTGGGAATGAAGATGGTGGTCGATCTGCCGGAGGGCAGCCCGCAGCAGCCGGGTACCGTGTTTCATACGTTCGGTTATCCCGAGCCGGAGATCTTCGGCTTCCTGTACGTGCATCCCGGCAACGTGGCCACGGTGGGAATCTTCCTTCCCTCGTGGTTCCGCAGCCCCATGCGCACCTGCTACCGCTATCTGCAACATTTCGCCCTGCACCCGTACCTCTGGCGGTATCTGGAGGGCGGCAAGCTGCGCAGTTGGGGCGCCAAATCGCTGCAGGAATCGGGCTATCGCGGCGAGCCGTTCCTGGCGGGCGACGGATACGCGCGAATCGGCGAAGGATCGGGCAGCACCAACGTGCTCACCGGTTCCGGAGTGGACGAGGCGTGGACCACGGGCGTACAGCTTGCCCAAGCGGTTCTGGAGCTGGTGGGCCAGTCCAAGCCGTTCACCAAGGAGAATCTGGAGCGCTCCTACGTGGCGCGGCGGCGGGCGAGCTGGCTGGAGAAGGAACTGCGCATTGCGGAAAAGGCTCGCGACGGCTTCCACCACGGCGTGGTTACCGGCCTGATGGGGATGGCGTTGGCCGGGCTGACCGGAGGGAAGCTGTCCATCGGGGGCGAGCCGCAACTCATGCCCGACGCGGAGCAGTTCTACGCCGCGAAGATTCGGCCGGCGGAATTCCACCGCATCGTCGAGGACTGCCGCGCCAAGGGAGTGCCCTGCCACGACGCGCTGATGGACGCCTGCGGCTGGCCGCCGATTCCCTATGACGGACAGTTGCTGGTGACGCATCAGGATGCCCTGCTGATCGGCGGCAAAGTGCAGGCGCCGCCCGGATTCGCGGACCACGTGCGCTTCCTGTACCCCGATTTCTGCGAATCCTGCGTCGCCAAGCTGTGCATCGAGATGTGCTCGGGCCAGGCTATCACGCCCGGTCCCAGCGGCGTCCCCGCGTTCGATCGCGAAAAGTGCGTGTATTGCGGCGCCTGCGTGTGGAACTGCCAGGCGCCGCTGGACGACGACCCCCCGCGAAGCAACATCTCCTTCCGGGCCGGCGCCGGGGGCCTGCACTCGACGGAAAACTGAGACGATTGGCCGCGGATGAACGCGGATGAACGCTGATAGAAAACCCATGACACCTTTTCAAATCGTAGTTTGCGGAAGCATCGTGCCGGACCCGCTGCAAACACTGGAGCCGATCTCCGGACCCGCGCTCAAGAACGAGATGATGCTGCCCGCGGTGCTGGACCCGTGGGCCGGCCACGCGCTGTTTGAAGCCGCCCACCTGGCGCCAAAAATCGCCGGCAGCAAGGTTTGGCTGGTCAGCCTGGCCCCCAAAGCCAAACTTCAGCAGGTCATGATGACCGTGGCGCAGAAAGTGCCGTTCGAGTTGGTAGCGCTGGACGGGCCGGCCTCGGGCTTCACCGACTCCTTCGAGACGGCGGCGGCCCTGGCGGGCGCCGTGAAAGCGATCGCCGGTCTCGACCGGTCCCGTCTGCTGCTATTCGGCGGATGGGAATCGGCTTCCCGCGGCGCGGGGTCCACCTTGCAGATGGTGGGCGAGCGCCTGGGCATCGCCGAGCAGTTCCAGGGCGTGGACCAACTCACCGTGCGCGAGGACGGCAGCTTCGAAATCCTGGAGCGTATCGAAGGCGGTAAGCACCAGGTCTCGGTCTGCGCGGCGCCACCGGCCGTGCTGGGATGGGCCACGGGAAACCTGCCGGAGCCGCGCAACAATCCGCAGGTCGGCATGGTGAACATGCGGGCCGTGATGCCGGCGCTGCAACGCGCCAAGCCGGCGTCCATCGCCAATGCCGGCCTGTGTTTCGTCTCGGTCAGCTTGCCGAAGCAGCAGAGGGAAACGCGCGTGGTGAAGAACCTGTCGGCCGAAGAGATCGCTCGCGAAATCGTCGCCTGGATCGGGGAGGAATAACGTGGAATCCATACTGCTATTGGTTCATACGGAGCCGGACGGCTCGCTCGGAAAGGCCGCGCTGGAGGGCTTGACGGCGGCGCTGGCGCTCGCGGGCGACCTGTCCGTCGGCCTGGTGGGCGCGGGCGTGCAACCGGGTGCGAACCAGATTGCGGGGGCCGGCGCCAAGCGCATCCTCGCGGTGACTGGCGACGCGTTTGGCCAGCCGCGCTATTCAACCGACGCGGCCGCCGCCGAAGCGCTATGCCGCGCGTCCGGCGCGGCCCTGGTGCTGGCGCCCTCGACGTCCCGCTGGGCGCGCGCGCTTCCCGGGGTGGCCTACCGCCTGGGCGGCCGTGTGGACACCCACGCCACGGAACTCGCGCTGCGGAATGGGGTCCCGGCCGTAACGCGCTGGTTCTACCGCCAGCGCATGGAAGCCGTGCTGACGCGCAGCTCGCGGCCTTGGGTGGTGCTGCTCGATTCGGGCTGTGTCCCGGCGTGGAGCGGGGAGGCTGGAGTTGCGGTGGTGGAACCCGTGGGTGTCGAGATGCCGGCGACCCGCACCACGGTGACCGGCACTCGGTCGCCAGAGGCCGGAGAACAGACCATCCGGCCGGACGCCAAGCTGTTGTTCGTAGCCGGCGCCGGCTGGACCAAGAAGCAACCCGACGGCGCGGTCCACTCCGCCGACGCCGAGAAGCTGATTCTCGGCTTCCTGCACGCCACCCAAGCCTCGCTGGGCGGCAGCAAGTCGCTGGTGGACCTCAGCGGCGAAGGCGAGGCCGTGCTGCGCTTCATGACCCACATGAACCAGATCGGCCAGACCGGCGCGACGCCGCGCCATCCCAAGGGGCTTTCCACCTGCTGCCACGGCGAAGAGCCGCACGCCGTGGGTTGGCGATTCATCGGCGAACGCCGCGCCATCAACCTCGATCCCAATTGCGGCTGGGCGCGAGGGAAGGCGGACGTGCTGTATGTCGCCGACGCGTTCGAGGTGATGGGGCACGTAAATAGGTTATTGCAGGGGTAACTGGCCGACCCCGACACGAAACCACGAGTCGCTATTCCGGCAGAAGCGCCGGCGAGCCGATCATGCAGAACGCTCCTTCTTGAGGGCTTCGTGCAGAAGCATCTTGATGTAGGTCTGATACGGAAGCCCCTTCTCATGGGCGAGATCCTGGGCCGTCTTGATATCCGGCACCGGGAGCCGCATGGTCACGGTCTTCAAGGGAACAGCCCGCCTCGCCTTGCCGGACCTCAGCGCCCGTCTCATGATCTCCGTAGCCGCTTCCGGATGGCTGTCCCACCACTTGGCCTCTTCCGCTTCGGTGCGGAACTTCGGAATTGCGATTGGCTCTTTCGGCATGTTCATCTCCCCTCGAAGTACATCTGTTGCTGTGGCTTGGTCATCTCGTAGGCGGTGACGACCCGGATCTTGCCGCGCCGTTCGGTGTAGAGAATCGTAAGCAGTCTCCCCGATTTGGTGCGTCCGAAACAGAGCACCCGCTCTTCGCTGTCGTGTGGTTGGACATCGGCTTCCAACGGTTCGATCAGGACCGCCTCCTCGGCTTCCGCTGGGTTGATGCCATGTCTTGCGATGTGCTGCAAGTTGTCGGCATCTCAATCGAACTGCATGATTTACATGGTAAATACATGGTAAAGACAAGTCAACGTTGAAGCAGCGCCCGAGAACGTCCGCAACGCGGTCCCCCACCCCGCGCGGTGGTATTTTAGGCCCATGCGCTCGATAATCGCGCTTCTTCTGCTGGCTGCCTCCGTCTTTGCCCAGGACGTTCGCACGCACACCCTGGCCAACGGCATGAAGATGCTGGTCCAGGAAGACCACGGGATTCCCAACGTGGCCATGTATTTCTTCTACCGCATCGGCTCGCGCAACGAACGTCCCGGGGCCACCGGGCTGTCGCACTTCTTCGAACACATGATGTTCAACGGCGCCAAAAAGTACGGCCCGAAGATGTTCGACCAGACCATGGACAACCTGGGCGGCAACAACAACGCCTACACCACCAACGATCTCACGGTCTACACCGACTGGTTCCCCAGCGCGGCGCTGGAAACCATGTTCGACATGGAAGCCGACCGCATCCGCGACCTCGCCTTCGATCCGAAGATCATCGAGAGCGAACGCGGGGTGGTCTACTCCGAGCGCCGCAGTTCGGTGGACAACAACAACTTCGGCGCGCTCTCCGAACTGGCGGAAGCCTCGGCTTTCGTGGCCCACCCGTACCACTGGCCGGTGGTCGGCTGGCCGTCGGATATCGAGTCGTGGACCATGGACGATTTGAAGAGCCACTTCCGCATGGGTTACGCGCCCAACAATTGCGTGATGGTGCTGGTGGGCGACGTCAAGTTCGACAACGCGCTGGCGCTGGCGAAGAGGTATTTGGAGCCGATTCCGCGCCACGATCCGCCCCCTCCGGTGCGCACCAGGGAGCCCGAACAGCAGGGCGAACGGCGGGTCACGCTCAGCAAGCCCGCGCAGTTGCCCATCGTCATAGTGCTCTACCACATCCCCGATTCCCGGCATCCCGATATGCACGCGCTGGACGTAGTGCAGGCCGTGCTGGCGAGTGGCCAGAGCAGCCGCCTCTACCGGCGCATGGTCGACATCGACCAACTGGCCCTCCAGGTGGGCGCAGGTTCGCGCCCCGGTCTCGACCCCAGCCTGTTCCAATTCACCATCCAGCCGCGCTCCGTGGTGGATCCAACCGCCACCGAAAAAGCGCTCTACGAGGAACTCGCCAAATTGCAGGACCAGGCGGTGCCCGCCGCCGAGCTGCGCAAGGCCAAGAACCAGATGCTCGCCAACCTCTACCGGCAACAGAAGACTATCGCCGGCCGGGCCAATCTTCTGGGCCAATATGAAATCTACGCCGGGGACTACGCCAAGCTGTTCACCGAGGACCAGGCTATCGAAGCCGTGACCGCGGCCGACGTCCAGCGGGTTGTGCGGCAGTATTTCACGGCCAAAAACCGGACCGTCGCCACGCTCATCCCGGAGAAGAAAGAGGTGAAGCAGTGAAACCGCTACTTTGCGTTCTGGCGGTTTGCGCGCCGCTGGCCGCCCAGATCAAGCTGCCCGCCTATACCCGCGACGTCCTGCCCAATGGCACGGCGCTCTATCTCATGCAGCGCCCGGGCCTGCCGCTGGTTCATTTCCGGATACTGGTGAAAGGCGGCATCGAGTCCGATCCGCCCACGCTGGCGGGCCTTTCGTCGATTACCGCCGAGCTGCTGCAGCGCGGTGCGGGCCTGCGATCCGCCGCCCAATTCTCCGAAGAACTCGACTCCCTGGGCGGCACGTTCCTGGCGGCCGCGGGCGAACAATCTACTTCCATCGCGGCGGAATTCCTCACAAAGGATTTCGACCAGGGAGTCTCGCTGGTGGCCGATGCGGTGCTCCATCCCCAGTTTCGACAGGACGAAGTCGGCAAGGCGCTGGCCCGCCGCGTGGACGGCGTCAAGTCCGCCAAGGACAACCCTGGCGCCATCAACTCGTACTTCCGCAGTTTCTTCTTCGGCGCGGCGCACCCCTACGGCCGCGTTCCCGACGAAGCCAGTTACGGCCGGATGCGCCGCGACGACATCGCCACCTATCACCAGCGCATGTTCGCGGGGCGCAACCTGGTGGCGATCGCGGTGGGCGATTTCGACCCGGCCGCCGCCAAGGCGCGCCTGTCCGCGGCTTTCGAAGGCGCGCCCACAGGCGCCGCCTATGCCTGGGCGGAAGACCGGCCGCCGGCCGCCGCCAACCGCGTGTTGCTGGTGGATAAGCCGGATGCCACGCAGACGTACTTCATCATCGCGCGGCCGGGCGTACGCCGCTCCACGCCGGACCGCGCGGCGCTGCTGCTGGTCAACGAACTATTCGGCGGACGCTTCACCTCCATGCTGAACGAAGCGTTGCGCATCGACTCCGGCCTGACCTACGGCGCGAGCTCCTCGCTGCAAATGTCGCGCCTCACGGGCGCGCTATACATCGGCACGTACACCAAGACCGAGACCACCGAGAAAGCCATGGATCTCGCGCTGGACGTTCTGAAGCGGCTGCGGGAGAAAGGGCTCACGGCCGATCGGTTGGCCTCGGCGAAATCGTATATGAAGGGGAACTATCCGCCCAACAACGTCCAGACCATCGACCAGCTTGCCGGCGCGCTGGCCGATATCGAACTTTTCGGGCTGGATCGCAACGAAGTGGACCAGTTTTTTGCGCGCGTGGACGCCGTGAGCCTGGAGCAAGCCAACGAGGTGGTGCGCCGCTACTACCGCCCGGAGGATTTAACGTTCGTCGTCCTGGGCAACGCTTCCAAAATCCGCCAGGTGGTGTCGAAATACGGCCGGGAAGTTCGCGAGCGCTCGGTCTCGCAGCCGGGTTGGGCGGGGATATAGCGCATGGCGAAGCCGAATCGCCCGTGCATCCGGCGGCGTGCCGCAGACGGCCACGGCGCCGGGGATTGGCTTGGTGGCAAACGGCCGTGCGGGCCGGTACACTAATTGCAGGAAGGATCGCGAACCCGGACTTCTCCCGCGAGCGTGTGCCAGGAAGACAACAGCGTGAACGAATACCGACTCTTCTGCCCCGAATATCCCTGCAATTGGGGGGGCCTCCGCCGGGCAACCGTTTTGTGGCAAACTCTTATAGGTACCTGGCCCGGTGGTTGGCCTGCCGGTACACCAATTGCAACAAGGTTCAGGAATATGGAATTCTCCCGCGAGCGTGTGCCATAAAGGCAACAGCGTGAACAACTTTCGACTATTAGAACCTGATTTTTCTCGGCAACCGGGGAGGCTTCTCGCGCCTCCGATGTTGGAAGATCATGATTTTGGAGGATAGGGAATTGAGAAGCAGCCTATTTGTGTGTGTAGGGGCATTCATTTTTGCAGCGGGCGCCTGGGCGCAGCCAGCTTCCGGATTCGGAGCCGTGGCCGGAGCCGTTTTCCAGTCCAGCGTCGACGGAATGCCAGACGCAGAAGTGGTTTTGTCCAATCCGGCTTTAGCCGTCGAGATCACGTTCATAACCACCGACGACGGCCTGTTCAGCACGGCTACCATCGTCCCGGCGGCCGGATACCTGCTGAAAGTCTCGCACAAAGGATACCCCACCTGGAAGTCCGAGCCCTTCGCCGTCTCCACCGGGCAGACTGTGCATTTTCGGATTACGCTGGAACTGGACAAGGCTACGGGCACACTCGTTCCGGACTATGACAAAGCCGGCACCGCGGAAATCGTGACCGCGCAGGAAGTCCGGAATCTTCCGAACGCCGGCGGGCGCCTGGAGGAACTGACCACTTTGGCCCCGGGCACCACCATGGCGGGATTCCAGCCCGGGTTGCTGGTGACGCATGCCCGGCCGTTCTCCAACGCGATTTCGGTGGACGGCATCGACACCAACAACGCCTACTGGCTGGAAGATCCCTTCATCTCGCGCCAGGTTGCGCAGGAAGCCATTGAAGGCGTTCAGGTATACTCCGCCGGCTTCCCCGCGCCATTCGGGGGCGCCATGGGCTCTATCGTAAACACCAGCACGCGGAGCGGCGGCACGGCCTACCACGGCGCTCTCTACACGGATTACCGCGACCCCTCGATAGCTTCGAGCGACAAGTTCGCCGACGGGTACGACGTTCGCCAAACGCAACACCGGTCCGGCGGCAGCGCGGGCGGTCCCATCAAAGACCAGGTCTTTTTCTTCGCCAATGTCGAGATCATGAACCGGGACGCCCAGGGTCTGAACCGCATCACCAACCCGTTGATCGCCGATCCGACCGGCACTACCGTGCTGGCGTCGAATTGTGCCGCGACGAAGGCGCAGTGCGCGGCCGCCACCAAGTTCCTGCAGTCGCAGATGAACGTGCTGACGCCGCTTTCCGAGCATGCGTATTCGGGGTTTGGCAGGTTGGATTACCGGCGCAGCAACGGCGACGTCTTCAGTTTCGATGTCAACGCGGCGCACTGGAAAGCTCCCAGCCTGGCGCAAAGCGAGGCGGTGGCGCCCAACGGGGGCCTGTTCGGCGACCCCGTGGTGCGCGAGGAAAACCGTTTCGCCAAAGCGAGCTGGACTACCGCCGGCGCCTCGACCGAGAACGACTTGCGTTTCGGCTGGAACAAGGATCGCATCATCGAGTACCCCTCGTCTCCGCTGCCCTCCACCGGCTATACGGGCATCTCCATCGCGGGGACCACGGTGGGCGCGGCGCAGGAGTTCGCCTCTTTCGAGCCCAATGAAAACCGGCTTGAACTCCTGGATAACTTTCGCGTGTCCGCCAATCGGCACCTGCTGCACTTTGGCGGCGATGCCACCGAAAGCAGCGATCACATGAGCTCGCTCGCCAACGCCGCCGGCTGGTATAACTATTCGTCGCTGACCGCGTTCGCCCAGGACTTGGGCGGCGGCCCCACCGCGACGAACTACGATATCTTCAATCAGACGCTGGGCCAGCCGGTTCGCACTTTGCGCCCCATGCAATTCAACGTGTACGCCGGCGATACCTGGAAAGCCTCGGACAACCTGACGGTTACGCTGGCTCTGCGCTATGAAAAGCCCAGAGTGACAAAACCTTCGGAGACCAATACGGATTACTACGGCACGGGAACCATCTCGTCGCCGGGGCTGAATCTCGGTCCGCGAGTCGGTCTCGCCTACAAGGTGGGTGAGGACACCGTCCTGCGCCTCGGCTACGGATTCAACTACGCGCCCTTTTCGACCCAGATTCTGGACTATCTGTACCTCGGCAACGGCCTGTATCAAACCCCCATTACGGTGATGCCGACCCAAACCGGGGCCCCCACGTTCCCCAACTTCATCTCATCGGCCAACATTCCGTACGGCACCACCGACCTCGGCTACGCCGGCGGCAAGTTTCGCAATCCCGTGGCGCACGAGATCAACGTCGCCCTCGAAAAGCGTCTCAGCCGGACCACCAGCCTGACGCTGGGGTTCATCAGCAGCACCGGTCAGAGGATGTGGACCACTACCGATATCAATCTCCAGGCTCCGGCCGCTACCCACTCGGCGAATACGAAAATACCGTCCAGCGAGACCTATTCCATCGAGAACTCGGCCGGGCAGGTTACCGACTGGTATACCACGCCTTTTTGGACCCAGAAAAACGATCTCAAGTACGCTCACATCTACAACGTGCTGAACAACGGGACGTCCCATTACTACGGCCTGACGGGGCAGTGGCAGACGCAGCTTTCGCACACCTTGAGTCTGTCGGCGGACTTCACCTGGTCGCACGCCACCGACAACCTGGGACCCAATTCGGCGGCCGGCTTCACGCCGCTCGATCCCACGACCGGCAACATCAACGACGACAAGGGCAACTCGGCGACCGACCAGCGCGAGCGCGGGGTGCTCCGCTGGGTTTGGCAGCCGACCGTGGCCAGCGGCTCGATCCTCAGCCGGGTAGTCAACGGGTGGGTCGTGTCCGGCATCGGGAGTGGGGCGACCGCACTGCCGGTCTCGCCGATGGTGGTGGTTCAGGGCCAGCAATTCACCGCCACCGCCTCCGTGCTTTCCACCATGCTCTACACCAGTTCCCTGAACGGCAGCGGAGGATGGAGCCGGGTGCCCTTCCAGCCCGTCAACAACCGGTCGACCAGCACGCAATATACTCTATCCGTCAACAGCCTGAGAACCACCGCGCAATACGGTCTGGACCTGCGCGTATCGCGGTCCGTGCCGTTCAGCGAACGGGTCAAGGGGATCTTCGCATTCGAGGCCTACAACTTGTTGAACCGGCAAGCGGCAACGGTCGTGAACACGATCGGCTACGTTTCGACGCCGCAGTACGGTCCGGGATTGACCACGGGCACGCAGAGCGGCGTCCTTACGCCCGTGTCCAGTTTGGGAGCCGGCCTCGCCTCGCAAGGCTCCGCCGACGGAACCAACGCCCGCCGATGCCAGTTGGAGTTTCGCATCGCGTTCTAGGGCTATGACCGTGAGATTCGGAGCTGTCGGGGAACCGCTCTCTTTGTATTCGCCCCGTCCGAGAAGCTCCGCTATTTTCCCTTTGGGAAATCCCGGCTGATCGCCGGCGGCGGGGGGAGAATGGCAGGAATCCGGTTACGTGATCTAATAAATATTTATTTTTCAACAACTTAGGATTTTCGAAATGGCAGGCGCCCCTGCCACGAACCACGCTGTCCCGCATTTCTCACAGATCGTGAGGCCCGAAGTTGTGGCGTGCGGACCCCTCGGTGCCGCGTCGCTACTCGTGGCGACGCCTCCAGATCGACAGGGTGTGTGCCGAACCTGCGAGCGTCCCGATGGGCCGGGACGTGCCCTCTGGGCCCGGCACGCGCGCGTGCGTACGCCGCAGCTCCGGACCACGCGTTCTGTGGGATGTGCGGGCTGGGTCTCCGGCCGCGAGGTTCGGTGCTATCGGGGAACCGCTCGCTAATCGGTGAAAAGCCAAAGTGGCACCGCCGGCATTTTTCCGGTAAACTCGAAAGTTGGCGTAGTTCACGCCAACCCGCACGGTCTTGCCAGGCAAGGGCGCGTAGCTCAGTTGGTTAGAGCGCCTGCTTCACACGCAGGAGGTCACAGGTTCGAGTCCTGTCGCGCCCACCATTAAAATCAATGACATACAGACGGAGGGAAGTTTGGAGGGAGTGTTTGTGACGTGGATTGTGACGAAGCCGGAGGGGCAAAGTGCTGCATGATCGCAGGCGCGCCCTGGGCGAACGGCTTTCAGGTTCACACCGGCCAATACGACTCAAGCCACAGTTGGAGCGTCGAGTCATGCCGGGCCTCGTGGGCCAAGAGATTCGGACGAAGTTCTCTGTAATACCGCTCCCTCAGGACCTCCGGTCTTAGATGGCCCGCGCGTGCGAGCTGCTGCACGTCGTCACGATCCCGCTCCCCGTTCCGCTCCAGTTTGGAAAGAGCCAGATCGTGAGCCTCAAGCGCGAAGAGCCGGAGGCGACGCCAGTTGCGGGGAAACATGGCGACCAGGCGTTCCTCGTAGTTTTCGGGCGGCGTAGCGACGGTGACGGCGTCCAGGTAGACCTTATGCCTGCGGTGCAAGGCGGACCCTTTGCCCGCAATTTGTGTTAGATCATTCCCCACGTTGGGCACGGCGCCCAGAAAATCCACGTCGCTCGTGGTGCGAGACACGCCGTAGAGTTGCGTCACGACGAAGCCGCCGCAGCAATGCAGTTGAACGTCTTCGTTGAGGCGGGAGTCCACTTCAGCGAAAAAAGATCGCCAGGGCTCGGGCGGCTCATCAATGTGCGGCATACGGTAGCTGCTCGGCTGTGAGGCCGGTCAGTAGGCTCCAATGGACAGCGGCTTCAGGACGATTCGATCTTAACCAAGTTCGCTCAGGCTCCGGCATGGAATCGCGGCAGAGCGTTCCTTCATGGACGAGACGGGCCTCTTCGAGCTCTTTTTCCCATCGAGACAAGACCTGAACTGCACCCTGGCGCTCCGGCAAGAGGCGCGCTATTTGCTCTGCGAGATGCACGAGATAACCCAGGCGGTTTTGAGCGTTATTCCATTTGGCGCGGTCTCGCAGCCATTCCCAATTCAGATCGGTATACGTGCTCAGGACCCAAGGCAGGGCTTCAGTCAAGCGCGTGTCCAAGTCCGGCTTCACCACGGCATTGAGCACCACTTCAGCGGGATTGCCCACCGCCTTGGAACGAACATGCTCGAAGCCGGGGTAACCGAGAAAGGCAAGCTTTCGCTGAAGTTCATCGGGCGCCCCACCCCGAACGTTCGACGGCTCGGGCAGAGGGAGCGCCGCAGGCATTTCATAGAGCTTTGCGGCCTTGCGCGCCAGTCCAGCACTGGCCATCCTCAACCCCGTTTCGAGTTGCGACAGATACGGCTGCGACACGTTCAGCGAACGCGCGGCCACAACCTGGGTCAAGCCCGCTCTCTCACGTCCGGATTTCCATTGCGCGGCAGTCATTCTTTTGGACTCCGGAGAATAATATAGCATGATAGGCTATATTTTGTAAAACCGCATCGGGGCCAAGCCCGCAGCCACGGCCGAGGCGCGGGCACAACTTTGGCAACGCCCATTTTGTCGCTAGGGCCATTCGTGAAATGAATCGGGGCAGGACCGGGCCGTGGCCAGCGGGCCGCCGAGGAACACAGTGCGCGCAACTTGGCCCGCACTCGGCGGATTGAATGTATCACAGCCATCGCCGCTCAGAGGCAGTTCACAATCGGGCAGGTCCTCACGAATCGTGCAGGCCCTACACGGCGGGCTGGCCGGCCCACGCGGTACCCCGCGCAGAAACGGCGCCGGAATCCGCGTACGCCATTCCGTTGGATATCCCGGGCCTCAGAACTGGAAGTAGATGAACGGGATCCGCGCGTCGATCACGCCGAACAGTTCCAGGCAAAACAGTATCAGGGCGAGCGCGGAAGCGTAAACCAATGTGGGCGCCTTGGCCACGCGATCGAACCAGTCGAGCTTCTCTTCGGCCACGGCGAGCAGCAGCGCCAGCGCAATCAATCCCACGTGCCACGGCAACAGCAGGTCGCGGCCAATGCTTCCGGTGAACATCTGGGTGAGCACCTGGCGGCTCTGCTTCAGATCGGCCGCCCGGAAGAACACCCAGCCGATCATCGCCAGCAGGAACGTCAGCACGGCTTTCAGCGGATAGAGCCACGTCCACTGCTCGCGCTCGGGAACCTTAACGCCCATGGCTCGCTCCACGGCCAGCAACCCTCCGTGGTACCCGCCCCAGATCAGGAAGTTCCAACTGGCGCCGTGCCACAGGCCGCCGAGCAGCATGGTGATCAGCAGGTTGCGGTACGTCATCCAGAGGCCCTTGCGGTTGCCGCCCAGCGAGATGTAGAGATAGTCGCGCAGCCAGCTCGACAGCGAAATGTGCCAGCGCCGCCAGAAATCGGTGATGCTGCTGGCCAGGTAAGGCCTTCGAAAATTCACCGGGAAATGGAAACCCAGCAGCTTGGCCATGCCGATGGCCATGTCGGTATAGCCGGAGAAATCGAAGTAAATCTGCATGCCGAAGGCGATCACCCCGCTCCAGGCGGTGCGCCATCCGGGATTGGCTCCGACGTTGGCGAAATAGTCGTTGGCCACTTTGGCGAACTGGTCGGCGAAGGCCATCTTCTTGGTCAGGCCGAACATCAGCAGCAGGAGCCCCTGCGACACATCGTCGCCGGTGGGCGGATGCCAGTCCAGCAAATCGCGGAAGAAGTTGCGCGCGCGCACGATCGGGCCCGCCACCAACTGCGGGAAGAAGCAGATGAACAGCGCGTAGTCGATGGGATCGCGCACCGCCTTCTGATCGCCGCGATACACGTCCACCACGTAGGACATGCTCTGAAAGGTGTGGAAGCTGATGCCCAGCGGAAGCACGATGTCCAGGAAGAAACTTCCCGTGGGCTTGCCCAGCAGCAAGGCCAGGTTGTTCGTCAGGAAATTGTAGTATTTGAAGAATCCCAGAAAACCCAGGTTGGCCGAGAGACTCAAAATCAGGACGGTCTTCCGCCTGGGACCCCGCGGCGTCCGCTCGATCCACCGGCCAGCCGTGTAGTCGATCGCCGTCAGCGTCAGCAGCAGGGGGATGAACTTGACGTTCCAGCACCCATAGAAGAAGTAACTGGCGCCCAGAAGGATGTACCGCCGGAGAAATCGCGGGCTGGTGTAGAACAGCACCAGTACGACGGCCAGGAACTCGAAGAAGTGGACGGTGTTGAAGAGCATCGGTCAGTTCACCTCGCCGACGCCCGGCCCCGGCCCGTCCAGCACCCTGGTGATTTCGTCCTCCAGCATGTAGGAGAACCTTTGCATGCCTTCGCGGTTCAGGTGCATCCCGTCGCGGAACAGCTCGGGGTGTTCCAGCGATTCGAAAGCGTGTTCGTCCAGCAGAATCACGTTAGGGCGGGAGGCCAGCTCGCGAATCGAAGAACTGAGCTTGTGGGTCAGGTTGTCCGGCCGGGGAATGGGCCCGCGCGCCAGCCGCACGAAGATGATCTTCGTGGGAGAGCCGCGATACCGGTCGATGATGCGCCCGTACCAGGTGCGCTGGAACTTCGCCAGCCGTCCGATCTGCGGTTCCGGCTCGTGCGCCAGGAAAGCATTCACCGTGCCGCGCTGGTCGTCGTTAACCCCCGGCGGGAAGGTCACCTTCAGGGTCGCCCAATCGATCTGGAGACCCACCATGCTGTTGGTGGTTTCCTGGTAGTCGTAGACCCACATGGGCCAATTGCGGTCGCACAGGCCGACATACCACAAGCGCTTGCGCGGATTGGCCAAAAAGGCCTGCAGGTCGCTCTGGAAGACGATGCCCTTGAGCAAGCCGCCGCGGAAAGCGGCGATTTGCAATTCGCGGCTGTCGAAAGACCGCGCGAACTCGAAGATGTCGCTCAGCCGCAGCCGGGCGATCACGTAGTGCAGGGCGCGAATGTCGTCGTTGGGGTTGTAGTAGTGGTCCTCGTCGTCGTAATCGTCCACCCCGAACACCAGCGCCCGGTAGCGCCGCGCGGTGGGATCCAGATCGCGGATCATGTAGTACCAGGCCCTGACGTCGCTGCCCGCCACTCCGGCGTTGCGGAGCTCGTACTTGTGGGGTCCCGGCCGCTGGTCGAGCACTTTGGGCGACCAGGCAAAGCGCGAATTGCCGAACGTCGCCACCATGCGGTCGCCGTAGCGTTGCTGCGCGCTCAACTCGCGCCGCAGGATCATCTCAAAGAGTCCGGTGGACGAATCCGGCTCCAGAATGGTGGCGTAAAAGCCCGTTCGAAACAGCAGGGAATCCAGGGCGAGCAGGCCCACGCAGGCGGCCAGACACGCCAGTACCAGGCGGCGTCCGTAGCGGCGTCGGGGAGTGGAGTCCATGAGCGGAGGTTGGCTGGCCATGAAGACGAATAGGCGTCGCGCGGCGCGGCCCGCTGACGCAAAGGCTCATTATACTGAACGGCGGCCCGGCGTGGACCGCGCGGCGGCGGCCGAGGGCGCGTAACCGATTTGGCGGAAGCCAGTTCCCGGCCAACGCTTTCCCAGAATCTGTCACAAGACGAATAGAACATTCTGTGGCGAAATGGTCTGTCTGTTTTGCGACAAGTCCTAAGTTATTGAGGGATAAAGGCGAAGTTCTTGTGAACGGGTTTTTGGAGTTCCCACGGCCAGGGGTTCCACCGGACCACAAGCGCTGGCACGAGCGGGAGGCGGTCTCTAGCGGGAACGGGTCTTGCGGCAGTAACCCTCCGATGGCGGCCAGGCGGGTTGACAACCCGCCGCAGGTTGACAACCGGCCCCCAACAGGCCCGATACGCGCCCGCCACCAAGCGATTTAGTAATAGAAGGACCTGATTACGTGTATACTCCATGGTGGTTGGGAGATGGAGATGGAAGGCAGACTCGAAATGAGATGTCGCCGGCGGTTCTGCCGCCTGGTTTTATTGTCGCTGGCTGCCGCCTGCGTGATTGGGCGGACCGCGGCACAGACGGGACCGGCATCCGCGGCCGGCGCTATCTATAAGCAGGCCACTGCTTCGGTTGTTTCCATCGAAGCGTACAACGATCAGGGCAAGGTTGGATGGAAGGGCACGGGATTCATCGTCGATCCGAGCGGGAAGATCCTGACGAATTACCACGTGATTCGGAATTCGAAGCAGGCCACGGTGCGCCTGCCGAATGGCGACGCTTACGACCTGGTGCTGTCGCTCGAGGTGGACAAGCGCAAGGATATTGCGCTGCTGAAGATCCGCGCGTTGGACCTGCCGTCTTTGCGGCTGGGCAGTTCGGCGGAGGCGCAGGTGGGGGACACGGTCTATTCGCTCAGCAACCCCTTGGGCCTGAACAACACATTGTCACAGGGGATTATCAGCGCCATTCGGCCCGGGGACGGGTACCGGATGTTTCAGATCACGGCTCCGATCAGCCCGGGCAGTTCGGGAGGGCCGTTGTTTAATACCAAAGGCGAAGTCATCGGGATCACGGCGGCGGGGCTGGCAGGAGGGCAGGAGCTGAATTTTGCCATCCCGATCGACTACGCGCGTCCGATGATGACCATACGGTATGTGGAGATGCCGCTCTCGAACGTGTATGACCCCTTGCCTGTGGTTGGCGGACAGGCGCAGGCGCCCGCGGGGCCTCCGCAGGTTCCGGATGAGGCACGCAAAGCCATCGAAACGTATTTGGCGAAAGGGCTGAATCTCTGGACTATGGAAGATGCGCGGAAGGTGCTGGGCCCTCCCGATCCGATCAGCCATTCCACTTTCCACGGCGCCGATGGAAAGGCGGTTGGCGATACATACTATTTCAGCGACCCAACTCGGAAATACCAGCGCATTAGCCTGACGTTCGATTCCGGCACGAAGCGGCTGTTGGTGATTTGGGTATACCCGACCGGAATGAAATGGAACGACTGCAGGCGAATGTACGGCAAGAACCCGAGCCAGAGTAAGACGCCGAACGGATCGAAGGTCTACTGGTACGACGATCGGCGTTTGAAGGTGTATGTCGATCTGCACGATAATGTGACGTGTCTGGCGTTTTACTGAGGCCGGGGAAGCCTTGGCCGGACCGGACGCGGCGGGCGGTCCGGTCTTGACGCTCTATCAGATCCGGGGAAGCCGCGGCTGAACCGCGAATTCCCCAAACCGGTTAAGCATCCGCTAGCCGACGTTCCCAATCTGCCGGTTGATCTGTATCAAAAGACGGTCGGGCATCAGCTCCGGCCGCTCGCGAAGCGTCTCGGGGAGCTCGCCGGCGGGAGCGTGGTTCTTCTGGTAGATTTCCGGAAAACCCATGATTTCAGCCATGGCGCAGGCGACGCGAACCGCGTTCACCGGCTCGCTCAAGTGGCCCTCGACCGGCTCGTGGTGCGTCGTCATACAGACCTTCAGCGACGGCGGGAAGCGCCATTGGTCGCAGATCGTCTCTCCGGCGTCGCAGTGGGTCATGCCGAACTCTTTCCTCTCCACGGCGAAGGACTGATCCATGTCTTCAAACTGCACGGAGAGCTTCTCGGCGTAGTTCTCGCCGACGCTCAGAAGCGCCAGGCGGCCCAGGTCGTGTACCAGGCCGGCGGTGTACATGACCGACGACCCGTGCACCTGGCCGATGGCGTCGGCGATCACCGCGGTGGCCACACTGTGGGCCCACGCCATTCGCACGTAAGGAGTGCGCGGCACGTTGCGTACATAGAAGCTGAACGCGATGGTGCATCCCAGGGCGCGGACGCGCTCCAGTCCCAGGAAACTGAGCGCATGCCGGATGGTCTCGATGCGCGCTTGCGACCCGAATTCCGCGGAATTGGCGACCAGCAGGAGATCGGCGGTAAGCGCCGGATCCGCTTTGAAGGCACCTTCGAAATCCGCCATGGCGGTTTCGCTTTCCACCGAAAGGTTCATGAGCCGCAAGGCGGTGGGGTGGAACGGCGGCAGCTTGGACAGCGCGATATATACCGCGGCGTGCTGGTCCGCCAACTTTTGGCCTCCGTCCCCCGTGGATCGCATAGAAGCTCCCTGTGACACGTGACCCCCAAAAAACTCAATTCCAATCTCTCGACCGGGCCATTATAGCGATTGTATTCCATATAGTGTACATGCGAATGCCAAACAAAGACGGCGAATTTTGGGCAGTGGGAGCGTCTGGCCCAAGCCGGCCGCGTTACCCCACCCCCGTCGCACGCTACAATGCGTTTTGCATGAGCCAGCGCTCCGTTTTCCGGAACCGGGCCGAATACGCCATCGCTCTGGGCGTGATGAAGTCGCTGGAATGGGCGCCCTTGCGACTGGCTTACGGACTGGCCCGTTTCTACACGCGGCTGCTGGACCTGGCGATTCCCCGCTTGCGGCGGGTGGCGCGCCGCAATCTGTCGATGGCCATGCCCGAACTGGATGCCGCGCGGCGCACCCAGATCGTCGACGGCGTCTTTCGCTCCATCGCGCGGGTTCTGGTGGCGTTCGCGCGGTTTCCCTCCATCCGCCCGGACAACCTGGCCAAATGGATCCGCGCGGAGGGCGCCGAACATTTCCAGAACGCCATCCGCCAGGGCCGCGGCGTGTTGTTCGCCACCGCCCATTTAGGCAACTGGGAGTTGAGCGCCTTCGCCCATGGATTTCTCACCGGCCCGATGGACGTAGTGGTCCGGCCGCTCGACAACCCGTTGATCGACCGCCTGGTGGAACGCCGCCGCACTCTCAGCGGCAACCGGACGCTCTTCAAGAGGGACTTCGCGCGTGCCATCCTGAAAGCGCTCGCCGGTAACCGGGCCGTGGGCGTTCTTATCGATCAGAATGCATCCCTCGATTCCGGCGTGTTCGTCGATTTCTTCGGCGTGCCGGCCTGCGCCGGTACCGGTTTCGCCAAGATCGCGGCGCGCAGCGGGGCGGCGGTGATTCCCGGATTCGCCCTCTGGATGGAGAACGAGCGGCGCTACGTGCTGCGCTTCTACCCGCCCGTCGCCATGACCGGCGACGCGGAACGGGACACCCGCGCGCTGCAGCGCCTGCTGGAGACGGTGGTCCGAGAATATCCCGACCAGTGGTTGTGGATCCACCGGCGCTGGAAGACCCGTCCGCCGGGCGAAGCGTCCCTATACCAGCCGCTATAATTGACACCGCCCATGCCCTACGTTCACCACTTCATGCTCACGGACCTGACCAGGAGCCTGCTCGCCGTCATGGTGTACCCGTGGTTTCTCCTGATCCCCGGTTACTCCCTAGCCTGGCTGCTGGATCTGTGCGAGTTTCGCCGGCGCACGCCGGCCTTCCGCGCCGCTCTCGGTGTGTGCCTTTCGATAGCGGTCTGCCCGATCGCGACCTACCTGGTGGAACGGTTCGGGTCGGCGCTCCTGGTTTGGGCCATGTACGGAGCCGCGTGGCTTTACTTTCTGGTGACGATGGCGCGCCGCTGGCCGGAGCGGCCCATTGGCGTTACCCGCAAGATGGCGGCCGTGGTTTTGGTTTGGGTGGCGCTGGCGCTGTTTTCGCTGGTGGACCTGCAGTCCGGCAAAAAGGACTATTACTCCATAACCGCGATGGATTTCTCGGTGCGCACCGCATTCACTCACGCAATCGGCACATCCGGCATTCCGCCGCGAAATCCCTTCTACTTTCCCGGCCACCCGGAGCCTCTCCGGTATCACTATTTCTGGATGATTCCGTGCGCCATGGTGGAGCGGATCGGCATCGGCGTGGGGCCGCGCCACGCCTGGATCGGGGGCGTGGTGTGGAGCGGCATCGGCCTGATGGCGCTGGTGGCGCTCTCGTTCCGCATCCTTTTCTACCGCGGGCCCGAGAGTTTCCGCCGCCGCGCGTGGATCGGAATTCTGCTGCTGGGAGTGACCGGCCTGGACATCCTTCCGGCCATTCTCGGCTGGATATTCCAGGCGCAGGGCATGCCGCACGGGGTGCTCGCCAGCATCGACTGGTGGAACGAACAGGTGGACGGATTTGTGTCCACGGCCCTGTGGGAGGCCCATTATCTGGCGGGAGTGGTGGCCTGCGTCACGGCGTTCCTGCTGTTGTGGGAGGGGGCGCGTCAAACCGCCTGGAGCGTCCGCATACGCCACGCCGTGGTGGCCGGGCTGGCGCTGGCTTCCGCACTGGGCGTGGCCATTTACGTGGCTTTTGTCTTTGGCGCGTTTCTGGGGGTCTGGATTGCCGTCACCGCCGTCAAGAGGTGGTGGCCCGAGACCGCGGCGTGCGTCGCCGCGGGGATCGCGGCGGCGGCCTGTTCGGCGCCGTACCTGCTTGCCCTTCGAGGTCCGGCCGGAGGCGCCGTTGGAGCGCCCTTGCAGTTTCAGGTGCGGCCGTTCGCGCCCGCGGTGGCGATCCTGCACTCGGTCGGCATCGTCCCGGGGTGGAAGTTGTCCCTGGCGAACCTGGCGCTGCTGCCGCTGAATTACTTCCTGGAGCTGGGCTTCTTCTTCGCCGCGGCGCGCCTCTGGTGGAGCCGCAGGCGGCGCCCGCTCTCGCGCGCCGAACTGGCCACTGCGTTGATGCTGGCCACCAGTCTCCTGATCTGCTCGTTCGTCCGCTCTTCGGTAATCAGCAATAACGATCTGGGCTGGCGGGGTATCCTCGTGGCGCAGTTCGTGATGCTGCTTTGGGCCGTGGATCTGGTCACCGGGGCGAGCGGCGCCATCGACGCCGGCGTCCGCCGCTGGCTCGGGCTGCTGGTGTTGCTGGGAGCCGCGGGGACGGTCTACGACATGGCGATTCTACGCCTCTACCCGTGGCTGGCCGATCGCGGAGTGGTTTCGACGCTCGACTGGATGGCGCGCGACCGCCATCTCGGCGAGCGCAACTACGCCGCACGGGAGGCCTACGAATGGCTGGACCGGAACACGCCTCCCGATGCCCGCATCCAGTTCGATCCGCACGTGGCGATTCAGGATACCGCGGCGTTCCTTTACGCCAACCGGCAGATGGTGGCGGCCAATGAAGGTTGCCTGGCGGCCTTTGGCGGCGACCCGGCACTGTGTCCGCCCATTATGGCGGTCGTCGGCAGGATGTATCCGTTACCCGGGCAGTCGGCGCCGGCGGCGATTGCGGACGCCTGCCGAGGCCTGCCCGTCGACATCCTGGTGGCCAAGGACACCGACGCCGTATGGCGCGATCCGCGGAGCTGGGTATGGCAGGACAAGCCTCTCTTCGCCAACGCGTTTGTTCGGCTGTTCGGCTGCCGATAGAGCCATCAGCCTACAGCCATCAGCCTACAGCTTTACCGTGCGTCCGGGCAGTCCACGCGTTCGCTTCGCGGCGAAGCCCCGATACGGCCGCCAGTCGCACCAAGTGAGCTGTCGGCTGATGGCTGATGGCTGAAGGCTGTCGCGTCACCTGCTATGATTGCGTTCGGTTCCATGGATAGCCTTCGTCTCAGTCAGATTGCCGGCCGGTTCGCCGGGCAGCGCATCCTCGTGGTGGGCGATCTCATGCTCGACGAGTTCCTTTGGGGCAAGGTCTCGCGCATCTCGCCCGAAGCCCCCGTGCCGGTGGTCGAGGTCGCCTCCGAGTCGTACTATCCGGGTGGCGCAGCCAACGTGGCGCGCAACGTCAGGGAGTTCACCACCGCCACGGCGCTCATGGGCGTGGCGGGCGCCGATTCTCCCGGCGGCCGCCTGCTGGACTTGCTGGCGGAGGGCGGCATCGATACCGGCGCGGTGCAACGCGACGCCGCGCGATCCACCACCGTCAAGACCCGGGTGATCGCGCGCAATCAGCAGGTGGTGCGCGTGGACCGCGAACGCAAAGCGCCCCTCACTCCCGCACAGACCGAGCTTGCCATCGACCAGCTCACGCGCCGCGTGGCGGACCTGGACGGCATCATCGTCGCCGACTATGGCAAAGGGTTCGTGACGCAACCGCTGGCCGACGCCATCTGCGCCATTGCCAGACGGCACGGCAAAACCCTGACCGTCGATCCCCATCCCCACACTTCGCTCGCCTGGACCGGCGCCACCGCTATCAAGCCCAACCGGGCCGAGGCGTTCCTGGCCGCCGGCCTGGCGCCATCGGACCCGGACGATCCGGTTCTCCACGGCCAAGCCGTCATGGAAGCAGGCCAGCGGCTGCTGCGGATCTGGCAAACCGGGAGCCTTCTGATTACGCTCGGAGAGCGGGGCATGGTGCTCTTCGAGAGCGGCCGGCCGCCCTACCACACGCCCACGCGCGCCAAGGACGTCTTCGATGTCTCCGGCGCGGGCGACACCGCCATCGCGGTCCTGACGCTGGCCCTATGCGCGGGCGCCACGCCTCCGGAGGCCGCGGAACTGGCCAATTGCGCCAGCGGCATCGTGGTCGGGAAATTGGGTACGGCGACGGCGACCATGGCGGAGTTGCAGGCCAGCCTGGCGGAGACATGAGCGGGCGCCGGGCGGTGTTCTTCGATCGCGACGGGACGTTGATGGAGGACGCGCACTACTGCGGCGATCCCGCCCGGGTGCTTGTCTATCCGGGCGTTTCCGCCGCGCTCCGCAAACTGAAAGAGGCTGGTTTCGCCACTGCGGTCGTGAGCAACCAAAGCGGCATCGGCCGTGGTTTGATCACCGAGGCCCAATACCGCGCAGTGCAGGACGAGTTTCTGCGCCAGGTGGGAGCCGGCCTGATCGACGCCTCGTACTTTTGTCCCGACGCGCCCGGCACTCCGTCCACCTGCCGGAAGCCGGAGCCGGGCATGGTTCTGGAAGCCGCGCGGGACCTGGGACTCGACTTGGCGCGATCGTGGTTGATCGGCGACAAGAGCGACGATATCGAATGCGGGCGGCGCGCCGGCGCCCGCACCATCCTGGTGCTGACCGGCTACGGAGCGGAACAGCGTTGCCAGCCCGATTTCACCGTGGCGGATGCCGTCCAGGCGGTGGCGCTCATTCTGGGGACTGACCCGGAACGGCGGCCATAAGGGAGCGGCCTAACCTCGCCAGCCGTTGCACGCGTTGATCACCCGTGCGATCTCGCCATCCTGCAAATACGCGTGGATCGGCAGGCTCACCTCGCTCCGGCAGATCCGGCGGGCCGTGTCCAACGGACCGGCCGATTCAAATGGCACGCCGGCCATAGCCGGTTGATCCGGTATGGCGCACGGATAGTGTTCCCCGCGGCCGATGCCCCGAGACTCGAGCCACGCCATGAAATCGGCCTTCCGGTCCGCCTCCGCCAGCACCGGAAACAGGTGCCAGCAGGAATCCGAACCCTGGGGAGCGCCCATCATGCGCAGATTCGGGTTGCGAATTCCCTCGGCGTAGCGCGGGGCGATGCGCCGCCGCTTCTCCTGCCACGAGGCCAGGCGCGGAAGGAACACGCGGCGCAACAGGCCGGCCTGCAGTTCGTCCAGGCGGCTGTTGTATCCCACCAACTCGTGACGGTATTTGGCGCTCTGCCCGTAATCGCGCAGGGTGCGCGCGGTGCGCGCCAGGTTCAGGTCGCCGGTGAGAATCGCCCCACCGTCTCCCAGGGCTCCCAGATTCTTGGTGGGATAGAAACTGGTCGCGGCCATCCGCCCGGCGGCGCCCGTCGGGACGCCGTTATGGCTGGCCCCGATGGATTGCGCGCAATCCTCCACGATGAGGCAGCCGCACTCGTCGCCGAGCGCCCGCAGCCGTCGCATGTCGAGAGCGTGTCCGTAGAGATGCACCGGCAGCAGAAACCGGATGTCGCTCCGCGCCCGCAGAACCGACCGGCACCGGTCGAGATCGATCAACCCGAAATCGTCGGTGTCCACGAAGACCGGAACCGCCCGCAACTTGAGAATGGCCAGGGTGGAAGCGAAAGCGGACAGCGGCGTGGTGAGGACCTTGTCGCCGGGCCCGCATCCCAAAGCGGCAAGGGAGATCTCCAGGGCGTCCAGACCGCTGGCCACCCCGACTGCGTATGGGCGGTCCCAGGCCGCGGCCAGCGATTCCTCGAACGCGGCCACTTCGCGCCCGAGGACATATCGGCCGCTCCGTCCTACTTCTTCAAACGCAGCCAGCGCGTCGTCGCGGATGTTTTCCCACTGACGTTGGAAATCGTTGAGGAGGACCAAGAGCGCCTTCCGCACCATTGTAGCCGGCCTGTCGAGGCCCGGCCAGTTGGCGGGGGAGCGATCCCCGTCGCCCGGCGTGACGACCTAATACCGCGCGGAATCCCCGGCGAGCGGGCCCTGGCGGATCTCCAGGCAGCCGCGGCCGGTTGGCAGGACCTTGCCGGGGTTCAGAATGCCGCCGGGGTCGAACATGAGCTTCAGGTCCCGCATCATGGCCAGCGATTCCTGGCTGAAGAGCTTGCCCATCAACTCGTTCTTTTCCATGCCGACGCCGTGTTCGCCGGTGATGGACCCTCCCACGCGGATGCAGTGTTCGAGGATTTCCTCTCCCGCGGCTCGGGCTTTTTCCAGGTCGCCGGGCAGGCGGGGATTGAAGAGGATGATGGGGTGCATGTTGCCATCTCCGGCGTGGAAAATGTTGCTGATGGTCAGACCGTACTTCCGGCTCACCTCGCCGATGAAACGCAACGTGCCGGCGATTTCGGTGCGCGGCACCACGCCATCCTGCACGTAATAGGTGGGGCTGACGCGTCCCACCGCGCCGAAGGCGTTCTTGCGGCCTTTCCACAGCAGGTCGCGCTCTTCGGGGGTGCGCGCCACGCGGAATTCGCGGGCTCCGCACAGCAGGCATGCCTCGCGGATCTGCTCCACCTGCGCTTCCACCTGCTCGCGCACGCCTTCCAGTTCCACCAGCAGGACGGCGGAAGCGTCCATGGGATACCCGGCGTGCGTGGCTTCCTCTACCATGCGCAGCATCACGCCATCGAGCATTTCGAGAGCCACCGGGGTGATGGCGCGGGCGGTGATTTCGGTCACGGTGCGGCCGGCGTCCTCGCTCGAGTCGTAGATCGCCAGCGCGGTCTTCACCACTTCAGCCTTGCGGGTGAGGCGGACAATGACCTTGGTGATCAAGGCCATGGTGCCTTCGGAGCCAGTCAGCAGACCGGTCAGGTCGTAGCCGGGCAAATCGGATTCTTTGCCGCCGGTCTGCACGATAGTGCCGTCGGCCAGCACAAATTCCAGTCCCAGAACGTGGTTGGTGGTGACGCCGTAAGCCAGCGTATGGGGACCGCCGGCGTTCTCCGCCACGTTGCCGCCGATGGTGCAGGCTCGCTGGCTGGAAGGATCGGGCGCGAAGAAATAGCCCTGGTCCTCGACCGCCTGCGTGACGTCCAGGTTGACCACGCCGGACTCCACGATGGCCCGTTCGTTTTCGAGGTCGATTTCCAGGATTTTGTTCATGCGGGTGAAGGCCACCACCACGCCGCCCTGGCAGGGGATCGCGCCGCCGGAAAGGCCGGTGCCCGCGCCGCGTCCCACCAGGGGAATCTTCAACTCGTAGGCGATCCGGGCGATGGCGGCCACGTCTTCGACACTCCGCGGAAACAGCACCAGGTCGGGAGGATGCTTATCCACGCCGCCATCGTATTCGTACAGCTTGAGATCTTCGGGGCTGTCTAGGCAGCCCACGGGACCTACCACGTCTTCGAAGCGGTCCTTCGCGCCGGCGGGCAGCATAAGCTTATAGCTTCAATCCCTTCAGGTACTCGCGGAACGGCCCTCCCAGATCCTTGCGCCGCAGAGCGAACTCCACGGTAGCTTCGAGGAAGCCCAATTTGTCGCCCGCGTCATATCGCGTGCCTTCAAAACGGTAGGCGTAGATGGGACGGCTGCGCAGCATGTGTTTCAGTGCGTCGGTGAGTTGCAGTTCGCCCCCCGACCCGGGATTGATACTCTCCAGGGAAACGAAGATCTCGGGCGTCAGGACATACCGGCCGATGATGGCCAAGTTGGAAGGCGCGTCCGCGGCCTTGGGCTTTTCCACCAGATCGCGGATGCGATACACGCGGTCGTGGCTGCCATTGTGGCTCACGGCCTCGGCGTCGATGGCGCCGTAGGCATGGATGCTCTCGCGGGGCACCTCCATGACGGCCAGAACCGGCGCGCCGAAGAAACCGTAGACGTCCAGGAGTTGCCGCAGGCAGGGCGTCTCGGCCTCGATGACATCGTCGGCCAGAACCACGGCGAACGGCTCCTCGCCCACCAGTTCCGAGGCGCGCAGCACGGCGTGTCCCAATCCCAAGGCCTCCTTCTGCCGCACGTAAGACACGTTGATCATGTCGGAAATGCCGCGCACGATGGCCAGCAGTTCCTTCTTGCCGCGGGATTCAAGCTGCTGCTCCAGCTCGAAGCTGACATCGAAGTGGTCCTCGATGGCGGTTTTGCCGCGGCCGGTGACGATGATGATGTTCTGAATCCCCGAGTGCATGGCTTCTTCGACGCCGTATTGAATGATCGGCTTGTCGACGATGGGCAGCATCTCCTTGGGTTGAGCCTTGGTGGCGGGAAGGAAACGGGTGCCCAACCCGGCGGCGGGGAAAACGGCTTTGCGAACTTTGGCCGGCATCTTCTACAGTGTCGGACCCGGACAGGCCCGTTGGCAAGGGCGGCGGGTGGGCACCCGTTGCGGACTGCCATGCCGTCGGACCGCCCCACCCGCCGCTGACCGCCAAGACCATATTCAATGCTGGTATCGGATATGGTATCTTGAGGTGTCATGAAAACGGCGCGCAAGATCACTGTCGAGGTGCCGCACGAACTTCTCGAAAAGGCGCAACGAGCCAGCGGCGCCGGCATCACCCAGACCGTTCGTACCGGCCTGCAACTGGTCGCGGCGTCGCATGCCTACGCACGGCTGCGCCAACTCCGGGGCAAGGTTCGTTTTTCGCGCACCGTAGCCGAGTTGAAGGCCGATCGATGATCGCCGTCGACACCAGCACCTGGATCGGGTTCCTGCAAGGCGACGGCGGCGAGGACGCGGATCTGCTCGACAGGGCGCTGCAGGACCGGCAAGTGTTGATGGCGCCGGTTGTGCTCACCGAGATTTTGAGCGACCCGAAGCTACCCTCGGACGTTTCACAAACTCTCTCGGAGCTGCCGCTCATCGAGGTTGAGCCTGGCTATTGGCAACGGGCCGGCGAGCTACGGGCGAAGGTATTGGCAAAGCGCCGTAAGGCGCGCCTCGGCGATGCACTGATCGCTCAAAGCTGCATTGATCGAGGGATTTCTCTGCTTACGCGGGACGGGGATTTCCGTGCGTTCGCAGAAGCCGCCGGTCTCGATCTTGCGATTGGCTTTCCAGCGGACTGAACCGCTGTTTGCCAGGCCCCGCGAATTTCACATCGGATTTCGGAATTGAACCTCCCGCTAGGCCTGTGGTATGAATACCGCTATGGCTTACGTAATCGCGGAACCCTGCATCGGTACCAAAGACACCGCGTGCGTCGACGCTTGCCCGGTCGACTGCATCCATCCGAAGAAAGACGAACCCAACTACGCGGAGGCCGAACTGCTCTACATCGACCCCGTGGAATGCATCGATTGCGGCGCCTGCGTGCCGGTCTGCCCGGTGTCGGCGATTTTCGCTCTCGACGACCTTCCGGAAAAGTGGGCGGAGTTCACGGCCAAAAACGCGGCCTACTACGGACGATAGATGGCGCTGGCGGTGTCGGTCTCCCATAGGCGGACCGACGCCAGGCGGACGCCTTCTCTCGTCCGCACGCCGGTGGAAATCTCGTCGTAGATGTACTTGGCCATGTTCTCGGCCGAAGGGTTCAGTACGTCGAACGGCGGAAACTCGTTGAGCCACTGGTGGTCCATGCGATCCAGCACGGCGTGGACGATGCGTTTCAGCTCCACGAAATCCACCAGCAAGCCGATATCGTCCAGCGTTTCTCCTTGCACCGACACCTGGCAGCGATAATTGTGCCCGTGCACGTTTTCGCACTTCCCACGGTAGTTGCGCAGGGCATGTCCGGCGGCGAACGTTTCTTCAATCGTAATCTCAAACATCGAAAAACTTCTCCACGTCTTCCAGGCTGGTGGTGAATCCGTAATCGGGCAGGCTGTCGAAGAACACCTGTCCGTAGCGCTGCTTGGTGATACGGTTATCCAGCAGGACCAGCACTCCGCGGTCGGACTTGGCGCGAATCAGCCGTCCGAAACCCTGTTTCAGAGCGATGGCGGCCTGCGGGATCTGGTAATCGTAAAACGGCGTTCCCCCCGCTTTTCGGATGCTCTCGGTGCGGGCGTTCACCACCGGGTCGGATGGCACCGCAAAGGGCAGTTTATCTATGATAACGCAGCTCAACTGTTCGCCCGGAACATCCACGCCCTGCCAGAAGGCGGCGGTGGCGAAGAGCACGCAGTTGGGCGTGGAACGGAACTCCTCCAGCAGCGCGCGCCGCGGGCCGGTGCCCTGCAGCAGGGTGGGATAGTCGATGGCCAAGGACACGTGGTCGTGGATGAGGCGCATCTGCTGGTAGCTGGTGAACAGCACGAAGGCGCGCCCGCGGCTGTGCTCCAGGATGCGCGCCACTTCCTCCGCCGCGGCCCTGGTGAACGCCGGACTGCGCGGTTCCGGAAGGTGCTGCGGAACGTAGAGCAAGACCTGCTTCTGGTAATCGAAGTGGCCGGGGACCACCAGCGTGCGCGCGCCCGAAACTCCCATGCGCTTCTGGATGAACTCGAAGCCGCCCGCCACGGCCAGGGTCGCCGAGGTGAGCACCACGGTGTCCACCTTGGAGAACAGGCGTTCGGACAGAATGCCCGCCACCTCGATGGGGGTGGCTTGCAGAAAGCAGCCGCGCCCGCGCCGTTCCACCCAGAAGACGAAGTTCTCGTCGTCCTCTTCCAGCAGGAATCGCATGGCCACGGAGAGATCCCTAGTCCGGCGGAACAGGGGAATGATCTCTTCGGGCGGGTGCTCGATCAGCTTCAGGTGCGTGCCGATGAGCTCCAGCGCGGTCAGCACGTCCGCGTAGATTTCCTCGTTCTCCTCTCGGAAGGAGTCGCGGCCTTGAAAGGCGGCGCGCCGCTCCATCTCTCCGAACAGGCTGAAGAACCGTTCGGTCAGCTCCTCCAGACGGTCGAGGATGCGGTCCAGTTCCGGCGTTCCGAACTTCTTCATGCGTCCCACCGCGGAAATGTCGCGGCGCAGTTCCTGGAAGCGGTAGTTGCTGACGGACACGCCGAAATACTGCCCCACCACGTCTTCGATCTCGTGCGCTTCGTCGAACACCACGGCGTGGTATTCGGGCAGAATGCCGCCCTCCCATTCTTCGTTCTTGAGGGCCAAGTCGGCGAAGAACAGGTGATGATTGACGATGACGATGTCGCTTTCGACGGCGCGCTGGTGCATCAGGGTGATGAAGCAACGCTCGAAGTTGGGGCACTTTTGCCCGCTGCAAAGATCCGAGCGGGCGTCCACCTTGGACCACACGCTGCTGGATTCGGGCAGCGTGCGGATTTCGGCGCGGTCGCCGATTTCGGTGGTTTTCTCCCAGGCCTCGATGATCTGGAAATCGGCCACTTCTTCCAGGCCGGCCAGCACCGGCTCCTTGGCGGCGTCGTAGATTTTCTGGCGGCAGGCGTAGTTGTTGCGGCCCTTCATGTAGGAGACCTTCAACGGCCGCGAAAAGTGCTGCTGCAGGAAGGGGACGTCTTTGAAGAAGAGCTGCTCCTGCAAATTCTTGGTCCCGGTGGACACCACGATTTTTTTGCCCGAGAGCAACGCCGGGACGAGGTACGCCAGGGTCTTCCCCGTTCCCGTGCCGGCTTCCACGATGAGGTGGCGCTTATCGGCCAGCGCGGATTCCACGGCTTCGGCCATTTCCACCTGGCCGGGACGATACTCATAGCCCGGGTGCCACTTGGAAAGCGCGCCGTGACGGGAGAAGAATTGTCGGGCGGTGGCGCCGCGGGTTTTGGTGGAGTCCACTGATTACAGTTTACAGTTCACAGTTGACAGTTGACAGTTGAGGCGGCAGCCTCGGTGCGCCGGCAGCGGGTGTGGTTCGGACCTCGCCGCCTGCGCTCCAAAACCGCTGCTGTAACTGTCAACTGTGAACTGTCGACTGACAACTATTCATATCGCAGAGCTCCCACGGGATCGATGCGCGCCGCGCGGCGTGCCGGGATGGCATCGGCCGCCAGCGCGATTCCCACCAGAGCGGCGGCGGCCAGCGCGAAGGTCGCAGGATCGGTAGGTTTGACATGGTACAGGTATTTGGACAACAGCCGCGTGAGCGCCATCGCACCGGCGGTTCCCGCTGCCATGCCCAGCAGCATCCACAACGCCGTCTGCCGCATCACCAGCCAGACAACGTCGCGGCCGCTGGCTCCCAACGCCACGCGGATGCCGATTTCCTGCGTCCGCCGCCGCACGTTGTACGACACCACGCCGCCAATCCCCACCGCGGACAACACCACCGCCATCAGGGCGAACACTCCCACCAGCAGCAGCACGAAGTGGCGCTCCGCCACGTCGCGGGCGAACACGTCGTCCATGGTCCGAACCTCGCTGAGCGGCAAGTCGGCGTCCATCCGCCAGATTTCCTTCTGAATGACCGGGACGAGCGATGACGGATTGGCCGCCGTGCGCGCCACCAACGACATCCCGATCTGCGGCCACTGCCGATAGGGAAAGAAGACTTCCGGTATGGGCTCCCGATCCACAGCGAGCAGCCGGACGTCGCCCACCACGCCCACGATCGCGACGGGTTGCCGTACAAACGCGATGCGCTTCCCGCCGCCATCGCTCCGCACAACTCGGCGCGCCACCATCACCGTCTTGCCGATGGGATCGGCGTTCGGCCAGAAGCGCGCCGCCATGGTGCGATTGATGACCACCACCGCGGCGGACTGTTCGGAATCGGCCGGCGTGAACAGCCGTCCGCGCACCAACGGCGTTCCCATGGTGGACAGATAGCTCTCGGTGACGCGGTGAAACGCGGCTCTTCCTTTATCCGTGACTCCCGGGATTCCCACCGTATTGATGGAGTATGCGCGGGATAGCGGAAAATCGTCGGAGGCGCCGGCGGAGATGACGCCCGGCAGATTGCCCACGCGGTCGGTCGCCTGGGCGAAGAAGTCCGGCCAGGATTTCGGATTCGGATACTTCACCTCGGGAAGCGTGATGTCCATGGTCAGCAAATGGTCGGCGCGAAAGCCGAGATCGACCGATAGCAGGCGCCACATGCTGTTCATCATCAGTCCGGCTCCCGCTAGCAAGACAAACGCCAACGAGACCTCGAACGCAATCAACGCTCCGCGCAAGCCCCCCTGCCTGCCGAAGCGCGCGGACGCGCCTGGCGCCGTGGATTTCAGCGCCGGCAGCGCTCCGAAGAGTACGGCGGCCGCCAGCGATACCGCCCCGGTGAAGGCCAGCACGGCGAGGTTGATGTGCACGCCGTAATCGTGCACGCGGGTATAGAAGGTAGTCCGCTCCGGCACCAGGCGCACCATCAGCGGCAGTCCCCAGCGAGCGAGCAGCACCCCCACGGCGGCTCCCAAGGCGGCCAGCAGCACGCTCTCCATCAGCAATTGCCGGACGACGCGGCCGCGGCTGGCGCCGATGGCCAGGCGGATCGCGATCTCCCGTTTTCGCGCCGCGCCCTGCGAGAGCAGCAGATTGGCTACGTTTCCGCAAGCGATCAGCAGAACGAACCCCACCGCGCCCATCAGCATGGCGGCGGTCTCGCGGGAGCTGGACACCACATCGCGCTCCAGCGGTCTGATGGCGATTCCCTGACGGCTCCGGCTTTCCGGATAGGCTTGGGCGAGACGCCGGGCGATGCCATCCATTTCCACGCGCGCCTGCTGCTCCGTAGCGCCCGGCCGCAGACGGCCGAGTACGCTCAGTTCCCACGTGGTCCGGTCGAGACTCGGGATTAGCGGCACGAACACATCGTGGTCGCCGCGAAACCGGCGCAGGGGAAAATGAAAACCCTCGGGCAGAATCCCCAGGACCGTGTACGGGCGGCCGTCGAGCCGCGCGACGCGCCCCACGATGCCGGGATCGGCGCCGAACTGCCTGACCCAGAGGCGATGGCTCAACAACACCACTTGGTCGCCGTCAGCGGCGGCAAAAGGGCGGCCGAGGGCCGGCTGCACTCCCAGCAACTCGAACAGGCCGGGAGTCGTGCACAGGCTATTGACGTTCTTTGGCTCGGCGGCGCCAGTGAGGTTGAACGAATCGCCGCGGAACGCCGCCATGGCCTGGAAGCTGCGGCTCTGCGCCCGCCAATCGCGGAAGTCGGGATAGGACGAGTTCATGGCCTGTTGCGACTCGGCTTCCACCGTGGCCAGTAGGTACAGACGAGCGGGATCGGCGAAGGGCAACGGCCGCAAGACCACCGCGTCCACCAAGCTGAAGACCAGCGTGTTGCCGCCAATCGCTAGCCCCAGCGTGAGCACCGCCGTGGCGGCGAAGGTCGGACTGCGGCGCATCAGGCGCAGGGCAAACCGAATGTCTTGCGCCAGCACTTCGACCCAGCGCCAGCCCCAGACGCCGCGGCTCTCTTCTTTCAGAAACGTGGAGTTGCCGAATCGACGGCGCGCGGCCTGCCGCGCTTCCGCGGCTGGCATGCCGTTCTGGCGGTTTTCGGCTGCCTGGAATTCCAGGTGAGCTTGCATCTCCTCTTCCAGTTCGCGGTCCAAACGGTCGCGGTGCAGGAGGGCCGCCAGGCTGCGACGAAGTTGACCGAACCACTGGCGCATCGCCACTCCCTCTTCCTAAGCCGGCTCGATTACTCGCTCAATCGCCTGCGACACCCGGCGGTATCCGGAGATCTCGGCGGATAGCTGCCTGCGGCCATCGGGTGTGAGCCGGTACATCCGATTGCGGCGTTTGGGACCCGCCTGCACCCACTCCGCGGTGACCCATCCCTTTTTCAAGATGCGTTGCAGCGCGGGGTACAACGACCCTTCTTCCACCCGCAGGACCTCTTCGGAGATCTGCTGGATGGACTTTGCAATGCCGTAGCCGTGCATCGGGCCAAAGCGTTTGAGCGTCTTGAGAATCAACATCTCGAGGGTGCCGGGCGGGATCTCGGTCTTCTCGCTTACATCCATAGCCTGTCTATGCATAGGCTAACACCGGACGGGAAGGGTGTCAAGGAGCCGTCAGCCGTTCTGGCGCGCCGGCGGTTGCGGCGCAGCCTTCGCGGCGGAGCCTCGCAAAGGCCGCGCTACGCATGAAAAGAGCTGAAGGCTGTTGGCTGAAGGCAGACGGCTGTTCTAATGTCCCGCCAGCGGGCCGCTACCGGTCATCGAGTCCGCTTTGCTGAACCTGGACCAGTAGAGTCCGTAGAAGGCGACAAACGCGAAACAGAACATGGGCACGATGAAACCGCGCGACATGTCCCATCTGTCGGCTACGGCGCCCATCAACTTCGGCAGGACGGCGCCGCCCATGATCGCCATGACGATAAAGGCGGACGCTTTCTTCGCCCGCGCTCCCAAGCCGAAGATCCCCAGCGCAAAGATGGTCGGGAACATGATGGACATGAAGAAATAGCTCAGGAACACGCACGCCACGCTGAGCCATCCCAATTTGAAGAAGACGAGCAGGGTCATGCCCACGTTCATCAGCGCGTAGAGGCCCAGCATCTTGTGCGCGCTGAATCGGCGCAGCAGGCCCGCGCCGGTAAAGCGGCCGATGAGGAAGCACACGAAAGCCACCGAGGCCAGGTTGGCGGCGCCCTTGTCGCTGAGCGCGAGGATACCCGTCCTGCCGGTTTCAAACCAGCCATGGAACCAGCCGTTCAGGAAACCGGGCGCGCCCCAGGAGGCGGGGATGGACGGGGTTTCGGCGGTCATGTAGTTGATGAAGAAGCTGAAGATGCCGGCCTGCGCGGCCACGTAGAAGAACTGGGCGGCCACGGCCAGCACAAAGTGCGGGTGCGACCAGATGGAATGGGGCACGCCGGGCGCGCCGTCGTCCAGGTGGTAGTCGTCTTCGGTTTTGATGTCGGGCACCTTGGCGAAGGCGAAGATGGAGGCGAGAACCAGCGCGGCGATCGCCACCCCGACGTACGGGATGTAGAGCGTCTGGCTTCCGGTACTGTGGCCCAGAGCGTCCTTCCCATAGAAGAAAATGCCGCCTAGGGGCGGGCCGAAAACCCACCCGAGCCCATTGCAGGATTGCGCCAGGTTGATGCGCGTGGCCGCGAACCGCTTGTCGCCCAGAACCGTGGTGTAGGGATTGGCGATGGTCTCTAGGAATGTCAGCCCGGTGGCGATGGCGCAGACCCCCGCCAGAAAACCGATGAACGCGGCGGTGGGCGACACGCTTCCCATGCGCGACGCCTCGCTGATATGCGTGGCTGGGATGAACCAGAATCCGCCGACGGCGACAATCAGGAGTCCCACGATGATGCCACGCTTGTACCCCAGCTTGGTGGCCAGCCATCCGGCCGGTACCGACATCAGGAAGTAGCCGAGATAGTGCGCGAACTGCACCCAGGCGGATTGCGACTTGCTCAGGCTGAGCTCCTCCTGGAAGTGCTTGTCCATCACGTCGATCATCCCGTTGCACACCGCCCACACGAAGAACAACGAGCTGACGAGAGCGAAAGTGAACGCTAAATTCTGGCCATTTACGATGAAAATACCTTTTCTGTTTTCACTCATGGTGTGACAGACGATTCTAGCAGGCCGTGGCGTCTCAGAGAATCCGCTCCAGCTTCCGCCGCAATTCCGCCGCCAGCCGGGGATTCACGCCGCCAGTGGAGACCGCAATCTGCACCCCGCCCCGCTCCACGCGCGCGGGCACCAGGAAGGCGCACTCCGCGGCGGAATCGGCGATGTTGGCGAAGATTCCCCGCGCCTGGGCTGCGACCGCGATGCGGTGGTTGGTCCGGCGGTCGTCGGTGGCCGCAAACACCAGCACGGCGCCGGAAAGGTCGGAAGTTCGAAATCGGCGGCGCAGCAGGCGCACCGGCAACGTAACGAACGCGGCGTCGTGTTGCGGGGCCACCACGGTGACGCGCGCGCCGGCGTCCAGCAGCCCTTTGGTCTTGCGGAGAGCCACCTTGCCCGCGCCGACAACCAGCACCGGCCGGTCCCGGAGGTCGAGATAGATGGGGTAGTGCCGCAAGCTACGGCTCCTGGTGCAGCTTGCTCAGCACCCGGTCTTTGATCCAGTGCTCGTCCCACCACTCGCGGGGGTTGGTCTGCACGCCGTCGATCTGCATGCTGAAGTGCAAATGAATCCCGCCGGCCAAGCCGGTGGCTCCCTCGATCCCCATCTTCTGCCCCTTCTTCACCATGTCCCCCACCTTCACCTCGATGGATTTCAAGTGGCCGTAGATGGATTGCAGCGCATAGCCGTGGTCCACCACGATGCAGTTGCCGTAGATTCCCAGGTTCGACGCCCACACCACGCGCCCGTCGTTGGCCGCATTCACGGGCGCGTCCTTAACGTCGGAGAGATCGAAACCGAGGTGCACCTGCCGGTCCACCTTCTTGCCCTCATACATATAGTCCCGAACGTCGGCGAAATTGGCCTCTTCCTTCCCGTAGTGGATGAAAGGGCCGTTCCACAGCATCTTCTCCTCGGTCTTGAGGCGCAGATCGGCAAGCTGCTGGTTGTTCTGGCGGCGGAGATCGCCGTTGATTTTGAGGAAGCGCGCCAGCAGGTCGGGACCCGGCGCGAGGGCGCCGTCGGGATCCACGGAGTTCACCAGCATGGTCATCAGGGCATCGGTCAGCGGAAACTCGCGCGCCCGGAACTTCTTCGGCTTCACGCGGAACCAAAACGGCGCGGTGACCTCGGAGCCCGCCAGGTTGCGCGCGAAGACCACCGGCACGGTGCCCGGGTCCACGTCCCAGGGATACGCGAACATGGCGAACCGCTGGCCGGCGCCGCCTCCCGGAAGCGGAAAGCTGCGAAACGTGTACGGCCCCACGCGCACGCCGGATTCCGGCACGGAACCGGACGCCGTCAGGGTCACCAGTTCCATGCCGCCCTGGTTGATATAGTGCTGCAGGCTGTCGGCGCTCACACGCGGGGGTTCCAGCACCACGGTCACTTCGCAGTGTGCGCTGTCGGCGCGCCCCAGCAGGTCGTTCGATACGGCCTCCACCACCACCCGCGCATTGCCTTCCTTCAGTTGCGGCGCCTTGTTCTTGCCGACTTCGAACGTCACGGCGCGGGGCGGCACATGCCACTGCCAGATGAGATGAGCCGCCGGCGCGTTCTCCGCGAAAACCTGCGTGCGCGCGCCGTTCTGCTCCACAAAAGCGGCCAGACTGCGCACCCCATGAGGATTGGTCACGTGGACTGTGACGGGAGTGGCCAGGCCGACGATGGTCACCGCCGGAGCGATCGCCAACGCCGTGTGGACCGAGAGGAAAGCCAATGCGCCGGCGCCGAGGATTGCCAGCAGCAGCAGAGTGCCAACCACTCTCACTTTTTCACCCACGAGTCCAGCCAGTCTATCACCGTCCGGTACCAAAGCTGGCTGTTCTGCGGCTTTAGCACCCAGTGGCCTTCATCGGGGAAGATCAGTAGCTTGGCCGGCACGTTCTGCAGTTTCAGCGCGGTGAAGAGTTCCAACGCCTGCGAGTACGGGATGCGGAAATCCTGCTCGCCGTGGATCACCAGCGTGGGCGTGTGGAAGTCCTTGGCGTAGCTGCCGGGCGACCATTTCCGGAAGTCGTCGGGCTTATCCCACGGCGTGCCGCCCATTTCCCAGAGCGGGAACCACAGCTCCTCGGTTCCGCCGAATTCGCCGGTTTGATCGTAAACGCCGTCGTGCGAGACCAGCGCTTTGAAGCGCTGCGTGTGGCCCAGGATCCAGTTGATCATGAACCCGCCGAACGATGCGCCCGCCGCGCCCACGTGCGCCGGATCGGCATAAGGCAGGTTGGTCACCACATAATCGGTGGCCGCCATGATGTCGTCGAACGCCTTGCCGCCCCAATCGCCGTTGATTTCGTCGGTGAACTTTTGGCCGTAGCCGGTGGACCCGCGCGGGTTCGGCATCACCACCACGTAGCCTGCCGCGGCGAACACCTGGGCGTTCCAGCGGTACGTCCAGGAGTGACCCCAGAAACCTTGCGGTCCGCCGTGAATCAGCATGAGGACCGGGTACTTCTGTTCCGCGCGGAAGCCGTACGGTTTCACCACGAAGCTCTGCACCCGCGATCCGTCGGTAGTATCCACCCAGAATTCCTCCAGCGGCGTGAGCTGATGGTCGTTCAATACCTGGTCGTTGAGGTGGGTCAGCGGCACCGCGGCGCCGCCGGCCGAGGAGGCCCGATAGATCTCGATGGGCGACACGCCGGATTGTTGCGTGTACACCATGCTTTTGCCGTCGCGGGTCAACTGCATGTCGTCGAGTTCGGCGTCCGCCCGGGCCACGATCTGCAGCGCGCCGCCCGCCAGCGAGATCAGTTGGATGGCTTGCCGCCCGCGGTCCACGGTGGTGAAGAACAGTCCGGCGGAATCGCGCTTCCAGGTAAAGCTGTTGACCCAGCGGTCCAGCGACTCGGTGAGGTTGGTGACCTTGCCGGTCTTCCGCTCCAGCACCAGCAGGCGCCAGCGGTCGCTTTCATAACCGGCGCGGAACTGCGCGCGCCAGGCCAGGTACTTGCCGTCGGGCGAGTACTGCGGGCTGGAATCGGCGCCCGGGTTCGTGGTGATTTTGACCGATTGACCGCCATTGATGGACACCACATAGAGGTCCGAGTTGGTACTGGTGGCCGGCACGGGGTCGGCATTCATCGAATAGCAGACCTCCTGCCCGTCGGGCGAAATGTCGTATTCGTCCGGGCCGCCGAGCGAAAACGGCGGAACGTCGATCGAGCCCGGGGTCAGATCCTTGGGCGGTCCGCCAGCCACGCCGGTCACCAAGAGGTGGCTGCGCCTGCGGGTCTGCCAGCGCGTCCAGTGGCGATAGAGCAGTTCGGTGTAGATGCGGGCTTTTACCTTGCTGGCTTTGTCGGCGTCCAGGTTCTTCTGATTGCAGGCGTCATCGGCGCCGCATTCGGGATACACCTCGCTGGTGAAGATCAGGTTCTTGCCGTCGGAGGAAAACAGTTCGCCATCGGCTTCGGTGGCCAGGCTGGTCACCGGTTTGGGGTTGCCGCCATCCGGATCCATCAGCCAGATCTGGGACGACCCGCCACGGTCGGAAATGTAGGCGATCCGGCGCGAATCGGGCGACCAGCGCGGGCGCGAATTGAGGGATCCCTCGTGCGTGATCTGCCGCGGCCGGCCGTCGCCCTCCAGCGCCACCGTCCAAATTTGGGTGGGCTTCTGGTTGGCCGCCAGGTCGACGGATTGCACGGTGAACGCCACCCAATGCCCATCGGGCGAGATCTGCGGATCGCTAATCCGACGTAGCTCCATGAGGGCGTTGAAATCGAACGGGCGCTTCTGGGCGAATAGCATCGCCGCGGAAGCCAACAGCAGAACAAGCCTCGCGCGCATACCCAGAATTGTAACCCTGCGCGGCATGCTAGCATGGATTTTCCAACTACCTTGATTAAAGCCGTCAAAGGAACCAGGGACTTACTGCCTCCATCCACCGCGGTGTGGAACCGCGTGGAAGCTGTTGCGCGCTCGGTGTTTCGCAGCTACAACTACCACGAGATCCGCACCCCGATTCTGGAAGAGACGCAGCTTTTCGCCCGCGGCGTGGGCCCCGAAACCGACATCGTCACCAAGGAGATGTACACCTTCGACGATCGCGACGGCTCGTCGCTCACCTTGCGCCCCGAGAACACCGCGTCGGTGATTCGCGCCTATATCGAACACCGCCTCGACCAGCGCCCCGGCGTGCAGAAACTCTATTACATGGGGCCCATGTTCCGCCGCGAACGGCCGCAGAAGGGCCGCTACCGGCAGTTCTTTCAGATCGGCGCGGAGGCCCTCGGGTCGGAATCGCCGCTGGTGGACGCCGAGGTCATCGAGATGGTGGTGGAGTTGCTGGGCCGCGCCGGCCTCCCGGATTTCCAGCTTCTGCTCAATTCGGTGGGCGACGCCAACTGCCGGCCGCAATTCGTGGAGCGCCTGCGCGAGGAACTAAAACCGGTGGCGGCGCAAATGTGCGGCGATTGCCAGCGGCGCGCCGAAACCAATCCCCTGCGCGTGCTCGACTGCAAAGTGGAGGCCGACCAACCCATTATCGACAAGCTTCCCAGCATTCTCGACCATCTGTGCCAGCCCTGCCGCGACCACTTTGCGGCGGTCCGCGGTTTCCTGGCCGGCCGCGGGATCGAAGCCGATATCCGCCCCCGCATGGTCCGCGGTTTGGACTACTATATGCGCACCACATTCGAGGTGGTGCACGGGGCGCTAGGCGCGCAGAATTCCGTCCTGGGCGGCGGACGCTACGACGGCCTGGCCGAATCGCTGGGATCGAAGGTGCACTCGCCGGGCATCGGATTCTCCATCGGGGAAGACCGCCTGGTGATGAGCGTGGAAGGCGGCCAGGCGCCGCCGGCGCTGGATCTCCTGATCGCGCCGCTGGGCGACGCAGCCGTACACCGCGCCGCCTTGATGGCCCGCGACCTGCGCCGCGGCGGTCTTTCGGTGGAGTTGGTGGAAGGCAAGCTCAAGCGCGCGATGGAGCTGGCCAACAAACTCTCGGCGCGCTTCACGCTGATCGTGGGCGAGAACGAACTTGCGGCCGGCCGCTATGCGCTCAAGGACATGGCCACGGGCGAGCAGCGGGATGTGACTCGCGACGAGATAGCCGCGTGCGTGGGAACGATGTAGCGGTGGCCCACCTTCGCCGGATTTAGGAACTGATACGATCAAATATGGAATCCTCCGTACATTTGGATTTTCTTGGCGAGCTTCGCCGCACGCACACCTGCGGTGAGCTGCGCGCTTCGCACACGGGCCAAACGGTCCTATTGATGGGCTGGGCGCATCGCCGCCGCGATCTTGGCGGCGTGATCTTCGTCCATCTCCGCGACCGCGAGGGCGTCACTCAGGTGGTCTTCCGGGAAGACGTCGATGCCAGGGTCCACGCGCGCGCCACCGAAGTCCGCGCCGAATATGTGATCGCCGTGGAGGGCACGGTGGCGCGCCGAGGCGACGACACCGTCAACCCCAACCTGGAGACCGGCGAAGTGGAAGTGGTCGCTTCGAAGATCTGGATTCTCAATGAATCGCGCACACCGCCGTTCCCCATGGAGGAGCAGGTGGACGTCAGCGAGGACGTGCGCCTGAAGTACCGCTATGTGGATTTGCGCCGCCCGCACATGCAGCGCAACATCATTCTGCGCAGCAAGATTGCGTTCGCCGTGCGCGAGCTGCTCACGGCGCGGGGCTTCCTGGAAATCGAAACACCGTTCATGACGCGGTCCACGCCGGAGGGCGCGCGCGACTACCTGGTGCCCAGCCGCGTTCAGCCCGGGAGCTTCTACGCGCTGCCGCAATCGCCGCAGATTTTCAAACAGCTCCTGATGATCAGCGGCTTCGAGAAGTATTTCCAGATCGTTCGCTGTTTCCGCGACGAGGACCTGCGCGCCGACCGCCAGCCGGAATTCACCCAGATCGACCTGGAGATGTCCTTTCCGCAGCAGGAGCGCGTGCTTGAGGTGGTCGAACCGCTGGTGCAGCGAATCTGCGAAGTGGCCGGATATCGCGTGGAGGCTCCGTTCCCGCGCTTCACCCACGCCGAGGCCATGCGCAGCTACGGCATCGACAAACCGGACCGCCGCATTCCACCCATGCACCCGGTGGAAGATCTGCTGCCCGAGTTGGCCGCCCAGGGTCTGCCCCTGGTGGCCATCCACATTCCCAACACCGGCGCGCCCAGCCGCAAGGAGCGCGACGAGTTGAAAGCCTTCGGCCTGGAGCGCGGCCTGCGCGTGTTCGACGATTCCAAGCGCCTGGAGCGCGACTACCCCGGCTCCATGGCCCAGGTGCGCGAACGCGTGGGCGCGGGCGAAAACGACCTGCTGGCGCTGGCCACGTGGGCCGGCGAGCCCAAGGGCCATCGTCCCGAAGAGACCGTCTACCAGGCCTGCGGACAGCTTCGCTTGTATTGCGCGCAGAAGTTCAACGACCGCCACAAACTGCTCGACCCGAAGAATCTCCAGTTTCTGTGGGTGCTCGATTTCCCCATGTTCGAATGGGACGAGGAGGAGCAGCGCTGGAGCGCGGCGCACCATCCCTTCACGTCGGTTCACGACGAAGACCTGGAGAAGCTGTCCGCCGATCCGGCGCGCTGCCGCGCCAAGTCGTACGACCTGGTGCTGAACGGCGTGGAGCTGGGGTCCGGCTCGATTCGTATCCACCGCCGCGACATTCAGTCGAAGGTGTTCTCCGCCCTCGGCTTCAGCGAGGAAGAAGCCAAACGCCGTTTCGGTTTCCTGCTGGAAGCCTTGGAATTCGGCGCCCCGCCGCACGGTGGCATCGCCCTGGGGCTCGACCGCCTGGTGATGATCCTGGCCGGCGAGACGTCCATCCGCGACGTGATCCCGTTCCCCAAGACGGCCCGCGCCACGGACCTGATGTGCGACGCGCCGTCGACGGTCCCCGAGCGGAGCCTGCGCGAACTCGGCATCGCGATTCGCGGCGCCGGGAAATAAGCTGAAGCTTTTGTGGGGCTGGTAGGAAGCGGTTTCGGCAAGAGTACAACATCACACGGTCAAAGACCTGGAGCCAAGCCGGCGAGCAGTTTCTTCATGCGACCAAGCAGAGCTCCCATCAGTCCGCCACAGAAGCTGTAACCCGCGCGCCAGGAGAACCGCCTATACAAGTGCGAGCCAATTTGAATACGAATCTGCGTGGCGGGGGACAAACCGCCGGGCGTTCGGGCTGCGCATTTCCAAATCAAAACATACCGAGGAGAACTGTACCCATGAAGAAATCTTTGCTTTTGAGCGGAATTCTCGCTCTTTCGTCTCTTGCATTCGCGTACTCAAAGACGTACGAGATCACCCTGTCGAACGCCACCAAGGCCGGCAGCGTGCAGCTTAAGGCCGGTTCCTATAACGTGAAGTTGGATGGCGACAAGGCCGTCTTCACGGACGTCAATACGGACAAGCGTTTCACCGTCCCGGTGAAGACCGAGAACGCAGCCAAGAAGTTCGACGAAACCCGGGTTGACACGACCAGCGACGGCAAGGTCGATACCCTGAAGGACATCCAGTTGGGCGGATCCACCACCCAGGTCGATTTCTAGTTCCGTACCGCGGTTCCATTCGGTCGATGGGCGGGCCGCGGGTCCTCCGGCTCGCTGGTCGATGTGGCAAACTCGGCGGGCCGCGGGTGCCATACAATGGGCACCATGCATACCAAAGCTAGTGGGGACCGCCGCGGATTTCTGCGCCGCATTCTGACTGCCGGCGGCCTTGCGGCTGCCGTTCCTCAGGCCGGATTGCCGCAGAACCGCGGTGCGAGCGATGCCGCCCTGCCGTTGCTGCCGGGATACGCACGCGCGCAGACTCACAGGTCGCTGAAACAATCCAGCTACGACCGGACGGGTGGCAATCGCGACTTTTGGAACATTCCCGCCGGCGGCACGCTATCGGTTTTCGACGCCGCCGGGCCCGGCATGATCAGCCACATCTGGTTCACCATCGCGGCCCGGAGCGGCAATCATCTCAAAGAGCTGGTGCTGCGCGGATACTGGGACGGCAACGCCAGGCCCAGCATCGAAGCTCCCATCGGCGATTTTTTCGGCCTGAACCTGAATTCCTACCAGATCTACCAGTCCGAATACCTGGCGTGCTCGCCGGGCAAGTCGCTGAACTGCTATTTCGCCATGCCCTACCGGCAATCGGCGCGGTTCACCGTCACCAACGAAGGACGCCGGGACGTGGATGCGTTCTATTCCAATATCGACTACATGACCGTGCCGCGGCTGCCCGAAGACGCGGTGTACTTTCACGCGCAATATCGCCAGAGCGCGCCATGCGAAGCGGTGACGGGAGACGCCGCCAAACTGAATCCCGATGGCCGGCGGAATTATGTCTACGTGGAGACGCGCGGCCGGGGACACCTGATGGGAGTGACCCTCGGCGTGCTGCAAAACGCCGATGGCTGGTGGGGCGAAGGCGACGAGATGATCTTCGTGGACGACGAATCCAAACCGCTGATCAACGGGACCGGGTCGGAAGATTATTTCCTGGGAAGCTGGGATTTCGGGGGGCAAGACGGCGCGCAGCCCTTCGGACACGCCATGTACGGCGCGCCGCTGATCGTCAATGCGGAGCGGACCGGCGGGCGCTACTGCTGTTATCGCTGGCACGGCGACAATCCGGTGACCTTCGAGCGGTATCTGAAGCACACCATGGAGCATGGCCACGCCAACGACCGGGGGGACAATTTCTTCTCGGTGGCGTACTGGTATCAGGCCACGCCGTACACGGATTTTCCCGCGCTGCCGCCGGTGGCGTCGAGAATCCCGCGTGTGCGTTCAGCCTGAAGGCGCCCCGGCCCAATCACTTATCTGATCCGCCGTATAGATCGCTTTTTCTTGAACAGCGATTGCCCCCTGTGTCATACTTCTGTAATTCCGACATTCGCCTACGCGAAGCTGAAGTGGTGGTGGATGTTCGTTTTCGGAGAGAGATGGAAATTGGTGTCTCGCAGAACTGCAATCGTAAAACCAAAAAGCGTGAAATGCGAAGGGGCTTTTCACGTGCCGGCAAAGCGACCAAGACCAGCACGGTAGGAATACTTCAATCGAACTGAGGGCTACGCAGGACAGGGTGCCTATCAGGGTGCCGGCTGTGGGAGAAATCCCCACGCCAGCGCTCAGGGGCAAGGACACCGTATTCGGGATGAGCGCTGCTATTGGTATTATAATGAGGCCCTTGCGGTCGGCGGCTCCGGCCCCACCTCACCTGGTGGTCCCTGGGGAGGAGTGTTGGATAACGCAACAGATGGGTCTGATTTTGTTGATTTTTCGGAAGGACATGGGTTACGCTTGAGTCCCAAGCTTTACACTTGAAGGGGTCGTAACGGTCCGCGCGTTGTAGCGGTGCCAAGGTGGCCCGCGCCAATGCCCGGTTTGAGTATTGGGTGCGGGTTCCAAGCTGAATGAAAGGGGTTGTATGTCTCGCTTACGTTTTGTGTCGTTGTGCGCCGCGGTCCTATTGGCCGTGGCATGCCTGAACGCTCAAGTTGAAAGCAGCGTCACCGGGACGGTAGTAGACCCGTCGGGAGCCGCGGTTCCCGGCGCAGTCGTGAGTCTGCAGTTGACTGGCGGTGGCGCCAGCCTGTTTACCGCAAAAACCAACGCCAGCGGCGCGTTCAACATCGTGTCGGTTCCGCCCAACACTTACGACATCGCGGTGGAGGCGAAAGGTTTCCTGAAGCTCGTGGTCGAAAAGTTGGTTGTGGAGACCAGCCGCGTCATCGATGTCCAGACGCTCAAGCTGGCCCTCGCCACCGCGTCGCAGACGGTGGAGGTGAGCGCCGCGACCACTACCGTGCAGACCACCAGCTCGGATGTCTCCACCACCATCAGCAGGACCCAGATTCAGGACCTTCCGACCATGAACCGCAGCCCGCTGGGCTTCCTGCAGTCGCAAGCCGGCATCAACGACGCTCGCGGCAGTACCACAGTGAACGGCCAGCGGTCCACTTACGTGAACGTGACGTTGGACGGCATCAATATCCAGGACAACTTCATCCGTACGAACGATATGGATTTCCTGCCGAACCTGTTGTTGCTCGACCAGGTGGCGGAAGTCACCGTGTCGGCAGCCAACGCCGATGCTTCCGCATCGGGCGGGGCCTCGCAGGTGAATTTCGTTACGCCTTCCGGGACCAACCAATACCACGGAGCACTGTACTGGTCGAATCGCAATAGCAAGCTGGCGGCCAATTCCTTCTTCAACAACAAAGCGGGAACGCCGAATCCGCACCTCAACCAGAACCAGATCGGCGGCAAAGTGGGTGGGTTCATCATCAAGAACAAGCTCTTCTATTACTTCAACTACGAAGCGTACCGGCAAAAGCAACAGACCACCGAGAACTACACCGTTCTCACGCCCAATGCCCGCAGTGGTATTTTCACGGAAAGCAACGGGACCCAGGTGAATGTCCTTAACCTGATGGGTGTGCAGCAGAACTCCGTGATGCAGGGCATCCTCGCAAAAGTGCCCACCGCCATCAACAACTTCAACGTGGGCGATTCCAGCGCCGCGCTGCTGCGCAACACCGCCGGCTACCAGTTCAACGTGCGCGACAACCGCACGCGCGACAATATCACCGGCAAGCTGGACTACAACCTCTCCACGAAGAACAGCCTGAGCGCGACCCTGATCTACAATCGCGATATCCTGGACCGGCCGGACGAGGACAGCACCTTCGATACGGTTCCCAGCGTTACGAATGACGATGTGACGCGCCTGTTATCCATCGGATGGCGCTACAATCCGCTCCCCTCGTTGACTAACGAGGCGCGGTTTGGCTTCAACCTGGCCCCGGCTCTCTTCGTGGCGGCGCCTACCGGGCTCCCGCTCTTCGTGACTGGCATGTCCTATACCAACCCCATTAACACTTTCCTTTCGCAGGGCCGGTTTACGGATACCTACAATTGGTCGGACAAGGCCGCCTGGATACACGGGAATCACTCCGTGCAATTCGGCTTCACCGCGCAGAAGGTGACCATCCGGGCGTTCAACTACGCCAGCATCGTGCCCAGTTATGCGTTGGGTTTCGGCACCGGGAACCAGGGGCTGGTTGCCTCGCAGTTGCCGGGCGCCAGTTCCAGCGATCTCTCCTCGGCCAACACTCTGCTGGCCACCCAGGCGGGTTACCTGAACACGGACACCCAACTCTTCAACGTCACCTCGCGCACCTCGGGCTACGTGAACCAGGCGCCCAACCTCCGCAATTACTATTTTTCAAACTACGCCTCCTATGTGACCGATACCTGGCGGGTGAAGCACGGTCTGACGGCCACCGTCGGCGTGCACTGGGATCACTACACGCCGGTCGACGAACGGGACTCTCTGGCTCTGCTTCCGGTGCTGGAAAACGGCAACCCGATCGCCACCCTGCTGGACCCGAACCTGGTGCTGAATTTCGCCGGGAGCGCGGTAGGACGTCCCTGGTATTCGCCCAGTTGGCATGAATTCGCTCCCAACGTGGGATTGGCATGGGACCCCTTCGGAGATGGCAAGACCGCGATCCGCGTGGGCTACAGTATCTCCTATGTGGACGATAACCTGGCCTATGCATTGAGCAACAGCGCGGTCAGCACGAACTCCGGTCTCGCGACCACGGTCAGCAATGCCGGTCTGAAAGGTTTCATCAGCACCACTCCGCCAGCCCTTACCGTCCCCACCTTCCAGGTGCCGCGGACGCTGGCGCAGAACTACGTGCTCGCCCCTTCGTCGAATGCGGTGGCCATGCCCGACCCAGGCCTGACGACCCCCTACGTGCAACAGTGGAACATCAGCGTGGAGCACAGCTACAAGAACGTGCTTTTCAACATCCGCTATGTGGGCAACCACGGGGTCAAGGAAATCCGCGGCCTGGATTACAACCAAGTAGTGATCAGCGGGATGCTGCCGGCGTTCCTGCAGGCGCAGAACAACGGGTTCCTGGCGCAGACGAAAACCGGGTCGTTCAACCCCACCTATAACGCATCGATCGCGGGCAGCGTGTCGACGCCCTACTTCAACGCCATGCCAAACGGCGGTTATCTGACTAACTCCACGGTCGAGAGTTACATGCAGACGGGCGCGATCGGGGAGCTGGCGAATTTCTATCAATACAACGGCGTCAACGGCCCGTACAACTACTACAGGAACCCCAACACCCTGGGCGCCAATCTGCTCCAGAACTATAGCACTAGCACCTACAACGCCCTGGTGCTGGAAGCCATCAAACGCATGTCCAACGGTCTGGCCTTTCAGGTCAACTACGTCTTCTCGAAGGTCCTGAGCGATTCGCAAGGCGCCCAGGGAACCGACTTCGAGCCGCTGCTCGACATGGCCAACCCCAAAATCGAGAAGGCGCGTGTGGCTGCCATGGACATCACCGACGTATTCAAAGCCAACTTTAGCTACAACCTGCCCATGGGCAACCACCACCGGCTCAGCGGCAACCGGATCGTCAACAAAGTGATCGGCGACTGGAACGTGGCCGGCATTTTCACCTTGCAGTCCGGCACGCCGTTTTCCATTCTTTCCGGCCGCGCAACCTTGAACCGCTCCTCGCGCTCCACCAACAACACCGCGGATACCTCGCTAACTCTGGGCCAACTGAAGGATCTCTTCCAGTTCCGCGAGACCGGAAACGGCCCATACTATGTGGCCGCTTCGGCCATCGGATCAGACGGACGCGCAGTCGCACCGGACGGGACACCGGCATTTACCGGCCAGGTCTTCACCGAACCGGGCGCTGGCACCATCGGAACCATGCAAAAGGCGCTGCTCAACGGACCCGGCGTGTGGGATCTCGATTTCAAGATCGCCAAAGACGTCAAGATCACGGAGACTAAGAGCGTCGAGTTTCGTATGGACAGCACCAACTTCTTCAACCATACGACATGGTATGTGGGAGATCAGACCCTCACCTCGACCACTTTCGGCAAGATCACCAGCCAATACTACGGCAACCGGCTGATTCAGTTCGCTCTGTACTTGAAGTTTTAACCGGAAACCGCTCGCCTTCCCGCGCCGGGGCGCCGCGATCCCTCTGGGGCCGCGGCGCCCCGGCGCTTTGTTTTTGGCGATGGCTCTACCGGGCGCGCCGCGCCAGGGCGGTCTGCGGAGTGGTCCAGGAGCTTGCCGGCGGTGGCGGGGGAGGCGGCGGCTCTTCCGGAACGGGTGGCTTGCGGACGCGCCGGTCGAGGCGATTCGCCACGAAATCGTCCTTCGCCTTGGCATAACGCGCCGTTCCGGGTTTGCCTTCCACGGTGGCCCATTCTTCCGGGGTAATCTCCTGCACGGCCAACAGGTATTTCTGGAAGTAATTGCGCAGACGTTCGTGTACCGGCTTGAAGGCGGAGTGGTACATCAAGAACAGCACTTCATCGGGACGGGCTACGGAGACCAGCCGGTACACCTGCGAAGCCTTGTGGACGCGCGCAGAACGCAGCGCCGATTCCAGCTTCTTGGAGCGGGCCTCGAGCTTCTGCCAAAGGTCCACATCCCGCTTGGACATGGCGGTAGTCTTGACCAGCGCCGCGCGTTCCTTGGCGGTCAGTTTCTCGGCGAGCGCGTAAAGGAACGGTCCGACGCGGGCAGGGCGGGAAAGGGCGTCATCGGGCAAAAGACCGGCGATTTTTTCGAGCCTGGCGATGCCGGCGAGATTGAGCTTGGAGCCGGCCAGGGAAGCCGAGAACAACGTCAGCAATCCGGCCTCTTCGAGCCCTCTGAGGATCTCCGACGGGCTGTCTTCCAGCGCGATGCGCTTCAGTTCCTCACCCAGCGTGGCGGCGGGAATGGCCTTCTCCACCTCGGCTTCGCGCGCATTGGCAACCTGCATCCCGGTCCGCTCTTCGACCGTGAAGCCCAGGCGCACGCGAAAACGAATGAGGCGCAGCAGCCGCGACGGATCGTCGTAGAAACCGTATGCGCTGATGGCGCGGAGTTCGCGATGTCCAATATCGGCGAGGCCGTTCATGGGGTCGAGCAGGAGACCCCGCGAGGCCCGGTTGAGGGAAAGCGCGATGGCGTTGCAGGTGAAATCGCGGGCGCGCAGATCCTCTTGGATGGTGGCCGGGGGCATCGCCGACTTGGGGGATTTGACGGTGCGTTCGCGCCGCGACGTGGCCAACTCGACGGTGACCCCGCCCGGGAACAGCAATTCCGCGCTCCGGTTGTTTTCGTCGAGAGACAGGGCTTTGCTCCCGCCCCGCTCGGTAAGGGCTTTGGCCAGTTTGACCGCATGGCCCTCCACCACGAAGTCCAGATCGCGAATCCGGAACCCGGCCAGCATATCGCGCATGGCGCCGCCAGTGAGGAACAGGTTGACGTTCGCATCTGCCGCCCCCTTGCGGACTTCTTCCACAACCCGGTTTTGATCCGGGCTCAGGTGGCTCTCCAGCATGTACAAGTAGTCGCTCATCGTAAGAGCTCTCGCATAAAATCCAACGTCTCCTGCGGCGCCCCAAAAAAACGGCCGCTCAGGCCCTGGGGTGGTGCCGCTCCACGGTTTCGCGCAGCCTCGACCGCATGACATGGGTATAAATCTGAGTGGTCGAGATGTCCGCATGGCCCAACATGACCTGCACGCTGCGCAGGTCCGCCCCACCCTCCAACAGGTGGGTGGCAAAGCTGTGACGCAGCACGTGTGGCGTCAAATCCCGGAAGATTCCAGCCTTCCGGCCGTAGCCGGCCAGCGACTTCCAAAATGCCTGACGGGTGAGACATCCACCGCGCGCGGTGACAAAAAGATACCGGCTGGTCCGCCCCTTCAGTAACGCGCCGCGCCCCTCGGCGAGGTATCGCTCCACAGCCTGAACGGCATCCTTGCCGACCGGTACCAGGCGTTGCTTGTTGCCCTTGCCGGTGGTCTTCAGGAATCCGAGCGAGGCGTTCAGGTCTCCCAGTCCCAGGTGGCACAACTCGGAAACCCGCAGACCCGAGGCGTACAGCACTTCCAGCATGGCGCGGTCGCGGATTCCGGTGGGGCGGGTCGCGTCCGGGGCCTGTATCAGCTTTTCGATCTCCTCTAAATTGAGGAACTTAGGGATCGTCTGCCATTGCCGCGGGGTGCGCAGGTACTCGGTGGGATCGCTGCCGATGGCCCCTTCCCTCAGGAGAAACCCGTAGAAGTTGCGTAAGGTGGTAATGTGCCGGGCGACGGTCCGATGGCTCAGGCCGGATTGGTATAAATGGTCGAGATAATTACGCAGACCGTCCGTGTCGGGCAGGCTGGCGGACCCAAAAAATGAAATAAGCCTCGATAAATCAGTAGAATACGCGTCTATGGAGTTGGCCGAGAGGCCTTTTTCCAGACGGCAGAAATTCAGAAACAGCGTGGCTAGCCGGTCTACCGGGCCCGTTTCTGCCGTCAGCGCTACGGACATCGTGCCAATGATACAATAAGCGCCGAAATGTTTGAAACACGGTTGTGAAGAAGAGGCAGGTTTGACGACGTCCACCACCAAACGGGTCATGGTCCGGAGATTCGATCGGGAGACCCTCGCTGGTTACGTGAATCCCGTTTCTTATCTGCAACCTACAGGCGTAGAATGGCTGTCGATGGACGGCCAGACAAGCACTCTGCCCTACGCCGAAGTCAAGGCCGTTTCGTTTGTGCGCGATTTTGCAACCGGAGTGGACCAAGAGCGGCGGATTTTCCAGACCCGGCCGAAAATGGCCGGACTTTGGGTCAGTTTCCAATTGCGCGACGGGGAGCGGATGGAAGGAATTCTCCCCAACAACCTGTTGCACTTGGAGCCTTATGGGTTTACCGTGGTTCCTCCGGATCCGTTCGGCAACACCCAGAAGGTTTGGGTTCCACGGGCGGCCCTGAAGTCGGTGGAGGTGCTGGGAGTGGTTGGCAGTCCGATTAAAATCCGGAGGGCAAAGCCGGTTCCCAGAGAACAGATCGGCCTGTTTGAGCAGGAAGGCTGACGGGCGAACCGGTATAATGAAGTTTCCTGTGTCCTAATCTCTACGTTGGAGGTTTTATGAAGATTCGCAACGCGGCCTTGGCGGCAGCGGGGCTCTTGTTTTGGGCCCTCCCTTCGTTTGCGCAGATTACGTCGCTCGAAGGATACGTCAAGGGCCCCGACGGGAAGCCCTTGGAGAAGGCCGTGATCAGCATCGATCGCACGGATATCAAGGGCCACTATCCCTGCAAGACCGACAAGAAGGGCCACTATATCTACACCGGCCTGCCGATCGGCAAATACAACATCACGCTGATGATAGATGGCAAAGAGGCCGACAAGGTGACGGGCGTGCAGACCCATCCCGGCGACCCCATTGTCAACGACTTCGATGAATCGAAGAAGGTGCAGGCCCAGGCGTCAAACCGGGAACTGACGCAGCAGGCTATCGCCACTGGCCAGATCCCCAAGGAACTCGAACGAAGCCTGACGCCCGAGCAAAAGGCCGCGATGCAGAAACAGATCGAAGAGCAAGCTTCCAAAATGAAGAAGAATGCCGCGTTGAACACGGCCTACGGCGCTGGCACAACGGCCATGGATGCCAAGAATTACGACGAAGCCGTCAAGGACTTCACCGAAGCTTCCACTATCGATCCATCCCAGCTCGCAGTGTGGAACAGCCTGGCGGGCGCCTATCTCGCGCTGGCCAAGACTAAGACCGGCGCCGATGCCGATGCCGCGGCCCAGAAGGGTATCGAGGCCTACCAGAAGTCTCTAGAGCTGAAGCCCGACGATGCGGGCATCCATAACAACCTCGGCTTGGCGTACGCACAAGCCAAGAAACTTACCGAAGCCCAGGCCGAGCTGGAAAAGGCCGTGGCCCTGGAACCGGCCTCCGCGTGCAGGTACCTTTTCAACCTCGGCGCGGTGGAGGCCAACGCGCACCAGGACGACGCCGCCACCGTGGCTTTCCAGAAAGCCATCGCCGGAGATCCGAAGTGCGCCGAGGCCTATTTCCAGCTCGGGAACTCGCTGATGATGAAGGCGACCACCAAACCCGATGGCACCGTGCAGCCCGCTCCCGGTACGGTAGAAGCCTTCCAGAAGTACCTGGAAGTGGCGCCGAACGGTCCCAACGCGGACGCAGCCAAGGCCATGCTGGATGCCCTGGGGAGCAAGGTCGAAACCAACTATGTCGACCCCAACGCGAAAAAGACCACCAAGAAGAAGTAGTTTGTAATCCGGGGCGGAGACCGGCCGTCTTCGCCCCGACCCCATGCGCGCTTTTTTTGTCGACTTTCTCCTGCCGCTCCTGTTCTTTCTCCTGGCGAGATCGTTTCTGCGGGGCTTCCTCTCCGGCGCGCAGCGCGATCGCTCCAGTAATCGTCCCGTGCCCGGTGCGCCCCCGCTACAGCCCGGCGGCGAACTGAAGCGCGACCCGGTATGCGGCACCTACGTCTCGACGGCCGTCAGCGTAAAGCGAACCGTCAAGGGACAGGTGGTGCATTTCTGCTCGCAGGAGTGCCGGGATAAATACAGCCAGTAGCCGACAGCCGTCAGCTCTCCGTGCCTCCGGGATGTCGCGCCGGGCGCTTTGCGGCGAAGCTCGGCGCACGCCGCGCGGCGCAAGAACAAGGCTGAAGGCTGATGGCTGAAGGCTGATGGCTATGAGCTAATGGCTGTTGGCTGTTGTGCTGATGATGTCGGGAAGATCGGACTTCCGGCCGGCCACCAAATAATGCTGCTGTGCCAGGTTCTTGTACACGGCGCCCGCCACCGCCGACGCCGTGGCGCCGCTCACTGAGTGGACCGGACTGGCGAGCATCACAACCACCACCAGGCGGCGCGGTTCGGTGTCGAGGAAAGAGCCGATCCATCCCATGAATTCGCCCGCCTGGTAGTCCTTGCAGGTTCCGGTCTTCCCGAAGAGCGGCTCGTTGGGATCGTAGTTGGCCAGCTTGGCGGTGCCGTGATCGACCGCGCCGCGCATGCCGATCTTGATATCGTCGATACCGTTGGGAGCGAGCTCCAGCGGCCGCTTCACCTTGGGGCCGAACTGTTCAATTTCGCCGGACGTGCGGGGATACTGCAGGTAGTAGAGCGTGCCGCCATTGGCGATGGCGGACACCAACGCCGCCAGTTGCAGCGGAGTCACCAGGAAACCGCTGCCGTATGCCGTCAGCAGACCCATGCCGCCCGCTTTGGGAGGCCCATCCGGAAGCCCGCCGGGCCGCTCGCCGGGAATGTCGAGGCCGGCGGCTTCGCCCAGCCCCAGCATCTTGGCGTAGCGCTCCACCCGGTCGAAACCGAGGCGCTTGCCCAATTCGGCGAAGTACTCATTGTTCGAGTGGGCAATCGCGTCCGTGAGATTGAAGCTCATGAATCGCGACAGCCGGATGGTATCGTCGCGCGCCACCACGTGCTCGCTGAGGGCCGCCAGCGCGGTCACGAGCTTGATGGTGGAGCACGGCGTAAAGCCGCTCGAAAACGCCAGTTTCTGGTTGACGACGGACAGCACCCGCCCGTTGCTCGGGTCGACCACCACCACGCTTCCGTTCTGCAACCCCAGCGCTTCCACGGCCGCCCGCCGCACGGTAAGATCGTCGCCGTCGACATTGTCTCCCAGGGTGGGGTCCACCGGCGGCGGCTTCCTCGCGGCCGCCCGCCTCCTTTTGGGAGCCGGAGCGGTCTTCTTGGCCTGCGCTTGGGCGCTGGCTATTGGAAAGCTTGGGAGCAAACCCGCCAGCATCAGGAGTGGCAGAAAGACTCTTCTCATGCGCGGTCCGTCGGCTGATCAGGTAGTACCCGCGGTAGTGCAGCCTTCTCGATTATAAGCCATCAGCCGTCAGCCTTCAGCCATCAGCTTGACTCCAGCGTCGCGCAGCCTTTGCGGAGCTTCGCCGCGAAGCGTCTGACGCGACATCCCGGACGCACGAAAAGCTGCCGGCTGAGGGCTGAAGGCTGATGGCTCTAAAGCCTGGTCCCCACCGACTTGGCCTGCAGGAACAGCAACAGGTAATCCGGGCCGCCCGCTTTGGAATCGGTGCCGGACATATTGAAACCGCCGAACGGGTGCGCCCCCACCATGGCGCCGGTGCACTTGCGGTTGAAGTACAGGTTGCCCACGTGGAAGCGCGCGCGCGCTTCGCGCAGGTGGTCGGAATCGTTCGAGAAGACAGCGCCGGTGAGACCGTATACCGAGTCGTTGGCCAGATCCAGGGCGTGTTCGAAATCCCTGGCTTGGGTCACCGCCAGCACCGGGCCGAAGATTTCCTCCTGGAAGATGGTGGCCTTGGAATCCACGTCGGCGAAAATCGTTGGAGCGACGAAGAAACCGCTGTCGGGGACGCTCGCGCCGCCCACTACCAGGCGTCCTTCCCGCTTTCCGGTCTCGATGTACTTCAGTATGGTGCGCCGCGCGCTCTCGCTGATCACCGGGCCCATGTAATTGCCCGGGTCGTCGGCCTTGCCGACCTTGATCTGGCGCGCCTTGGCCGCCAGTTTCTCCAGGAACCGATCGTACACGCCGGCATGCACGATGGCGCGCGAACAGGCCGAGCACTTCTGCCCCTGGTAGCCGAATGCCGAGGCAAATACGCCATCCACGGCCTTGTCGAGATCGGCGTCGCTATCCACAATGATGGCGTCCTTGCCGCCCATTTCCGCCACCACGCGCTTGATCCAGATCTGTCCGGACCGGTGGCGCGCCGCCAGCTCGTTGATGCGCAACCCCACGTCGCGCGACCCGGTAAAAGAGATGAAGCGCGTCTTGGGATGCTCCACCAGGATGTCGCCAATCGCCGCGCCGCTGCCCACCAGGAGGGTGAAGCTGTCTTGCGGAAAGCCGGCTTCCAGCAGCACATCCGCGAACTTGGCGGCGATGGTGGGCGTCTCGCTGGAAGGCTTGATCACGGCCGTGTTGCCGGCCACCAGCGCGGCCATCGTCATGCCCACCAGGATGGCCAGCGGGAAATTCCATGGCGGGATGACCACGCCCACGCCCAGGGGGATGTAGATCAGCTCGTCGCGCTCGCCGGGCAGTTGCGATACACGATGGGGCGGCGCCAGACGCTCCATCTCGTTGGCGTAGTACTCGCAGAAATCGATGGCTTCGCACACGTCGGCTTCCGCTTCGATCCAGGTCTTCCCCGCTTCGTAGACCAGCCAGGCGTCGAACTCCAGCTTGCGTTCGCGGACGATACGCGCGGTTTCGCGCACCAGGCGAATGCGCTCCGCCGCCGGTGTCCGGCTCCATTTCGCGAAATATGCGTACGCGCTTTCCACGGCCCGGTTGGCCAGTTCGCGAGTCGCCTTATGGTGCACGCCCACCACCTCGCGCGAATCGGACGGATTCACCGAGGTCAGCTTATCGCCGGTGGAGATCGGCTCTCCGCCGATGCGCTGGAGGTATTCGCGGCCGAAATCGGAGCGCACCTTGGCCAGGGCCTTTTCCATGGCCTGCCGGTCAGCGGGCTGGGAAAAATCGGCGTAAGATTCGTTGCGGAATTCTGTCGGGGTTCCGGTTGCCATGCTTTTTATGGTAGTACGGGTGCAAGCGCGCGGACGTCGGCCCGGCTCCCGTGCCGCGCCGCCAGGCGCGTTGCGCCGCCTGTTATAATCCTATTTCGGACGTCGATATCCTCTATGCCACGCCGTCTGGGCCGTAAGCTGATGCTCTCGATCACGGTGATCGTCGTCATCGTGGCGGCGGTTTCTGGCTTGGTCAACGTCAAAACCGAGGGGCAGCAGCTTCTCAATACCATGATCCTGGGAGCCGACCAGCTCTCCAAGGGGATCACCAGCGCCACCTGGCACGCCATGCTCGACGATAATCGCGAGGCGGCCTATGAGGTGATGCGCACCATCGCGGAGAAACAGGGAATCGCCCGCATCCGCATGTTCAACAGCGCCGAGCAGGTGATGTTCTCCACCAACCCCGACGCGGGACCGCAGATCGATTTGAGCCAGCACGTGCAGATTTCCCGGGCGCCCAACGGACACCGCCGTTTGGAAATGATCACGCGAATTCCCAATGAACGGTCGTGCAGCCAGGCGGCGTGCCACGCCCATCCGGCGGCCACCAGGACGCTCGGCGTGCTGGACCTGTCTTTGGACCTGGAACGCGTGGACCGCGAAGTGGCCGGCATGAAATTCCGCGTGCTGCTGGTGACCGGCGTGGAAATCACGCTGATCAGCCTGTTCATCATCTATTTCACGCGGCGCTTCCTGGGACGGCCCATCGAGAAGCTGATCGAGGGCACCAAGGCGGTGAGCCAGATGAATCTCGACCAGCCGATCGACATCCTGGACAGCAGCGAGGAACTGGACGAACTGGCGCGCTCGTTCGACGTGATGCGCGACCGTCTGCGCACCGCCCTGGGCGAAATCAACCAGTTCACGCTGAACCTCGAAAGCAAGGTGGAAGAGCGTACCCAGCAACTCAAGGCGGCGCAGAAGAAGCTGGTGCAGACCGACCGCCTGGCGTCGTTGGGCCAGCTTTCGGCCAGCGTGGCGCACGAAATCAACAACCCCGTGTCGGGCGTGCTGAACCTCGCCATGCTGCTGCAGCGCATGCTCAAGGAAGACGGCGTTCCGCGCGAACGCCTGGACGAATTCCGCAAGTACCTTTCCCAGATTGTCAACGAGACCGGCCGGGTGGGGCGCATCGTGAGCGACCTGCTGGCGTTTTCGCGGCGTTCCAAACCACAGCGCGCGCCGGCCGACCTCAACCGGATTGTGCGCACCACGCTCTCGCTGGTGCAGCACAAGATGAAGCTCAGCAACGTGCAGGTGGAGTCCCGCCTGGCCGAGAATCTGCCCCAGGCGGCCTGCGACCCGTCGCAGGTGCAGCAGGTGGTGCTCAACCTGCTGCTCAATGCGGCGGAAGCCACGCAGTGCCGGAGCGAGCGGAGGGTGGAAATCGCGACGGAAGCCGGCCCGGACGAAGTGCGGCTGATCGTTTCGGACAACGGAGAAGGCATTCCTCAGGAAAACCTGGCCAAGATCTTCGACCCGTTCTTCACCACCAAATCGGAAGGGAAGGGCGTGGGGCTTGGCCTAGCGGTCTCATACGGTATCATTCAGGCACACGGAGGCGATATCGAAGTCAAGAGCCAGACCGGCCAGGGAGCGGCGTTCGTCGTCTCGCTGCCGCTCGAGCAGCCGGCCCAGGCCGGCGGGCCGGCGCCGCATCCGGTCCGGCAGGGATGAAGCGCTTGTACGTGGGCGGGCTCGGCCGGGAAGCCGACCGCGAAGCCATCGCGCATGTTCGGGAACGCGTGGCCGTGGAGTTTCCCGTGCCGGTGCGCGAGATCGAACTTCCCGGCGTGGAGTTCGCATACGACCCGGGACGCCGGCAGTACCGGTCGATCGAGGTTCTGGAGATGCTGGTGGAACAATGCCCGGCGGACGCTGTCAAGCTGCTGGCCGTCACGGAATGCGACCTGTTCATCCCGGTGCTGACGTTCGTATTCGGGCAGGCGCAACTGGGCGGCCGCGTGGCGGTGGTTTCGCTGGCGCGCCTGCGGCAGGAGTTTTACGGCCTCCCGGAGAACCGCGAGGTTTTCCTGGAGCGGGTTTTGAAGGAAGCGTTGCACGAAACCGGCCATACGTTCGGTCTGGTGCACTGCGCGGATGGGGATTGCGCCATGTCGCTGGCTACCAACATCCGGCAGATCGATCGGAAGAGGGCCGCTTTTTGCGCCTCCTGCGAGGGGCAATTGCGCCGCGGGCCTTGGGAGTGAATTTATGAAGACGCACTGGCACATTCTGGTGGTGGACGACGAAGAGGTGATGTGCGAATCGCTGGCCGCGTGGCTGCGCGAGGACGGATATTCCGTGGACACGGCGTCCAGCGGGCGCGCGGCCGTGGAAAAGGCGGCCGAGCTGGATTACGCCATTTACTTCGTGGACCTCAAGATGCCGGGCGGGCTGGACGGCATTGAGACCATGATGCAGATCCGGCGCCTGCACCCCGACGCCTCCATCATCATCATCACCGCGTACGCCACGGTGGACACCGCCATCACGGCCATGAAGGAAGGCGCGCAGGAATACATCGTCAAACCGTGCAATCCGGAGGAAATTTCGCTGCTGGTCAGCCGCATCATCAAGGTGAAGAACCTTCAGCGCGAGAACACCATCCTGCGCAAGAAGCTGCTGCGTCACTACTGCGTGCAGGACGTGATCAGCAAGAACCCGCGCATGCACGAAATCCTGCAACTGTGCCACGAAGTGTCCAGCCTGCGCAGCACGGTGCTGATTCAGGGGGAAAGCGGTACCGGGAAAGAAATGATCGCGCGCGCCATCCACAATGCCGGCGATCGCGCCGGCAAGCCGTTCGTGGCGGTTTCATGCGCGGCGCTGGCGGAGACGCTGCTGGAAAGCGAGTTGTTCGGCTACGAGAAGGGAGCCTTCACGGGCGCCGCCCAGCGCAAGGCGGGCAAGTTCGAAATGGCCGACGGCGGGACGATTTTCCTGGACGAGATCGGCGACATCTCGCCCAAGCTTCAGGTGGACCTGTTGCGCGTCTTGCAGGACCGGGCCTTTTACCGCGTGGGCGGCAGCGAGGAAGTGCGCGTGGACGTGCGCGTGATCGCGGCCACGCACGTGAATCTGCAGGAGGCGGTGGGCGAGGGCAAATTCCGGGACGATTTGTTTTACCGCTTGAACGTGATCGAGATCCGCCTCCCCCCGCTGCGCGAACGCCGCGAGGACGTTCCGCTGCTGGCGCAGCATTTCCTGGATCGGCTGTCGCACGAGTTGGGCAAGGACGTGCGGGAGATTTCCGAGGGCGCGCTGAAGCTGCTGATGGACCACAACTGGCCGGGCAACGTTCGCGAGTTGGAGAACGCCGTGGAGCGGGCCATGGTGACCAGCCGCGGGCAGACGCTGGGTGAAGAGGATTTCGCCTTCCTGTCGCAGAATGGCGCGTCCCCGAAGGCGCCCAGGTTCCCGGCGGGGATGAGCCTGCAGGACATGGAAAAGCAGTTGATCGTGGTCACGCTGGAGCGCACCGGGGGGAACATCAAAGAAGCGGCCACGGTGCTGGGGATCGACCGCTCCACGCTGTACGAGAAGATCAAGAAGTACGAGATACCAAGAAGTTGACGGTTTACAGTTTACAGTTATCAGCTACACCACCGGACCGCCCCTGCGAACGAGATCCGGCGCGCTGACTGTGAACTGTGAACTGTTTACTGACGACTAAAATCCCGTGCTCTTGTGGTTCACCAGGGACAGGAATTCGTCGCGGGTCTTCTTGCGGTCGCGGAACGCGCCTAGCATGGCGCTGGTCATGGCTCCGGAATGCTGCTTCTCCACGCCGCGCATCATCATGCAGAAATGGCGGGCTTCGCAGATCACGCCCACGCCCAGCGGGTCGATGGTCTCCTGGATGGTCTGCGCCACCTGCTGGGTCAGGCGTTCCTGAATCTGCAGACGCCGCGCGAAAACGTCTACGATGCGCGGGATCTTGCTCAGGCCCACCACTTTCGATTTGGGCAGGTAGGCTACGTGGATCTTGCCGAAAAAGGGAAGCAGGTGGTGTTCGCACAGGCTGAAGAATTCAATGTCCCTCACCACCACCATTTCGTCGTACTTCACCTCGTAGAGCGCCCCGTTGAGGACCTTCCGGATGTCGGTGCGGTAGCCGCTGGTGAGGAATCTGAGGGCCTGGTCGACGCGCTCGGGGGTGCGCAGCAAGCCGTCGCGATCGGGGTCCTCACCGAGTTTGGCGAGCATCTCCCGGACTTCCGGGGCGAGGCTGGCAGCCTCCAGCTTGGGGTGCATGACCTTCACAACTGCTTTAGCCGATTTCATGACTTTCCATTTCAAAGATGTTCCGCGGCGTCTCGGCGATGCGGACCTTTTCCAGCCTGGGCCACTCGCCGGGAAAAGCCGAATTCCAGTTCAACTTCAATCTACGCGAAATTTCCAACAGGAGGTTCTCGGAAGTTGGCGACAGCCCCTGGAAAGAGTCTACATCCAGGTTCAAGTTGCGGTGGTTGAAGGGTCCGAGCACCTGGCGGCGGACGAACTCGTCCAGCATTTCGACATCCACGGCTCGGCCGGTCGCGGGGTCCAGGGGGCCGCGCGCGCTCACTTCCATGACGTAATTGTGGCCGTGCCCGAAAGGGTTGTTGCACTTCCCGTACAGATGGCGATTCTCTTCGTCGCTCAATTGCGGAGCGTGCAGCCGGTGCGAGGCGGCGAAATTGTAGCGGCGCGTCACGCGGAACATGGCGGCTCTCCGAAATAGTCCACGAACAAATCGGGCGTCTCGTAGACGCGCACGGCGCGAAGCTCGTGGCTCGGGCCGGAGACGTGCGGCTCCAGGCGCTCCCAGATATCGCGGGCGATGTTCTCGGTGGTGGGAACCACGCGATCGAAGGGCGGCACTTCGTAGTTCAGGAAGCGGTGGTCGTAGGGGGTCACCACCTCGCGGTTGAGGATCTCCTTGAGTTCCTTGAGGTCGAGGACCATGCCCGTCACCGGGTCCGGGCTGCCTTCCAGTGTGACCTCTACTACGTAGTTGTGGCCGTGTCCGTGCGGGTTGGCCGCCTGGCCGTAGATCCGGGCGTTCTCCTCGGCGGAGAGCCGCGGCTGCCGGCAGAGGTGCGAGGCCGAGAATTCCACGCGACGGGTAATCAGCATGATAGGTCTCTTCTTTCGATGCCGCGGGCTATTGCAGGTTGCGGTTTTTGTGCCACCGGCCAAGGGAGATACAATCAAATTATAGTTTTCCACATGCCAAGCGTCAAAATGAACCGCCTTCTGGGACTGCTGCTGGGCCTGCTGCTGGTGGCTTTTGTCTGGGCCATCTACGCCGGTATCCACGAACGGGTCGTGGTTGAGGGGGATGCGTCGCCGGCGTTTACCGTCACCGCCGACAACGGCCGCGCGGTTTCCGTGCCGCATTTCGGGGGCAAGCTGCTGGTACTGAATTTCTGGGCCTCCTGGTGCCCGCCGTGCGTCGAGGAGACGCCCTCGCTCAGCCGGTTCGCGCGGCAGTACGCGGACAAGGGCGTGGTGGTGCTGGGCATCAGCGTCGACCAGAACGAGAAGTCCTATCGAACGTTCCTGGAGAAGTACAAGCCCGCCTTCCTGACGGTGCGCGAGCGCAAACTACACGAAGATTTCGGCACGTTCATGTATCCCGAAACCTACATCATCGGCGCCGATGGAAAGGTGCTGCGGAAGATCGCCGAGCCCGTCGATTGGATGGCCCAGGACTGGACCGGATACTTCGACGGTCTGCTGCAAAGCCTGTGACGCCGGTTCCCCTGACTTTACCGCTTCGTCCTTCGGAGGCCGCGGAAGTGGCCAGCCTGGTCTTCGACCTGGCGGAACGCCGTCCCCTGACCGACGATATCCGCAACCGGATCGCGGCCCGCGTCGCTCCGCTCCGGTTGGAGAGCTTCACGCCCCATATGGGGTCGCTGGCGCGCGATCCGGTGCACCATTCCACCTACTATGTGGCCGTGGATGTGGCCGAAGGGCCGCCGCAATTGCTGCACATGGCGCTCGCGACGGCGCCCACCAGCGGCGTGTTCCACAAGCCGCTGCTGATCGGCCGCGTACGCCGCGCGAGCGGTCCGGAAGTGGTGATCAACGCGATTCCCTTCGGCCCGTCCGATGTGGCGGCGCTGGAAGAGTATGTAAGCCGGGTGGACAACGCGTTTGTGCCGCGGCCGCAGGGATCGCGGGGCGCGATTCTGACGGTCTCGGCCGCGCCCGGGGCCGCCATGGCCGCGGCATTCGAGGCGTTCCGGAGAATTCTGAAACGCACCGGCAGGAACCTGGCCGCCATCGAGACCACCCCGCTGGATTTCGACGCTGGATTGTGGGCCGCGGTGCGCGCGGGCTGGAGAGACGGTTATTCGGCCGCGGTGACCGTCCCGGCCGGAGAGACCAGCCGGGAAGCCGTCCGCGAGGCCGCGCGGTTCACGCGCTTTCGCATCGACGCCGCGGATGTGGTGGTGGATAACGCCGGGTGGACCGATGGCGCGGTGGAGGAACGGTTCCACGCCGGGTTCAGCGCCGATGAGCGCGGCTGGATCTGCGACGAGTTCGTCAAATCGTTCGACGTGGGCGGCGTGATTTACGAGCTCTCGGCGGCGGAAACGGCGCGCATGGCGGTGCGCCTCGGGCCGGCCCTGAAGGCCTGTGAGCGGCTGCACGAGTGGATTCGCGAGGCGCGATCGGCGATGAAAGCCGGCAAGAGTTTCGATTTCGAGCTGGCGCTGCCGCAAGCATCCGCCAAGGAACTGCTATTCTGCCTGCACTGGCTGAAGGTCCGCGAGCACCCCGCCCAGGCCATGGACGCCGGCGCCATCCCCGAGACCGAACTGGAAGCGAGGCTCCGGGAATTCGCCGTCCTCGGCCGCCACTACGGATGCCTGCCGGCCGTGGATTCGGGCGAGGGCCGAACGGATGCCGCTCTGGAAGCCATCGCGCGGGCCACCGTTGGCCGGGTGAACTACCGGGTTTCCATGGGCGCCGGGGATGCCGGCGAAAACGCGCAATATCTGAACCGGATCGCGGAAGTTTTGTTGGGCTGATCCGGAGAAGGAAGGAAAAATGATCCCCGTCCTGTTCTTTTACTCCTCGCTGGTCGGCGATGTGCGAGCGCTGATCGCGCACCACGACCTGGCGGCGGCCGAGCGGCAGATCCGCACGGTGGAGGCCCAGAGCGGCGTCACGCCGGAAGTCGCGGCGGCGTTTTCCTGGCTGGCGCGCGGCGCGCTGGACGCGAAGAACTACGACCGGGCCGATGCCTACGCCACGGAAACCCGCCAGCGGTGCGACAAACTGCTGGCCGGCCGCAAACTGGACGCCGAGCCGCTCCTGCCCATCGCGTTGGGAGCCTCCATCGAGGTCCACGCCCAGGCGTTGGCCGCGCGCGGAGAACGCAGCGACGGGGTGTTGTTTCTGGAAGAGCAGGCGAAGATGTTCGCTGGAACGTCCATCGTAGAACGCATCCGCAAGAACATCAATCTCTTGAGCCTGGAAGGGAAGCCCGCGCCGGCGCTGGATGTCCACGATTGGCTGGCCGCCAAGCCGCGGACCCTGGCCGAATTGCGCGGCCATCCCGTGCTGCTGTTCTTCTGGGCGCATTGGTGCGGGGATTGCAAAAGCGACGGGCCCATTCTAGCCGAGGCGATTCGGGACTTCGCACCCAAGGGTCTGGTGGCGATGGCTCCCACCAAGCTGTATGGATATGCGGCCCGCGGCGCGGATGCCGCTCCGGCCGACGAAAGGGCCTACATCGGCGAGGTCTGGCAGCGCTTCTACGCCGGTTGGAGCGGCGTGCCGGTACCCGTGAGCGCCGCCAATTTCCAGGTCTACGGGTCGAGCACCACGCCCACCATCGTGCTGGTCGATGCGGCTGGGATCGTGCGTTTCTATCATCCGGGAGCCGTTACGGCCGCGGAATTATCCGCGCGGATTCAGGCTGTTTTGGGGAAGTAGACGGGCCGTCAGGCGGTCTTTCGGCGGGCGGGATCGAGGCGCCTGGTGCGATACCGGTTGTACTCTTCCAGGGACTGAATCACGGCGTCGATCGCGAAACGGCGGGCGTAGAGGGACTTGAGTGCCTTCCGCGGATTGCGCGTGGAATCGAACACCAAATAGGGCCGCTGGGCTTTCATAGTACCTTTGTACCAGAACTCTTAGACCACTACAACAGGAAATAAAGGACAAACCTTATCCTGAATTGAGGGTTTACATTTACCCCTATTTGCGGGTATTTGCAGGGGTCTTAAGATGAGAGAATGCTCGCCATCCACCTCGAAAACGGCGCCATAACCACCCGCGACATCCCGACTCCCCATCGTCCCGAAGGATTTGCGTTGCTGCGCCTGCTGGTGGCGGGCATCTGCAACACGGACTTGGAGTTGCAGCGCGGCTACTACGGGTTTTCGGGAACCCCGGGCCACGAATTCGTGGCCGAAGTGGTGCAAGCCGATACTCCCGGCCTGGTGGGCCAGCGGGTGGTGGGCGAGATCAACCTGGCATGCATGCACTGCGACTGGTGCCGCAAAGGACTGGGCCGGCATTGCCCAAACCGGACGGTTCTGGGGATCGTGAACCAGCCGGGCGTGTTCGAGGAGTTCTTCGTGCTACCGGAGCGCAACCTGCACGTGTTGCCGGTGGGTCTTTCGATGGAGCGCGCGGTCTTCACCGAACCCTTGGCGGCGGCCTGCGAAATCCTGGACCAGGTGGCCATTCCGCCGGGAGAAACCGTGGCCGTGCTGGGCGACGGCAAGCTGGGGCTGTTGGTGGCGCTGGTGCTGAACGCGCACGGCTACCCGGTCCACCAGTTCGGACGCCATCCGGAGAAACTGCGCATCGCCGAGGCGGCGGGCGTCGGTACCGAGTGCAATCTGGGACAACTCCCCACGGCCGCCTACGACTGGGTAGTGGAAGCCACCGGGAATCCGGAAGGATTGCGCGCCGCGGTCGCCATGACACGCCCGCGCGGCACGCTGGTGATGAAGTCGACGGTACACGGCACGGTGGGCATTGACACCGCGCCGGTGATCGTGAACGAGCTGACGCTGGTGGGTTCGCGCTGCGGCCGGTTCGAAACGGCGCTGCCGCTGCTGGATCATGCATTGATCCGCGTGGAGCAGATGATCTCGGACCGGTTCGAGTTGCGGGACGCGGCCAGGGCATTCGCGCGGGCGGCGGAACGCGGAGTGTTGAAGGTGCTGCTACAGCCGGGGGGCTAGAAGGTCGAGGTTGCCGCGCCGACGCACGGCGATTTGGCATGGCCGCCATCAACGCGCGCAGAACGCCGTTGACGGATTCCGCGTCCTGGAACACCCGCGCCACATCGGGCACCCATGAGGTACAGGGTCTACACAGTGCCCAAGCGGCCTCCTTCCACGATCCCCCAGCCAGCGTCGACGTCCGCTCTCGTGTAGTTGTGGCAAACTGAAGGGAGACGAGCCATGTCAGCCGACGCCACCACAACTGCGAAGGCTCCGCCAGATGGCGATCCGGTCTTAAGCGAGGTGGTGCGCCGTCTGGTAGAGGCGTACAGCCCAGAGCGCATTTACCTCTTCGGTCCCGTCGCCAGAGGAGAATCCGGCCCCGACAGCGATTACGACATTATGGTCATCGTGCCCGACGACGCACCGCCGGAACGGCTGCGAAGCCGGCTGGCGTATCGGGCTTTGCGGGGAACCGGGACGGCGGCCGACGTAGTGGTCTGGCCACGGTCGAGTTTCGAGCGCCGCGCTCGAGTTGCCGCATCGCTGCCCGCCACCGTATCGCGGGAGGGGATGCTGCTCTATGGCTGAGGCCCTGGCGGCCACTTTCCCGCCGCTGTTTGACGAGGCCGTATTCCACTGCAGGCAGGCCGCCGAAAAGGCGCTCAAGGGATTTCTCGCCTGGAACGGCCGTACTTTCCGGAAGGCTCACAACTTGGAGAAGATCGGCGAACAGTGTCTGGCCGTCGACCCGTCATCGCGCGGGGTCATCAACCTGGCCGTACCGCTCAGCGAGTATGCCTGGAAGTGCCGGTATCCCGGCGAGCCTTGTCAGCCCGGGCCGGATGAAGTGGCCGAAGCGCTCGCTGCCGCTCGGGGAGCCTTCGAAGCTGCCGTTAGCCGTCTGCCCTTCGACGCGCGCCCCTGAATCGTCCGCGACTCGCAACCACTGGCCGCGGCGCAGGCAACAGCCCTCCCGCCCTCATTGCAGGTTCTTGACCTCGCGGAGTCGATGATCTCGGACCGGTTCGCGTTGCGCGACGCGGCCAGGGCATTCGCACGGGCGGCGGAGCGGGGCGCGTTGAAGGTGCTGCTGCAGCCGGCGGCGGGCTAACCCGACCTTCCCACACGGGACAAGCGGAGGCACTCGGACGGGGCGAAAACGCCTTCCCCCACTGGTGATCCACGCCTTTGAGGCGCACTGAGATTTCCGGGTTAGCGTGGTTCGTGGCAGGGGCGCCTGCCATTTCGAAAACTGTAAGTTATTGAAAAATAAATACTTATCAGATCGCTTGACCGGATTCCTGCCATTCTGCCCCGCGCCGCCGACGGTTAGCCGTCTGCCCTTCGACGCGCGCCCCTGAACCGGCCTTTTGGTGAGTTGGCTGGGACGCAGGGATTCGAACCCCGATACGCAGATCCAGAGTCTGCAGTCTTACCGTTAGACGACGTCCCAACGAAACTCTATTTTATCAAATGCAGCCTAGGGGAATCCAGGTGCGCCTCGTAGTACACTGGAAATCGCAGAAAGACGGAACCAGTCGCGGCCCGGCGCCGGGCCGATATGCGGCGCACTGGCCGGTGAGGCGCTCTCCGGCCGAAACCGGGGGACTGCATGAAAACTGCTCTGATTGTCGCGGCAGTGGTGGCGGCACTGGCGGCGCTGGAGTGCGGCAACAAGTACCTCAGCATCAGGAGCGATCTGTCGGCGCAACGGCAAGAGGCGCGCGAAGAGTGGTCCAATGTCGGCGAGGCCCTGGAACACCGTGCGGTGCTCATCTCGGATCTGGCGTCCAACAAGGGTTTGGGCGAATACGCCACCGTGGCGTCCCAGGACATCTTTAACGCGCGCGGGGTGCTGGTGGGCGCGCGCACTCCCCAAGAGAAACTGGCTGCCAACGACCGGCTGTCCGCCGTTCTGGCACGGTTGATGGTGGACGCGAATAATAACCCCCGTTTACACTCGGACAAGGCCTTCGCCCAATGGAAAGAAGAACTTGCCAAGTGCGACGACCAGGTAGCCGTGGAGCGCAGCCGGTACAACCGAATGCTGGAAAAGTACAACGCCCGCATTCAGCAGTTTCCGGATAGCCTGGTGGCCTCCATGGCCGGCTTCCATCGCGTCGACGCGTACTTCAAGACCGATGAAGGAGTACTCGAGACGCCCCGAAAGTAGCGTCCTGCCCGAGAACCCGCCCGCCCGACTAGCCCGGCATCACTAAAGTACTGGAACAAACGCACCTTGTCCCCCTCTGCCGGGCAGCTTACACATCAAGTGTGGGCAAGTGGATTCTCTATTTCGGCCTGGTGACCTCTCTTCCGGCAAGCTCGATTTATTGGAGTTCGGCCACGGCGCCCCCCAGTTCACTGGGTCTGGACTGCGCGTTATCGCTGAACGATTCGGGCACGGCGGTGGGGTATGTCGGAGGCCAGGCCGCCGAGACCTCGATTTCGTCCTTGGCCGTTGTCTTGCTGGGTGCGCCGGGCTCCTATTCGATGGCCGTGGACATCAACAACAGCGGCCAAATCGCGGGGACGTACGAAACCCAAAACGGATACCAGTACGCGTTCTACTGGTCTCCATCGTCGGGCACGGTCCTGTTGGGCACGCTGGGCGGCTCCATGTCGCTTTCGACCGCCATCGACAGCGCCGGCCAGATTGTGGGACAGAGCCTCGACAACTCGGGCAATCTTGCCGCCTTCATGTGGTCGTCAGGCTCGGGAATCTCGAAAATCGGCGACAGCGCTTCCGAGACCGCCACGGCCATTAACGACTCCGGCGAGATCGGATACGAGGAGGATCCGCCCCCGTACGGGTCCGAAGATGGCGCCGTGGGCGGCACCTCGTCGCTTTCCCTCCTGAACTTCGGCGGACTCGGTTCCACTATTTGCGCGATCAACGATAACGGCTGGATCGTCGGATACACGGCCAGTGGTCAGGGGTTCCTGTGGACTTCGAGCGGAATCGTCGATTTCGGCACTTCGTTTATTCCCGAAGACATCAACGATTCCGGGGAGGTTCTGGGCAGCTACCAGGGACAGCCCGCGGTGTGGACCGAGTCCGGAGGATTTCAGTTTCTCGACTTGGGAAGTTACACCAACGTGATCGCCACGCACATCAACGACAACGGGCAGATCGTCGGCGACGCCACCGCGGTTCCCGAACCTTCCGCCCTGATTTTGTGCCTGGCGGGCGTTTTGCTGATCGCGGCCGGATGGCGCCGCCGGATCAGGGCCGGCGCAACCCACTCAGAGCCTTCCCCGCCGCTTCCACCGGAGCCTCCCAGGTAGCGGTTCAGCGGGCGGCGTGCCTCACCTGGCCGGCAACGTCCCCAGGTAATTTCCGAAGCCCACGATCATCGTGGACAGGACCAGAGTCAACAGGGTCGCGAACAGCCAAGTCTTGGTGCGGGCGCTGGCGCCTTTCCATTCGTGCAGCCCGATGCCCCACAGGCTGCTGAAAATGATGATGCTCGCCATGTGCAAGGTCCAGCTCGAAAACTTGTACTTCCCCATCTGGGTCTCGCCCATGGTGTAGAAGAAGAACTGGAAGTACCAGGTGATGCCGGCCAGGGCGCAGAACAGATAGTTGGCCAGCATGGGGACGCGGGCCGCTTCGGGGGTCCGCTCGGTGCGGCCGATGTACTGGTGGCCGGTCTGGTTGCGGACGTTTAGAAACACGCTCCAGATGAAGTTGGTGGTGAAGCCTCCCAGCAACACCACCACCAGCACCGGGAGCCCTTGCCAGAGCGTCGAGGTTCCGTGGCTGAGGGTGAGCGTTTTGATGGGATCGCCGGCTCTGAGGCCGTACGAAAAGCAGGCGCTCATGACGCCCGAAAACGTCGCCACGGGCACGCCCTTGCGCAGATTGAATTCCTTGATAACCGCGGTTTTGGCCTCGGCCGACAACTCCTTCTCTTTGGACATGCCGGCCTTGCCGGCGGAGGCGATTCCGCCCAGGCAGACGGCAACGCCCGCCAGGATCACTCGGCCGGACACCGTTCCCAATACGCTGGTGGCGAAAACGCCGTCGAAGATGGGCGGCAACAAGGTCCCGAACGCCGCGCAGTACCCCATGATCGTCGCCATCCCCAGCGACAAGCCGAGATAGCGCATGGTCAACCCGAAGGTCGCGTTTCCCAGGCCCCACAGCAGCCCCCAGAAGTAGCACCAGAAGATGGTTTTGGCGGGCGTCGCGGCCAGAACCGCGGGCAGATCGTTGGTCATCCACAATCCCAGCACCCACGGTGCGATGATCCAACTGAAGACGCCGCCCACCAGCCAGTAGGTCTCCCACGACCACCGCTTCACACCGCGGAACGGGACATAAAAACTGCCGGACGCCAGGCCGCCCAGCCAGTGAAAAACCACGCCTGATGCAGGGTTCGGTGTCATTCTTAATTTGCCAACGCGGGACTATATCTGCCAACGCGGGAATCGGAGACGCGAAACACGTATTCTAGTTCCCCCGTACGGGTGCATCCAAGCGATTTCTCGCGTGGCGCCTCTTTTTCGTACTGCGAAACAGCCAGCCGGACGGCGGGCGAACCGGCCAACGTGGGGCGGAGCCTCAATTCTCGCGGGTGTAGTGCTTTTTGGGCGGCCGCGGAGTACCCCCCTTGTGTTTTGGTCTTCAAAACTGCTAGACATATATCGTTGACCAAGTCCACGTGAAGACTTCCAACCACAGCCGGTACATGGTGAAATCGCTGGTGCACGCCTCCAGGATTATGGAGGCGTTCCAGTCGGCCGGAGACGTTTTACGTCTGCGCGACGTGGTGGTGCGCACCGGATTCAACAAAGGCATGTGCTTCCGGCTGCTCTACACGCTGCACCAGTGCGGTTTTCTCGACAAGGTGGGCGAGAACCACTACCGCCTGGCCTCGGAAGTCCGGCGCCGCAGGTTATACCGCGTGGGCTATGCCGCGCAGGGGCAGGACACGTCTTTCGACCGGGAGGTCAGCCTGAGCCTGACGCGCGCGGCCGAGCGCGAGCACGTGGAGTTGATCACGGTGGATAACCGGTATCAGCCCAAGATCGCGCTGCGCACCGCCGACTACCTGATTCGCGAGCGGGTGGACCTGGTGATCGAGTTCCAGACCGACGAGCTGATCGCGCCGGCCATCGCGTCGAAGTACATGGAAGCGCGCATCCCGTTCATCGCCATCGATATTCCGCATCCCGGCGCCACCTACTTCGGCGCCAACAACTACCAGGCCGGGCTGTTGTCCGGACACTGTTTGGGCCGCTGGGCCAAACGGCATTGGGGCGGCGAACCGGAAGAGATTCTGCTGGTGGAGTTGCAACGGGCCGGCTCGCTGCCCAAGGCGCGCATCCGCGGCATCCTGACGGGTATTTCGGAGGTGATGCGGATCGCCGAGCCCTGCCAGACGGTGTCGATCGACGGCGACGGCCAGTTTCAGACCTCGCTCGAGCGGGTGCGCAAACATTTGAGGGAGGCGAAAGCCAAACGGATTCTGGTGGGCGCGGCCAACGATCCCAGCGCCCTGGGGGCCTTGCGGGCGTTTCAGGAAGCGGGCCGCGCCAGCGAGTGCGCCATCGTGGGGCAGAATGCCGAACCGGAAGCGCGCGCCGAATTGCGTTCGCCGCACACGCGGCTGATCGCTTCCGTGGCGTACTTCCCCGAAAAATACGGCGACGGCCTGTTGCGCTTGGCGCTGGACATCCTGGGGAAAAAGGCCGTGCCTCCGGCCGTGTTCACCAGCCACCAGATCATCACGCCGGAGAATGTGGACCACTTCTACCCCAACGACAGCCTGCTGACCGTGCCGGCGTAGATCTCCGGCCAGGCGATGTCCGCTCTCGCGACAAACCACGCATCGTAGTACAAAGCCCGCCTACGGATGGTGGAGAATCCAGGTCGCGATCTTTTCCAGCACCGCGGGAGACATGGTCTCCTCGATTTGAGCGTACTCGCTGACGGCGCCCGTTTTGGCGGTTTGAAAGAGGTGGTTCAGCCCCGGAAATTCCACCGTCTCGAACCGCTTGTTCCCGCCGGCTTCCAGCGCCCTGCGCACCGCCGGCAGGTTCTGTCTGGCGAGCACCTGAGTGTCCTTGTCTCCGTTGAGCGCCAGCACCGCGCACGCGACCTTCCGCAGATCGGCCGCCGGATCGTACTCCAGGAAAAACCGGAACCATGGCGATGTCAGCGTCTTCCACTGCTGGTCAAGCTCTTCCTTGGGCATCAAGGCCGCCAGTTTTTCCCGCAGCTTGCCGGGGTCCTTTTCGGACTCGATCGCCTTCAGGGCGTCGCGCTCCAGTTCGCCCGCCTTCACGGCATCCGCGTGGCTCATTCCGGCGGCCTCGTTGCCGGCCATCACCTGCGCCGGCAGGATCTCGTCGCCGCGCACGGCCGACCCGGCCAGCATCACGATGAACGCCACGTCGCGGTTGCGGGCCGCCACCATGGGCGCGATTTCCCCGCCTTCGCTATGGCCGATGAGCCCGATATTGCGGGGGTCCACTTCCGCGCGCGTCTTGAGCCAGGCGACCCCGGCCTCGGCATCCGTGGCGAAATCGGCGGTGGTAGCGGCGGCCAGGTTCCCGCCCGATTTCCCTACGCCGCGCTTGTCGGCCCGCAGCACGGCGATGCCCTGGCGCGTCAGGTAGTCGGACAGAACCAGGAACGGCTTGTGCCCCATCAGGCTTTCGTCGCGATCGTGCGGACCCGAACCGCAAATCAGAACCACGGCCGGGAACGGTCCCTTGCCCTGCGGTATCGTAAACGTGGCCGCCAGCTTGATGCCGGCCGATTGGCTGTCGTAGGCCACATCCTCTTCGCGATAAGGATAAGGCTTCACCGGATTCTGCGGCCGTTTAGGCTCCGGAGGCGCGCCGTCCTTGAGGCGTTTGAGCTCCAGGGGCAGGGACGCTCCGCTTTGCGTGAAGGTGCCAACGATGGCGTCGATGCCCGGGCCGATCTTCCCTTCGAAGGTGGCGCCCACGGCTTTGATGTCCAGCTTGAGCGTGGCGCCGTCGCGGGTGACGGAACTCACCGGAATCCCGGTGGCGCCCT